>Ga0163146_10001992_pt1 | contig 28523 bp, 32 predicted proteins | sample OliLakLV19MP7G1_FD_148648 | JGI IMG/M metagenome (GOLD analysis project Ga0163146, IMG submission 148648) | Freshwater microbial mat bacterial communities from Lake Vanda, McMurdo Dry Valleys, Antarctica - Oligotrophic Lake LV.19.MP7.G1 | ecosystem: Environmental > Aquatic > Freshwater > Lake >...
TCGAGGCAAGTACCCGACGGGCATCAAGATTACCGACGCGGAGGTTGCCTCGCTCAATCTCAAGCTGGACAAATTTCATGGTGATTGGAACTACACGGTCCCGCCAGCACGAAAGAATACTTAGTCACGTTATTTATGCGCGAGGCCTAAGGCGCCGGTCTGGCTCACCTTGGCGAAAAGGTTCGCCGCATTCGCCGCCGTTATGCCACCGGGCCAAACGAGCACTCCGCTCAGAAGAGCGGTTGTGAGAAAAAGCTGCAACAGTTTTCGATACATGGCTGATCTCCTTTGTGATAGATCCACCGCTCGGTCTAACCAGGCTCTCGCGTCAGTCCGGTCCTGATGCATTTGCATAATGATACCGGCCATACAGTCCGCCACGTGGGCTTCCACCTCAATCGACGGATACGGCGTCCCTGCAGAATGGATGCGCGGAAATAGGTCCAGCCATTTGGTCAGACGACCCAGATCGGCCCACTGGAATAAGACCGTCCGAACCATGCCACACCAGGACAACAAGACACCGACTCGATCTTCTTGTGATCGGAATTTGCCAAAAACCTGTTCAAACAAACCGTAGGCCTCGTCGGAGTTAAAAACCATCCGGGTTGACGCAAGCCAGTAATTCAACCAGGGTATCTCCTGACGAACCTTCTCGGGCACACTCCTTATCCAACCCTCAAGCGTCTGTACGCGTCCTTGCTCGATTAAGTGTCCTGCCTCTGCAACGATGATGCGGGCGAGGCCTTCCCAATCCTCTGCTGCCTGTAGCAGTTTCACCCCATCCTCGATGCGGCCTGCGCTCACGAGCAACCCGGCCGCTTTCCGTTGAAGCGCACTGAACTCCGTTGGACTCATAACCTGTCGAGCCCGTTGTTGGAGAAATTCGCGGAAGAGTGAATGGTACTGGTAGGAGAACTCCGGTTCCTGCCGGCGTTCCGTGAAATATCGCGCTCGATGGAGCGACGCCAACACCTCACCGGCCGTCGAGAGGTTGGTCAGTCGCTCAGCCATCGGCACCGTGATATCCGGCAACAGGCTTGTCTTGAGCAGCAGGCTTTGTACGTCCGGCGCGACCCGCTCCATCACCTCACTGGCTAGGTAGTGGAAGACCGCTTCAGGCGCGAAGTCGACCTGATGAGACACGGACGTGCTCGTTTTTTTTCGTGTTCCAGCGTGAGCACAATACCGGCTGCCCAGCCTCCCACTCGCCGGTACAGGTCGTCGACAATCCCCTTCGTTAGAGAATTCGATCCCCGCTGGCCATGAAGGTGGACCAACGCCTTGGCTTCAGTCTTCGAGAACTCTACCTGTTCGGGACCGATGAGCGCCACCGCGCGCTCGGTCTCTAATTTAACCATCGCGGCCGGTGGATTCTGACGGCTCACGGCCATGACAGAGACATGTCTGGGTAGTTCTTGAAAGCCCCAGACCAACAACTGATGCAGGCCCGAGGTAGCGGGCACTTCCTGATAGTTGTCCAGGACCAGCACGCAACGAGGCGGCAGACGTGCACTGAACTCTTGAAAAAACCTCCGAGTGAAGGTGGGAAGCCCCAAGGCATATTCGGGCGTCAGAACAGGAAGCGGCTTCCGAAATCGCGGAGCGAGGGCTTTGGCAGCCAGACTGAGGTAGTGAAAGAACGAGGAGGGGTCTGCATCGCTCTCATCCAGCCGGTACCATAAGACCGGGAGGCGGCGCGCTTTGAGATAACTCGCCACCAGCGTGCTTTTCCCGGCGCCGGGCAGGGCTGTGATCCAGGTGAGAGGGCGTTTCCTGGACTTGTCGAGAAGGCGAAACAGCCGTGCTCGTTTGAGCACCACCGGCAAGGTCGGCGGGGTGAGCTTGGCCAGGCGTATACGATGCGGGCGCGACTGGAAACCACGTGGCATGAAACTTCCTTCAGTATAATCGCAATGCCAATGGACGGGAGGGGATTATCCTTAGGGCAAGCCGAAATCACAAGAGGAATCGTTGATTCTATACAGCCGCGCATGGTACGGAACAACGCTCGATTCCACTCGAAACCATGATTTACGTGTATTCTTTACGAGCCAGTCGCTTTATCAGCACGTCTGGAAGACTTTGTATCCTAGCGATCACGTGTATTTTTCTGTCCTCAACGCCTACTTGGGCTGACGGGTTTCGCAACCCGTTCCACGATGCAGCGGCGATCGGTCAAGGCAATGCATTCGCCGCGCAGGCCGACAACGCCTCGGCAATCTTTTATAACCCTGCGGGGATGACGCAGGTGCGCGGTATTGAGTTCGCTGGGGGAGCCCAATTCGTCAGCGTCAACACAATGTTTACAAGTCCGACCGGCGCCACCGTCCAGAACGACAGGCCCTTTCCCATCGGCCTGCCGCCACCGGGACAAATGTTCCTGACTGCGAATTTAAAAGACCTGGGCATTTCAGCCCTGGGGGACCTAAGTGCCGGGCTGGGCATACAAAACTTGTACGGATTCGCGGCCAAGTATCCAACGAATGGTTCGTTTGCCACTTCGGTGACCTTTGCGCAACTCCCCTTGATCGCTATCAAGCCGACGCTGGCGTACAAATTGACGGAATCATTGTCAGTCGGTCTCGGTGCAGACATTCTGACCTTTGCGAGTTTTCTCGGAGAGGGACAAGCCGAGCGCCAGTTTCTCGCACCTCCTGGGTCGGGATTCCCTCCCGGCACAGCACTTGAACTCAACGGGTCCGGCACGACGGCGGGACTGAATGCCAGTTTGCTCTATACCCCCTGGCGCACCGACGACGGCAAGCCACGGCTCTCGTTCGCAGGCATCTGGCGAAGCCAAGCGGTCTTGACCTTGAATGGCGAACTCCGAGCGAACGGTACACTTGTCACCAACGCCTCTACCTCGATTCGTCTGCCGGAAATCTGGACTGGTGGCGTGGCGTTCTGGCCGGTACGCAATCAAGAACGAGCGTGGAAGCTGGAAGTAGATGTGGACTATGTCCGCTGGCAATCGATTCGCAATGCGGACGTGCAGCTCTCGAATGGGGCAACCTTGCCGAGCCCCCATCAATGGAAGAACTCGGTCAGTGTCAATGTCGGAACAGAATACAAATGGCTCGGCTTGACAGACGCGCGGTCATGGGACGTAGCCCTTCGAACCGGCTACAGCCGCTCGCAAACACCTGTGTCGGATCTCAACTTTGATCCTGCCTTTGCTGACAGTGATGTGAATGTGGTCTCGGCCGGTGTGGGATTTCTCTGCCACGGCGGCGGGAAATTCTTCGGCATTATTTCCTGCGCCGATACAGAAAAGGGATTCTTCGCCAAGCGTTCGATGGGCATGGACCTGTCGTACCAAGCCTTCCTGTTCGATACCCGCACCGTGACTGGTAGTCCCAATCCCACCGTGAACGGCACCTACAGCACCACGAATCATGCCGCTGGCGTCACATTCCGAGTGCAATTCTAGCTGCTGCGGAATAACTGTGCTGGCACGCTAGAACTTCGATGATCTACACCTGTGGCACAACAAGCATAAATTATCGCAGGCTGCTCAAAAGGGTCCTCCAACGAGGCCGCAGGCGAGGCAGGACCGGAATCGTAACAGTTCTACTCACCCACCCAAAACTGCTGGGCAGCTCTGTCCCAAATGGGGGTACGTTGATGATTGTGACGAACAGAGACCGAAGTTGGGGGTAGCAGCCTCTCGGCAGGACGGTCAAAACGACTGTCCGGCTAGGCCGCAGCGAGCGAAGGGCCGAGTCGTACATTTTATGGTACGTCGAGGGTCTGAGCGACACGAGAACGACGCCGGCGGTCGTTTTCACCGCCCTGACTAGAAAAACGCCATACTGGCGTACGTAACGGTGAAATTGAACTGGTCCGTGATGCCGCGGTCGTAGCGTAAGACCTGCCCGGTCTCCGCTTCGATCAGCCGCAGTAGGGAATAGATGGGGGAGAAGCCGGAGATCCGGCGCTGATCCTGTTCTTTTGGTCTACAGCCCCAGCCAGAGCCGCAATGCGCTGTCGAGTTCCTCCTGATCGGCAGCGGCAAGACGACCAAATCGCCTGTTGATGCACGTTTTATCTAGCGTAAACAGTCCGCGCTTGACGACACTCGGAAACAGCAGTCCGGCTCCTTTCCACTCAACTAAGGCAAATTCACCTGGTTGCAGATTTTCAAGCTGAGAAGTCAGAGGCAGGAGAAAGAGATCGACCGAAGGGTGAGGCGCACCGTCAGATTCGAGAACGGCAAAGTCGCCAGGACGACATCTCCCCGTTCATAGCTTGTCATACTCGGCATCGCGCGGATTATCCCACATACGCGTGAGACTGGGTAAAGAAGCAAGGAACACGTCGGTCCTCAACGTCGTGAGTTCCTCCTTCGAATCTGGAATGACCACCTCAACCTGCGTATCGGCTGAAAGCGACACAGGCTCATCCAGGATCACCTTCTCTCCGTCATAGTGAGCGGATACGTGCCTCATAACCTAATCCTTCTTTCCACAGCGGGGAGCATTGACAGAACTGATTCTATTGGCACCCTCGAAGCCTGTCAACTCAGCTCGTTGTATTGACTGCGATAGACCACACGTGTGGCACAATAGGTATACATTCCCGCCGACAGCTCAAACAGACTGTCCAGCAAGGCCGCAGCAAACTATCACTTACTAAGGGGTGGCTGGGATGATCCCCACTGCGCACAATATTCCACCCACCCGCCCCGAGCTGCCCGGCAGCTCTTCCCTGGGGAGGGGTGCGTTGAGGATTGTGACGAACCGAGAACGAAGTTGGGGGGCAGCAGCCTCCCGGCAGGGCGGTCAAAACGACTCTCCGGCTAGGCTGCAGCGAGCGAAGAGACGAGGCGTCACTTCTGTATCTTCATCGTCTTCCCTTTCCTCGAGACTTCGATTAGGGAAACTCAATGGGTTTGCATGTGAGCCTCACGACTATCCAGCATGTGAAATTGTATAACAATTTGATTTTACATGAATAAATCGTCAAGACATTGTCTTGACATGTAAAAACTACTGCGCTATCTTTTGTTCAATGAAAGGAGGCGTTATGTCAGCACGTACGCTTCGCACGGAAAAGCTGGATCTTCGGGTGAGCCGCTCAACCAAGCGAACGTTGGAAGCTGCCGCCGCTGCTTCTCATCGTTCAGTGAGCGCGTTTGTCCTTGAAAGTGCCATGGCCCGTGCAGATGAAACGTTGGCAGATCGTCGTACATTTAGCTTGAGCAAGGCAAAATGGACTGAGTTCCTGACTGCATTGGATGCTCCGACTCGCCCTCTTCCTCGTATGCAGCGTCTGTTGACTGAACCTGGGCTCTTTGACGCGACTCCTATCCCTACGTCCACAGAAACGCGTTGACTCGAAAGATCGAAACGCTTCAGCGGGTTCACGCTGTTGACGCGTTCGACTGCGGCAACAAAGACCTGAATCGCTTCCTGCAACAGTACGCGTTGCTCAATCAAAATAATGGGACATCAAAAACCTATGTTGGTTTGGCTGATCAAACCGTTATAGGTTATTACTCCCTTGCGGTCGGGTCGGTTGAGTATGAAAAGGCGCCAGAGCGAGTTAACAAAGGGCTCGAGCATCACGCTATTCCCATTATGTTACTCGCACGACTCGCCGTAGACTCTCATTGGCAGAGCAAAGGGGTCGGGGCTGCGTTATTGAAAGATGCCATGCTACGGACGCTTCACGCCGCCGACATTGCAGGGATTCGTGCCTTCGTGGTTCACGCAAAAGATGATGCAGCCAAAGGATTCTACAAGCACTTCGATTTCCTGCCCTCACCAAGCGATCCCTTGCATCTCTTCCTCCTTCTCAAAGACGTTCGAAAGATAGCCTCCTCGCCGTCTTTGTCTCCGCGATGATCACAATGCCAATGGCCACCAAGATCATCCAACAAGGCCGCAGGCGAATCACAACAGGAAGCGTAATAGCTCTCACCCGCCTACCCCGAGCAGCCTGGCAGCCCTTCCCCGGAGAGGCACGTTGAAGATTGGGGCGACCAGAAAACGAAGTTAGCGGATTTTCCGGAAATCTCCGGCCAGGCTGCTCAAACAGACTATCCAGCAAGGCCGCAGCCGAAGAACAGGCCGGAGGCGTACCCTCTCGGGTACGTTGAGGACCTGTTCGAGGTGAGAACGCAGCTGGGAGTCTGTTTCAGCAGCCGCGACTAGAAGAAGGCCATGCTGGCATACGTCACCGTCGAATTATACTGATCCGTAATCCCGCGGTCGTAGCGTAAGACCTGCCCGCTCTCCGCTTCGATCAAGCGCAGCAGGGAATAGATGGGTGAGAAACCGGAGATCCGGCGCTGATCCTGTTCTTTCCTGATGTAGTCGGCGAATGCTTCCGGCTGTCGCTCCTCCACCGGTTTCAACATTTCCAAGTCGAACTGCATGCAGCGATGAAAGGAGAAGTCCGTTGGAGGCGCCTTGTCTCCATAACGCATGCCCAGATGCGCCAGCTCACCCGCTGCGATCACACAGTAGGATCTGCCCGATTGCGTAAGGACCTCTCGAAGGCGGCTCAAGAACTGCTCGACCGATTGGCGCACGGTCGGATCTCCCAAGCTCGCTGCGGAAAAGGCACTCAAGATCGGCACGATGGTGAAGGGCTTCTTGCTCCCCACGATGTCCTGAAGAAACGGGAGCTGAAACTCCAGGGCCTGCTCCGCTTGATGGCTGAGATCGTCTTCGAAAAATTCCGGGAGCGTGGCCTTGAGCTGACTCAGGATCGGTTGGTCGGCGGACACGACCCCGAGAGGCGTCTCGAAATCCTTATCCGTTACGGCAAACACATGGTCCAATCCGGCAGAGGCCGTGCCGATGATGACGAACAGATCCGGCTGCTCCGAATCTTGCAGTTCTTTATAGGCCCAGGCATAGATCGGCCCTGCGTGTTTCAAGTCGTACGTCGGGGCGACGAGGCCTTTGATCTTCTTACCCGCGTTCTCTGATGGTTTGAAGTCCGGTCCTTCTTGGGAAGTAAAGAATCCGTCGATTTGTTTTTTCAGTTTCGTTCCGTCGGCTTCGTAGCTCCGACCGGCAAAGGCTGCACGGCGAAGTGGGCTCTCGCGATAGGCCTCCCGCGCCAGCCGGCGCGCGTCATCGGCACGCTGACCTTCCAAGAACAGTTTCTCATTCAGATCGGAGACCAGCTGCGCTATCTTGCTCGGCACCAGAAATTCACCGAATCGTTTGAGATAGAGCGCTCCGATTTCCGCCAGCGAATGCTCCCCGTCAAAATGCTGAATAATGAAAAAATAGTTGAGCGGCAACACGAGCTTCTCTTTGCTTAGTCCAGTCGGGTCCCACAGGACCATGTACTGCTCCTCACCTTCTTTGATCGGCGAGAATTGCAGATTGCGAAGCGCGGGGCACTGTATGGGATCGTTCGCGGTGCTGGAAGAAGTGGTCATGACTCTATTACCAGTGATACTCGGCTACGCAGATTTTGCTCGTTTACTCGCATGCAAGACCGAAAACCCAATGACTTCTTCGCCTGCATAGCGAACAATGACATCGTCATCGGTCATCTCGCTGTCTGTTGCATGGCTGGACTTCTTGTAGTTCACGTACAATGTGTCGGCTTCCGCGTCGTACGTCAGCCAGACCGCATGCTGCGGCGCTCGATTGACCGCTGGAATCAATTTCAAGTATTCCTGATAATCGACTATGGCCATACCTGCCTCCTCTTTTCCAGCGACCGCACCCTTCGCGTCACAAACGCAGTGATGATAAACCCGTCCTCAATTCCTTCCCGATAGACAACCACAAGATGCTTGCCCTCTTCCATCTCATGGATCGCCAGATGCTCCCCCCTCGCCACCAAGCAGAATACGCTCTGGTTGACCGACGGTCCCCGGCACTTCAGATCGTAACCCGGCGAGATCACAATGCTCCTCTGTAATGTGTGACCACCGCTCATCTGTGAGCCGAATGGGCACACCCTGCTTGGACAGAACCAGATCAACCATCGCCCCCTCAGAACTCGCTCACAGGGTAGCTGATACAGCTGCACAGTATCAATTGCCGAACTGGTCTGTTCGGTCTTTCTGGCCTATCTCGTCGATCTGGTTAGGTCCGTTTAACCAAACACACAAGACAGACCAGATAGACCCGACAGACCTACCTTTCTTCCTCTTTAGGTTGCTTGCCGCTCGACCGGCGGGCCATGACCACCAAGGCGAGGATGGTCAACCCCGCAAGCCAAAGGCTCGGACGGCCATAGGAGGGATCGGTGAACTCGATAAGATCGGTCAATCGCCCAATCAAGAGCGACATGCGGGCCATCACGGTATAGCCAAAGGCTGCACCGAAGGCGATCATCAGGAATAGAATGCCCGTGCGGGCGACAACCTTGCCCGGCCCCCTATGCTCGACGGAGAAAAAGAAATAGAACAGCACCGAGCTGACGCCGACCAGGATGATAATGGTGTTCAGGCTGCTGGCAGGATTCAAGAGACTCCACGTAAAGGTGACGCCTTCTCCCGGTACCAACGTCAAGAGCGGGCGAACCGTGTCCTCGATCTGCTTCAAGATAAAGGACGAGATGGTCCGTGGGATCGCGAGCCCTGATCCGACGCCCACAATGAAGGCGAACGCATAACGTGACAACCATGCCGCCTTCGGGACATAGCGCGTGAGCATGAGCGTCCCGATCGCAACAGGAATCAATAGAGACCATTCCCTATTATCGACGATCGGCTTCCAGATGAGCTGCACAATCACCGTATCGTAGGTCTTGACGATGGTATAGCCGACCGATACGCCGACGTAGAGATTCTCCGCCAGCTTGAAGAGCGGGTTGTCCTGATAGAGAAACGTGAAGATGAAGAGGGTCAACCCCGTCGCCACCCACGCCCCAATGATGATTTCAATCGCCACTCGATTATCCTTTACAGTCTGAACTCAACATCTGCTTCCCCGACTCAACTGGTGGCCTGATGAGTCCCCCACTGCGCGCGCCACTCTCACCCACCGCCCTTGAGCGCGCCGAGACGCGCTCTTTACCCACGCGAGGTCCTTCTGACTTTTACTTCCTCTCCCCAGAGGAGTGGCCAAGGCTGCCCTCGACTGCGCGCATCGGACGAGCATTTTCATATTGATCCTTCCAAGCTCGCTGGTTTTTCTCCGTGGGAAGGGCACCCATGTTGGTCTACGTGCGGCCGTCGAACGAGGCCCTTCTGAGGGCGCGCGTTCCGGGAGCACAGGACCAACGTGGGTGTCCTTCCCACCCTTTTTATCGTGCGCGTTCTGCGAGCAAGGAGGACACCTGGCCGCTTCCTCGTCACCCCCCCTGCTGTCGAGCTCTGTTGCGCGATGAGAAATAGAACAGGTTGCACATAATGACCAGCACAATGATGGCAAGATGGGTGGCCGACTGCGCATCCATGCCGGCGACGGCCTTGCCCTTCTGGTCGATGAGAATTTCATATTCTGCCGCACCTCGCAGGCCACCGATCAAGCCATTGATCTGCCCGCTGCGCAACAATGGATAGAGCCCGGGCGCCATCACACCCGTGCAGCCGCCGCCGAGTTCAAACTTGTATTTGTCCTTGCCGAAGACGTACCAGGCTTCCACGCCGGGATTGCCGGCGCCCAAGCTGACGGCATAGTTCACATCGCGCAGGCTCGCGACGCCTTGCAAGACGGATAAACCCTTCGTGGGTTTGCCGCTGTAGTCGGCTGGGAACGCGCCATAGAGGTCCTGCCCCATGTTGATGATGACGGCGGTCCCGCCTGGGCTCCAGCCGAGGAACACATAATCCTTCCCGCTGTCCTTGCCCATCTCGCGAGCGACTTGCGTGACGACCTGGTCGGCCATGCCGGTGCCGGAGACCCAGAGCGTCATCGCGATCACGCGGAGGTTCTTCCTGAAGGCATGACGCAGCAACGAAATCGCTTGGGGATGCAGCTCGGGCTTCGACGCCGGATCGAAGTCCAGCGAGAGCAGGAATACGGACCCCTCGGGGAGCGACTCGATATGGTCATACACTCCGCGGACCTCCGGCGAAATCTTGATCGGCAATCCAACCGGGTAGAGCAGCGGCAAGAGCGTGCAGAGGCCGATCACCAGGAAGATGATCCGCCGGTCGATCTTCAGCATACGTTCAGTGAAAGTCATAATAGTGATCAGTGAACGGTGATCAGTGATGGGTGCGGAAAAGACAACTGCATTTTCTCGTCACACATCACTCATCACCCATCACTCTTTTCCCCCACCCAGATACGACCGTTCCATGCCGAAAATAATCTTAATAGAAAGCGCGACGGTGCCGAGACTGACGCCGATCAGGATCGCGCGCCGCACCGACGCATTCAGCACGTTCAAGATCCACTGAGACAGATCGCCGCTGATCGGGATCAGATATTCTCCGAGCGGGACACGGCCCATCATGACGATCACCGCGGCAATGAGCAGCACCGCCGCCTCGCGGCTCCGCGCGCGGAACGACCGATAGGCAGCCGAGGCAATGAAGAAGGCCAGAATAGCGAACATCGTCCCCTGTAGCGGGACCATCATAAAGTTATAGACCCACCCAAAGGCCGTCATGGTCCCGTCGATGGCTTCCTTGCCGTTGGACCACAAGCCGACCGCAATGGTCCCCAGCATGCCGACATAGAGGACGAAACTATAGCCCCACCCCACTTCTTTACGCCGGATCTTGACGGCATGGACATGGAACAGACTGCTGACGCCCAGCACCAGCGCGAACCCCCCGATGATCTGGAGCCACTTAGTGACGGAGGTCAGCATCTGCTCCGATGCCGGGTGCGGCACATAGTATTGCGCCGCGAATACGATGCCGGTGATGAGCGTAATCAGGAGCGGAACCTGTCGGCGGAAAAAGTTCATTTCACGTCCTTAAATACGTCCAGAAATATGTGTGGCCACTGCGCATCGAGCATCACCCCAAGAGTAGCCAGTATGGTCCCGATGCCAAGGACGCCGAGGATGAGCGCCTTGCCGATATCCTGTCCGCGCAACGTGCCGACTTGAACCGGTTCTCTGGAGAGATAGGCACTGGCAGCGTAGAGCTCCTCCCCGATCAAGGTGTAGTCGCAGGTCGTGACGAAGAACGGCAGCTGATGATCCGCGTCCGTCCCGGCAATTTGGATCGCGCCGGTGCTCGCGCCGGTTTCTGTCAACAGCAACGCCTCGGCGAAATAATGCCCCATAAAGAAGTTCGCCGCCGGCTTTTTGCGCAGCATGATACCGTCCACCGCCGCGGTATAGCTGAATTGATCCGACGTAATGAAGAAATTGGAATCGTCCTTATAGAGATCGGGCTTGCCGGCTTCCAGATAGGCCTGTTTGGTAATCTCCTGGCAGACGGCCATGGTGATCGGCTCGCGGTGTGGCACGAGCAAATCGGTCCCATAGGCGGCCGCGCGTTTAGCCACGCGCCCAAGAATCACTGCCGCCGCAATGGTGGAGGGATCGCTCATGTCGTGGGCGCCGGTCATGTACAGGATCGGCTTGCCCAACTCAGTTGCGCGGCCGATGGCCTCATCCACCGCATCAAGGCCGGGGATACGCCTGAGAAAGATCTCCCGTTTTCTGGCTGTACCAATGGCGTAGAATACGATGCCGCCGAACAGAAGCGCCAGCAACAGATTATTCATCTGATTCCAGTTGATCCAGTTCGGTTCCGGCGTAGCCTGAACAGGCGTGGCCAAAGCTCGATTGTCGCCAGAGACCTTCGCCACGGTCACAAAGTAGGTCGTCCCGTTTTTGAGCTCGACTCCTTTCCCATTCCTCAGCGCAAACTGATGCTGGTCTCCCGTCGTCGGTCTCGTCCACCAGGGCCACTTGGACTCACGGACATAGCGCTGATTCGCAGGAAACTCCGCCACAACTTTCATCGCAGCAGGATCCGGCGGCGTGGGTCCCTCGCTGAGCAAGATCTGGTACTTGACTGCGGCACTATCGTCAGACGCAGGCGCCCACAGCACAGTCAGACTGCCTCCGCCATCGCTCGGAGTATCGAACACACGAACATCCTGAGGGGGCGAGAGGGCTTTCTTTGTCTCGGCTGTTTGCGCAAACACCGGCAACCATGACTGACTCAGAACAGCCACGAGCAGGAACACCGATGCTTTCCATAAGACGGGATGCTCAAAACGGCTGTCCAGCAAGGCCACAGGCGAGTCGAAACCGGAGGCGTACCCTCGGGGGTACGTTGAGGATTTCGATGAGCCGAGAACGAAGCTGGCGGACGTTTTCAGCATCCCGCTAGGACCCTTCAATCAATTCAATATTCGTCCGCGGAATAACAGCCCTGCTGCCGTCGGCAAAACGGACTTCCATCACGCGCACGTCACTCTCGGTCGGAATCTTCTGGAGATCGGCCGGCAAACTCGCGACTTCGCCGATCTTGCCGAACAAGGGGTCTCGAATGATGCGCACCTGGTCGCCGATCCTGATACCTTCCCGCTGCGGCACGGTGGCCATACCGTGATCGCCCGCTGCGTCTGCCTGTTTGGGAATGATGATCTCCGGACGAATGACGCCGGCACGAATTTGCGTGGCGCCTGAAATAGACGCCGGTTGCCCTGCATGGGCAGAGAAAAGAGTAAATGTTTTGTCGGCCATGGGGATGGAACCGAACCCTTCGGTAAGAATCAGGGTCAAGCCGACCTGTTCCGTGCCCGTGATGGCTACGCCAATGTCGTAGCCCAGCAGTGCTCGCAAATCCTTATCGTGAATGCCGCCAATCACCACACCCGCAACCCCTACCTCTTTTGCGCGTGCCAGCGCGTCGGACGAGACGAAGGAGCCGCCCACGACAACCTTGCCTTTCATGTCCGCGGTGAGGTGGCGCGGCGTGAGCGCTTCGTCCGGCGACGTCACGGCGATCACAATTTCGCCCCTGGTTTCACCACCGATGCCGAAGATCCCTTGCACCAGGCTGCACGTCGCTTCAACCACGACGCCCTGCTGCGGAATCACCTCGACAATGCGCCCATCCACATAGCCCAACAACTCCAACAGACGCGGCGGCTCTCGCAACAGCACCTGCCCCGTGACGGAAGACACGGATTCCACAACGCCGGTGATCGGAGAGCGAACCTCTGTCTTCAGCCACTTAATGAGCGGTTTGTTCTCGGCCAGAATCTCGTCCTTCCGCACCGGATCGCCGACCTTCTTGATCAGATATTCGTGAATTTCATCCGGGGCCACACCCAACTGATTGGCGAGATTCAGGGGATAGACCTTCCCCGGCAATTCCGCGCGAGCCACTGCCTGATCCGCGCGCACGGTTTCTCCTATCGTGACCAGCACGCTGCCGGGCAACGACAACATCCGTCGACGACGGACCGTGGTCTGCTCTGTGACGGTGAGGCCTGGAGTGTAACTGTGAGGCATAGGTAAAGTTCTGAGTTCTGAGTTCTGAGTTCTGAGCTAACGTCCCCCTCCAAACAACTAAGAACTTACAACTCAGAACTCCTAACTCGCAGTTGGGTATAGCCCCACTGCGCTGTACCATTTCGTCAACGCTGCGACTCGGGCATTGTGATCGGTCGGCAACTGCAACGGACGTCCTCGTCCATCGAGCAAGAGCCCCACCACGCCGCCTTGCACCTCTCGCGTGACCGACACTCCCGCCCCTGCTCCGAGATTCACCTGTTTTACCGGCTGGATTACGATCGACGCCTTCTGATCGCCGGCTAAGGGAACCAGTCGCAAGTCGCCGAACGCGAGTGTCCCCTTGTCCACTCGCTCATCGGCAAACGTGATGACGTAGTCCGCGCACCGGTCCCCGTCCTTCCCCTGCCCAATCGGTGCGATACAGGTTCCAAGATAGACCATGCAATCGCGGACAAACACATCGGTCGCCGCCTTCTCATCGATCGTCGAGAGCACGCCGAGATGCGGCATCATGAAGATGCTGTCCACCGAAAGCCGCGTCACCCCGAGTGGTTCATAGGCATCCACCATCATCAGCATCGATTGCACGCGGCGCGGCGCATGGGACAGAATCCCACCGCTTCCCACGATCAAATCCAGCTTGAGCATGTCGATCAATGTCTTGCCGGACTGCTGCTGCTCGAACACATCCGAGATCGTGCGTTCTTGTTGTATGCCCTTGAGAGCCGTCGCGAGAGATTTATGATGGATCAAGGCGAGCCGGAGCGCTTCGCGGGCAATGGCATGTTCAATCTGCAACTCGTCCAGCGTCTGCGGAATCGTCGTGGGCCGGATCATCTTGTTCTTGATCCGGTTGCGGAGCGTCTGTTCGTCGATCGTAAACGGCACCCAACGCATGATATTGGCAAGCCCGGCTTCCGCCAACACGTTGGAAATACTGTACGACATCCCGAGGTTCGCGCTGACGGTTCGATTGAAGAGTCCCTCGAAGACCGAGAACACGTCTGTGGTTGCGCCGCCGATGTCCACCCCAATCAAGTTCAAATGTTCCCGTTTCGCAATCGTTTCCATGATGACGCCGACCGCCGCCGGCGTCGGCATGATCGGCGCACCGGCCATCTCAATCAGTTTCTTGTAGCCCGGCGCCTGCTGCATGACATGTTCGAGAAACAGATCGTGAATCTTATTCCGCGCCGGCGCGAGATTCTCTCGTTCCAGCACAGGCCGAATATTCTCAGTCAGCACCAACGCGGTCTTCTCGCCCAGGATCTTCTTCACTTGCGGCTGGGCATCTGTGTTGCCGGCGTACACCAACGGGAGCTTATACGTGGCCCCAAACCGAGGTCGCGGCTCCGCGGCGGCAATATACTCGGCCATCTCGACCACATGGCTCACTGCCCCACCGTCCGTTCCGCCGGACATCAAGATCATGTCCGGCCTCATCGTACGAATGCGCTCGATTTTTTCATGCGGCAACCGGCCATCGTTCGAAGCCAACACATCGATAACGATCGCGCCGGCCCCCAGCGCAGCCCGTTGCGCGCTCTCCCCGGTCATGTTTTGCACGACCCCCGTTACCATCATTTGCAACCCGCCGCCCGCGCTGCTAGTAGAGATATAGATGTCCACGCCCGTCTTCGGATCGCGACAGGGCGTCATGATCTGGTCGCCGTCGAGGATTTTCCGTCCGGAGAGTTCTTCAATTTCCGCAATCGCGTTCAACACCCCGCGTGTCACATCTTCGAACGGTGCTTCCACCGTGGTCGGGGCTTCACCGCGATAGGTTTGCCGGTACTCATCGCCGACTTTCTCAATCAGGATGGCCTTGGTCGTGGTACTGCCACAATCTGTCGCCACAATAACGTTGAGCGGATGGGCGGTCTGTGCCGGCTCTTGAGACGCCATCAACAGCCTGCCTGACTGTAACCGCGTCGTTCGTGAAGCGTGAAGCGTGAAACGTCCAGGCTCCGAAGCAAGAAACGTTTCACGAGATACGCTTCACGCTTCACGTTTGACGCTTCACGGCAGTGGGTCATCGAGCGGAGGCTCCTTGAGGAGCCTGGGGAGGAGCTTGGGGAGCAGACTTCGTGTCAATGATGGCAATGAGACGGGAGATCGTATCTCGACGTTCGAGTAACCGGGCCACTTGCTCGACTTCTTTCGTTTGAAAGGCCCATTCAATGATGGGGGTCAGGAAATACAGCGCCTGACTGCCGAGAAAGTTCATGGGGCCAAGAGATTCCAGAAACACCATGGCAGGAGCCACCATACCCCGTTTCACTACCGCATCGGCTACCCGTTCAAGCAGCACGAGGTCTTCACCTGTGAACAGTTCGTCCCCCGATTTGGTCGAAAAGGCATGGGAGAGTTCCGCACGAACCTTCTCCCACTTTTCCGCCATTGATGTCTTGGGGAAAGATGCCATAACTGTCTGGAAAGGCAGAAAAATCTACTATCCGAGCGGCATTATATGGAGAGGTCGAAGGAGAGTCAATGAAAGGTGAGGAAAGGGATGGAGGCTGATTGATCTCCTGTGCTCGCGCAACGCGCGGCTTAAGAAAGCCCTCGTTGGACGCGCGCAGTGGGAGATCAATCAGCCTCCATCCCGAAGGGCGAACAAGCGAGCGTGGAGGGAACATGTATATCGTTCGATGCGCGCAGTAAAGGGCATTCTTGGCCACTCCTTTAAAGAGGCGTAAGGAGAAATGCACAGCCCTCCCACGGGATAATGGCAGGTCACAGTGGACGATCAATCAGGCCCCATCTCGGAAGAGAGAACACGTGCCTGGAGAAAGCACCCTGTAACCTCGTTCGACGTCCGCAGTCGGATCAGCACGGGCGGCATTCACATGAGAATAGAGCGAGCGAGCTTGGAGGGATCAGAGGTGGCCGCGCTTTTTGGGACACGAAATTGGGTCTGCATAAGTGGATGAACTGCTTTATTGTAACGGCAGCGATGCCACACGAAAGGAGCAGCCGCCATGAAACAGTCACGCAGGAACCACTCGTCGAAGGTGAAGGCCAGGATCGCGCTGGACGCGCTACGGGGCGATACAACCCTCAGCGAATTGTCCTCACGCCACGGTGTGCACGCCACCCAGATCAGCACCTGGCGCAAGCAGTTGCTTGAGCGCGCCGGCGAGGTCTTCGAGCACGGCAACCCGGCGGCGGAGGATGCCGAGCGCCGCATTCGTGATCTGCAAGCCAAGGTGGGCGAGCTCACCATGGAGCGTGATTTTTTGGTCGGAGCGCTCGGTCGATTCGGCCGGTCGAGCGCAAAGCGCTGATCGATGCGCACAGTGAGATGACGATCATGCGCCAATGTGAACTGCTCGGCCTGTGCCGATCGAGCTGGTACTACCAACCCCAGCCGGTCTCGCAGGCCGACGTGCGACTCATGCGCCGCATCGATGAGCTGCACCTTGCGCATCCGTTTCTCGGCGCGCGGCGGCTTGCCCGCATGCTCCAGCGTGAGGGTTTTGATGTCTGGCGCCGCCATGTGGGCACCCTCATGCAGCTCATGGGCGTCGAGGCGATCTACCGGAAGAGACGCACCAGCATTCCAGCGAAGGGCCACCAGATCTACCCCTACCTGCTCGCAAACGTCGCCATTGAGCGGTCCAACCAGGCGTGGGCGGCGGACATCACGTACCTGCCCATGGCCCAGGGGTTTGCCTACCTGGTGGCGATCCTGGATCTCTACAGCCGCAAGGTGCTGAGCGTTCGGGTCAGCAATGCGATGAGCACGGATTTCTGTGTCGAGGCCTTGGAGGAGGCGCTCACGCGCTACGGTGCCCCCGAGATCTTCAACACCGACCAGGGCAGCCAGTTCACCGCCGATGACTTCACCCAGCCGCTGCAAGCCAAGGGCGTGCGCGTGAGCATGGACGGCAAGGGGCGTTGGGTCGACAATGTGTTCGTCGAGCGGCTGTGGCGGAGCGTCAAGTACGAGGACCTCTATCTGCACGCCTACGAGACGATGCGTGAGTTGAAAGTCGCGCTTGCGAATTATTTCGATTTTTACAATGCGCACCGGCCGCACCAGAGCCTTGACTATCGCACGCCGGACGAGGTGTACTTCGGAACCGATGAAATGAAGAAGACGGCCTGACCGGATCATGGCGTCGGATCGCGAAAACGGGTGAGGGGGGGATATGGGCCTGAGCATTTGCGTGGCTCTGAGCGCATCCTGGCGAGCCGATTTCTCCCGCAACGAGTGTCGGAGGCTCCTGGTGCCGGGTTTCTGCGATCCCGCCTCAATTCCACTTGCAATTGCCGATGCCCCGGAGAACATGTCAACCAGAGTCGAATGGTCCACCGCAGTTCAACACTTAACGAAGGCACTTTTTCTGTCTAAACTAGTGGAGCCACTGCTATCGTGTTGGTGGAGGACGGTCGCTCACGCGGGCAGTTGAGGAACGGCTGGTTCCCCCTAACTCTTTTCGCCTGCGCCACTCATTCCTTGCGCAAAAATCAACCGCCGCTAATATCCTCGCCCGGTGCTGCCACCGCGCCCCATCCGATCCAGCGGAAGCGCCTCGTATCGCGTCTTCATATCTGGATGCTCGTTGAGATAGTCCTTCACCGCCGCGTCATCGGCGAAGACCTCCGGGCTGCGCTTGCGATATTCCTCGACCGTCAGATCATACTTTTCCAACAGCTTGCCGAGTTTCGTATGGATGTCCGCACCCATTTCCTTCATCTGCTCAGGCGACGGTCGCTGCCCATCCTTGAACTGACCACCACCCTGAAAGTAGTTCGTCATCATCTCGCCGATCTCAACGCGGGCCTTCACAAACTTTTCCACCTCAGCCGGCTCTGCTGCAAGGCCGACGCCTGAGAACAGCAGGACTCCCAATGAGATTCCGATGATGTTACGCGCCAGATTCATGGACATGGACTCCTTGTAAATGTATGGAAACGACATTCGCTCTGCGGAACAGCCTGCATCATATCATCCCGAAAGGGCAAAAAAGGAGGGAGATTGGAAGGACACCCACGTTGGTCCTGTACTCCCGGAACGCGCACCCTGAGAAGGGCCTCGTTCGACGGCCACACTTCGACCAACATGAGTGCCCTGCCAGGATGGGAAAGCAAGCGAGTTTGGAAGGGACATGAGAGGGCAGGCTAGACGGTCTCCTGTACTCGAGCAACGCGCGCGCGCGAAGACCCTTCGTGGAACACGCGCAGTGGGAGACCATCTAGCCCGCCCTCAAGGAGTAGAAAGAAGAGCGATGATCGCTCGATGCGCGCAGTGAAGGCTGCCTTGGTCACTCCTTTAACCCGCCGTCTCGATCGGCCGGCGTATCCGTAGCCCAACACAGGCCCTGAATGTTTTCGAATAATAGATTTTCATAGGACTGTTTCTGCTAGGATGATTGCGCGTGATTGATTGGTCTGCGATATCGATGAAAGGACACCTATGAACACAACAAAAATCATTGCCGGAATTATCGTGATTGCGCTGATCGGGCTCCCGACGGTCTCTTTTGCAAGGGCGAGAGGCGGAGGATATGGCGGCGGCTATTCCAGCGGCTCCAGGAGTGGCAGTACCCCTGGAAGCATGGGCAGCCGTGGGTCCCGCACCTATGACCAGAACGGAGCCAAGCCGATTGAACAGTCCACGACACCGAAGCCGTCCGCAGCCGCGCCACCATCAGCGGCCAGCGGGCCTTCTCCTTCAGCCCAGCCGGCGCCGGCCATGCAGCCCTCGTTTATGCAACGCAATCCTTTATTGGCAGGTCTCGCTGCCGGTGTCGCCGGATCATGGATCGGCCATATGCTGTTCGGCGCGACGAACAGCAACGCGGCGAGTACAACCGAGGCCGGCGAGCATGTGGGCGAGACCGGCACGACCGCCGGGGGTTTCGGTTCAACGGGAATACTCCTCATTCTTATGCTCTTGGGAGCCGGAGCGTTCTACTATTTCATGAAAGTACGGCGACCAGTTCCTGACTTTTCAGGAATCGCGCGGAGCAGCGCAGTCAGCGGCAGTCTGTTATCGGAGCCTTCCGCCACAACCCTCCAAACCACGGCAGTGGGCAGCGAAGTGACCTCCGCCGACAAGGCGGCTTTCCAACAGTTGCTGACAGATGTTCAAACGGCTTGGAGCAATCAAGACCTGGCAGGATTACGGCGATCCGTCACGCCGGAAATGCTGTCGTATTTCAGCACAGCCTTGGCCGAACAAACCAGCCTCGACCTCGCCAATCATGTTGAGGATGTGGTGCTTGTACAGGCAGACGTCCGGGAAACCTGGATTGAAGACACGACACAGTACGCGACGGTCGGGCTTCGCTGGAGCGCCCGCGACTATACCGTCTCCGTGACCAAGCGGCGAGGAGAGCCGGGCTATCTCGTCGAGGGCAGCGAAGACACGCCGATCGAGTCCAGCGAAGTGTGGACCTTCATGCGATATCAGAATGGGAAATGGTTACTCTCCGCGATTCAGCAATAAGAAGAGGATGGAAGCTGATGATCTTCTTTGCTCGCGCAACGCGCAGTCGCGGACTCCCCTCGTTGGACGCGCGCAACCGAAGCTCCATCAGCCCCCATCCCTGGGGAGATAACGAGCAAGCTTGGAGGGATCACTGAAGATGGATGCCAGTCGCTCGATGCGCGCAGTACAGGGCAGCCTCGGCCGCTTGTCTTGAGAGAAGTGTAGAATGTTGAAGTGTGCTTGTTCAACGCGCGTGCGACAGAATCAAACAGGCCGTGTGTGTGGGTCTGACTATTGGGGTATTCGTCGGTAAGGGGCCTGTGTCATCCTATTGATGTTCATCGACCCATTTCTTGGCCTTTCCAAGAGCGATCTCATTCGCTTTTTTCTCCGTATCGCGAATCTCATGGGATTCACCCTGCAGGGTTTTGATCGACGCTCTGCCACCCTCGGAGAGCCACGCGAGCGCCTTCGTCGTCCATCGGTCATCTCCGAGATGTTGGGAACATGCTTTAATTTGATAATTTTTATACCGCACCCAGTCAGCCAATTTCACTCCTCCTTCTCATTGAAAATTTACCACTTTCAAGAATAGCAGATACGAAGTTATCGTCTCATAACACCTCCTATCAACCACGATCTCTTTTGTCGTCCGATTCGCTATGGCAGACGTGTGTGTGGTACAGTCTTAATTCGTGCTGAACCATGGGTACGATCTTATTCTTCGCGTTGCGTTCCGTGCCGGCAACGCTCCAGTGGATCGCTTCTATAGGTAGGCTCCGCTGTTCTTCCGTCAACGCATACCGGCTCATGTCATGCTCAGTTCGAGGCCCCTCGTGGAAGAACGGCGCTTCGACATCTCGGCAACAGCGGAGTAGGTGATGAAAAGGCCACCAGTATTCTTCACTCCATAACGGATTACAGGGAGAGACCATGATCGCGAATACCGTCAAGCCCACAAAACCAGGAATAACCAAGACCTGGGTCCGCATTCCTGATGGCACCAAGGTCAAGCACCGGCATGAAGGGCATGTCGGATTCATCGATGGGCTCACCGAGATTGTCAGCGGACCCGACCGGAATCCAGACGGGAAGACACAATATCGCATGAACATCGGGGCTCCGGATCGACAGCTCGTGACCGAAGGCGACTTGTCTATTTTGATCGACGATGAGGACCTCGTCATCATGCTGCGACAGAAGGCTCCCTATCGCCGCGCTGTGACGCAATCGTTGCACAGCGTCCTAGCTCCAGATCGCTTCGTCAAGCTATCCTAGCAGCAGGCCGAGACTCGCGAGGCTGGCGGGGCTAGTTGATCGACAGAACCAGCGCGTGCATATCGCACCGGACTCGCGTGACCGACCCATGGCACAGATGAAATCCTGGCAAGACTTTCAGTATTTTACCAGAGTTAGAGGCACCCATGACAGAAACCTGCTACTCCAAAGGCCAGAAAATCATCTTGGTCACCAACCAGATCAAGAATGGCAAATGGTTGTGCAAGTTTTCGATTCCAGGGTTCAGCGATCCTGACGGAGGCCTACAAGGCCAGGATTCTTCGAGGGCGTACAAGACGGAATGGGAAGCAAGGACCAACGCGTTTCAGCGCGCCAAGTTGTTCCTTGATAGGTCACAGGACATGACACCGGGGCATCTTCTGGAGAAGGCCTAACGAACCCGTATTACTCGACACGGCTCGTCGCGAAATCGCTGAGCCGTGTCGCGAGTCTGTCGTGCGGACCCGTGAGGACTCGGTGCGTACTCGTGTAATGCGTTGAGGAGCCGATGGACAAGTCCGTTGGCTGAAAGCTCGTCATCCCAGCAGATCGGCACTTGCGGCACACGCGCTCAGGAATAATGCAGGCTACGCCCAGGTCCGATGCACTTCACTGACGTGCTCTACCCCACCCACGGCACTGATTTCCCACCGGACGTCATCCGGGATCGTCACGACCCGCAACTCTGCGCCATGACCATTGGCGGCCCCACCGAGTTCCTCCACAACTTGAGCCAGCTTCAGATCGTCGCGCGGGATCAGTTTTCCGCACTGATTGAGACTTGGTTCGTTCGGCGTTGCGGCTTCGGGCCAATAGGCGCCGAGATCCGTTTCCGTCAGCGCGTCTTGCTGGCCCAGTTCACGCAATCGTGTAAACGCCTGATGACTCACACAAAACTTGTCGTAGCTCTTATTGATCACAATCTTTTTCATGGACCGATCCTTTCCTCTCCCTCGTCAGGGCTCTCATTGTCGCGATCTTCGTGAGCGGGCTGTGCATCAGCCCCTCTTCTCCTACGATCAGCCCCTGCTGTTCGTCAGGCTACCTTCACCGGGTCTGCATACTTACTCGTATAGTTCCCGGACCAATGGGAGTAGCGGCGGTTGGCCCAGGTGTTGACCTCGCCATTCTCAGTTGCGCCATATCGTTTCGCCAGCACGGCCGTAAACGTGGCTAGATCGCCCGCGATCTCCAGAAGATCTGTATCCGTAATCTTCTCCCACTTCGCTTTGAGTGGCGCCTTGAGTTGGATCCAAAATGCACCGAATTGTTCTTGATTCATGTGGCACTCCTTTCTCGTGTGACTGATTACAACGATACAACACGATGACCGGTCCGCCCCATCGGCAAGACACAGCCACCGTCTCGTCTGAGACAATGGTTGTGGACGCGGTATGTGCGGAACCAATAGACACTTCTGGCGTAGAAGCGCGGAGACCGGGGAATCAGACGCACGGGAACGTGGGAGGGAGTGCTGTGCGAGAGATGGGACAGTCGGCGTGGCTCAGTACGTCGTCCCCATACTTTACAGGGCTCAGAGGGAAGAGTCAACGCAAGGGAGACAGAGGCTGACAGTTACGACAGGAGATCATGGGAAATAATTATTGTGTCTGGCCGTCTCCGACAGAAGGTGTGCGGAAGATCCAGGGAGAGCCTGCCCCCACAAGACCACACCTGTACGGGAGCAATGGTCCTCGCTTCGCAGGCTGCGGAACAACTATTTCTGCACGCGAGAACTTCGAAGGTTCGAACGTGTGGCCCAACGGGTAACCACTCTTGCAGGATGCTCAAAAAGTTCGACCTTCTCACCCACCCAGCCCCGCCGCGCCGGGACGCGCCGTTCCGCGAGCAAGGCCGCAGGCGAATCGAAACCAGAGACATCCCCCTCCGGGGTACATTGAGGATTTCGATGAGCCGAGAACGCAGTTGGCGAGCTTTTTCAGCATCCAGCACTAGACGTCAGGAATCTGCCAGTCGATCGGAGAAGACCCCGCATCGGCAAGGTCCCGGTTGACGCGAGAGAAGCACCGGCATCCGAAAAACTTTCTGACTGACAAGGGCGAGGGGTGTGCTGTGGCGATCACGGTATGGTGCGACTGCGTGATCAACATTCGTTTCTTTTGGGCTTCACGTCCCCACAGAACAAAGACCACCCGCGTCCGCTTGGCTGCAACCAGCTCGATAATACGATCGGTGAATCGTTCCCAGCCGCGTCCATGATGCGAATGGGCCTGGCGCACACGAACCGTGAGAACCGTATTGAGCATCAGCACGCCCTGTCGAGCCCAGGGTTCCAGATACCCATTATTGGGGATCCGGCATCCGACATCTTCACTGAGTTCCCGATACACATTTCGAAGCGACGGAGGCAGCGGCCGAACGGTCGGCTGCACAGAGAAGCAGAGGCCATGGGCATGACCAGGCGTGGGATAGGGGTCCTGGCCGACCAGCAGCACGCGGACCTGGTCGTACGCTGTTGAGGCCAACGCGTTGAAGATATCCTGACGGGCCGGCAGAATCGTCTGCCCAGCGGCCAATTCCCGGTCAAGAAACGCATTCAGCACATGGTAATAGGGCTTGCGCGTCTCCTCTTTGAGTAAAGATCGCCAGCCTGAAGGAATGGGAGGCAGCATAGGGAGAACTGATACCACAGAACCGGCGATAATACTTCTTCAAAATCGAGCCGCCGGAATTGGAGCCCTCCCCCACTGACCAGATCGAAGCCAATGACAGCACTTGGCCATTCCCTTTCAGCCTCAATGAGTCGAATTGCAATTATTCAAGAATGCCGTGAAAGGGCATTCGATCTACCCTACCTAGGAGGGGTTGACTTTATCTAACGGGGGGGATAAATGATGGGGCCGTTCGGACCTATGGAATGCCTGCTGTGATGGGAGAGCGTTCGACTCTCCGCAAAATTTCATCAGAGTCATTCAAAGTTAAGGAGGAGAGGGACCTAGCAGGCTGGATCCTGGGGTCAGCGTGAATCTTAAATAAGAATGAAACAGACAGAGTCCACAGAAAGGAGGGTCGTGGAAAGGTTATGGCGTGGCTTACCGTAGCCCACAAGACCTACAACTCTTGATGGTCGATATTGTCGTCCGAGTCCTAATAACATCACGTGGGAGAACTACCATGAGAATACGAAAAGCAGTCATCATGATCGCGCCGGCGCTGCTGGCAGTGGTCTGTATGCAGAGCAGCAACACAGAGGCACAGGACAACACAGAGGCACGGCTCAGTGCGGCGGTAAACGCATCGGCGCCGCTTACGTGGGATTTGACCAAAGAGACGACCGAGGCACAAGCGTCTGCTGCCCTTGCCTATTGGACCCCGGAACGGTTTGCGAGCGCTCAGCCGATGACCCCCAAGGTCAATGCGAATGCGGTCACAGCTGAGGCCTCATCGACGCCGGTCGGCAAATCCCTCTCCGCCAATGGAAGCGCCCCCACTGCCAATGTCAAACCAGATTTTGCCAATCGTCTCTATGACCCGGCAACGTCCCAGATCAAGGCTGAAGCCGGCGGTGTCGAGACGCAGGACGTCGGTTCGTTCGGCGCACGCTTCACCAGCGCGCGGGTCAATCAGCCTGCCTTGGAGACCATCTATCCGAATCGCACGGTCGGCAAGCTGTTCTTCGTCCATAATACGGGGGGAAATTTCGTCTGCTCCGCCTCGGTTCTTCGACAGAGGATCGTGCTCACAGCAGGGCATTGTGTGCATCGTGGTAGCGGCGGAAGCGCAGGATTTCACAGAAACTTCGTGTTCGTCCCAGCCTTCAGAAACGGTGCGGCGCCCCTTGGAACCTTCACCCCGAACTTTGTCGGTACCACATCCCAGTGGGCCGTCAGCAATGGTGTTGTACCCAATGCGGCTGATTTCGGGATGATGCAAATAAATGACAGACCCGGCGCCGTCCGAATCGGCACCATCACAGGGACCCTTGGTTTTTCGACTCTAGCCCTCATTCCCAACCATACGACGAAGCTCGGTTACCCCTGTAACCTTGATAACTGTCAGCAAATGCAGCAGGTGACCTCGCAATCCCATCGTGCGGTCGCTCCCAACAATGTCGAGTACGGATCAAATGCCCGAGGCGGCTCGAGCGGTGGCCCTTGGGTGGCGGACTTCGGCATTCCGGCTGTGGGCGGGTTGCCGTTTGCCTCGATGAATCGTGTTGTCGGCGTGAGCTCCTATGGCTACGTCTCGACTCTTCCGAAGGTCCAGGGTAGCTCCATCCCAGACAGCCGGGCTGGTGGGTTTATTCCTCTTCTCAACTTGATGTGTGCCAGACTCGCTGGCAACTGCTGAGCTTCTGTAGACGAGTGCCCACGTCGTATCCGTAGCATGTTGCAGGGCGCCCTTCTGACGAGATCAGAAGGGCGCCCCCCGCGATCAGGGCCTTCCGATTAGGCGGAACGACGCAAGCATGTCCGCGCTCTCTGGACCAAAGGGTATAAGACAGTACACATACTTGCCGGTTGCAAAATAGACGAACTCGTTGGGGGCAAGCTGCTGCCGGAGACCCACTCGCAACCCTTCGCTTGCGCCTGCCAGTTGAACTATAGAAACCTCGCTGCCGGGAGGCAGCAGACCGACTGAGTGGAGCCAATTGCGCAGCGAGTGTCCCGACGATCGTGTGAACACCTGGATGGTAAACCTCGGCGGCTCAAGGTCCGCAAACTGGCCGGCCGCGATGTTCTTCTGTTGGAAGCGCAGGCGCAGAACCGCCGGCGGCTGCGCGGGTATCGGTAGGGTCGACTCCTTAAGGATCACGTCATCGTTCGGATATCGGACGGCAAAGCCGTAGGTGCTGTCGCTGTGCATCAGCCAGCCCACCTGCTGGATGACAGGCGGTGGAGGTTTCGGCCCGCCGACTTGCCCCGCGTCACCGTCGCAACTGGCCAAGATCACACTCGCGACAATCACGTTCGAAAACCAGCCAATTCGCAAAAAGATCAGTGAGCCGTTCACCATACTGGCCCTCCACTTGTGCATATTGTGCCTGAAGCGAACGGATCATGACGCTGATCCTCCGATCATCCGAGAGGGGGGTGGCACAAAGCTGGTTCTGTCCTTGTTCGATCCACCGTGCGCTGAGACGGCTGAGGCTGTCAATACTTGGTTTCAGATCGGGCCAGGGTGATAGATACAGGTTGTGCGCATGACATAGAGCTGGCATCCCACGGATTACCACAGAGGTCTACTCCGCAATTAAGATTGCGGGTGACATGGGACAGTGAATATCGGCCAGATTGTTCTGAAGCGGAAGAGAAGTCGCTTTATCCAGTTGACTTCACCATTGCAACTGACTGTAAGCGGTGAGTCGCTCATGGCTGCCCGAAGGCAAAGATCCTTGCGTCCTGTGTCGTGATGACCCTTATGGCTCGGCCTATCCCCCTGGCCTCTCCTCCTGGGCAGGTGTTGTCGCTTCCTGCCTCAGCTGCTGTTCCCATGCTTCCTGCGCGCTGGCGCGCTCCTGCTCGTCATCGCCGTCGAGTTCCATGTTCTCCTCATTGACCTCCTCGTCCGGCTTCTGGCCCGTGATACCAGAATTCACAGGCACCTCAGCCCATATAATCCGTGCCTCTCGCTGAGCCCGTTCGGCTTCCGCCTGCCTGTCGAGTGCTTGTATGTCCGATGAAGACGCTGCGGTCTTGGCGCGGGCGTCGTCAGTAGGGGGCGTGGCTCGTGGATTGTCTGTGATGGATGCCCCCATCTTGGGCGCTTGCTGGGCGGTTGGTCCCGGAAGGGACGCCTGCGTAGGGGCCTGGCGTGAAGGTTCCTGGGCTGCAGGGACGGCGCTTGCTGGAGGTGAAACACCGGCGTCTGGCGTTGGGCTTCCACAGCCGACCAGGGCCGCAATGCCGACTGCAACCCCGAAGCGATGCCACTGTGCCATGGTGCTTCCTTGGATGTGAATTGATCTGAGATCTTTTTACGCATACGCAACCGGCATTGTCAAGCGACAAATTAGTAGAAGCCACTCACGTCAATGGTCCGTCGGTATGTTTCTCCCTCAGGCTCTAGCCCACATTATTCATGACGGTTCGTGGCGAAATCGCTGAGCCGCATTGCGAGACCGGTGTGCGGAGCCGTGAGGACCCGATGCATACTCGTGCAGTGCGTGGAGGGTCAGAGAAAAGAAGAACGGGTCTTCGCGCATCACAGGAGAAGGGAGGAAACAAAGGGGCCGGGAGTCTTTTTAAAAGCCACAAACGACAAGACGGGATGACCTCTTGCTATCACACTGGTGTGGCAGCCTGACTGATTCGTGCTTGCGCTCAGTTGAACATGCAGGCCAGCGGATCGGCTTCAATCACCCACGTGAAGCGTCGGTCGTGAAACGCAAAGCTGAATGGGTGGGTCAGGCTGTTGGATACCCTATTCGGCGGCCTCGGGGAGATCACGAGGAAGGCGCGCTCGGACGTTTTCTCGATGGACCGTCATGAATAACGCGAGCTGAGGGTTGAATCAAACACAGGGCGAATCTGAACCTCATTCACGATCCCGGAGACAATACTCGGTTTGTGCCGAACAATGGTTTCTGATATCTTTCGCTGGCCCGCAGCACTGATGCGTGAAGCGTCGTTCGTGAAGCGTGAAGCGCGGGGCTAGGGTAGTAGGCTTCAGAAAAGCTCAGTTAACATACGATACACCATTGGAATCTTACGTGATAGTGCTCGATGTCCACTGAGCCTCAGGATGCTCAAAAAGGGCGGACTTCTCACCCGCCCAACCCCGGCGCGCCAAGACGCGCCGTTCCGCGGGCAAGGCCGCCGCGATTTATCACTGACTATGGGGTGGCTGGGATGGTCCCAACTACGCGCGTTATCCCAATCCCTCATTTCATTTTCATGGGTGGCCCAGTCGATCCTCGAATGCGCGCGTCGAACGAGCACATTCCTATCGTGCGTGTTCCGCGAGCAGGAGGACGACTAGGTTACCCTTCCCATCCTTCGGAGGCCGCGCGTTGCGCGAGCACAGGGATCGTCCCAGCTACCCCCACTCCCTTTTCAGCATCCTATTAGAAGGAGGAATCTCATGCTATTTATTACGAGCAGGCAACCCACCAACAATACAGAGCCTGAACTCAACACAAATTTCGTGTTTGACCTTCAGAATAATTCATCAAGTCGAGGGTTTTTTTGCTGCCGCAGAATCGAGAAAGATCTGCACGAAGAAATCGGCAGCCAACAACTCCTGTCTGCCATTAAGGAGCTTGAGTTCTAACTCCAAGTGCAACACTACCGGCCCTGATGGGCTAAGGTGTTGCCATGCCAAAACGATGCTACACACACTTGAGTGCTGAAGAGCGTGAGACCTTGAGTCTGGGCCTGGCCCACGGCCACTCGCTGCGGATGATGGCGAGGGCGTTAGGCCGCGCCCCCAGTACCGTGAGCCGCGAGTCGGCTCGCAACCGCACGCGAGGCCACCCCTATCGCGC
>Ga0163146_10002024_pt1 | contig 28203 bp, 28 predicted proteins | sample OliLakLV19MP7G1_FD_148648 | JGI IMG/M metagenome (GOLD analysis project Ga0163146, IMG submission 148648) | Freshwater microbial mat bacterial communities from Lake Vanda, McMurdo Dry Valleys, Antarctica - Oligotrophic Lake LV.19.MP7.G1 | ecosystem: Environmental > Aquatic > Freshwater > Lake >...
GGCAGTGCAAGGCCGCGAACGCTGAAGACCTTGCGCAGCACCGTGGCAGCGCTGTTCGGCAAAAAGCTTGGCGATAAGGAACTGGACGCGCTGCTCGACAGCTTGCAATCCGCCGGCACCATTGCCAGTGATGGCACGAAGCTGATTTATGACTTATGACTTATGACCTGTGAACAGTGCCAGTGTGTCTCCGGATACCCGTGACTGGCCTCTTTAATCTCAAATTACTCCATCTTCAACTTGAGTCGTTGCGCAAGCTCCGTATATAGCCTGATCTCCGATGCAAGATGTGAAGCCAGTTCTGATGGGCTGCTACCAACGATATCTGCACCCTCATTGGCAAGGCGCTGTCTGACGTCAGGCGCAGCGAGCACTTTGACGACCGCAGAGTTAAGCCGGTTTATGATTGCTGGCGGGGTTTTCGCTGGTGCAAAAAAACCGTGCCACTGCGTGATTTCATAATCAGTTACGCCTGCTTCATGCAGGGAGGGCAGGTCGGGCAGGGCGGACGATCGTCCACGTGTCGAAACCGCCAACCCACGCAACTTTCCAGCCTCGATATGCGACATCAAAAGTGGCGGTATCAGCAGTGTTGTCTGAATCTCCCCGCTCAACACGCCGGGGACGATCTGATTCGCACCTTTGTAAGGCACATGATGGATATCGATCCCGGCTTTGTATTTGAGGAGTTCCATCGCGAAATACGGCGGTGATCCGGGGCCGCTGGATCCGTAGTCAAGTGCACCGGGCATGCGCTTGGCGAGCGCGAGAAATTCCCGGACGGTGCGCACTGGCACGGAAGGATGCACCACAAGTACCACCGGGATACGCACCGTCATGGTGATCGGCGCAAGATCCTGTTGTGGGTCATATGGCAGCTTGCTGTAGATCGCTTTCGTCATGGCGAGGTTGGAGGGCGTGAACAGAAGTGTCTGTCCACCAGGGGCCGCACGCGCGACAATATTGGCGCCTATTGTGCTGGCCGCTCCCGGGCGGTTCTCCACGATGACGTTCGTTCCCAGTTCCGGGGCAAGTTTTTGTGCGAACAAACGCGCGAACAGATCAGTGCCGCCACCGGCCGGGAAGCCGACGACAATCGAGATCTGTTTCGGTGGAAACTCTTGTGCCTGGGTGGTGAAGGGAAGAAGAGGAAGAAAAAGGCTGTTTAACGCGATCAAGGCAAACCAGAATCCATTCTTCATCGACTTCCCCATTTTTCTAAGAGTTCTCCAGGAACTGATCGAAAGCCCGCAAGTCTGTCGTACTGCTTTTTACTACAGCTTGATTCCCGTCCGCTTTACGACGTCTGCCCATCGCGTTTGCTCACCCACAAGAAAACCATGAGCCTGCTCAGGTGTATTGGCAACGGTATCTGCTGACAATGCTTCGAGTTTGCTGCGCATGTCAGACTGCATAAGTATTTTCACGACTTCCCGGTTAAGCGTGGCAATGGCGTCTGGTGGTGTTGCGGCGGGAGCGAGCATGCCCTGCCATGATCCCGTTACGAATTCGGCAATGCCTGACTCGATAATGGTTGGTGTGTCCGGCAATGAATTCACGCGCTGGGCACTCGATACCCCCAGCAGCTTCAGTCTGCCCGATCGTACGTGAGACAGCGTGGCTAAGGCGCTGTTGAACAAAACGTCGGATTGCCCGGAGGCAACGTCGCTGATTGCCTGCGCACCGCCTTTGGCAGGTATATATTCCCAACTGATTCCGGTGCGCAGCGCAAAAAGTGCGCCCGCCAGGTGCGGTGCGGAACCAAGATTGGCTGCTGCGTAATTGAGTTTTCCCGGGTGCGCCTTGGCAAGTGCAATTAATCCCCGAACCTCGGAAACTGGCACCGACGGATGAACAACCAATAAATGTGGAGAATAGGAAACGACCGTAACCGCCTTGAAGTCCCGAGACGGATTAAAGGGAAAGGTCGGGCGTACGGCCGGCGCGATGGTCAGACTGCCGTAATCCCAGAACAGCAACGTATGGCCATCGGCTGCCGCTCTTACCACTGCTTCGCAGCCGATCTGGCCCCCGGCACCTGCGCGATTGTCTATGATGACTTGCTGTCCCAGCGCCTTGGTCAACGGCCCCCCCAGCATTCGTGAGAGCAAATCAGATGCGCCACCTGGCGCTGCGGGCACGACGATGCGAATTGGCTTTGACGGAAAAGCCGGAGCGGGATTCTGCGCTGCCATTACCGGTGCAACGAATGCGCAGAACGTTATCGACCACGCCATGTTGTGCAAAGGATGACTCACGATTACCCCTTTTGATTTTGATAGTGTGTGCGACTGATCGACCGCGGAGCGTTCTTCTGCAATACTTTTTTATCTTAGTATACTTTTCCCTCTCGCACGTCAAACGGAGACAGTCAAATGGATCAAATGGACATGCCCACAAACCCCTTCAAGACCGCATTGCGGGCAGGGCGCAGCCTTACAGGTATACGCACGAGCTTGTACAGTCCGGCTATCGTTGAATTACTTTCCGACTGTGGTTTTGATTACGTCTATATCGACACAGAACACACCCCGGCAGATGTAAAGACAGTACAGGCACAGCTGTGGGCCATCAGAGGCAGCTCGTCGATGTACCTGGTGCGTCCCCCGGAAAACAACGAAGTGGTGATCAAGAAGTTTTTGGATATCGGTGTGCAGAACTTTTTGATTCCCATGGTTCAGAGTCCGGATGATGCTCGTCGCGCCGTCTCCGCGACCCGCTATCCGCCTCAGGGCACACGCGGAGTCTGCGGACGCTCAGGAGCCAATCGGTATGGCCGGTTGAAGGACTATTACCGGCACGCTGATGATCAGCTATGCGTTGTCGCAATGATAGAAACGCGTACAGCATTGGATAGACTGGAGGAAATCGCATCGGTAGAAGGGGTGGATGCGGTGTGGGTGGGGCCTGGGGATCTTGCCGCTGATTTTGGTTTGCTTGGTGCTGGTGGTGCATCACATCCCGATGTGCGGGCGGCAATAGACGATGCGATCGCACGGGCAAAACACATCGGAAAGCCGATCGGCGTGCCTTCATCCAACGAAATAATCGCAAAGACTCTTGTTGCCGCAGGATGTGCTTTGGTTACGATTAGTAGTGATGTCGATATCCTCGTGGAGCATGGTGATCGGCTGGCGAAGTTCATGAAGAGCTGAGGGTGATGATTCCCCGCGGTTTTGATTTCGGCGGGAATCAGAGGGGCCAGTCAGACGCAATAGTTTGCCTTGCAGCGACCGAAGTCGAATTGTTGAGGATGAAGTCGACTCAAGTGCATTTGACGTACTACTCGATGAGCACGCTATCGCCGCGGGCGAGAAGCGTGTTATTGATCAGCTCCAGCCCTGCAGCGGGTCCTGGGTGATCAGGATGTCGTCGGCGCTGCAACCGATGCCGGCGTCACGCTTGAGTTTGCCCGCTAAAAAGTCGCGCAATGCGCGAAGGCCCTGCGGGCAGCGTTGAGGCCATAGGTCGACAGTGTGCGCCCCTCGCGCCGCTGGTCTTAAAGTGTTTGAGCCCATTTATCCAAGTGGCCGGGGAACGACTGCCCGTCATGCGGCTACCGCAAAAAGGCAGGGTCGGCGCAGCGCCGCAGTAAGCTTGCGCAGGTCCTTTTTTTAATTCGACGAGCGCCTAAAAATACAATAATAACAAATACTTAATAACATTCGTCCGCGCTCGACATCGTTGTAAACAGCGTTAGTTAGTTCTGATCGTGCTGTCTATAATGCGGTTGTCAGTGCTTTCAAAAGTATTCCCCCAGGCTGCGCTACAGAGACGACGAGACCGAGATGAACTCCATTTCAGCGAATGACCTGAAAACCAAGGGCTTCAGCGCGATCGAGCGCGCTCAAGGATCAACCCGAAGTGCCACTGACGGTGCGCGGCCAGGCCAAATACGTGGTGATGGGACGCGAACGGTATTCGCGCCTGCGCGAGTGCGAACTCGAAGCCGCGCTGGCCGAATCGAGGGCCTATCTGGACGCCGACCGCTTCGTCAAGGAATCGGTCGAGCAGCACATCAAGCGCCTCGCCACGCTGGCTGCCTGAATGGCGTTGTAACTCGTAGCTCGTATTTACCGAGCATTACAACCGCTGCGCCGCGCGGTTTCTCAAGCGTCACCCTGACGCTACCACGCAATACACCAGGACGCTCGAGCTGCTCGAGGCCAATCCGCATCATCCGTCGTTGCGGCTGCACGCACTGAAAGGCCGATTGTCCGGACTGCACAGTATTTCCATCAATCTGAGTTACCGTATCACCCTGGTGATGGTCGTAACCAAATCCGAAATCGTGCCGATCCATGTCTGCAGTCACGACGAAGTGTATTGAAGTGTATTGAAGAGGTCACTAATTCCGGAAAGACCGGGTGAATCTCTGAGAACGGGCCGGCGCAAGGTGATTCGAGGCTGCAAAATTAATATTCAGAAAAAGCAAATGTATGATTGCAAGACCCCATTGTTCCTTGCACTGTGAAGCAAACATTCTGGCTGTTCAACTGCTCAGCCATCCATTGGTGTCGGCAGCAAGGCTTTGCTCAAGGAAATCGACAAAAGCACGGACCTTGAGCAGCGGATGCCTAAGGTGCTGGAACACCGCATACAGCGTGCGCGGCTCGGCAACAAAATCCGTCATCAGCGGTTTGAGTCTCCGTTCCGCAATATCGGCGGCGACGATAAACCCCGGCAGCAATCCTATGCCCGAACCCTCAAGCAGCGCCTCACGTAGCACGATGCCATTGTTGCACCGGTAATTGCCATTGACACGCGCGACACGTTTGCCTTCCGGCCCGTCAAACCGCCACTCGTCCGGTGATACGCCGCGGGTATAGATGATGCAATTGTGGTGTCTGAGATCGACGGGCGCCACGGGTTCACCGAAGCGCTGCAGGTATGCGGGAGCCGCGCAGAGGATGCGCTCCATCCTTGCAATCGGCCGCGCGACCAGGCTGGAATCGCGCAGCTCGGTCGCAATACGCAGCGCCACGTCAAATCCATCCTCGACCGGATCGGTAAAACGATCATTAAGAGTCAGTTCGACGCTGACTTCGGGATACCTTGCCAGAAAAGCCGACACCACCTTGCCCAGGTGCGCAGCACCGAGCGACAACGGTGCGCGGACTTTCAGCATGCCGCGCGGCGCCGCGCGCTGCTCTCCGGCGCCGGCTTCCGCTTCGTCAATTTCATCGAGTATGCGGCTGCATTTCTCGTAATAAGCCCGCCCTTGCTCGGTCAGGCTCATGCGGCGGGTGGTCCGCATCAGCAACTGGGCACCCAGGTGATTTTCGAGTGAATTCAAATGCTTGCTGACGGAGGCCTTGGACATGCCCAGTTGCTCGGCGGCCGACGAAAAGCTGCGCAACTCCACCACTTTGCGAAACACGGTCATGGCAATCAGGCGATCCATATCACTTTTTCCTGTATGGAAAAACTGAATTTATTAAATCCCTCTTTATTTAGCAACAGGAAAATGTGATTGTGCATGATTCCCTGCCCGGTCCCGGACATTTCACTGGACGGGTGTGGTCATCATTCGCCGATATTCTGGAGACCGCAATGAAGCGCAAGTTGATCAAGAACGCCACCGTGGTCAGCATCGATCCCGCAATCGGAGATATCCATGGCGGAGACATCCTGATCGAAGGCAAGCAGATCCTGGAAGTCGCGCGTGGCATCAGCGCGGACGACGCCGAAGTGATTGATGCCAGCGACATGATCGTCATACCGGGGCTGGTCAATGCGCATATCCATACTTGGGAATATCCGCTACGCGGCCTCGGCGCAAACTGGGTCAGCAAGCGTGATTATCACGGCAACATGCACCGCAACATGGCCATGCATTACAAGGCTGAGGATGTGCGGATCGCCAACCTGCTCGGCGCGCTGAACCAGATGAATCACGGTGCGACCACCATTTTTGACTGGTGCCACATCGTGCGCGACAGCGAAATGACTGATGCCGCGGTCGAAGGCCTCGAGGAGTCCGGCATCCGCGCGGTGTTTGCGCGGGGCACCGTGAAACCTCCGGTGCGGGAAGGCCAGACTCCCTATTACGAAATCCCGTTTCCGCGCGAGGAAATCCACCGCCTGCGCACCGGCAAATTTGCTTCCGAGGATCAGTTGTTGACGCTGGCAATGGCCACTCTTGGGCCCGATTACGCGGTTTACGATGTCTGCGTACAGGACATCCGGCTGGCGCGGGAATACGGATTGATCAACAGCGCGCATACCTGGGCGCGCAAGGGACAGCGCAAGCTGGAGGATGGCATGTGGCGCCTGGCAAAAGACGGATTGCTCGGACCCGATCACAACATCGCGCACGGCAACTGCCTGGAAGATGACGAACTGAAGATGGTGCTCGACGCCGGCTGCACGGTTTCAGCCACCAACCTGACCGAAATGTTCAACAGCGAGCGCGTCGCGATGCTTGGGCGCCTGCTGAAACTGGGACACATGCCTTCGCTGGGCTCGGACTGCGATCCCTACTTCAACGGCTCGATGATGTGGGTGATGCGCCATGCCTTCCAGCACCAGCGCGAAATAGACAACCGCAACCTGCATGCGCTGGGCCGCTGGCCGGCCGTGGACAGCGAGCACGCCACGCATACGCGCGATGCCCTGCAATGGGCCACCATGGGCGGCGCCCGGATGCTCAGGATGGATCACAAGATTGGCTCGATCACGCCGGGCAAGCAGGCCGATCTGGTGATGATCAACGCCCGCAGCATGAATTTGTTTCCGGTGCTGCCCGGTGGCGACCCCGTCCATGCGGTGGTGATGTACGCCGAATCGGCGGACATCGATACGGTAATGATCGCCGGCAAGCCGGTAAAGCGCCACGGCAAACTGCTCTACCCTGAAACAAGTCTCGCGCAGCACCAGCAGGCGCTGCTCGCTTCGCGCCAGCACATCATGAACGACGGCAAGTATGTATACCAGCCAGCAACACCGGGCCCGCGCGCGTAACTGCGCTGCTGTTACGGATCGGATAGTAAGAATGTTCAACGCATCGTGACCGAGGTCACCGCATGAAAACCAGAATTCTGCTGGTCCTGGCGCTGCTGCCCGCAGCCGTGTTGCCCGCTGTCGCACAGGCGCAGGCCTGGCCGACCAAGCCGGTGCGCATGGTGCATGGATTTATTTCGGGGGGATCGGTCGACATCACGGCACGGTTGCTGGCTGCCCCGATGTCGGAAACGCTGGGGCAGCAGGTAATCGTCGACGGTCGCCCGGGTGCGGGTGGCACCGTCGGCGCATCGATAGTCGCGCGCGGCGAGCCCGACGGTTACACGCTGTTCCTGATGGCGTCCGGGCACGCCACCTCGGTGGGGCTGTACAAGAAGCTGCCTTACGATGCGGTCAGTGATTTCACGATGATTTCAATGGTGGCCGCGACGCCGTTTGTGGTGGCGACCACCCCGGGATTCCAGGCCCAGTCCGTTCCCGATCTGGTGCGCATGGCCAAGGAGAGTCCGGGGAAAATAAACTACGGCACTGGCGGGGTTGGCACAGGCATGCATCTGGCCTCGGTACTGTTCCAGTCGCGCGCCGGAATCAGGATGAACCATATCCCTTACAAGGGCGGAAATTCGGCCCCGATGGCATTGCTCTCCGGAGAAGTGCCCGTCATATTCAATACGCCGGCCGGCGTCGAGGCGCATATCAGCAGTGGAAAAATGCGCGTGCTGGCAATTACCACCAGCAAGCGTTTCAGCCTGTGGCCCAAGGTGCCGACCATCGCTGAAACCATCCCCGACTTTGACGTGCGTGGCTGGTACGCGCTCGCCGCCCCGCGGAATCTGCCGGCCCGGCTGGTCCAGCGCCTGAACGAAGTTGCTACAACCGCGCTCAGACGCCCCGACATCACCGCAAAGCTGACGCAATTGGGCGCGGACGTCACGCCGACAACACCTGAAGCCGCGCACAAATTCCTGGTGGCAGAGGTTGCACGCTGGACCAAGGTCATCCGCGATGAAAATATTCCTCCGCAATAAAGCAATGATCGATTAAGTGCCGCCGCACCTGCGCGCGGCAATACGCCAGTCACAGCAAGCAACACTGTCACCAATTAATATTCAGAAAAAAGTAAATGTATGATTGTAAGACCTGTGCTGAACCCATTGGGTGACCCCATTGGTCATTCACGCTACTAAAGCGAATGAGATACTTCACGCGCCTTTCAAAATCTGCTTCACCCGCCTCTGCAAAGCCGGGACCACCTCTTCACCAAACCACGGATTGCGCTTCAACCAAATGTTGTTGCGCGGACTTGGGTGCGGCAGCGGCATGATTGCCGGGCCATAGTCGCGCCAAGCCTTGACCGTATCGGTGATGTTGAGCGTCGCGCTTTGCGGCAAATGCCAGGCCTTGGCGTATTGCCCCACCACCAGTGTCAGCTTGATGTGTGTGAGGCCAGCCATCAGCCGTTCGCGCCACGCCGGGGCACACTCGGATCGCGGCGACCGCGAGATGGGGACGGAGCCTAAATACTTTTAAATGGAATTGGCCACATTCCCACGACATCCCGCTGAGGATGGTTGTAAAAAAAGAAGTGGGCTCCGTCCCCATATCATCGTCCCCATATCATCACTGTCCCCATATCATCACTCTGAACTAATTATTCTAATTATTCTTTTGGTCTGTTGCTGGGCACACTTATTGCATAATCAACCGCTCCCGAACCGGAAGGAGCAGCCATGACCAGACTCACAGCTTTGATGATTGCATGCGGCGTTGCCGCCTTTAGTTGCAGTGCCGCCGCACAAACCTATCCCTCGCGGGCCGTGCGCGTCGTGGTGGCCTACCCCGCAGGCGGCAGCATCGACACCGTCGCGCGACTGACCTCGCAGCGCTTCACCCAGGCGCTGGGCCAGCAGTTCCCGGTTGAGAACCGCTCCGGTGCGGCAGGCCTCATCGGCACCGAGAACATCGTGCGTGCCGCGCCTGATGGCTATTCGCTGCTGATGGCCAGCGCTGCCGCCGTGTCATCTGCGCCCAGCATGTACGCCAAACTGCCCTACGATCCGCTGCGCGACCTCGCGCCGATCGTGTTGGTGGCCAACCAGCCGAACGTGCTGTTGCTACATCCCTCGGTGCCCTCGCGTAACCTCAAGGAGTTCATCGCGCTGGTCAAGGCCAACCCCGGCAAATTCAACTACGGATCGTCAGGCATCGGCGCGACCCAGCACATGACCTCGGAACTGTTCGCGATGATGACCGGCACCAAGATCGTGCATGTGCCGTATCGCGGCGGCGCACCGGCCATGACCGATCTGATGACCGGGCAGATTGACTTCATGTTTACGCCGGCACCGAACTCGATCGCGCAAATCAAATCGGGGCGGGTGCGCGGCATCGCGGTGACGAGCCTCACGCGTTCCGGCGTGCTGCCTGAACTGCCGACTGTCGATGAATCCGGCCTCAAGGGTTTTGAGCTGCTGGGCTGGATCGGTCTGATGGCTCCGGCCGGAACGCCGTCGGCGGTGATCGGCCGCCTCAACGGCGAAGTGCAGAAAATGTTCGGTGGCGACCTCAAGACCAAACTCTTGGATTTGGGCCTCGACGTTGCCGGCGGCAGCCCGGAACAGTTCAGTGAATTCATCAAAAAGGACATCGCGAAATACGCGAAAATCGTCCAGGCCGCTAAAATTCCGCTGCAGTAACCGCCATCACGGAGAACCCGCATGACCTTTGCCATTGCCGCGCGCTGCGCGGAAACCGGGCGCCTCGGCGTCGCTATATCCACCCGCGCGGTGGCGGTCAGCTCGCGCTGCCCGTTTATCGCGCCGGGCCTGGGGCTGGTGGTATCAATGCAGCGCACCGATCCGCGACTGGGCCCGCTGGGGATCAAGCTGTTGCAGCTGGGTTATTCGGCGCAGAAGGTGCTCGATGAGATCGCCGCCAGCGACCCCGGCATCGAACACCGCCAGGTCTGCGTGATTGACCGCGACGGCAACGCCGCCGCGCGCACCGGCAAGAACCATCGCGTGTGGTCCGGCGCCTTTGTCGAAAAGGGCATGGTCGCGATGGGCAACAACCTGACCAGCGAAAAAACTGCTGCCGACATGCGCGACGCCTGGCACGCAGCCAAGGGCCAGCCGCTGGAAGTGCGCCTGCTCACCGCCCTGGAAGCGGGGCGCGATGCCGGCGGCCAGAACGGCGGCCAGCATTCGGCGGGGCTACATTCCTATGACCGCGAGGTCTATGCGTACGTCGATCTGCGTGTCGATGAACACAGCGAACCCGTTGCCGAACTGCGCCGCATCTACGAAGTGCACAAACCGCTGATCCCGTATTACTACGGGCGACCCGGGCAGCCGGACGCTTTCGGCCGCGAAGAGGAATGGCTGGCACGGCAGGCGAACAAGACGCGAGATGGGAGCGGAGCCTGAACACTTTTAAATGGAATTGGCCACATTCCCATGCCATCCCGCTGAGGATGGTTGTAAAAAAAGAAGAGGGCTTCGTCCACATATCATCCCGAATCATCGCCTAACAGAAGAAGAGGCACGCTTTGCGCACCGTACTGCAACCGGTTGTCTTCTGGGTTCTTCGACATTTTTTGCTATTTCTCGTTATTGTCGGAATTCTCCTGATTGGGGACTATTTTCGAAAAGAAATTACCGCATTGGTTTCCCAAACCGCGGAGCTCTCCAGGCTCGAAGCCGAGCAACGTAATGTGGAAAATTGGCAGCAAAAAGCAAAGGCTGATGTATCCAGTCGCGTCGCACAGCTCAAAAATGCTCCAGCGAACGCCATCAGCGCGAGGGTTGCATCCATTGCAAAGAATATTGAAGGTAAAGAGCTGGAAAAACAGAAGCCCGGTGGATTGCCCTCCCTTCTGATGGGGGGCGCCATCGGAAGTGGCATTGCCACCCGCCTGCAACTTGATCTGGAGGTCGAGCTGCTAAAGCAGGAACGTGATTACCTCGCGGCCCTGCTCTCGGCGATAAGCGAGCCGGAAAATCTTGAAAAATTGCGGCGAAACCACATCGGTGCATACGCACAGCTCATGCAAAACGAAGGGGAGCAAGCCCGCCTCAAGGCAACCCATCCCGTCCGGGTTTTTGTCCCGGCAACCACCTCATTCAATCAGTTCAGGCAACTGAAGGAAACTCATAAACAACTCGAACAGAAAAACCTGATTGCCTACGAGAACTACAAGCTTCAGGAAAATCGTGTCCAAAGCATCAAGGCTACACCGCGGATTTTCAAAATCCGGGAAGATCAAATCGATGAAATTGTCAGGCCACTCAAGTCGGCGATTGATAAGAGCAAGAAATCAGTCCAGGACAACTGGCTTTCAAAATTATCGCAGCCCATCAGCAACGTATTGCATATTGCGCTGCTTGTTCTGCTGTCGGTCATTCTGGCTCCACTGGCCATCAAGGCCTTGTTCTACTTTGTCTTCGCCCCCCTGGCTTCGCGGCGGCCGCCGGTTTGCATCCTTCCAGGCGCGTCAGGTGTCGTAATACCGCAATCTGAAGATATGGACAATTCGCCGGATCAGGCCCGGTTTACCGCGGTTTCCCAAAAGCTGACTTTAGCCAAAGACGAGGTGCTGCTGATCCATCCGGAATACCTGCAGAGCTCTCCCCTGGAGTCAAAGATCGATACCAAGTGGCTGCTCGACTGGTCCTTGCCGCTGAGCAGCCTGGTCTCAGGCATGGTCGCTTTGAGTCGCATTCGCTGCGAGGAGCCCGCCACGATTGTCATTTCACCGACACGGGATGCGCTGAGCGAGGTGGGTGTTCTCAATCTGCCGGAGGGTAGTGCCATCGTATTTCAGCCGCGCAATCTGGTGGGGGTGGTTTATCGCAATGATGCCCCCTTCCGCATCACGAGGCACTGGCGCCTGACCAGCTTGCATGCCTGGTTAACACTGCAACTGCGATATGTGGTTTTTCACGGCCCATCCAGACTGATCGTGAAGGGATGCCGTGGTGCCCGGATTGAAGCTGCCAATACCGGTCGGAGGATCAATCAGGCCGGCACGATGGGTTTCAGTGCCAATCTTCTGTATTCCACGACCCGCTGCGAGACCTTCGCGCCTTACCTGATGGGGGAACAAGAGCTGTTGAATGACAGCTTTGCCGGAGCGCCGGGCTTTTACGTCTACGAGGAGACGCCGAATTTTGGCCGGAAAACAGGATTGACCGGTCGAGGCCTGGAGGGCGTATTCGACTCTCTGCTGAAAGTATTCGGGCTCTAGTCCCCAGCCAGGAAAATGAGGTCAGGGAAAATGGTATTACCATTTATTACCACGTAGATCCGAGGCGCAACAAATGAAGTGGAAGATACCGGATAACTCGATATTCGCAATCCTGCTGCGCCAGAGCTGGTGGGTGAGTGCGCTGGCGGCGCTCGCCACGTTCGCGGTGGTGCAGAACTTCATCGCCTGGGGCTATGCGCTATTCGCCACCATGCCCTTCACCGTACTCACACTGATCGTCGCCTGGAAGCAGATCCGCACGCCCAGCAGCGCGCGAGTCGCGAAAGCGCTGGAGAAGACCCGCAGCATGTCCTGGGAGGATTTTGCACAGGCGCTGGAGAGAGGGTACAGGGCCGAGGGTTACGCGGTGCAGCGTGTCGACGGCGCGGTGGATTTCGAGCTTGAGAAACTGGGATACGTGACGCTGGTGTGTGCGCGGCGCTGGAAGGCTGCGCGTACGGGCATCGAGCCGCTAAGAGAGCTGGCTGCAGCCGGGGAGAAGCGTGGCGCGAGGGGCTGCCAGTATGCGGTGGCGGGGGAATTGACGGCGCAGGCGCGGACGTTCGCGCAGCAGAAGGGTGTGAAGTTGGTGGAGGGCGCGGAATTGGCGAGACTTGTTCGCGCATAGACCCGGGAAAACAACCAAGTAACTGACCGAATCAGCAGACCCTGGGGCAAACAGGGCCAGTGCAACTTTTTAAATTTACACTCACCCCATTCATTGTTTCGAGCCTGGGCATTTTAATTGGGGGCGAAACGAAACCGACCCCGGTAGCAATTAATCCCGCGATTCTGGCCGCGCGGCATGCGCTGTACCTCCAGGCCCGCGAACTCAACCCGGCGCGCTGGTCGGGCAATACCCGAAACTGGTCGCCCATCGGCGCCGTCACGCTCAACCCCGAACGTGACTGCATCATCAAGGCGCATTTGACTGGTAACCATACTCAGCCGTTGGCTGCATGACACAGGCGACAACTACCTTGACGCGCGCCGGGTTCCAGAAACGCGAGATGGGGACGGAGCCTAAAGACTTTTAAATGGAATTGACCGCATTCCCACGCCATCCTACTGAGGATGGTCGTAAAAAAAGAAGCGGGCTCAGTCCCCATCGCATCCCATCGCATCGCCCAATCTGCAGATTAAGGCCCTCGTAGAGATACGGCAGCCTGTCGCCGTAACGGGAGCGGACGCTGCGGAATTCGATGCCGCCGCGTGCTTTGGATTCCCGGACCGGGGTCAGCGCGTGCGGTTCCTGGGCTCTTTGGGCTTGCTGAAGCGGGATATTCGCCTTGGGCCGGATGCTGCATTGTGGACTTTAGTGCACTGAAATGCCTGCCAGATACCTTTCTATTCCCGCGACCAACGCTGGCTAAAGTCACCATAATTTCTGTCAACCAGGCGCTGAGATGCCTGGCATTCCTGACAGGAATCATGATGCGACAACTGGCAACAAAACCCACATTGAGCCTTGCGCACGATGCCGACTTTGTGGCCGGCGCGGTAGACGAGGCGCAGGAAATGCGTGCGATCAAAGTAGCGATTGCGCAAGCCGAGGCAGAAATTCAGGCGTCGAACGCTGCCGCAACGCAGGAAGCGTGGGAGACGCACGTCAAGACGGGAGTTTTCACCCGTGAGCAGACCGAACATGAGGCACTTCAGGCGCTCGAACAACGTGCCCGTGCAGATGAAGAAGCCACTCAGGCCGCGAGTGCTCGCGTAGCCGCCGAAAGCCAATTACAGGAACAAGCGCGGGCTCGCCGCAATGCGGAAAGTGCAGCGTTGCGCGAAGCCCATGGCCGGCTCGAGGCCGAGCGCGCGGCGACGCGCGCGGCAGAGGCGCGCGCTGCGGCAGAGCGAGACTTGCAGCAACTTGCCGAACGCAAGACGGCCACCGAACGCGCGGCAGACGAAAGAGCGCAGGCCGCGACGCGAGAGCTTGCGCAACTTATGGAAGATCTGCGCAGCGCCGAAAAGAGCCATCACGAAGAGGCTGCTCGAGCTGAGGCCTTTCACCGTGCACGGGTGGGTGCTGAAAAAAGTGCGCTGGAGCAGGCACAGGCGCGTGCGCAGGCCGAAAGCGCAGCGGCCAGGGCAGCTGGGCAGCGCGCAGCCTTGGATGCGACGCTGTGCGATGAAGCTCTGATACACGCTGAAGCGGAAGGGCGTCTGCGCGTACTCGCGCAAGCCCGCGTTGCCGCTGAAGCCACGGTTGCAGCGGAGGCGGAGGCGCGTGTCAAGTCCGAACAGGATGCGGTGGCAGCCGCACTGGGACGGTCTGCGCTGGAAGCGCAGGCACGAGAATCTGCGAAACGGCAGGCGCGGATCGAACTGGAACTAATACGCAAAGCGGAGACTATTGCTGAGCAGGCGGCGCGTACATGCGCCGAGGCCAAGAATCGCAGTCGTGTTCAGGCCTGCGAACTGGCAGAAACTGAAGCCATGCTTGTGGCTGAAGTTGCCGCGCGTGAAGCGGCTGAAGCGCGTTTACAGGCAACCCACGACTTGCGCCAGATCGCTGACGAACATGCGCAAGCCGAACAGATGGTGCTCGAAGAAACCGAGGCACGCGTGCGTGCGGAGTCGCGCGCCCTTGCGGAAGTTCGTGCGCGGCACGTGGCCGAAGCGAAAGGGCGTGCGGAGGCCGAGGCACTCGCCATTGCTGAGCGTGACGCCGCCGCATTGGCGCACGCGCGCGCGGAACTTGACAGGCTGACGGCCCAAACTACGCGTGCGCGAATCGCTGCCGAGGCCGAGGCGAAACGGCAGTCGCAAGAGCGCTTCGCCGCGGAGGAGCAGGCGAGCGCTGAAACCAAGGCCCGCGCCGCCGCACAAACCGAACTCGATCTCGTTATTGAGAATCGTATCGCAGCGGAACGTTTGGCTGGAGACGCAGCACGGCTGCGCAGCCAGGCCGAAGCGCACAATCTGGAGCAAATTAAGGCGGCGCTTGAGTCCGAACGCATTGCTATCGTTGCGGCGGAACAAAGCGCGCAGGCACATGCTGAATTATCCGCTCAAGAGCAGATGCGGGCAGCAGCGGAGTGCATCGCGACTGAAGCGGCGGAGACACGCCTCGCCGCTGAATCCGGGGCTCTGGCAGCGGCCACGGCACGCGCAGAGACCGAGCAGAAGCTCTTGGCTGGCGCTCGCGAGCGTGAACGTGCGGAAGTTGCGGCGCAGAACGCTGCCGAGGCACGCATCAAGCAGGAGGAGGCAGCGGGCATCGTCGCCGGCGCGAACGAGGATGCACAGCGCGTGGCTGAAAACCTGGCACGAGAGCGGGCAGCGAGCGAACAAGCGCTGGCGGTTCAAGCGCATCAGAGGGCGGCCGTGGAAAAATCTGCCCTGCGTGAAAGCGAAAGCCGCCGCATTGTCGAGGCAACCGCCGAGCAGGACGCAGTACAGAAACTCGGGTTGGAGTCGCTGGCACGCGCAGTAGCTGAAGAGCGTGCCGGCATTGAGGCGTTGTTCAAAGAGGAAGCGGCGACGCGTTTGGCGGACGAAAGGGCGGCACACGAAGCAACGCTTGTGCGGCAGAAATTCGAACGCCGCGCACGCGCAGCCTCTGTTGCGCGCGTTTGGGCAGAGCGTAATCTGGCCGATTCCGCTGCAGCACGTGCTGCCGCTGAACTTGAATTTGGAGCCGAAGCGCAAAAGCGCACAGACAGCGAGCGCGATATCCTCGTGGCGGTGCAGGAGCGCCTGATTGCCGAGCAACGCGCGCGTGAGTCGGTCGAGGAACTGATTGTTATGGAACGGGAAGTGGCCGCAGCCGCGCGCGCCGCTGATTTTGCAGAGTCAACACGCATTCATGCGGAAAAGGCCGTATTGGTGGCGAGAAATGCGCGCGTTGAAGCCGAGTCACGGCAGGCCGAGGCGGCGCTTAAGCTGGTCGATACACAACGCGCAGCAACTGAGGCGGCACGCCAGCGCGAAATCGAATGTGAGCAACTCGCACGTGCTGAACAAAACAGGGCCAAAGTTGAGGCTGAAGCACTGGCGGCAACAGCGGCTGCCTGTCGTGAACATGAGCAAGCCGAATTGCTCGCGCGTGAACGCATATCCGCTGAAGCTGAATTAAGCCGACGTTTTGCTGCTAGCCAGAGAGCCGAATCTGCAGCCATCGAGCAGGCACGTGCAGCGCAATTGCTGGCAGAGGAAGCGGAGCGTGCGGCGAGTGTGCGTTATGCGGCCGAATCTGCGGAAGTGCGCGTGCGGGAGATTCAGATCAAACGTGACCGCGAACGTGCGGTTGCCGCGGATTTCCAGCGCAGGGCATTGCAGTCGGGCGCGAACCCGCTACGGGCCTGGCTTTATTTGATGCGGCCCCATTCTCTGATCGGTGTGATCGCTGCTGGTATGGCGCTCATAACTGCGCTCTGGGTTGGTGCTGGAATCACGATGTATCTGGTTCCCCAAACGACTGAAATTGCGACAGTCAGTCCTGTACTCCAGGCGCACAACAAAGTTGTGCCGGTGGAAGAAGGCGGCGACACTGGGGGATTTCGCATTAAACTGGATACCGTTCTGGCGAGTGAGGTTGCGCAATAAGTCCGGCTACTGGCGCGAGGCTCGTCTTTGACGAGTGCGCGGAATTTTTCACGTATGCCGAGCAGTTCCGCGGATTGCCTGGCTGCTTCTGTTGCAATGCGGTTAACACCGGTCACAAAATAGCGAATCCACGCGTCCCAGTCACCGTGGGTACGAACACGTTGCAGCAAATCGTAATAGTCCTGCTGGTGTTCTTCGATGTAGGCCGAGAGGTACAGCAGCGGCTGGTTCAGACGTTTGCTTTCGATCAGGAACAGCGTAATCAGCAGTCGGCCAACGCGGCCATTTCCATCCAGGAACGGATAGATGGCTTCGAACTACTGATGCATGATCGCGCATTGCACCAGATCGGGCATGGCATCGCGGACGTGAACGAATTTTTCCCAGTCGTACAGGCATTCATTCATTGCATTCACCGGTGGCGGCACATAGGCCGCTGGCGCCGGCGAACTGCCTTGCGGACCGATCCAGTTTTGTGAGCGGCGGAATTCACCCGGGGTGGCCTTGTCGCTGCGCACGCCTTTCAACAGCCGCACATGGAGTTCACGCACCAGACGCAGCGATAAGGGCGGGTCATCCAGGCGTTCGATGCCGTACTCCAGTGCTGACACATAGTTGCGCACTTCGCGCACATCGTCATGCGGCTTCGGTGCCGAATGTTGACCGCTGATCTCGTCAATCAGCAGGTCGGAAAGGCTTGCTCGCGTACCTTCGATGCTGGATGACAACACCGCTTCGCGCCGGATCCATGGTGCGATCAGCAGATGCGGGTTGAGCAGTATCTGGCCGATGCCGGACAACTCCGAGAGCGCGGCATCGGCTTTAAAGAGGAGTAGTACCAGATCGGGGTCGTATTGCAGCTTTGGCGGCAGCGGGGCTGGAACAAAGGCGACATAGCCTTGAGCAGCTGAACAACGCGCCTGGCCTCAGGAGATAAAAATCATTAATATTCAAATGGTTAGCATTTTCAGGGGCTTTCAAAGCCATTTACGCTTTGAAAGAAATTTGATCTTTTCTTTCAAAGACCGGATGGCACTGCAACACCTGTTGCAAAGTCCTGTGATGCAGGCTGATCCCGGCTTCCCTGGAAGTTGAAAATATATTGACGCTGGCCCTGAGGTTTCGTGGGGCGTCGGAGCTTGGGAAACGCGCTCGTTTTTGTTCTTGCGTGTAAAAAGAAGCGGGCTCCGTCCCAATATCACTGGTGGAAGTCGTGGAAGAAGCTGACAAGAATGGCGTGCCGGCAAAACTGTCGTTTGAACCGTTCAAATAAATAGCCCGCGCTGGCAAAGACCACACTATGTGCTCTGCAGCCAACAGTATTCGGCTGCAAGGCATAATTTCAGAAAGACGGCCCGCATCCACCAAGGCCGCGCCATAACAATCTGCTGCACGACCGGACCAGCGCTTCAGCCCCGGCCTGCAGCAATTTACTGAAGCCGGGGGGATTATGAAAATTCGCTTGTTCGGATGTGTAACACCTGCCATCGCAGCGCTGATGCTTGTCACTGTTGCGCCAGCACTGGCCCAGAAAAACGCCGCATCCACCGACGGCTATCCGTCACGCCCTATCCGCCTGGTGGTGCCCTTTGCACCGGGCGGCAGTTCAGACACGATCACGCGCGTGATCGGTCCACATCTCGCCGAACAGATGGGGCAGCAGGTCGTGCTCGACAATCGCAGCGGCGGCAACGGCGCGCTCGGCACCCAGATCATTGCCCGTGCCACGCCAGACGGTTACACCATCGGCCTTGCCTATATCGCCACGCTGGCCACCAACCCGGCGATATCCGGTGATGTCGGCTACGACCCGCTGAAGGATTTTTCCGCAATCTCGCAGCTGACTTCATCAGCCAATGTACTGGCGGTGCATCCATCAGTGGCCGCGGCTTCCGTCAGGGAACTGGTTGCGCTGGCCAAGGCAAAACCGGGGCAGCTGAATTATTCCTCCGGGGGGGTCGGCACCATCGGGCATCTCAGCGCAGAACTGTTGCAGCAGGCGGCGGGCATCAAGTTGAATCACATTGCCTACAAAGGCAGCGGACAAGCCGTTGTTGACCTCGTCGGCGGACATGTCGGCGTCATGTTCGGCGGCATGTCCGCAGTCGCCGGCCATGCCAAGGCAGGCAAGCTGAAGCTGCTCGGCGTAACTGGCAAACAACGCATGCCGATTGCGCCGGAGATTCCGACCATCGCCGAATCCGGATATCCGGATTTTGAGGCTGTCGGCTGGTTCGGATTAATTGCCCCCGCCAAAACACCGAAAGCCATCATCAACAGGCTGAACGCCGAAACCATCAAGGCGGCCAATGTGCCGGACGTGCACAAGCGGCTCACCGGGATCGGGTTTGATGTCGTCACCAGCACGCCCGAGGCCTTTGCGCTCTACATCCGCAACGAAGCCCTTAAGTGGCGGCAACTCGCCCAGAAACTGGGGTTGAAAGCACAGTAACCCTCTCGTCGACTTCAGCCGATTCATCAACATCGGGAATATTGCATTGGGAATTACTCAGGACATTTGCGAAATCATCCACGCAACGACTTACGAATCGCTGGGCGAGGAATGCACCTTTCGCGTCAAGCAGGCAATCAAGGACGGAGTCGCCGTAGCACTCGCCGGCAGCAGGGAGGAACCCGTCAGGATACTGACCGAGCACCTGCTGTCCCTCGGCGGTCTTCCGCAGGCATCGATCTGGGGCAGCGGTCAAAAGGTATCAGTCGTGCAGGCGGCCTACGTCAATTCGGTCGCCACGCATGTGCAGGATTTCGAGCCGATGTGGAGCCCGCCGACGCATGCGGTTTCACCAACCGTGCCGGTGGCCTTCGCGCTCGCCGAAATGCATGATCTGAATGGTAAACAGCTCATCACCGCCGTCGCCAAGGGCCTCGAAATCCAGGGACGCCTGCAATACGCCGGCGATCAGTACGTGCCGGAGGAACTGAAGTTCCACCCGCCGGGCTACGCCGGCGTCATCGGCAGCGCCGTTGTCGCATCCGAACTGCTGCAGCTCGGCGTGCCGGCGATGCGCAACGCCATCGGGCTCGCGGCATCACGCGCCGGCTCGTTGCTCGCGAACGTCGGATCCATGACCAAGGCCACGCATTGCGGCAACGCTGCGGCTTCGGGCCTGGACGCGGCGCTGCTTGCCAAGCGTGGATTCACTGCAAACCCGGATGTATTCGAAGCGCACAAGGGTTTCGTAAAAACGTTTTATCCGGAACACTTTGATGAAGAACGCCTGCTTGCCTGGGGCAAACCTTATCGTGTGGTCGATCCCGGCCTCGCCATCAAGCTGTTCCCATCGCAGTACGGCACGCATTACGGCATCACCGCCGGCATCGAACTGCACCACAAGCTGGGCGGCCGCAAGAATATCCGCCGCGTGCGCATGGTGTCGCCGGTAATGAAATACGTAGACCGCCAGCAGCCAGCGACCGGACTTGATGGCAAGTTCAGCCTTCAGTACACCACCGCTGCGGCACTGCTCGACGGTACCGTGAAAATCGCCAGCTTCAGCGAAGAACGCCGCTTCCGCGCCGACATGGTCGATCTGCTGAACAAGTTTGAATTGCGGCAGGATGAATCCATCAAAGGCGACTTTCACTCGATGTATGTGAAAGTGGAAGTCGAGCTGGAGGATGGCACAACGCACAGCACCGTGTGCCGCGGCCCCCGTGGGTCGTGGAATTCACCGATGGAAGAATCCGACCACACAGAGAAACTGCGCGACTGTCTTAATTACGGATTACCGGGTGCCGCAGGGGAACAGCTGCTACAGCAACTGGGTCAGCTCGAAGCGCTGGATGCACGGGCCATTAAATCAGTCATCGCGTTGATGTCGGCAGATTAAATAAATCTGGGAATGGTGGCCGGGGACGGAATTGGCCCCTTTGTGATTTCGCCATGTGCAGCGCGGCAAAATCTGGTGATATAGGGACGGAGCCCAAATACTTTATCGGGCAACTGACCAGAACCTTATTCGATTCATTGCTGTTGTTTTTAAAATGAATTGGGGCTCCGTCCCCATATCACCCCAGCTTCAGCCCCAGCGCCTTGCACACTTTCATGATCGTCGAAAAACTCGGATTGCCTTCCGGGGACCGCCTTGTACAGTCCCTCTCGGGTCAGGCCGGTGTCGCGCGCGAGTTGCATCATGCCGCGGGCGCGGGCAATGTCGCCGAGCGCTGCGACCACCAGCACCGGATCGCCGTCCGATTCGTCGATCGCGGCCTGCAGGTACAGCGCGCATTCCTGTTCGGTCTTCAGGTAAGCGGCAGCGTCGTAAGGGCGTGTGGTCAGCTTCTTGGCCATGATGAACTCCTAAAGCACGCGCGCCAGTTTTAGCGCGGTCTTGATGTCTTTGTCTTGCTTCGCTTTGGCGCCACCGGCCAGAAGAATGACCAGCTGCGCGCCGCGCTTGACGAAATAAATCCGATAACCGAGGCCGTAATCGATGCGCATTTCCGAAACACCCTCGCCCACCGGCTTTACATCCCCGGGGTTGCCGTAGCGCAGCCGGAGAATCCGCGCCTTGGGTCCCAGAAAAGTAAATGCATGATTGCAAGACCTCATTGATTACCGAAGATCGTCCGAAAGTCACTCGACAGCTCCTTGCGAAATCAAATACTTTGAATGAGTGACTTGAAAGGCTTCTCAGAATGGGCGAGTCTTCGCGTTATCGGTTGCCCCTCGGACGCTGGTGTGCTTGAATATCATTCTGGGAGGATAAATGAATATACTGAAGACGCTTGCGCTGGTTCCGGCGGCGGCAATAGCCATCGTGGCCTGTCTACCCGCGCAGGGCGCCGCCGTCCAGAATTATCCGCAGAAGGCGGTACGGTTTATCGTGCCGTTTCCTCCGGGCGGCAGCGCCGACACCTTCGCCCGTCCGCTCGGGCAACGACTCTCGGACGTGTGGAAACAGCAGGTCATAATCGACAACCGGCCAGGCGCGAGCGGGATGATCGGCACCGGGATCGCTGCGAAGGCGCCGGCCGACGGTTACACGCTGTTGATGGCATCGGGCGGCCCGCTCACCATCAATCCAGGTCTTTACAGCAAGTTGCCCTACGACCCAGTCAAGGATTTTTCTCCGATAACCATCGTTGCAGCGGTACCCAATGTCCTGGCGGTCCATCCTTCCCTTCCGGTCAGAACGGTGAAGGAACTCATCGCTCTCGCCAAGGCCCGACCCGGCGCGATCGATTTCACCTCGACCGGCAATGCGTCTCCCGGACATCTGGGGGGCGAGCTGTTCAAGGCGATGACCGGGACCGATATGCGGCACATTCCCTACAAGGGCAGTGCGGCATCAGTCACGGCGATCCTGTCCGGCGAAGTATCGGTGGTATTCACGACCACGCCGGCGGTATTGCCTCTCGCAAGGGCGAACCGCGTTCGTATACTCGCAGTGACCACACGCGACCGCTTGCCCGAACTGCCGGACGTCCCGACAGTCGAGGAGGCAGGCCTGAAGGGCTATGAGGCGGTGTCCTGGTTCGGTGTAGTCGCGCCAGCGGGCACCGCCGCCGACATCATTGAAAAAAACAGTCAGGACATGGTGCGAATCCTCAAGACGCAGGAGATGCGGGCCCTGATCGCCGGTCATGGTGCGGTAACGATTGCGAACTCACCGGCTGAGTTCGCGAAGCAGATCCGCGCTGACACTGAAAAATGGGCCAGGCTGATCAAGGCGTTGAACGTGAAGGCCGATTGACCCGCCGCGGGAGTCTGGCGTCGTCGCCCGGCCGCGAGATCGTGAACCGTTTCCGGTGACCAACCCATTGGCGCGCGCCGCTGACACGCCACTTGCCGCACAGCTCGCGCAGTTTGCGCAGGCGCTGCGCTACGAGGACCTGCCGCCAGGCGTCGTCGATCGCGCCAAGCTGCTCATCCTCGACGCGCTCGGCTGTGCGCTCGGCGCCGTCGGGTGTGAGCCCGTGAACATCGTCGCGCGCGCAATGGCTGGCGGGACGAGCGCCGTGGTGGCCACTGTCATCGGCGGTGCGCGTAAGGCGCCGCTCGAAGAGGCGGTGTTGATCAACGGCACGTTGACCCGCTACCTGGATTATCTCGATGTGTACTGGCGCGAGGACGTAAGCCATCCAGGCGAGAACATCCCGCTGGCGCTCGCCTGCGTGGAGTCCGTCGGCGGCAACGGCAGGTCATTGATCGAATCGGTGGTCGTCGGTCATGAAGTGCAGATCAGGTTGTGCAACGCGTTTTCTTTTCAGGCGCGGGGATTCCACAATGCAAGTTCCGGGGGGTTCGTCGCACCTCTGGTGATCGGCAAGGCATGGCGGCTGCCAGCGACCACGCTCGCGCACGCGCTCGCGCTGCATGGCGCACGCCATCTGACGCTGTTCGCGTTGGCTAAGGGGCAGCTCAGCATGGCGAAGGCGATGGGCTATCCGTTGTCGGCGATGGAGGCCCTGCTGGCGGTTCGTCTTGCAGACAACGGACTGACCGGGCCGCTCGAAGCGATGGAATGGCTGTTCGGTCGGTTGCCTGGAAGCGCGGCAGTTCCCGTGTCTGACCTGGACCTCGACCCGAATCGCTTCAGGCTCGACGAGGTCAGCCTGAAGTCCTACCCGGTACAGTTCGAGATCCAGGCCGCCGTCGAGTGCGCCGTCGCCTTGCACGGACGCGTTGGCAACGTCATCGCGCAGGTGAGCGAGATCGTGATCAAGGTGAATGCCGTGACCCGCGAGCGGACCGCAGACCCGGAGAAGTTCGCACCCGGCAATCGCGAGACCGCCGACCACAGTTTGCCGTGTTGCGTCGCGTTCGCTCTCGCCGATGGCGGTGTGACGCCGTCGCAATTCGACGCGCAGCGCTGGCTCGACATGGACATCAGGGCGCTGATCGCCAAGACCCGTGTCGAACACGATGCCGAACTCGAAGCCGAGTTTCCCGGTGGACGTCCCGCCAGCGTGCAACTGCGGCTGTGCGATGGCCGAGAGCTCGATGCCAAGACCGGTGTGCCGCGAGGTGATGCGAAGCGACCGATGAGCCGCGCCGAGGTCGAAGCGAAGTTTATCTCCCTCGCGCAGACCGTTCTGGGTGATGCCAGCGCGCAGCGCGTGATCGCGCTCGTGAACGGGATCGACACGGCCGACACACTTGATGCGCTGATGGATGCGATCTCGTATCGGCGCGGGTAGCACGATGTTGCCCGAGCGCCGCGCAACCGGTAGTTCGACGCCGGTTCAGCGGTTTGATCAACCCGGTTACACTGCGGCACAGTCCATGGCGAACAGCCGCGCGATGCCGGGTTCACCCGTGCGCAATGGGGTCAGGTACCGTCTTGCAATCCAACATTCCCCCGCTGACGCGCGCACTGAATAGTTACGAAAAACTAATATTCAGAAAAAGCAAATGTATGATTGCAAGACCCCGCTGGTGTTCTTTACTCTTGGCCAAGTAATATCAGTCTCGGGCGCAGAATCGTAGCAAGAGATGACGGTTACCTGGATTTTGTGAAAGGATATTCTGATGGCTCGGCTGGAAGATGTGCCGCTCGGAGAGCGCAAGATGATGGAGACCCTCGACTGTTCGGGTTTCGAGGGGAGACGTCCGTGGGTGACGGGCCCGCCGCTGCATAAACGCCGCGTTGCCCTTGTTTCCACCGCCGCGCTGAATCTGCGCAGCGACGCCGTTTATGAACGCGACGAGACGGCTTTTCGTGTCATTCCCGGCAACGTCAATGCCGGTGATGTGGTGATGAGCCATTCATCGGTGAATTTCGACCGCACCGGTTTCCAGCAGGATCTGAATATCTGTTTCCCGCTGCAGCGTTTGCATGAGCTGGCGGATGAAGGCGTGATCGGTTCTGTCGCCAATTTTCATTTCACGGTGTCAGGAGGGCGACCGCCGCTTGATCTTGAAGACTCCGCCCGCGCGATGGCGAGCACGATGCGCGCGGAAGGTGTGGATACCGTTTTGCTGGTGCCCATATGACCAAAGTGCACGCGCGCCGTGGGCGGGCTGGCCATTTTTTTCGAGGAACAAGGGCTTGCGACAACGCAGATCAGCCTGATCCGCATTCATTCCGAGCGTACCAGCCCGCCGCGCGCATTGTGGGTGCCTTTCGAACTGGGACGGCCGCTCGGCGTGCCCAATGATCCCGGATTCCAGAAGCGTGTGATACGTGCGGCGCTGGAGTTGCTCAATGCTGAACGCGGTCCGCTTATCGTTGATTACACCGAAGAAGTTCCGCTAACTGCTGCGCCCGGCGCAGAGGCTATGAACGGCATGGTGTGCCCCGTTGATTTTCCGCCGCTGCCTGACGAAACTGCGCCGACCAGTGAGATTGGCATTGCATTGATGAAGGAAATCTCCGCGCTCGCACCTTGGTATGACATCGCTGTTTCCAGCCGGGGACGTACGACCGTGGGACCCAGCGGCTTGTCGATCGTGCAGGCGGGCAAGTATCTGGCGGCGTTTCTGGAAGATCAGACTGCCCCCTGTCCGCGCGATGACATGACGATGGATCGCGTACTCAAACTGGCGTATGAGGATTTGAAAGCGTATTACACCGAAGCTGTCACCATGCAGCCGGGATATGCCACGAGCAGCCAGGTGGAGGACTGGCTGTTCCGTGAAACCGTGCTCGGCGCGGCATTGTGGCGCCTGCGTACCCTGTGCCGGGCGAATGAAAACGAGTCCTACGGCTACCTCGGTCGCAACTCGATCATTCCCGACCGGCAGATCAACCCGGTGAACCGGGCGGCCAATTAAAAAGCGAACCGGGTGGTAAACGGAGATTAGTGCGCGCGCAGCCAAACTCGAACTGCATGGCATCGATGCCGTCAGCCTGCTGACAGCCGTGCAGACAGGGGCAGGTCTTGCAATCCCACGGGAATGGGGTCTTGCAAGCCAACATTCCCCCGTAAATTCCTGCGTGCCCAATATAGCCTGTCGTGCAGTGCAGCGATGCGGAATGAAAAAAATATCAATAAAAACAATTAGTTATGATATAGCGGCGGCTGGCATCATTGTTGAATATTGATTCCGCCTACGCTTTCAGGCGAAACCAGGACGCAACCATTCTGCTCGCTAATTAAAGGAATCCACCATCCATGCCGACCAAACCGCTGGAGCGATTGATTTTTGCGCAGGGCGGACTTTGCTTTTTCTGCCGCGAACCCTTGCCCAAGGGTGAGGAGAGTGTCGAGCATCTGGTCGCCAGCGCCAACGGCGGTAACAGCAACCTGGAGAATTGTGTTGTCTGCTGTAAAACAGTGAACAGGTGGCTGGGCAGCATGTCGCTGAAGGAAAAATTCCAGGTCGTGATTAATCAACGCGGCGAGTTCAAGTGCCCTGCAGGTTCGGCTAAAACAGGGCCCGCGCTGAAAACTTCGACAAAACCGCCAACGGCTGCGCAGACGAAAGATCAAAGGCTCGAGATTATTGTCGCCAACCTGCAACAGCGTGGCAGTGCAAGGCCGCGAACGCTGAAGACCTTGCGCAGCACCGTGGCAGCGCTGTTCGGCAAAAAGCTTGGCGATAAGGAACTGGACGCGCTGCTCGACAGCTTGCAATCCGCCGGCACCATTGCCATTGATGGCACGAAGCTGATTTATGACTTATGACCTGTGAACAGTGCCAGGGCTTCTCCGGATACCTGTGCCTGGCTTTTTTAATTTGGTGCGTACGGGCATGGGGCCGCTCCGCCCCCATATCAGTTGCTGTGGGAAGGCGGTTTATGCGATACCGGTAAACACCGCGAGCGAGCGGTTGAACTTGAGCAACGTTGCATCATCGAGGCGACCGATCACATTGCCGACCCGTTCGCGCGAAATCGACAGGATCTTGTCGACCTGGATTTGCGAAATACTTTGCAGGCCGTTGTCCGGCCCCGGGTCCACCGTGATGCGGAAAATGGGGGCATTGCGCAGCTCGCTGGTCACCAGACACAAGGCCACGCTGGGCAACTCGTCGAACAGGTCCGACTGGATCACCAGCGCCGGGCGCGGTTTGCCGTAATCCCCGGTCGCCGCAACGGTCACGAAGTCACCGCGCCGCATCGTCCGTCCACGCCGCGGCCTGAGCGATGAACTCCAGTGCTTGCATTTCTGCCGGGTCGCCCCGCAGCAGCGCCGACTGGCGACGGCACTCCGCAGCAAAAACCGGCGAACGCGTGTCGGGCACCCAGAGCTGCACCAGTCGCAGCCCCGCGGCGCGCTGCCGCACGCGATAACTTTTCATGCGTTCGTTGACTTCCATGGCGCCTCCGTAACATGTTACGCGGCCATGTTATGGCGACAGCAAGACCAGCGCAAGGCCCCGCGCCTTGATGAACGCCTCAGGGAGTTACTTAACTAATTGTTTTTAAACGATTTATTTTCAACAGGGCGAGCCTGCGCCTGCGGACCCGATCAGCCTGGCAAGGGCATGAACGGCGCATCGATGGCGCCGACCTTGACGACAATCAGCGCCCCTTCCGGGCCTGAGCGGGGGGTGTGGCGGCTCCAGCGCGGATTACGCAGCCAGGTGCCGGCGGGGTAATCGCCGTCTTCATCCTGGAACAAACCTTCGAGCACGAAGATCTCCTCGCCACCGGGGTGCACATGCGTATCAAAACGGGTATCCGGGGCCCACCGCACCAGCGCCGTGCTGACACCGTCGTATTCATGCAGTGGCATCACACTCAGGCCGGGCACCAGCCCGGGCCGCCAGGCGGCAGTCGAAGTCGCAATGCGCACCGGCGTCAGATCATCCGCCGCGAACTGCCAGAGTTTGACGAACAGCGTGCAGCCGTCACGCGAGAACGGCGCATGGCGGGTGCCCGGCGGGTTGCGCAGGTAGGTGCCCACCGGATAATCCCCGCGCTCATCCGAGAACACGCCGTCGAGCACCAGGATCTCCTCGCCGCCGTGATGCACGTGTTCGTCAAAGCGTGAGCCGGCGGCGTAGCGCACGATGCTGGTTGCGCGCGCGACCTCATCACCGACCCGGTCCAGCATGCGCCGGTCCACGCCAGGCAAGGGCGACGCGGTCCATACCGCATCCGCTGCGTGCTGCACGACACGCGCATTGAAATCGCTGTTGATGTTCATCCGCTCATTCTAGGGGAAACCGCATCCGTGGGCAGGCCGCAGCGGCGTGCGTTAGCGCGTGCGCTGCAGCGCCTTGTTACTCGCTATTCTCCTTAACTCGCCTTCATGTGCCTCATATTCACCCAGGCAGGAGCGCATCAGGCTTTGCCAAAGTTTTCAATGGTTTGGCACAAAGCAGTGAAGCAGCTCGTGGACGATAACGTAATCCCATAGCTCGGGTTTCGGGTCGTGTCGTTCGTCGCTGAAATTCAAATGCCCGCTCTTGACTTACAAGACGGTATCTGACCCCATTGCTTTCGCGCAATAATTGACGGATTCAACTCGAAAGTGCGACGCTGGTCCTGGAAACCCGTGCCTGGCCCTTTTGTTTTTTGATTCTTGAT
>Ga0163146_10002025_pt1 | contig 28200 bp, 26 predicted proteins | sample OliLakLV19MP7G1_FD_148648 | JGI IMG/M metagenome (GOLD analysis project Ga0163146, IMG submission 148648) | Freshwater microbial mat bacterial communities from Lake Vanda, McMurdo Dry Valleys, Antarctica - Oligotrophic Lake LV.19.MP7.G1 | ecosystem: Environmental > Aquatic > Freshwater > Lake >...
CTTCAGGATCGACTCCGATGGTGCCGATGGTGCCGATCCCGCCGCGCCGCCGATGGCCTGGACTCTCCTGACCTCGCTGGAAGACCTCAAGGGCCACGAGGAAGCTCGGCTGCGCGCGCAACGCGAGGAAGCGCCGTTCGCGCGTGATTTTCACGGGCCAAACTGGCAGGACCGGCGGCGCGTAGCTGCCGCCTATGCCGATCGCGACCCCGCGGTGCTGATCGTGGGCGGCGGTCATGCCGGCGTCACCGCCGCTGCACGCCTGGGCCAATTGGGAGTGGATGCCCTGGTGATCGACCGCGAGGAGCGCATCGGCGACAACTGGCGCCTGCGCTATCACGGCTTGAAACTGCACAACCAGGTGCACAGCAACCACCTGCCCTACATCCCGTTTCCCGCCAGCTGGCCGCTTTATCTTTCGAAAGACAAGTTCGCCAATTGGCTCGAAGCCTATGTGGAGGCTATGGAGATCAATTTCTGGACCCGCAGCGCATTCGAAGGCGCAAGCTACGAGCGCGCAGCACACTGCTGGATCGCGCGCGTACGGCAAGCCGATGGCAGCCTGCGCACAATGCGGCCGCGCCACATCGTCATGGCCACCAGCGTCAGCGGCACGCCGAATCTGCCGGATATTCCCACGCTGGCGCAGTTCGGCGGAACGGTGGTGCATTCGGGCAAGTTCGACAATGGCGCGCATTGGCGCGAGCGCGACGTGCTGGTGCTAGGCACCGGCACCAGCGCGCACGATATCGCGCAGGACCTGCACGGCAGCGGGGCGCGGGTCACGATGGTGCAGCGCAGTCCGACCCTGGTTGTCAACATCGAGCCCTCCGCGCAGTGGTATGACGGCGTGTACCTCGGTGCCGGGCCTTCGCTGGAGGATCGCGACCTGATCAATGTGTCGATGCCGCTGCAGCTGACCAAGGTGGCACACAAGCTGATCACCGATCGCGTCCGCCAAGTGGACAAGCCCTTGCTGGACGGGCTTGAGAAAGCCGGCTTCCGGCTCGATTTCGGCGAAGGGGGTACCGGCTGGCCCTTGAAGTACCGCACGCGCGGCGGTGGTTACTATTTCAACGTCGGCTGCTCCGAACTGATAGTCACCGGCGAGATCGGCCTCATGCAATACCGGGACATCGCGGAATTCATCAGTCAAGGCGTGCGGCTGCAAGACGGCCGCAGCGTGCGGGCCGATCTGGTGGTGTTGGCCACCGGCTACAAGGGCCAGAGTCACCTGGTCGAAAGTTTGTTCGGCCAGGATGTTGCCGGCAGCGTGGGACCGGTCTGGGGCTTTGGCGAGGGTACGCAGGAGTTGCGCAACATGTGGGTGCGCACCGCGCAACCCGGCCTGTGGTTTACCGGCGGCGCGTTCTCGCAATGCCGGGTGTTCTCGAAAGTCCTGGCGCTGCAGATCAAGGCGGCCGAGATAGGATTGATCTGACACTGACCTGCCGCGTGCGCAGACCTGCATGCGCCATGGGGGACATCGCTTGCGAATTTCCGGCGGCTGGCAAAGGGTGCGCCTCTACGTAATTCGTCCAATTCGTACGATTTGTCTATAATGGCCGAAACTACGACAAAGATACCCCATGCCCAAACTCACCTTCCGCAATCGCCGCGGCGACTTGGTCGAGGTGCCGTCCGTGCCCGCCACACAACTGAAGAACGAACTCGGTGCACTGCTCGACCGGGCCACGCACGGCGGCGCGGTGGCCATCACGCGGCATGACAAGCCCCGCGCGGTGCTGATTTCCTTCGAGGAATTCGCCGCCCTGGCGAGATTGCGTTCGCCCGACTTGGCCCTGCTCGATGCCGAGTTCGACAACCTGCTGGCCCACATGCAGACCCCTAGTTCACGCGCCGGCATGGCGGCCGCATTCGATGCCGGCCCTGTCGCACTTGGCCGGGCTGCAGTCGCGGCTGCAAGCCCCGTACAGCGCAAGCGCGCCGCCGCACGCCGCAAGAGCATCTGAACCCGCAGCGCTTCAGTGGCACAGCGCCCGGCACCGCGCATTTACGTGCTTGCCGGCGTCAATGGCGCAGGCAAGAGCAGCATTGCCGGCGCGGCTTTCCGTCAGTCGGGTGGCCAGTACTTCAACCCCGACGAAGCCGCGCGTGAGCTCAAGTCGAGGCGCGCGGGACTGAGCCAGGCCGCCGCCAACGGTGCAGCCTGGCAACAGGGCCGGCGCCTGCTGGAACGCGCGATCGCGGAACGTCTCGATTACGCGTTCGAATCCACACTCGGCGCCAGCACCCTGCCAGCCCTGCTGACACAGGCGGCAGGCAAGGGCTTCGAAGTGCGCATCTGGTATGCCGGCCTGGCCAGCCCTGAACAGCACCTGGCACGCGTACGCGCCCGGGTCGCCCGCGGCGGTCACGACATTCCGGAAGCGGATATCCGCCGCCGCTACGAACACAGTCGTCTCAACCTCATCGCGCTCCTCCCGCACCTCGCGGCACTGCGGGTCTACGACAACAGTGCGGAGGCCGACCCGGCCGCCGGCAAGCTGCCGCATCCACGCCTGGTGCTGCATCTGGAAGGCGGCCGCATCATGAACCCGCAGGCGCTGGCGCGGACCCCTGCCTGGGCGCGGCCGATGGTGGCGGCGGCGCTCAAGGAGCAACAGGCCGCTACGCTCCCTTGATCGAAACGGTCAAGGGCAAACGCCTCGACCGATGTGCCAACATGACTATGCCGTTTTCGCGCGCAGCAAGCGCATTGCAGCGGAAGCTCCAGTAGTGCATACACGCGCTGCGGAAAAATAATATACTGTATTTATTGTCAGTTTATACGTCTCGCTTCGCCGTCGCACACCCATGGCAAAGCGACGAGCCCCTGGAGAGCACGCGATGGCCCGCTCGCGCAAGAAGAGATCCGACCCGCCACCGTTTGAAGAGCGCTATGCCGCCGCCGACCTGCGCCGCCTCGAACCAACGCCTGCCGAAGCCGAACTGGAACGCATCCTGCGCCAACTCGGCGCCGGTGCGCTGGCAGGCGAGTTCCGGCGCGAGTGGCCGGTGGGCGACTGGGTGGTCGATTTTTACTTTCCGACGATCCGTCTGGCGATCGAAGTTGACGGCGGCTACCACCGGGCGCAATCGCGCTGGCGCCTCGATCTGGCCAAGTCGCGCGATCTGGAAGAGCGCGGCATCACCTTGCTGCGCTTGAACAATGCCGAAGTGTTCGGCGACCGCGAGCGCTTGGTGGCACGCCTGCGCGCGGCGTGGCGCGCCGCAGTGGACAACCTGCGGCGCAATCCGACCACCCTGCGTGAACCCGGCTTCCCACTCTACTGGCCAGGCACCGCGCTTGACTCGATCTTCTCGATGCTGCACGCAAGGCCACGCGAATTCGGCGAGCCGCTGGCCGTATCGTACGGACCGGCGTAGCTCAGTACGGCATTGATGTTGACCTCCAGCGCGCCGTAATGCGGCGCGGCGCCGTCCGGGCGCCACCAACCCATGCCGGTCACAGCGATACCGGGCGGCACGCGTTCGGTCAGCGCCACGCGGGCCTCGCAGGCGCCATCGCTTCTGGGGGTGCGCACGCGAACCCAATCGCCGGCCGCCACCTGATGTTGTGCGGCTGACTGCGGATGCAGCCGCAGGATCGGGTCGGGCGAGATGCGCCGGGCCCAATCCTGGTCACGAAAGCGCGAGTGGTGGTAGGCCTTTTCGCGCAGGCCGGTTTGCAGCAGCAGGGGAAACGCCGCGTCTGTAGCTGCTTCTTGCGGCAGCACCAGGTCGGGCAAGGGATCGAGCCCTGCCGCGGCCATGCGGCTGGACGAAAGCTCGACCCGCCCACTCGGCGTCTTGAAGCCGACCGCCTCGAAGTTGCCGGTTTCATACGTGAAGCGGGCGAAGCCATCACGCACCAGGGCGGTGAAATCGATCGCGCTGTCGCCCACCAGATAGCGGCTGAATTCACGCTCGCTGCGCCAGGGCATGAAGCGTTGCGTCACAGCGCCACGTGCTTCAAGGCGGTCGAGCAGATCGGCGGCGATCGCCAGTTCACTGCGTGCCGTACCGCGCGGCGGCACCACCGCAGCGGTGAACGAGAGGCAGGGCGCGCCTGGCTGCAGCGATACCTCTTCTTCCTCAAGCGTGGTGGTCTTGGGCAAGACCAAGTCGGCCCAGGCGGCAGTCGGGTTCATCGAATGGGTGGCGACGGCCAGAAAGTCCAGCGCCTTGAAGGCCTCGATGGTGCGCGCGGTATCGGGGTAGGTCACCGCGATATTGACGCCGGAAACATAGAGCGCACGCACCGGGTAAGGCCGGCTGGTCAGGATCGCGTCGATCACCGCCGGGTTGTGACAGGCTTTTTGCCAGCCATCGACGCCGGCCCACAGCGGATATTCCCGGGCGCCGATGCGCAGCGCCTCAACTTCGGGCGGCAGGCGGAAGGCCGGGTCATGCAGCAGATCGGTGTAGTTGCGAAAGCCTGCGGGGCGCTTGATGCGGCGGTTGCCGCCGGGACGGTCCAGGTTGCCGGTGATCGCCAGCAGGCAATGAAAAGCGCGAAAGGCTTGCACCCCGCCCACTGCGGCGTCGATGCCATGGCCGCTGACGAAGGTCGCCGGGCCGTCGGCATAAATGCGCGCGGCCTGGGCGATCGACTCCGGCGCCACTGCGGTGATTGCCGCTGCGCGCGCGACCGGCCACTGCGCGGCGCGCGCGGCCAAGGCTTCGAAGCCTGTGCACCAGCGTTCGACGAATGCGCGATCGTGCAGGTTTTCGCCGATCACCACATTGATCATTGCCAGCGCGAGCGCGGCATCGGTGCCGACGCGCGGCTGCAGCCAGAGGTCGGCCAGTTCGGTGGTGGCGGTACTCATGGGATCGATCACCACGATGCGCGCGCCACGCTTTTTCGCCAGTTTCAGGCGCTGCCATTGCACCGGATTGGCCAACTGCGGATTGGCGCCGACCACCAGCACGCTGCGCGCGCCATCGACATCCTCACCATTGGCGATGGCAAGGCCGGTGACCATGTCGGAGACGCCGCGGCAACCGCCGCACAGGTCCTGGTTGATCATCCAGTTGGGTGAGCCCAGGGAGCGCAACAGCAGGGCATGAATCACGCTGCGCGAAAAATAGCCGCCACTGGTGGCCCCGGCGATTGCCAGCGGCCCGTGGCTGGCGCGTAGCGCCGCCAGGCGCTCGGCCATTTCATCGAGCGCCGCATCCCAGCTGATTTGCCGCCACTGGCCGCCCCCGCGCGGCCCGACGCGACGCATCGGGTGCAGCAGGCGCCCGGGCGCCTCGGTCACGCCGGTCATGCCGCGAAAGCCCTTGACACAGAACATGCCGGCCGAGCCCGGATGGGCGGTGTTGGGCGCGATCTCGGTGACGCGGCCATCGACCAGCGTGGCCAAGGCGCCGCAGCAGGTGCTGCATTCCCAGCAGGTGGTAGCTACGGTGCTTGTTGCTTGCTTGCTCATGTGGGGGCTCTACTTGTGGATGCAGCAGACGCTGCGGCTGCCGCAGGTGTGATGCCGCAGGTGTGGGTGATGATGCATGGGCAGCGGGGATCGCAGCGCAGGCTTTGCCTGCTGCCTCGAAGCACGGGCCGACAGCAGGCGCGACCGCGCATCAGTCGAACTTGAGGTTGGCGCTCTTGATGACGCGCGCCCACTTGTCCATCTCGGACGGAATGCGCTTTTCGACCGCATCGACCGAACCGCCGGCCACCACGATGCCCAGCGACAGCAGCTTTTCGCGCACCTCGGGCATTTGCAGCACGGCATTGGATTCGCGATTGAGCCGCTCAACAATGTCGCGCGCCATGCCGGCCGGTGCGAACAGGGTGTAGTTGGTGGCCGACTCGTAGCCGGTGATCCCGGCTTCGGACATGGTTGGCACCTCCGGCAAGGTCGGCGCGCGCGCCCGACTGGCCACCGCCAGTGCGCGCGTCTTGCCCGACCTGATGTGCGGCAAATGCGCCGGCAGGCTGTCGATCGACATCGGCACGCGTCCGGACAGCAGGTCCGGCAGGAATTGCGCGGTGCCCTTGTACGGCACGTGTACCAGGTCGATGCCGGCCATCTGCTTGAACATTTCGCCATTCAGATGCTGCAGGCCGCCGATGCCGGACGAGGCATAACTGAATTCGCCGGGCTTGGCTTTGGCCAGCGCAACCAGCTCGCGCACGGTCTTGGCCGGCAAATCGGCATTGACCACCAGCACCACGGTGCCGTAGGCCATCTCGACGATTGGCACAAAGTCGCGACGCATGTCGAACGGCAGGTTCTTGTGAATGTGCGGCGCGATGGCGTAATCGGTGATGCTGCCTACCATCAGGGTGTAGCCGTCGGCCGGGCTCTTGGCCAGCGCGTCCGCGCCGATGGTGGCGCCGGCACCCGGCTTGTTGTCGACTGTCACGCTTTGCGTCAGGCGCGCGCCCAGGCGCTCGGCGAACAGGCGCGAAACGGTATCGACCCCGCCGCCCGGGGGATACGGTGCGATCAGCTTGATCGGCTTGGCCGGCCATGCCTGGGCCAACGCGTTGGCTGCGGGATAGAGGGTCGAAAGCGGCAGGCAGGCGGTGGCACAGAGCGCGGCGAAGACGCCGCGTCGTTTGGATAAATTCATCAGGGCTCCAGGGGTCGGGGACTGCGATTTCAGGCGGTGGCGAAACTGTTGCGACCGCTGCGATCGATGCCGCGCATCAGGTAAATCTGCCGCTTCGAGTGATCGGTGGTGGTGATGCTCCTGGCCTTGGCGCGCGCGATATCGCGGTCGAACACGCTGCTGGTGGGCATGAAGCGCATGGTCATGGCGCGCCGCGATCTGGGCGAGGTGTTGGGCTCGGAGCCATGCAGCAGGTATACATCGTGAAGCGAAATCTGCCCGGCTTGGAGCACCAGATCGACCGCCTGCGATTGGTCGTACTCGCTCTTGTCAAGCTCTTGCGTCAACGTGACATCGCCCGCCGCAACGGCGTTGTGGCGCTTCAACGCACGTGCCTTGTGCGACCCGCGGATCACCCGCAGGCAGCCGTTTTCCAGCGTCGAATCGTCCACCGCCAGCCAGGCCGTGCAGGTGGCCAGCGGGCGGATCGGCCAGTACTCGCCATCCTGGTGCCAGGGCGTGCGCTTGCCATTGCCGGCCGGCTTGGCGAAAAAGCTCATGTTCCACAGCGCGATGTCGGCGCCGATCAACTGCTCGACCATGTCGAGGATCTCGCGGTTGGCGCCATACTCGGCAAAGCCGGTGTCGTGGTCGAACAGCGCCGGGCAGTAGTCGCGAAACTCCGGATGGCCGGCGAGCAGGGCCGTGTGACGCGCCTTGATCGATTCCAGCACCTCGGGCGGCACGCGGAAGTCGGGGACGACATAGCCGTCTTCGTGATACTGCGCGATCTGAGCCTGGGTCAGCATGGTCGTCTTTCGCTTTGGCTGATGAACAGCGAGCATCTTAGCGCGACCCGGCGCACAAGCGGAAACAGCGCTGCCCGGCCGCCGGCCACGCGGCTTGAATCCAGCACCAAACCTATGAACTGTGGACCCAACCAACCCTCAAGACTACGCTGGCGGTGATGACGGCGCTTGGTATCGAATTGACCACCAAGGTACCCGAGGCGGCCTGAAGCCTACCCGACCGTCACACTCTTCGCCAAATTCCTGGGCTTCTCCACATCGACGCGAGCAACGTTCCCGAGGCCGCGCGGGACAAGATTGCCCCTGCGCTTCGGCACGTCGATGATGTTTCGATGCCTGATCTGCGCAAGTTGCCAACCGCCGGGATTGGCCATTTCACTCATGCCGATTTCCGGGCTGCGTGTGAGACTTCTTCTTGGTCTCTGTTGCGCTCACGCGACATTGAGAACCCGCTACTCCACCGTCACCGACTTGGCCAGATTGCGCGGCTTGTCCACATCCGTCCCGCGCGCCAAGGCCGTGTGATACGCCAGCATCTGCAGCGGCACCACATGCAATATCGGCGACAACGCGCCGTAGTGCTCGGGCATGCGGATCACGTGCACGCCCTCGGAGGAGCCGATGTGGCTGTCGGCGTCGGCAAACACGTAGAGTTGCCCGCCGCGGGCGCGCACTTCCTGCATGTTGGACTTGAGCTTTTCCAATAGCGCGTCGTTGGGCGCGATGGTGACGACCGGCATTTCGTCGGTGACCAGCGCCAGGGGCCCGTGCTTGAGTTCGCCGGCAGGATAGGCCTCGGCGTGGATGTAGCTGATCTCCTTCAACTTGAGCGCGCCTTCGAGGGCGATCGGGTAGTGCAGGCCACGGCCGAGGAAAAGCGCGTGTTCCTTGCGGGTGAACTGTTCGGCCCAGGCGATGATTTGCGGTTCCAGGGCCAGCACGCTGGTGAGCGCGTTGGGCAGGTGGCGCAAGTCTTTCAAGTGGCGCGCTTCGTCGGCGGGGGTGAGCTTGCCGCGCAGCTTGGCTAACGTCAGGGTCAGCAGGAACAGCGCGGTCAGTTGGGTGGTGAAGGCCTTGGTGGAGGCCACGCCGATCTCCACACCGGCACGGGTCAGGTACTTCAGGCCCGTCTGCCGCACCATGGCGGAGGTGGCCACGTTGCAGATGGCGAGGCTGTGCTTGTGCCCGAGCGACTGGGCGTGCTTCAGCGCGGCCATGGTGTCGGCGGTCTCGCCGGATTGCGAGATCACCACCACCAGCGCATCCGGGTTGGGCACGCTGTCGCGGTAGCGGTATTCGCTCGCCACTTCCACCTGGGTGGGAATCTGCGCGATGGATTCGAGCCAGTACTTGGCGGTGGCGCCGCTGTAGTAGCTGGTGCCGCAGGCGAGGATGCGGATTTCGTTGATCTGCCTGAAGACGCTCTCGGCGCCGTCGCCGAAGAGGCTGGCGGCGATGCCTTCCACGCCTTCGAGCGTATCGGCCACGGCGCGCGGCTGCTCGAAGATTTCCTTCTGCATGAAGTGGCGGTAGGGGCCCAGCTCCACCATGCCGGTGGCGGCCTGCACCACGCGCACTTCGCGCTCGACCTTGTGGCCGTCGCGGTCGACGATGGTGACGCCGTCGCGGCGTATTTCCACCACATCGCCTTCTTCCAGATAGGCAATGTGGTCGGTGGTGCCGGCTATGGCCAGCGCGTCGGAGGCGATGAAGTTCTCGCCGGCGGAGTCGCCGTGGCCGATGCCGACCACCAGCGGGCTGCCGGCGCGTGCGCCGACCACCACGTTGGGTTCGGCCTTGCAGAACACGCCGATCGCATAGGCGCCGTTCAAGCGCAGCACCGCCGCCTGCACCGCGGTGAAGAGGTTGCCCTTGTAGAGCGAATGCACCAGGTGGGCGATGACCTCGGTGTCGGTCTGGCTTTCGAACACGTAGCCTTGCGCCTTCAGTTCGTCGCGCAGTTCGTCGTGGTTTTCGATGATGCCGTTGTGCACCAGCGCGACTTCATCGCGCGAAAAATGCGGATGGGCATTTACCGTCACCGGCGCGCCATGGGTGGCCCAGCGTGTATGGGCGATGCCGGTACCGCTCTTTAACGACCCGTCGCTCACTTGCGCGTCGAGGTCGGCCACCCGCGCCACGCTGCGCGCGCGTCGCAAACCGGCGCCGGCGGCCGGCGTCGCGCTGCCGTGAATGGCCACGCCGCAAGAGTCATAGCCGCGGTATTCGAGGCGTTTCAAGCCCTCGATCAGGATGGGAACGATATCGCGGTCCGCGACCGCGCCGACTATGCCGCACATGGGGTGGTGTCCTTACGAAACTTTGAAAACCTGCTGTGACCAAGCTACTCGAATTCGACAATCGCCTCGATCTCGACTGCGAAGCCGCGCGGCAGCGAACCCATGCCGACCGCCGAGCGCGCATGCCGGCCACGATCACCGAACACTTCCACGAACAGGTCGGAGCAACCGTTGATCACCTTCGGCTGCTCGGTGAAATCCGCATGCGCGTTGACCATGCCCAGCACCTTTACCACCTTTTTCACGCGCGACAATTCGCCCAGCGCCTTTTTCATCGCGCCGATCAGGGCGATGCCGACGATGCGCGCATCCGCATAGCCCTCTTCCACCGAAATTTCGCGTCCGACCTTGGGCACCGGGTCGATGCCGGCGGCGCGCACCGGCCAGCCCTTGCCGGCCAGGAACAGCAGGTTGCCGCTGATCACGAAATTTTCATAGTTGCCACCCGGCGGGCCTTCTGCCGGCAGGGTGATTCCGAGTTGCACGAGTTTCTGTTCAGGAGTCATGCCAGCCTTCCAGGTTGGGGTGGAGTTGTTTGCGTTTAGGTGTGAAATGCCACCAGGGTGCGACGGGGTTGCCGTTCATGAAATCAACCGCCGCCATGAAGGTATCGAGCACGCAGGGGTCGTGCCGCCGCCCGGTGGCGCGGTTCAATTGCTGATTTGGCTTGAATCGGTTGCCACGTTTGAGGCGTGCCGGCGCATCCATGCCGACGCTGCGCAAATCGCGCGCCAGTGCCGCACCGATATTCGGCATGTCTTCGAGGCGTCGGGCGGCGCTGGCGTGCCTGGCTTTGGGCATGAGCGGCTAGACGGCCTTCCGTTTCGGCGGTTTCCAGCTTTCCACCGTGGTCTGCTTGGCGCGCGTCAAGGTGAGCTTGCCGGCCGGTGCTTCCTTGGTGATGGTCGAACCCGCGCCGATGTAGGCCCCGGCACCGATGTTCACCGGCGCCACCAGCGTCGCGTCCGAGCCGATGAAGGCACCATCACCAATGATGGTCTTCGATTTGTTGACGCCGTCATAGTTGCAGGTGATGGTGCCGGCGCCGATATTGACCTTTTGCCCGACCTCGGCATCGCCCACATAGGCCAGGTGATTGGCCTTGGAGCCGGCGCCGATGATCGATTGCTTGACCTCGACGAAATTGCCGATGTGCACATGCTCGCCCAATTGCGCGCCGGGGCGCAGGCGCGCATAGGGGCCGATGCGGCAATGCGCGCCGACTTCCGCCTCTTCCAGGTGGCTGAAGGCTTCGACCCGCGTGCCGGCACGGATGCGTACATTCTTCAGGACGCACTGCGGACCGATATAGATGTCGTTGCCCAGCACCACGTCGCCTTCGAATACGCAACCAACATCGATGGTCACGTCGCGCCCGGCCGAGAGCATGCCGCGCACATCGATGCGCGCCGGATCCATCAGGGTCACGCCCTGCTCCAGCAACTGCGTGGCGATGTTGTGCTGATGCCGGCGTTCCAGTTCGGCCAGTTGCACCTTGCTGTTGACCCCCAGGGTCTCCCACAGCGCGCCAGGCTGCGCCGCGGTCACGGCCACCCCTTCGGCCACCGCCATGGCGACGAGATCGGTCAGGTAATACTCGCCCTGCGCATTGCTGTTCGACAACTTCGAAAGCCAGTCCGCGAGCCTGGCCGTCGGAATCGCCATGATGCCGGTGTTGACCTCGACGATGCTGCGCTCGTCCGCGCTGGCATCCTTGTGCTCGACGATGCGCGCGATGCGCCCGGCGCCGTCGCGCACAATGCGCCCGTAGCCGCCGGGGTCGGGCAGGTTGACCGTGAGTATCGCCAGCGCGCCGCCGGCGGCGGCATCCAGCAGCGCGCGCAGTGACGCGGCTTGCGTGAGCGGCACATCGCCATACAGCACCAGGGTAATCGCATCGGCATTGGCGGCGCCCAATAGCGGAACCGCCTGCATCACCGCGTGCCCGGTACCGAGTTGCGGATCCTGCTTGGCGAAATGGATATCCGGCGCATGCAGCGCTTCGCGCACGGTTTCACCACCATGCCCGTAAACGACAACGATACGTGCGGCGTTGAGCGAACGCGCGGTATCGACCACATGACGCACCAGCGGCTTGCCGGCCAACCGGTGCAGCACCTTGGGCAGGGCCGAATTCATGCGTTTGCCCTGGCCTGCGGCTAAGATAACGATTTCAAGGCTCATGGGCGATCGAAGGCAAGGTTTTTGCGGCAATCAGGAAAGGCCGGCGCAGCCGGCAATCGAGAGGGACTTAGCGCAGCTTGGGCAGTGCTGCGATTCCAACACCGGTGATCTACACCCAGAAGGCAAGAGGCCACACTTGAAGTTGATTCTAGCATTCGCACCCGGGCGACTTTTCGCGGTAAAGGCCGCTTTTGCAGGCGTGTTCCGGCGCTGCCTGGCCGCCTGCCTGCTCGTCACGCTCGCTTCGGGCTGCAGCACCATCAACGTCGCCTATAGCGCCGGACCGACCGTGCTTTCGTTCATTGCCGACGGCTATCTCGACCTCGACGGCGACCAGGGATCCGCCCTCAAGCAACGCATTCTGGCGCTGCTCGAATGGGACCGCAGCACCAATCTCGCGGGCTACGCGGCGCTGCTGGGCGAGGTGCGGGCCCGCGCTGCCGGCCGCATCAGCCCCGAAGATGTGGCCTGGGCGGTGGCCGAGGCACGCAAGCGTTCGATTCCCATGGCCGAGCGGGTGGCAAGCGAGGTAGCCGACCTGGCCCCGCTGCTCACCGCAGAAAACCTGGCGGCGATGAAGAAAAAGGTGGAAAGCAAGACCGCTGACTACGTCAAGGAAGTGGTGCGCGCGTCACCGGAAAAGCAGCGCACGCGTCGTTTGGAAACCATAGTGAAGGAAACCGAGCGCTGGTTCGGCGGCCTGGAGGATCAACAGCTCGATCGCATCCGCGTGATGGTCGATGCGCTGCCGGCCAACCATGCACTGGCGCTGGAGAACCGCCAGCGCCGCTCGGCCGAGTTCATGGCGATTTTGACCGCTGCGGTTGACAAGGGCGCCGACAAAAGCCAGACGCGGCGGCGCCTGCTGCGCCTTCTCACCGACTGGGAGTCGATCCGCACACCGGCCTACCAGGCGTTCGCGGCGCAGTACCAGGTAGCGTCGTACAAGCTCACCGCCGAGATCGTCAACATGACTACCCCTGCGCAACGCGAAACCGCGCAGAAACGTTCGCAGCGCTGGGTCACCGACATGACCTCCCTGGCCGCGCGCTCGGCGCCCTGACCCGCCGCCATGCCGAGCAGCCGCTTTTATTCCGATTTGCCGGTCAAGAGCGGTGCCTTGAGCGCGCTCCTGGCCGACCAGACGCAATTCGCCGCGGTACCGCCGGACTGGCAGGTGCTGCTGACCGATGTACGCGGATCGACCCGCGCCTTGAGCGATGGCAAGCATCAGGCGGTCAATCTTGTAGCCACCGGCAGCATCATCGCCGCGCTCAACATCGCCCATCGTGCCGGCCTGGCGCTGCCGTTCTTTTTCGGCGGCGATGGCGCCACCCTGCTTGCGCCGCCGGCGTTGGCTGCGGCGATCGAAGCGGCCCTGCTCAAGCATCGCGAAAACACGCGCGCCAATTTCGATCTTGATCTGCGCGTGGGCCGCGTGCCGGTGGCCGAACTCTACGCACAAGGCGCGCAGTTACTGATCGCCAAGACCGATGTGAATGGTCAGGGCCTGGTGATTCCGCTGGCGCTGGGCGATGGCCTGCAACTGGCCGAACGTATCGTCAAGGGCGACGACTTCGCGGTAGCGCCTACTCCGGCCGATGCCGCGCTTGACCTGGAAGGCATGGAATGCCGCTGGGATGCGATCCGCCCACAGACCAGCACGCGCGAGATCGTGTGCCTGTTGGTGATCGTGCGGCGCGCCGAGCGGCAATCCGCGATCCTGGCTGTGGTGCTCAAGCAGATTGAAGAGATTTACGGATCACTCGCGGCACGCAACCCGGTGTCGCAAACCCGCCTCAAGCTCAAGCCCACTCTCTTCAAGATCGCCACCGAAATGCGCGCCAAACTGGGCCGTTTGCAGCCGGGCTATCTGCTCGGGCAGTGGTTTTACACCCTGATAGGGCCGCTTTATTTCGCCTTGAGCAAGGATGGCGCCCACTACCTGCAACGGGTGGTGCAGTTGTCCGACACTCTCATGATCGACGGCCGCATCAACACCGTGATCTCCGGCACGGCGACCCAGCGCGAAGCGCTCAGCCGCGCCCTGCGCAGCCTGGAAGACGCGGGCGACATTCGCTTCGGCCTGCAGATTTGCACCGCCAGCGTGATGTCCTGCTATGTGCGCGACCGCAAGGACCAGCATATTCACTTTGTCGATGGCCTCGGGGGCGGCTACACGCAGGCGGCCAGCATGCTCAAGCAGAAGATGGCGCGCGACGCCGGCGCCGGCACGTAGCAAGACACTTTGAGACCGCGTGTCTGCAACGAGAAACCGCATGAAGAACAAGGCTTGTCACTTGCGCCGCATGCTCTTTTGCCTGCTGCTGGCGCTCGTGCTGCCGGCACAGGCGCAAGCACCGAAGACCGAGCCGCCGGGAACTGCTGGCGCACCTGCGGGGCGAGGAGTGGGCGCGCCTGAAGTAGCGGCATGCGTGCGCGCATGACAGCGCATCCCGACTAAGCTAACATCGGCCAGCCTGATCGCGAAAGCCTGGCACTACACCCGCAGGCATGTGACAACCCCACTTCGACCGAAGGAGACAACATGCGATATCCCTGCATTGCCGCCACCGTGCTCATCACCTGGGCCCTGGGCGCCCAGGCCCAGACCTGCCCCAACCGCGGCGACCTCGATCAACAATATTGCGACGCCAACAAGGACCTGGTGGCCGATACGCCGACCGAACCCGGCAGGCTCAAGAACCCGTCGACCATCGTCTTCACCTACACCCCGGTGGAAGACCCGGCGGTATATGAAAACATCTTCAAGCCCTTCACCACCCATCTGGCGCAGTGCACCTCGAAGAAAGTGGTGTTCTACCAGGTGCAATCGAACGCCGCCGAAATCGAGGCGATGCGCTCCGGGCGCCTGCATGTGGGCGGGTTCTCGACCGGACCGACCGCGTTCGCGGTGAATATCGCCGGCGCCGTGCCGTTCGCGGTCAAGGGCACGGAAAAGGAATTCCAGGGTTACAACCTGATCGTGGTGGTCAAGAAGGACAGCCCGTTCAAGACCCTGGCGGACCTCAAGGGCAAGAAGGTCGCGCACACCTCGCCCTCGTCGAACTCCGGCCACATGGCGCCGATGGCGCTGTTCCCGAAAAACGGCCTGACACCTGAGAAGGATTACAAGATCCTCTTTTCGGGCAAGCATGACCAGTCGATCCTCGGGGTGCGCTCCGGCGATTACGACGGCGCGCCGGTGGCCTCCGACGTGTTTCACCGCATGGCCACGCGCGGCCAGATCAAGGAAGACGATTTCCGCATCATCTGGAAGAGCGAGAAGTTTCCCACCTCGTCGTTCGCCTATGCGCATGACCTGGAGCCGAAATTCCGCGACCAGTTGCTCAAGTGCTTCTACGACTACCGCTTCAACACCGAGATGCAGAAGGCCTTCGACGGCGCCGATCGCTTCTTCCCCATCACCTTTCAGAAGGACTGGGCGGTGGTGCGGCAGGTGGCCGAGTCGGGTGGGGAGTCTTTCAATCGCACGGGGTACGAGAAGGAAAGCAAGCGCGAGGCGGAAGCGGCTGCGGCCAAGAAGAAATAGACCGACAGCTTTGTTGACGGTCTGTTTCACCGCCTTGGAGCGCTCGCCTGCGGCGACGCTCACCGCGGCGGGGCGCCGCCAGCCGGCGCCGCGGGTTGGTTCCAGTTTGGGGGATGGGTGTATGCGATTTGGAGTTTCTGCTTGCTTGGCCGGGCTGCTTCTTTTTGCAGCTGCTGGCGTTTGCGTCGCGCAAGATTCCTGCAAGAACCGTGGCGACCTTGATACGCAGTATTGCGACGACAACGCCGATCTGGTGGCCGATGTGCCCAAGGATGCGAAGCGCTGGAAAGATCCCGATACGCTGTATTTCTCCAACTCGCCACTGGACGACCCGGCGGAGTTTCAGAAGCTGATGCAGCCGTTTGCCGACTACCTGGGCAAATGCACCGCGAAGAAGCTGCGCTACTACGACGTATTCTCGGCCGCGGCCGCGATCGAGGCGCTGCGCTCCGGGCGCATGCACATCGGCACCATGTCGACCGGCGATACCGCTTTCGCGGTCAATATTGCCGGCGGCATTCCGTTCGCGGTGCGCGGCGATGCCAACGGCATCCAGGGGTACCAGCTGTGGATGATCGTCAAGAGCAACAGCCCGTATAAAACACTGGCCGACCTGAAGGGCAGGAAGGTCGCACACACCACACCCTCATCGAACTCCGGCAACATGGCGCCGCGCGCGCTGTTCCCGGCCGACGGCCTCACGCCCGACAGGGATTACAAGGTGCTGTATTCGGGCAAGCACGACAACTCGATTCTCGGCGTGGCCTCCGGCGACTACGATGCCGCGCCGATCGCGCATGACATCCTGGTGCGCCTGGCCGAGCGCGGCGTGGTGAAAATGGCTGACTTTCGCATCATCTGGAAATCGCCGTATTTCCCGCCCGGCGGGCTGTCGATGGCGCATGACCTGGCGCCGGCATTGCAGCAGAAGATTCGCGATTGCACCGCGCAATTCAAGTATTCACCTGAAATGGTCAAGGGCTTCCAGGGCGCCGACCGCTGGGTGCCGGTGAACTACAAGGAACACTGGGAGATCGTGCGCCGAGTGGCGGCGAGTTCTGGCGAGAGTTTCAACCGCCAGTCTTTTGACAAGGAGAAGCAGCGTGCCGAAAAAGCCAAGGCTGCGAAGTAGTCTCGGGAGGTAAAATCATCCAGTCGAGCACAGCAACTGGGGCACGCCAGAAGGGTTCGCACAAGCCGTTTCGCCACCCGGATGGGCGCGCAACCAAAGTCCCGTTCGATCCGGACCGCGCTATTTCCCAGATACTTCTGCGCCAGATCGCCAGGTATGTGGGCCTGACTCCAGAAGCCCTGACCGCTTCACCAAAGTGACTACAGGATGCTTTCGATAAAACACCTGGTTCAGCAATACGTGCCCGGCAAGCCGGTGTTGCGTGATATCTCGCTCGACATCGAAGGTGCCGACATCACCGCCATCATCGGCCCCTCGGGCACCGGCAAGTCAACCCTGATCCGCTGCATCAACCGGCTGGTGGAGCCGACCTCCGGCGCCATCCTGTTCGAGGGGCGCGACATGGTCAAGCTCTCCGGGAGCGAATTGCGCCAGGCCAGAAGCCGCATCGGCATGGTGTTCCAGGAATACAACCTGGTCGAACGCCTGAGCGTGATGGAAAACCTCCTGACCGGATGCCTGGGCAAGACACCGGCCTGGAAGGCGCTGTTGCGCAAGTTCGAACCCGAGGACATCCGCGGCGCCTGGGAAATGCTCGAAGTGGTGGGCCTGACCGGCTTCGCCAATGCGCGTGCCGATTCGCTCTCCGGCGGACAACGCCAGCGTGTCGGCATATCGCGCGCGGTGATGCAGCATCCGGCGCTGTTGCTGGCCGACGAGCCGACCTCCTCGCTCGACCCCAAAACCTCGGTGGAGATCATGGAGCTTTTGACCCGCGTGGCGACATCGAAGAACATCCCGGTGATCATCAACATGCACGACGTGGAACTGGCCAAACGCTTTGCCAACCGCATCATCGGCATGGCCGGCGGCACGGTGGTCTACGACGGGCCGCCGTCGGGCCTTGACGACGATATCCTCAAGCAGATCTATGGCGGCGAAAGCTGGCTGCACTGATGCCAGGCCGCAGCTTTCCGTGAGCGCATCGACCGCTCGCCCCTTCCACACCACACCGCTGGCGCGCCTGGGTTGGCTCGCGCTGGCGCTTTACCTGCTGTGGGCCATGAGTTCGCTGGATTTCAACCTGGCGCGCTTCATCATTGGCCTGGACAATGGCGCCAAGTTCATCGCGCGCATGTTCCCGCCCAACTTCGAGCGCTGGGACCTGCTGGTCAAGGGCCTGACCGAATCCCTGCAAATGGCCTTCCTCGCCTCGTTCCTGGGAACATTGATCTCGCTGCCCCTGGGACTGCTGGCGGCACGCAACCTGCTGCCGCGGGTCATCACCTGGCCGGTGCGCATCGTCATCATCGGCTGCCGCTCGTTCCACCCGGTGATCGTCGCCATCATCTGCGTGAAAGCGGTCGGCTTCGGCGCCCTGGCCGGCATCATCGCGCTGACGGTGGCATCGGTCGGCTTTGTCGGCAAGCTCTTCACCGAAGCCATCGAGGAAATCTCGATGAAGCAGATCGAGGCCGTACGCGCCACCGGCGCTTCGTTCATGAACGTGGTGATCTTCGGCGTGATGCCGCAGGTGATGTTCCGCTTCATCGGCTTCGCGGCCTACGAGACCGACGCCAACCTGCGTAACTCCACCATGGTCGGCATCGTTGGCGCAGGCGGTATCGGCGGCACCCTGTTCGCCGCCTTTCAGCGCTTCGACTACGACTACGTGTTCGCCATCGTGCTTTCCATCATCGCGCTCATCATGGTAGGCGAAGTGCTGCAGATCTGGCTCAAGAAAGTGTTCCGCCAATGACCTCTGGCGCAACGCCCCTGTCGGCCGCAGCCAGGCCGGGTACGGGCGACACCTGGCAGCGCTTCACGCTGGCCGAAAAGCTGGCGCGCTTCTCGGTTTATATCGCCATCGTCGCGGCCGTCGGCTGGGCCGCGCACTCCGTCGAGATCATTGTCGAATTCATCTGGGATGCGCCGGAGCAGATCGCCGACATGGGCCGGCGCATGTGGCCGATCCCCTGGGGCTTTTATCCCCGGGGCATCCATGCCGCACTGATCGAAACCCTCAATATCGCCGCTGTATCGACCCTCTTGGGGGTGCTGATGGCGGTGCCGGTCGGCTTTCTGGCCGCGCGCAACGCCACGCCGAACCGCCTCATCAATACCATCGCGCGCTTCATCCTGGTTTCCACTCGCTCGATCAACACGCTCCTGTGGGCGCTGTTTTTCGTCGCCGTGTTCGGCCCGGGCGCGCTGGCGGGCACCCTGGCCATCGCGTTTCATTCGATCGGCTTCATCGGGAAATTGTTCTCCGAGGCGGTCGAAGACGCGCACCGCGGTTCGATCGAGGCCCTGAGCGCCGTCGGCGCCCCGAAGCTGGCGCTGATCCAGTATGCCTACTGGCCGCAGGTCAAGCCCTCGTTCTGGAGCATCGCCCTGTTTCGCTGGGACATCAACGTGCGTGAGTCCGCGGTGCTGGGCCTGGTTGGCGCCGGCGGCATCGGCATGGCGCTGGATACCGCGATCAACCTGTTTCAGTGGGACCGCGTGGCCTTGATACTCGCCACCATTTTCGGCGTGGTGATCGTAGCCGAGATGCTCGTCACCGAAATCCGCAAACGCATCATCTGAACCAACCGCAAGGAGAATCTGCAATGGGCATAGGGGTCGTTGATCTGCTGGGCGCATGGCGTCTGGTCGGCTGGTCGCTGGTGTATGCCGATGGCCGCCCATCGGAGTACCCGCTTGGCCAGGACGCCGTCGGTTTCCTCATGTATACACCGGACGCTCATGTCAGCGCGACGCTGATGCGCAAGGCGCGTCCGCCACAAGCACCGGCGTCGGCGGCGGACGCAGCCACGGCCTATGCCGACAGCTTTGCCTACGCCGGGCGCTTCGCCGTGCGCGACGACAGCGTGTTTCACACGATCGAAGTCGCCACCAATCCGGCCCTGATCGGCATCACCTCGACCCGCACAATCGAACTTGCGGGCGATATGCTTGCGCTTTCCGGGCCCGACTTCGGGGCCGGCAGTCCGCGCAGCCAGCGCATCGTCTGGCGGCGCGGCGACGCAGCGGCCTGAAGCCGCCAGGCTTGCACCGAACAGGCGGTACGATCTGCGAACCGAACAACCCACGACTTCGAGGATCGAATCTCATGCCCGAATCCAGTGCTGGCGGCACTACGCCCTTGCGCATCGAGGAAGCGACCATCGAAGAATTGCACGCGGCCATCCGCGCCGGCCGTACCACCTGACGCCTTGATCGCTGTACGGGCCGCATGCCGGCCTGACCGAGGTGCTGATTCCCGGCGGCTATGTCACCGCGGCCTACGACCCGGTCTTCAAACTGAGCCCCGACCGCAAGCGTTGCCTCGAGGCGCCGTCGACCGTTGCTACAGCGCTAGGCGCGCCGGGCCTGCCGTTTTCGCTGGTGTTTCGCGCCGACCCGGGCAGAAGAGGATGTGATCCTGCGCATCGCCTCGGCCTACGAGGCGGCCTCGATGCGGCGGATTCCGCCGCCGGCGTTCGGGCCGCTGCCGGATTGAAATCAGCGTTCGAGTGTCGGCCTTGAACGCTGTGATCGGCACTCAGTGGTTATGGCGCGGCACCCCGAAGGTGGCGTGGATCTTCTGGTACTTGACCGCCGGTTTCAGCACCATGCCCCTGGACAATTCATCGACGATGCCGCGCTGGATCTCCTGCCACGGGGTCTGGCTGGGCGGATACTTGTAGCCGCCATTTTTCTCGAATTCGGCACGCCGCGCTTCCAGCACATCCTCCTCGATCAGAATGTTGGCGGTGCGCTTTTTCAGGTCGATTCGCACGCGATCGCCGGTCTTGAGCAGCGCCAGTCCGCCACCGGTGGCTGCTTCCGGCGAGGCGTTGAGAATCGAAGGTGACCCCGACGTACCCGACTGCCGGCCATCGCCGATGCAGGGCAGTGAAGTGATGCCCTTTTTGATCAGGTAGGACGGCGGGCGCATGTTGACCACCTCGGCCGAGCCGGGGTAACCCACCGGGCCGACGCCGCGGATGAACAGCACGGTGCTGGCATCGATTTTCATTTTCGGATCGTCGATGCGCTTGTGATAATCCTCGGGGCCGTCGAACACGATGGCGCGGCCTTCGAAGGCCATCGGATCGGCCGGATTTTCCAGGTAACGCTGGCGAAACTCGTCGGTGATCACGCTGGTCTTCATGATCGCCGAATCGAACAGGTTGCCCTTCATGTTGAGAAAGCCCGCTTTCTTCTGCATCGGCTTCTTGTAGGGCAGGATCACCTTGCGGTCGCTGGTGAATTTGCCGCTGCAGTTGTCGACGAGCGTCTTGCCGTTGGCGGTGACGGCCGGCTTGATGCGGCCCTGTTCGATCAGTTCGGCCACCACCGCCGGCAGGCCGCCGGCGCGGTAATAGTCCTCGCCCAGATACTCGCCGGCCGGCTGCATGTTGACCAGGAGCGGCACGTTGTAGCCGATCTTTTCCCAGTCGTCGTTATCCAGCTTGACACCGATGTGGCGCGCGATCGCATTCACATGGATCGGCGCATTGGTCGAGCCGCCGATCGCCGAGTTGACGATGATGGCGTTCTCGAAGGCTTCGCGGGTGAGAATATCGGAGGGCTTCAGATCCTCGCGCACCATCTCGACAATGCGCCGGCCGGTCATGTAGGCCATCTCCTGGCGGTCGCGATAGGGCGCCGGAATCGCCGCTGCGCCCGGCAGGGTCATGCCCATTGCCTCGGCCAGGGCGTTCATGGTCGAAGCCGTGCCCATGGTGTTGCAGTGGCCCGTCGACGGCGCCGATGACGCCACCAACGTGAGAAAGCCGCGATAGTCGATCTCGCCGGCGGCGTGCATTTCGCGCGCCTTCCACACAATGGTGCCGGAGCCGGTGCGTTCGCCCTTGTGCCAGCCGTTCAACATCGGGCCGGAATTGAGCGCGATGGCCGGAATGTCGACGGTGGCGGCGGCCATGATCTGCGCCGGCGTGGTCTTGTCGCAACCGGTGGTCAGCACCACACCATCGAGCGGATACCCATAAAGAATTTCAACCAGCGAAAGGTATTGCAGGTTGCGATCGAGCGCGGCGGTGGGCCGCTTGCAGGTTTCCTGGATCGGATGGATCGGAAACTCGAAGGCCACTCCACCGGCGTCGCGGATCCCCTCGCGCACCCGCTCGGCCAACACCAGATGATGCCGGTTGCAAGGCGCGATGTCGGAGCCGCTCTGGGCGATGCCGATGATCGGCCGGCCCGATTGCAACTCGGCGAACGATAACCCGAAATTCATGGTGCGTTCGAGATACAAGGCGGTCACGTCTGCATGTGCCGGATTGTCAAACCAGTCCTGCGAGCGCAGTCTGGCGGGCTTGCTCTTCTTGCGGGCGACGGTCTTCGCGTCTTTCCTGGTAGCCATGAACGATGTTCCTCCTTGTGAGGGCGCTACTTTAGCAGCACGAGCGACGCAGAACCGAAACGCCAAACCTCGGAACATCGCGCACTTGTGTAGATGCCCTTCTCGGCGATGCCGGCTTCGAGATCGAACGACGCAAGCGTCGTTGCAGGCGCACTTGCGTCCTGCCAAAGCGCGCATGTCGATTTTCCCGATTGTCTGATCGCCTCAAAAAAACGCCTTGCGGTGCGCTCACAGCATCACCCTTGACCCGAGTGCAGCCAAGCTGTCGTAAATTACCTGGCTGAAACAAGTCCGGGTCGGCCAGTGCGGGGCGGCGGCGCGCCCGGTTTCGGGGTTTTGCATCTTGTCTCCTTCGTATCGCGGCACCCAAGGAAACACTGAACAAGTCCGTAGGTCGATAAAGTCGCTCTTGCAAGATGTTGAATCGAAAAAGTTCTTCGTTCGAGAATCCGCATTCCAGGGACTTGTTCAGCGTTTTCCTAAATCTCTGCCGGTCAAGGTTCACTGTAGCATTGCGGGTTGTGCGCGCAGCCACTTCACTTGCCGTAGCCACTTCACTTGCCACAGCCACAACAGCTGCCAGCAAGGGCATTGTCGCGGCAACGCCCTCAACCGACCAACCTTCCCTTCATGTACCTCCTGATTGCAGCGATGGCCGCAAGCCGCATGATCCGGGCTGACGCACAGTGAGCCCACCGCTCGCCGCCCCGATGCTCGCGCCCTTCAAGGTGCGCAGTTTCCGCTTCCAGTGGCCGGCCGATCTGGCGGTGTCGTGGGCCTTCGAGATGGAGGCCTTGATCCTCGGCTGGTATGTGCTGGTGGCCACCGGGTCGGTTGAAATGCTGGTCCTGTACGGCGCGGTGCAGTGGGCCGGCGCGCTGCTGTCACCGATGTTCGGCGTGGCCGGCGATCGCTTCGGGCATCGCGCCATCCTGTGTGTGACGCGTGCAACCTATGCGGTGCTGGCCGCGACGCTCACGACTCTCGCATTGAACGACGCATTGCTGCCCTGGCATGTGTTTGCCATCGCCGCCGCAGTCGGCCTGATCCGCCCCTCCGACCTGGTGATGCGCCAGGCCCTGATCGCCCAGATCATGCCCGCAAACCAGTTGCTGGGCGCGCTCGCCGTTTCGCGCACCACCGCTGATTCGGCGCGCATCGCCGGGGCGCTGGCCGGTGCCGGCGCGGTCGCACTGTTCGGCATGGGTTTGGCCTATGTGGCAGTTACCGCACTCTACGGCATCGGCTTCCTGCTCTCGCTCAAGGTGGCGGCAGCACCACCGCGCGGCACGCAAGTACGCGCGGCACCATTGCACGATCTGCGGCTGGCCTTCACTTACGTCTGGGCGCGCCCGGCGCTGCTCGGTGCGGCAGCGCTGGCATTCCTGGTCAACCTGCTGGCCTATCCGTTCTTTCTCGGGCTCTTGCCCTACATGGCCCGTGATGTCTATGGCGTCGGCCCGGCCGGGTTCGGCACTCTCGCCGCCGCCTTCGCCGCCGGTGGCCTGATCGGCTCGCTTGCGATCAGCGCGAAGCGGCCGCCGCCGCGCGCCGGGCGCACCATGCTGCTGGCAGCTCTTGCGTGGTTCGGGGTGGTGCTGGCACTGGCGCATGTCACCTCGTTTGCGATCGGCTTGTGCCTGATGGCGCTGGCCGGCGTGGCGCACAACTTCTGCCTGATGCCGCTGGCCGCGGTGATGCTGCACGGATCGGATGCGCACATGCGCGGACGCGTGATGGGCATGCGCATGCTGGCGGTGCTGGGCTTGCCCATCGGTCTGTTGATCACCGGGCCCCTGATCAGCGGCGTCGGCTTTGCCGCGACTGCCATGATCTACTCGATTCTGGGACTCGCATTCACGCTGGCGATCGCCCTGGCCTGGCGCGCCGCCTTGTGGCAGCGCGCGGCGCATGCCAATGCCCGCGCCTGAGTGTTGAGAAAATGCTGAAGAGGTCTCTGGAATGCGGATCATCGAACGAAGAATCTTTTCGATTCAACATCTTGCCAGAGCGACTTTCTCGACGTGGCGACTGGTTCAGTGTTTCCACAAGCGTGACCGGAACAGTGAGCCTCACGCTGGTCACCGGCGCGCTGCTTGCGCGTGGCCCCGACTCAATGCTTGCCGCCCAGCAGATCACGCACCAGCCTGCGCAGCGCGGCGCTCTCGCTTGCCGGATCGAACAGCGGCGCTCGCTGCGCGCATTGCGCGCCCAGACGTTCCAGCAATCCGCCGCTCACATCCTGATTGTCGCGGCATTGCACCAGCATCGCCGCCAACTGCGCCGCATTGCCCCAGCGAAAATAGCCGCCGTATTGCGCGCCCAGCATGCCGACGTTGCCGTCGATGCGCGAGGCCAGCACCGGCGTGCCGGACCGCACCGCCTCCAGCACCACGTGCGCCCCGCCTTCCATGCGGCTGGCATGCACCAGCACATGCGCACGCTGTATGCGTTTCAGGGTTTGCGAATGCGCAAGCGCATCGAGCCAGCGATAGCGCGGGCAATCGGCCATGGTGGCGCGCGCCTCGGCGGCGAGCGCCGGGTCGAGCGGCGCGCCGATGTGGTCCAACACGATGTCGTCGCGTTCGGCCAGGATGCGCGCCGCCTTGAACAGCGTTTCGGGCGATTTTTCCGAACGCAGATGACCCACCATCAGGGCGCGCAGGCGCAGCGGGGTCTTCGGCAAGGTGCGGCGTGCGCCGGTGGACTGGAAAATCACCTGCGACTTGTGTCGCAAGGCGGCCGGCAACATGCGTGGCCCCAGTTCCTGCAGCACCACCAGGCGGTCGGCCAACTGCAGCGAAGCGCGGGCCTGTTCGTCGCTGGCAATGTCGCGGTACAGGTCGGTGCCGGTCAGCACCAGTGCCAATGGCGCCTTTACCAACTGCTTCGACCAGGCGGCGATCGAATCGGCCGAGCGGCGCGCGTGCAGCGCAATCATCAGATCGGCCGGCTGACCCGTCCAATGCGTCATGATTTGCGTACGATAGACAGCCGACAGCATGCGCGCCCAGCGGCGCGCGGTCTGCCAGTTGCCGTTGTTGGCATTTGCCAGCGCCGGCGTGACGATTGCGATAGTCGGTTTGGCCACTTGCACCTTATATCCTGAAATGAACAGCGACATCCTTGAGGCCGGCCGGGCGCGCCTGGGCAACGCCGATTATCTGTGCAAAGCCTTGGCCGAGTCGCGCGCACAGACCCTGCGCAGCGCCGCCGCCTACACCGCCGCCTTGCCCGGGTTGTCGGTGCCGCAACGCGCCGAACTCAACCCGCCGTTGTGGGAACTCGGCCACATCGGCTGGTTTCAGGAATGGTGGATCGCACGCAATCCACAGATCGGCGCCGGCGCCCGTGCCGATCCACTGGTTGCGCGCCGGCCTTCCCGTCTCGACTGCGCCGACGCACTCTACGATTCCAGCGCGGTGCCGCATGTGACACGCTGGGCGCTCGATTTGCCCGCCGCAGCAGCCACCCAGGACTACCTGGCGCGTGGGCTTGAAAGCACCATGGCTTGCCTGCTCAAGGCGGCGCCAGACGATGACGGGCTGTACTTTTTCAGGCTGTGCCTGTTTCACGAGGACATGCACAACGAGGCGGCGATCTACATGGCCCACGGCCTGGGTTTCGCACCGCCCGAGGTGCGGGAAGCCGCGCCCTGCCGGGCCGGTAGCATCAACTTGCCGCGCTCACAGCATCGATCGGGCTGGAACGGGCCGGGCTTTGCGTTCGACAACGAGATTGCCGGTCGCGATGCCTCGCTTGAACCTTTCGAGATCGACGCCGCCCCGGTCGACAACGCCCGCTTCGCCGCCTTTGTCGACGCCGGTGGCTATGCCGAGCCGAAATACTGGAGTGGCGCCGGGCGCGCCTGGCTGGCTGCCGGCGCCACCACGCAGCCACGCTTCTGGCGCCGTACCGGCAGCCACTGGCAGCACTGCTGGTTCGGCCAATGGCGCGAGCTCGACCCCGGCCTGCCGGCATCCAACCTCACCTGCTTCGAAGCCGAAGCCTGGTGCGCCTGGGCCGGGCGGCGCCTGCCGAGCGAAGCCGAGTGGGAATACGCGGCCACATCCGCGGCCACATACGCGGCCACATCCGCGGCCACACACGCGGCCACATCCGCAGCGGCCTTCCAGTGGGGCGACGTGTGGGAATGGAGCGCCGATGCGTTCCAGCCTTATCCCGGATTCGTGGCGCACCCCTATCGCGACTATTCGGCACCCTGGTTCGCTAGCCGGCGGGTGCTGCGCGGCGGCTCGATTGCCACCCATGCGCGCATGCGGCACCCGCGCTATCGCAATTTCTTCACCCCCGAGCGCAACGACGTGTTCGCCGGATTTCGCAGCTGCGCTCCCTGATGCAAGCGCGGCGCTCAGGCCTGCGCTACGAACACCGCGAACCAGCCCTTGGGGTCCTGCCAGTTAAGCGGCGCGCGGAAGCCGGCCGCCTCCAGCAGCCGCGCGAAATCGGCCACCTGCCACTTGTATGAATTCTCGGTGTGGATGGTTTCGCCGGGGGCGAACCTGCGTTCGCCTCCGGGCCAGTGCACCGTCACGCCCGCAGGCGTCACCAGATGCATCTCGATGCGCGACTCGGTCTGGTTGAAAAACGCGCGGTGCGCCCAGTCGCCCAGGCGGAAGTCGGTACCGGCCAACCGGTTGATATGCGTCAGCATGTTGCGGTTGAAGGCTGCGGTCACCTGCAGCGCATCATCGTAGGCCGGCTCCAGAATCGCGCGGTCCTTGACCAGATCGACGCCGATGATCAAGCTCCCGCCGGCGCAGGCGGACTGCGCCTGACGCAGAAAAGCCAGCGCCTCGGCCGGCGTGAAATTGCCGATCGACGACCCCGGATAGAAGAGCGTGCGCGGGCCCGGACCGACCTCGGGCGGCAAGGCCAGCGCAGACGAAAAGTCCATCCCGAGCCCCAGCATGTCGAGCGCCGGGTACTGGCGCTTGAGGCTGGCCAGTGCGCTCACCAGGAACTCGACCGAAATGTCGACCGCCACATAGCGCTCCGGCCGCAGGAGGTCGAACAGGCGGGCCGCCTTGGCGCAATTGCCGGCCCCCAGATCGACCAGAGTCGAGCCAGGCGCAACATGGGCCGCCATCGCGCCAGCCTGCGCCGCAAAAATCGCCGCTTCGGTGCGGGTCGGATAATATTCGGGCAATTCGGTGATCGCCTCGAACAGGCGGGAACCGAGCGCATCGTATAGATATTTGGGTGATGTATGCGCCTGTGCGGCGGCGAGTCCGGCCTGCAGTTCGCGGCGGATTGCCGCGCTGTCTTCACGATGCAATTCAATAAAGCGCGGCGCGTGCTTGTGGTTGTTCGAATCGATCATGCCGGTCACTTTAGCACCGGCAGCTCCTTCGCCAACAGCGGCGGCGCCACGTCAATCGTTGACATCGCGCCGCGGCAAAGAACTGTCGCGGTGCGCTACCCACTTGGAGAGTCGCCTCATGTTACCCGTCGTTTCGACCAACCATGCATGGATGCTCCTGGCGGTGGCCATCGTGTTCGAAGTCTGCGGCACCACCAGCATGCGCCTGTCGGAGGGATTTTCCCGCCTGACGCCTTCGATCATGATCTTCGTTTTCTACGCCGTCTCGTTTTCCATCAACACCATGATCATCCGCACCCTGGGACTGTCGATCGTCTACGCGGTATGGTCCGGGGTCGGTACGGTGCTGACCGCGCTGATCGGCTACCTGTACTTCAAGGAACCGGTCACGGCGCTGAAAATCGGCAGCACGGCGCTGATCGTGCTCGGGGTGATCGGATTGCACCGGAGCTCGTGAATCCGCAGCGCGCAGCAACACGTACAGCCCGTGACATGAATGACCGGTCGCCTAACGAATTGTCAATCCGGCGCTACCGGCAGCACGCCGTCGGCTATGACGCCTCCGCCCGCCTCACCATGCCTTTGCGGCTGCGCACCATCGCCTTGCTCGACTTGACGCCGGGCGACGTGGTGATCGACGTCGGCGCCGGCACCGGCTTGAGCTACGCCCCCCTGTTGTCGCAAGTTGGTGCCGGTGGGCGGGTGCTGGCATTCGAGCAAAGCCCGGACATGTTTGCACTGGCCTGTGAGCGCGTCGCGACTGCAGCCTGGCCCAACTTATGGCATGTCTGCGCCAGCGCGGAGGCCGTGGAATTGCCGCAACCAGCCGATGCACTGCTGTTCAACTACGTGCACGACATCACCCGCACGCCGCAGGCGATTGCCAACATCCTGCGTTTCGCCAAGCCCGGCGCGCGGGTGGCGATGGCCGGCA
>Ga0163146_10002032_pt1 | contig 28152 bp, 24 predicted proteins | sample OliLakLV19MP7G1_FD_148648 | JGI IMG/M metagenome (GOLD analysis project Ga0163146, IMG submission 148648) | Freshwater microbial mat bacterial communities from Lake Vanda, McMurdo Dry Valleys, Antarctica - Oligotrophic Lake LV.19.MP7.G1 | ecosystem: Environmental > Aquatic > Freshwater > Lake >...
CTCATTCGTTGTCGGGCAAGAAGCGACGACGACCGCGTATTCTCTGCGATACGCCGAGGAGGAGGGACGCCGCCCGGCGACGAAGGAGGGCGGAGCCTGCTAGCGAATCAGCCGTTACAGTCCACTAGTGGGCTGTAACGGCTGAATCGCTTGCAGGATTCGTCCTCATTCGTTGTCGGGCAAGAAGCGACGACGACCGCGTATCCTCTGCGATACGCCGAGGAGGAGGGACGCCGCCCGGCGACGAAGGAGGGCGGAGCCTGCTAGCGAATCAGCCGTTACAGTCCACTAGGCCGCATCCCCCGGACGCCAGGCATCACAGCGCTCGGAAACACATCCGTCGCTTCACTTCGAACCGCCCTTTTCAGGGGGTTTTTCGGGCGCCGGCGGATCCTTGGGCTTGTCTTTGCCCTCCGCCACGCCCTTCTCCTTCGCGTCCTTGTCTTTGTCCTTGCCCGGCGGACGCGTGTATTCGACGAGCACCCACGCGCGCCACGCTTCGTCGAACTCGGCGTAGGACCAGCCGAGCTGCTCCTTGAAGACCTTGCGATGCCAGTCGTGCAGGTTCGCGCCGGTCGGCAGACCTTGCGCGTCGTAGTTGCGCTTCAAGGCCCACAAGAATTTGCCGAACTCCGTCGGCTTCGTCTTGACGAGGAAATCGATCATCGACCACGTCGTGAAGTGGTGGACGAGCTTGAGGTCGGAGAAGTTCTTGAGTTGCAACAGCTCGGCCATGCGCGTCGCTTCGCCCGAGTTGATGAGCTTCACGACTTCGGGCTTCCAATTCGCCTTGCTCGTCTGGTCGGCGACCGCGCCCTCGCCCGAGTCGAACGAGTTGTGCTCGGGATCGATCTCGCGCTCCATGAAGTGCGCGAGCCCTTCGTGCAGCCACGTCGGCGTGTCGTAGCTGTAGTGATTCATCCCGTCGTACAAGTTGTGCGCGAGGTTGAACGCGATGTGACCGTGCAGCGCGGCGTCGTTGCGCAGTTGACCTTGTTGCGCGTGCATCACGACGGTGATCGCGCCGCGGTCGATGAAGTGCCAACGCTGCGTGTTGCGAATGCGCAGACCCGCGTTCTCGAGCAGCCACGCAACCTGCGACGCTTCCGTCGGCAGGATCATGATCTCGAACTTCTCCTTCATGCCCAGGTACGGACCGGCGCCGTTGTAGCCACCGCTGTACACAGGCGTTCCGTCAGGGAATTGCTGGCTCTCGGCGAAGGTGATGCCGCAGAAGCGCTTGTAGATGTCCTCGGTGCGTTGGGCGATGAGATAGAGGCGCAGCCACGGGTCCAAAAGGCCTGTTTCAGGGATGATTTTGGGCATCGCGACTTTGAGCCGCGTGAGCTCGGCGATGATCTTCTTCTTCTCGTCGAGCTTCACTTTGTACGAGCCCAACCCGAAGCCGATCTTGAAGTGCGCGGTTTCGACCCAACGCAATTCGTTGGCGATCATGAACTCGTCGCACTTGGCCGTGTTCCATCCCGACTTGCCGAAATCGAATCCGCCCAACGACACGATTCCCGCCGCCTTCAAGATCGCGGGATCGTTCTCTGTGTAGGGATCGTTGACGGGGTCGTTCGGACGCTTGTTCTTGTCGCCGGCGAACGCGGCGAGCGGCGTGAGCAGCACTGCGATCAAAGCCCACTTCATCAGCGACTCTTCCACTTCTTGGCCATCTCGATCGCTTCGAAGGCCGACAGGTTGTCGATCGGATCGGCACCGTCGATGATCCCGCGCAGTGCATTGATCGCAGCGATGCGAATCTGATTGTCCTCGTCGTCGAGGAACGGCCGCACGCGTGACGCCGAGTCCTTGTCACCGCATCCAGCGAGCATGCGCAGTACGGCGACCTTCACTTTGCGATCGGTCTTGTCGTCGAGTTTGGCGAGCACGAACGCGGTCGCCTCCTTGCCGCGTGCACCTGCGAGTGCCGCGCGCAACTCGTGTTTCTTCTTGTCCCATTCCTTGGGAGTCACGGTCGCGTCCCACAAGCCGGCCAAGCCGACGATCGAGCCGGTCGAAGCACAGCACAGCGCCGCGGCGTAGCGCTCGTCGACGTCGGCTTTGTCGCCGAGTTTCTGCACGCGGGTCCACGCCAGATCGGCGTCCTTCTTGATCTCGGGGTCGGGGAACTGCGCCGCGCGCCACAGCGCAAACGTGCGCGATCCCAGCTGTTTTCCGCCGAATTCCTTGGCCAGGAGGCGCGTCTGTTCAGCGCTGGTCGTCGCGACGAGGATCTCGAACAGCCGCTTCTTCACGTCCTCGTCACGCTCGCGACCGAAGCGCTCGAGCACGAACGGCACGCCCGCTGCACCTTCCGCGAGCAAGCCGTTCTTGCCGCCCTCGGCCATCTCGGGGATGTTCGCTTTGACGACCCGTTCGATGTCCGTCATCAGCTGATCCTTGTCTGCCGGCTTCGGCCACGCCGTCAGGTGCTCGACGACTTTCGGCGCAGTCTTGGACGGCTCTTCCTTCTTCGGCGGGTCTTCGGCGCGCAGTTCGAGGGCGAGCGGCGCGAGGAAGAGGAGTGTGAACAGGACGTGCTTCATCAAGGGGCTCCCGCGTGCAGACGATGCTTCAGTGCTTCAGGGACGATCTCGGCCCAGGTCGGATCGACGAACAGGAGCGTCGCTCGGTCGAGGCGCTCTTCGATCGACGCGCGCATGCTCGTCGGTTCGAGGTAGGGCACGAAGTAGACGCGCACTTTGTAACGCACCTGGCGCGCCGAGTTCGCATTCGATCGCTCGTCGACGCGCACGACCTCGAAAGCGCCGACTGTTTCGATCGGATCCGACCATGTGCCGAACGGCGCCGTCGAGGCATGGGACCAGGCCTCGAGTCCGATGTCGGTTGCGACACCGACGCGATCCTGGAGGAGAACGCCCGACGGCGGCTCCGGCTGCGTCGCGCTTCCGTCGAGCTCACGTTTGAGTTCGAAGGCTTTTTTTCGTGCCGTTTCGCGTTCCGCGCCCGCCGCCAAGATTCCAGCCGCACGCGGCAGGACGATGTTCGTGAACGCGATCCGACGCGCTTGCGTCGTGACGCTGTCGGGCTCGAGCTGCGCGATGATGTCCGCGCTGACGTCGATCTCCTCGGCGGTGATCGGCATGCCGTCGAGCGCGAAGGCCGTCCCGGTCGGCCACGTTTGCGCTGCGGGTCTTTCGCACGCAGTCAGCGCGCAGAGAAAAGCGATCAAGGCGACGCGGAGGGAAAACGAAGGGGGCATCGAGGGGATTCTAGTGGGGTGAGCCACGCCTGTTTCCTGCCCTGCGCGCGCAACTCACTCTTCTTCTTCGGGCTCGACCCCGGCCGTGTCGAAGCCGCCGATGAAGCGCATCGTTTGCTCGGTGATGAAGCGGTACGACGTCAGGATGTTCGCTTCGACTTCGGCGAGGCCGTTGTTGGGCACGATCGGCCCGAAGCTCGACACGATCTCGATGAAGAGCGAACGCGCGTCGCTGCTGAAAGACTCGATGCGCAGCGAGTGACTCTCGGGGTGACCTTCCGCGGCCGGGAAAACCAGGCGAATTCCGAGCAGCGCGGGCTCGCGACCGAAGGCTTCCATCTCGTCGTCGAAGCCGAACATGCCGTGTTTCAGGTACGCGCGACTGTCCTTGTACGAGCGCGGATTGACCAGCGTGCGCAACGTGACATGCATCGACGTGAAGAGCGGCACCCTGCGCGCAGCACTCACCTGCGCCGAAACTTTGCGCACGCGCGCCGCGAAATCGTCGTGCGTCAAGCTCGACAGTTCTTCGCGGAACTGAAAGCGATCAGGCAGGAACGCGGCCAAGGAACTCGCGCCGGGCGACTGCACCGGGTTCGAGAGCACCGCGCCCCCGTTCGTGACCTGGAACGACGAATAGGGCGGATCGCCGTCGCGGTAGAGCTGATTGTGGACGCGCTGGATCGGCGCGGGATCGGGCATCATCGGCGGGTGGTAGAGCTCGGCGAGGAGCGCGATCGTGCGCGGGGTGTAGAGCATCAACCTGGCCATGGGGCGAATTCTCCGACGGTGATGGCGATTCGATGAAGACCTGTCCCTTTGGACCGAGGGTTGCCGACCGGCGTCCCTCCATAGACTACCAGGATCGGGTCCGCGACCCCGTCGGCTCCGATCTGCTCTCCGATCTCCTCTTCAGGGCCAAAAAAGACTTCACCGCTCGCCCTCGAGGCCCGTAGGCTAGTCGACCCAAATCGGCCCGCGAGGGCCCGATCCGCCCCCGTTTTCGAAGGCCTTGCTCATGGATCTCCGTATCGCTGTCTCCTCTCTAGGCGCGCTTGCTTTGGTCACCTTCGGGGCCCTGGCTTGTGCGACGGACGCACCTGTCGCGGCGGCTTCGGCCTCCACATCGCCGGCGAGGTCGACCGCTGGCTCGAACGCTGGCGCGAACGCTGGCGCGAACTCTGACGCGAACTCTGACGCGAACTCTGACGCGAACTCTGACGCGAACTCTGGCGCGAACTCTGGCGCGGCAGCGAAGGTCGCGCCGGCCAAGAAAGCCGAGCCTGGCTCGAAAGCAGAACCGGCGGCGAAGGTCGAGCCCGCCCCGAAAGCCGAACCGGTGAGCAAGGTCGAGTCCACGCCGAAGGCCGAGCCCGTCGCCAAAGCGGAACCCGCGCCGAAGGCGGAAGCAGCGGCGAAAGTCGAAACCGCGGCGAAGGCAATGCTGGTTCCGAAAGTCGAACCCAGAGCCAAGGGCGTCGAAGGATCCGAATTCGGCGAGCCGCTCTTCGTGAACGGCAAGCGCGTCACCGACAACGAAATCAAGCGCCACCTGATCTACGGCCCGTGCCGCCCGCGCATGGAGATGTACAAGTACATCCTCATCATCGACGACGAATTGAATCGTCGTGCGCGCGTCGAGGCCGACCGAGCCGTCGAGCCGCAGGTCAGCGCGCTCGCGATGAAGGCGGCCGAATCCGCGGTCGAAGGTCAGACTTACGCGACGCCGGAGGAGAAGCAGAAGGCGTACGACACGGCCTACGCGAAGGCGCACGGTGAAGCGCAGAAACGCCCTGAGTTCCAGAAGATCCGCGACGAAACGATGGCGTCGGAGCGCGAACGCTTGGCCGAGGCGCTCACGCCGCGCGAAGAAGAATTGCAAGCCGACATCAAGCGTCAGTTCGACGAGTTCCGCAAACGCTACCCGGTGCTCGATCTCGAGACGGAAGTCACGCGCCGCCATCGCTCGATGGACTGGTTCAAGGAAGACACGCGCTTGACGATGTTCTTCGACCACGTCTTCTACCCGGAAGATCCGGCCGACTGGCCCGAGACGACGATCGAAGCCGTGCGCGCGGACTCCGGTCCGACGCTGCTCGACGACGCCGTGAACAGCTACAAGATGCGTCGCGAACACTCAGACAAGACGGGTGAGCCGCTCGGCAAGGAAGACACGATCTACACGACGATGATGCGTCAGATCGTGCGCGACGCGCTCTACAACACGATCGACTACAAGACCGCGTTCGACGGACTGCCCGACGACTTGGTGTTGACCGCCGACAAGGATTTCGACGGCAAGCCAGAGATGACGCTCACGACCGAGCAGGTCTGGAACGACGTCAAGAACACGGTCACGAAGAACGAGATCGAGATGGCCAAGCAGTGGTTCGTCGCGTCGATGGCGACGACCGATCGCTTGAAGGCCGAAGGGGCGCTGCTCGACGAAGCCGGTCGCCGTCAAGCGATCGCGGATCTGCAAAAGCAGTTCGTGGGCACGTACATCACGGTCGACATCCTCGCGATGCAGAACTACTACTTCCCGTCGACGGAGTCGTTCAAGGAGTTCTACGCGCTCTCGAAGGGCTTCGAGAAGGCGATGGAACCGAAGCTCGCGGCGGGACCGAACGGTGAAGTGGCCGAGCCGCTCAAGGCGCACCTCGACCGCGCGAACCGTGTGATGGGTCTCGGGCAGATCGACGTGGACTGCATCCTCGTGTCGGCCTTCGACATCCCGAAAAACCGCTGGAAACCGGACGGTTTCAATGGCGCGAAGGCGCGCGCCGACGCGATCAAGGTGAAGCTCGACGAGCACGCGGTCGCGTACGCTGCTCAACGCGAAGGTGCCGCGAAGGCACAATCCGAAGGCAAAGAGTTCAAGCCCGAGAACCCGGTCAAGGATCCCTTCGAGTTCTGGACGAACACGCTGATGGACAACTCGGAGTACTGGGATCCGCCCACGCCCGAGAACGCGGGCGGCAAGGGTTCGGACATCGGCATGAAGAAGCGCGGACGCTTCGGATTGCGCTATCGGAACGACCTCGAGGGCTACGTCGGCGAGACGCCCTTCTACCACTGGGTCACGGGTGAGTCGGTCACCGACCGCGCGTTCTTCGACTGCCCCGAAGGCTCGATCCAAGGGCCGTTCAAAGGTCCGCAGGGCTACTACATCGTGCGCGTCACGCGGCGCTTGCCGCCGACGTTCCCGCTCAACGTGGCCGAGCCGAAGAAAGCCGACCTCTTGAAGCAGGACTATCTGCGCGTGGCTTTTATCGCGTTCACGAAAGAAGCGGTCGCGAAGGCGGACATCAGGGGTTTCACGCGCGTAGATTCCTGAACGACTTCTCGAGAGCCAACGCGGGACCGCGCCGTCGACGACGACGCGGTCCTGCTGCTTTTGACACTCTCACTCGACTCAATCACACTGCGCGCACGTGAGCACCGGGATACGCACGATTTGGAAGATCCTCGCGCCCCACGCGCGAGCGCACAAAGCGTCCTTGGCGTTGCTGCTCGCACTGGCATGGGTTGCGCAGCTGGCTGAAAAGGCGGTAATTCCGCTGATTTCACCGGTCCTCGCCGTGCTCGCGCCCGAAACCGGGGCGTCGCCCGTGAAGAGCGGGACTGAGTGGTGGCGCGACATCTTGCAAGCGATCGAAGGCTGGCTCGTGCAGGGCACGGCGACGCCGGACGAGAAGCTCGCGTCGATCGTGCGCATCGCGCTCGCCGTCGCAGTGTTGGCTTTGATCTCGGGCATTGCCGCGTACGCGTTCATCACGCTCTCGCGCTGGATCGCTCTGCGCATCGTCGCCGACTTGCGCGTGCAGATCGCGCGACACGTGATGGGCCTGTCGATGAGCTACCACGGTCGCCGACACTTCGGCGATCTCTTGTCGCGCATCAACAACGACGTGACGTCGACGGCCAATCTCCTCAATCAAACGCTGAAGGAGCTGATTCAAGAACCCGTCAGCGCGCTGGTGTGCCTCATCTTCATGGCGGGGATCGCCCCGATTCCGACGCTGGTCGTCGCTCTCGGCCTGGTCGTGATCGGGTTCGTCATCGCGCAGCAGTCGAAGAAGGTCAAGAAGGGCAGTTCGAAGTCGCTGAAAGAACTGGGCAGCTCGGTCCAGGTGCTGACGCAGATGTTCCAAGGCGTGCGCACGGTCAAGGCGTTCCGCGCCGAGAGTCGTGAAATCGCGGAGTACCGTCGCGGCAACGAGAGCTACGTCCGTGCGGCAATGAAGATGATTCGCGCGCAGGCGCTCTCGAACAGCTTCACGACGTTCGCGAGCAACTTCGGCCTCGCTGTGGTGATCGTGTTGATCGCGTGGTTGATGCTCGTCAAGAACCAGTTCGGCGCCATCGGCAGCGTTGCAGCATTCTTTCTCCTCTTGGCGCAGCTCTACGGAAGCGTGAAAGGCATCGCCCGAGCGCTGACCTACGTGCAAGAAACCGTCGGCGCAGCGGAACGACTGCAGGTCTTGTTCGACGAGCAGTCCGACGTCGTCGAAGCGCAAAAGGCCCATGTTTTGCAGGGTTTCAGCCGCAGTCTACGCTTCGAGCACGTCACCTTCGCGTACAAGGACGGCAACGGCAGCGCGCTCGTCGATTTCGATCTCGAGGTCCGTCGCGGTGAAACACTGGCTTTGGTCGGCGCTTCCGGTTCGGGCAAGAGCACGGCCGTCGATCTCGTCGCGCGCTTCATCGATCCGACGTCCGGCCGCGTGACCGTCGACGGACAGGACCTCCGCGACTTGTCGCTCGATTCGTGGACGGCGCAGTACGCGATGGTCGGACAGGTGCCGTTCCTCTTCCACGCGACGATCGGCGAGAACATTCGCTACGGCAAACCCGATGCGACAGAGGCCGAGGTCGAAGCTGCCGCACGCGCGGCCGGCATCCACAAGTTCATCGCCGAGCTGCCCGAAGGCTACGCGACCAACGTCGCCGACGCGGGCTCGCGCTTGTCGGGCGGACAGCGTCAACGCATCACGATCGCGCGTGCGTTCCTGAAGGGTGCACCGATCCTGTTGCTCGACGAAGCGACGAGTGCGCTCGACACCGAGTCCGAGGCGATCGTGCAAGAGGCGCTCGAGCGTTTGATGGCCGACCGCACCGTGCTCGTGATCGCGCACCGCTTGTCGACGATCAAGAACGCCGATCGCATCGTCGTGCTCGACCAGGGCCGCATCGTCGAGATCGGCTCACACGTCGAATTGCTCGCGAAAAAGGGTGCTTACGCGCGCCTCTCGGCTGCCGATCGCACGCACCTGGCGTGACGTCCTGCCGACGTGGTCGGCGCGCAGAGCGCTCGATCGCGGGCCGTTCCTTCAGCCGCTTCGGGCGGCGAAACGTCGCTCGTCGTACCGACGAAGCACGATCTCGTAGAGCGCGAGGCACACGTACCAGCACACGAATCCCGTAGCGATGCCGTGCGAGAGAAAATGCGCTCCCTGCATCATGCGCGAAACGCCCATGATCGAACCGTAGACGAGCGCGGCGACGAGCCACACGAGCGCACGCCGCGGCGCATGCACGCGGTGCGCGAAGTACAGCGCGAAGACCGCGTACCCGCCGGACGCATGCCCACCTGGAAAACACTGACCGCGGCCGAACGCAGGCGGCGGGCAACCGGTGAGTCCGACGTACGGAGCCTTGCCTCCGTAGAGATCGAGCGACCACGGGCAGTGCGTGCACGACGAGTACTTGAGCAGCCCCACGGTCAGAGGCGCGAGCGCGAGCGCGAGCAGCACGTAGATCATCGTCCGTCGCCACGGCACGAGCTCGCGCTTCCTCCACGACATCACGAAGCCGAGCGCTACCGCGACTCCGAGCGCGATGACGAGCGACTTCAGGACGTCCTTGAAAACGAAGGTGAACCAACTGGTCCCGCGCAGCGGAAAAGTGCGACTGGCCGGATCGTAAAACGGATCTAGCGTCGCGCGATCGATGCGCGTGTTCTCGAACAGCACGAAGGCCGCGCAGGCGGAGAGGAACGGAAGGAGCGCGTGCGTCACCCAGTAGCGGGTGCGGCTCGAAGTGCGTGTCTGGATCACGCGCACAGGCTAACGAGTCGTTTCGCGCTCCGTGAGTGCGTCGAACCGGGTTCGCGAACTCGTCAAGGTGCGCGCTCGAGGCGCCGCCAAGTGAGCGTCGAGCCGACGTTGGGGTCGTAGCCGCCCGTGTTCGAAAGTACGTATTCGCCCGAGGAATTGGCCCGAACGTCGGTGTAACCCGACGGCAGCTCGACCGACCTCGCCTCGATCGGATTCGTGTACGTCTCGACGCCGCGCATCGCCTCGGAGAACCCGCGGTGCACGCGGTCTTGCGACGCTTGCCGCTCTTGCCACGACGAGCGCATGCTCGCAATCAGCGCGTCATTGTTCTGCGAGATCCTGCGCGAGATTTCGCCTGCATCCCGGATCGCCTGCATCTGACCCTGCGACCACAAGCGTCGCACTTCCGCGTACGCGGCGTACCAGCGCAGATCCACGGTGACCGAGGACGCGACGGCTTGCAGGACCGGCGCGACGGAATCGATCGCGCTCTTTTCGGCGCGGAACGAGTACTGCTGTTCGAGCCCCCAGTAGACGGAGCCTTCCATTTGTGCCGCGCGCGACACGACGATCGTGACGTAGACGTCCTCGGCGATCGGCTGCAAGTCGAGCGTGTACTCGAGCCGCACTTTGCCGGCCATCACACTCTTCGTGAGGCCTGCTCCCTGTACGTTCTTCTCGACGACGCGCGCCACGGCCGGAAGCGGAGCCGCCACGCCGATCCTCAGACCTTCGGCGCGAGCGCGGAAGCCTGGGACGAAATACGTCGAGACGTACTCGGCGAAATCGCGCGGAGGTTTGGCGACGTAGTTGCCCATGTAGTTTTGTCCGGGCGGCAGCGCGCCGCGCTCGTCCCAGCACCCGGGCACGATCGGAAAAACTTCGAGTTGCGCCTTCGAGCGCGGATCGAATACGCGAACTGCTGCGCTGGCGAGATTCGACCACTGCAGTTGCCACGTGATCCCGCCTTCGATCTTCCACCCGTCGGGAACGAGCAGAGTGCATGCGTCACAGCCTGCGTTCGGGTCGGCGATCGTCTTCTTCGTGAGGCGCAACGGCGCACCGCCGGATTTCACGGCAGAGTTCGCTTTCGTCGCCCCGTCCTCGTTCGGCACCGTGCGTGCGAGGTGCGTGTCGAGCGCGCTGTTTTCCTGCGGGCCGCACGCCTGAGCTGCTACAGCGAACGAGAAAAGCGCGGGTAGTAAGGCATGGTGCATGCGTCCCTCCGGCTCGTCGAGAATGGATCGGAGTCGCTGCTCCGCCCCCTGAGGATAGCGCTCTGCGACGTCTAGGCGGAATCTCGGCGCCTTCTCGCTTGCACACGCGACGTGCTCGGCGAAGATCGGTCATCCCCCCATGGCGCGCTCGAAACGTACCAAACCGCTGGCGAGCGAACCGCCGGTGCAACAGCCGACACGCGCCGTGAACGCGGACCGCTTCGACCTCGCGCTCAAGCTACTCTCGACCGCAGTCGCATTCGTCGGCGGAGTCTTCGGCGTCCTCGGATACTGGAATTCGCGGCGCGTCGCGGAGGAGCAGCGTGCTCAGCAGTCTTCGCTCGACTGCGCGGCGGCTGAACAAAAGCTCGAACGCGCGTGGGACGCGCTCGGGGAAACGCCGCTCGCGGGAAATCTGCTGCGCTACACGAGTGACGTACAAGGCCTGCGCGAAGCCGCGGAGTTGACGCGTCAGGCCGAAGCTCTGTGTCCTGCGCGACGTGCTCGCGCCGAGCGCATTCGTGCTCACATCCTGCGTGCCCAAGGTCGGTTGCGGGAAGCGCTCGCTGCGTTCGAACAGTCCGTCCGCGATCATCCCGAGGATGCACTTACTGCCGCCGGATTGGCTCACGTCCTCCGCGACATGGGTCGCGATGCAGAAGCATTGGCTCACTTGGAGCGCGCTGTGAAATTGGACCCCACAGACGCCGCCGTGCGATTGGACCTGGCCAACCTGTCGAGCTCTCTCGGGCGCAACGCCGAAGCGCTCGTCGCGCTGGAGAGCGTGCTCGCAGTGGCACCGCTCGATTTCTTGACTCTGAACTCGCGTGGAAACGTGTTGTGCGCGCTGGGACGTCCCGAGGATGCGGTCGCAGCGTTCGATGCTTCGATCGCGTCGGATCCGCGGTATCCGCAGCCGCACAACGGGCGCGGAAACGCGCTCTTCGATCTGCAGCGCTACCCCGAAGCGCTGGATGCTTACGCGCTCTGTATTCGCATCGACCGAGACAAGGCGCTCGCGCACTATGGCCGAGGTCGCGCGCTACGCGAATTGGGGCGTGCGGAGGAGGCGCTGGAGGCTTTCGCGTCCGCGAGCGCGCTCGATCCGAAGTTCAAGACGCCGCGCATCATGGCCGGGATCCTGAATCTGAGTCTGCTGCGCTTGGACAGCGCCTTGAAGGCCTTCGATGCCGCCCTCGCGATCGATCCTGCGGATGCACTCGCGACCGCCGGTCGTGGGGATGCCCTGCGGCGCCTCAACCGTTCGGAAGAGGCACTTCAGACATACGAGGCTGCGGCGCGCCTCGAGCCGACGAACTCCGAGACTCACATCGGGCGCGCGGGCGTCCTGGGTGATCTCGGTCGCTACACCGAAGCCTTGGCCGCGTTCGAAGCGTGCATTGGGCTCGCGCCGCAGTCGGTTGCCGCGCACAGCGGACGCGCCTCGGCGCTCGGCGCTCTGGGTAGGGATGAGGAGTCGGCCGAGGAACTGGCGCTGGCGAAGCGCCTCTCGGAAGCCGCGGGCGGCTCCCAAGCCGGCCACTGACTGACATCTCGCGAGGCGCCAAGGACGCCTCCGGAAATTCGAAGATGCTCAGAGGCAGGCACTTGCGCATTCAATCGGTTGCTTGATATCTTCGATTGAATCAAATGTTTCAAACAAGAGATTGCAGTGACTGCCATTAGCGAATCCACTAGCGACGACGCGACGCGGGACCGTCTGCTCGACGCGGCTGCGGACATCTTCGCGACCAGCGGTTTTCGAGCGGCGACCGTGCGCGAGATCTGCACTCGCGCCGCGGCGAACATCGCCGCCGTCCACTACCACTTCGGCGACAAGGAAACGCTCTACCGCGAGGTATTGGAGCGCGTGCTGCGCGCCGCACTCGTCGAGTTCCCGCCTGATCACGGTCTGCCGCGAAACCCGACCACGCGCGATCGACTCCACGCGTTCGTGCACTCGTTCCTGTTGCGCGTGCTCTCGACCGAAAAATCGTCACGCTTGATGAAGCTCATGACCCGCGAGATGGCCGAGCCGACCGGCGCACTCGATCAACTCGTCGAGTCGGTTCAACGCCCGCTCTTCCGCATGCTGCACGGCATCGTCGGTGAACTCGCCGGCCCGGACGCAGCTCCCGACACCGTCCTCGCGTGCAGCCAAGCCGTCGTCGCGCAGTGTCTCTTCTACAAGCACGCCGAGCACGTCATCGCGCGGATGGGTCACCGTCTGCCGCGCACGTCCGACGAGATCGAACGTCTCGCGCACCAGATCACCGAGTTCACGCTCGGCGGGATCGAACGGCGTGCGCATCCGAGTGATGGAGACCGAGTCCGATGAACTTCATCGCGATCAAGATGCTCGTCGGCGACCGTGCGAAGTATCTCGGCATCATCTTCGGCCTCACCTTCGCGTCGCTCCTGATCACGCAGCAGATGGCGATCTTCACCGGCTTGATGACGCGCACCTACGGGTCCGTCACGGACCTTGGTCAAGCCGACATCTGGGTGATGGACGAGAAGGTGCAGTTCATCGACGACTTGAAGCCGTTGCAGTCGACCGAGCTGTATCGCGTGCGCGGCGTCGAGGGCGTCGAGTGGGCGATGCCGCTCTACAAGGGTCTGTTGAAAGCACGGCTTTCCAACGGGAATTTCCAGACGTGCAACGTGTTCGGCCTCGACGACGCGACGCTGATGGGTGGACCGCCCGTGATGATCGAGGGTCGTCTGGACGACCTCCGTCGCAGCGAGAGCGTCATCGTCGATGAGAATGGCGCTCAGGGAAAACTGGCCAAACCCGCGGCAGTTCCAGGCGGAAAGCCCGAGCCATTGAAGGTCGGTGACACGCTCGAATTGAACGATCACCGCGCCGTCGTCGTCGGGATTTGCCGCGTCGGCCGCACGTTCCAATCGCAACCCGTCGTGTACACGACGTTCTCGCGAGCGACGACCTACGCGCCGCGCGAGCGCAAGTTGCTCACGTTCGTGCTGGTGAAGGCCAAGCACGGACAAGACCCGCAGGAACTGTGCGCGCGCATCGCAGCGACGACGGGCCTGCTCGCGTTGCCGGCCATTGAGTTCAAATGGAACACGGTCAAGTACTTCATGAAATACACCGGCATCCCGATCAATTTCGGCATCGCCGTCTTGCTCGGGTTCCTCGTCGGCATCGCGATCGCCGGGCAGACCTTCTACAACTTCACGATCGAGAACTTGAAGCAGTTCGGCGCGCTCAAAGCGATGGGCACGAGCAACTGGACGCTCTTGCGCATGATCTTGCTGCAGGCGTTGCTCGTCGGATCGATCGGATACGGGCTCGGCGTCGGCGCAGCGTCGTTGTTCGGACTGCTCTCGCGCAGTTCGGAACTGGCCTTCCGTCTGCCGTGGCAAATCCTGGCGATCACCGGATCAGCCGTGACCGTCATCTGCATGGTTTCAGCGCTGATCAGCATCCGCAAGGTGGTGAAGCTCGAACCGGCGATCGTGTTCAAGAGCTGATCATGGAGAACATCGTCACCGATCTCGCCGTTTCCTGCCGCGGCGTCACCAAGGTCTACGGAAAAGGACCCGATGCCGTTCACGCTTTACGCGGCGTCGACCTGGACGTCGTCGCCGGGGAATTGTTGATGCTCGTCGGCCCGTCCGGATGCGGGAAAACCACGCTGATTTCGGTCATCGCGGGCATCCTCGATCAAGACGCAGGAGACGTGCGCGTCTTCGGCAACGACATGCTGCGGATGGGCCAGCGCGCTCGCACGGCGTACCGCGGGCGTTCGATCGGCTTCGTGTTCCAAGCGTTCAACTTGCTTCCGGCGCTCACTGCTGCGGAGAACGTGGCCGTGCCGCTCTTGATCCTCGGCATGCCGCGCAAGAAAGCAGTCGAGCGCGCGAACGGCGTGCTCGCTTCGGTCGGCATGACCAATCGCTCCAAGGCCTTGCCCGCGCAGTTGTCGGGCGGCCAACAGCAACGCGTCGCGATCGCGCGCGCGCTCGTGCACGAACCCAAGTTGATCGTCTGCGACGAGCCGACGTCCGCGCTCGACCAGGACACCGGTCAGAAAATCATGGAGATCTTGCGTGACGTCGCGCTGAAGCAAGACCGCGCTCTCGTCATCGTGACGCACGATTCACGCACGTTTTCCTTCGCTGATCGCATCGCGAAGATGAACGACGGCCTCATCCAAGAGATCGTCGCGAATGGAAAGAAGGCACACACATGATCACCAAGTTCTTGATTCCGCTCCTTTCGATCGCCGGACTCGCTTTCGCTCTGTTCACGGTCGCCTCGGGAGCCAAACCGACGCCGGTGGCTGCGCCCATCGCCGATCCGGCGTCGACTCCGTTCGAATCGACGATTGCGGGCGCGGGAATCGTCGAGGCCAAGAGTCAGAACATCGCCGTCGGCACGCCGATCGCCGGAGTCGTCGCGGACGTGCCCGTGAAAGTCGGCGACGTCGTGGTGAGCGGGACCCCGCTGTTCCGTCTCGACGATCGCGATCGGCGAGCACGCTTGGAGATCGAGAAGGCTGCGCTCGATTCGGCGCAGGCGGACCTCGCACGTATCGTGAATCTGCCGCGACAAGAGGACGTTCCGCCAGCGGAAGCGCGCGTCGCCGCAGCCGAGTCCGCGCTCGCCGACGCGAGGCGACAACTCGAGGTGGCAGAGAGTCTCGACGACAAGCGCGCGATGTCCATCGAGGAGTGGAATCGCCGCAAATTCGCAGTCCAAACGCTCGAAGCGCGCGCCGCGGAAGCACGCGCCGACGTGGCGAAGATCAAGGCCGGAGCGTGGGCGCCCGACCTCGCCGTGCAGCGCTCGAAGGTGGCCGCAGCGGCTGCGGCCGTGCGCGCGGACGAGATCGAACTCGATCGGCTCGTCGTGCGTGCGCCGGTCGATTGCACCGTCTTGCAAGTGAACGTGCGCAAAGGGGAATTCGCGCAAGCCGGAGCGCTCTCGACGCCGCTGATGCTGGTGGGCGACGTGAGCACTCTGCACGTGCGCGTCGACATCGACGAGAACGACGCGTGGAGACTCACGGCCGGAGCCAAGGCCAGAGCGTTCGTGCGCGGCAACAGTCAGCTCACCACCCATCTCGAGTTCGTGCGCATCGAACCGTACGTCGTGCCGAAGAAATCGCTGACGGGCGAGAGCAACGAGCGCGTCGACACGCGCGTCCTCCAGGTGCTCTACAGATTCGATCCGAAAGCGCTCCATGTCTACGTCGGGCAGCAGATGGACGTCTTCATCGAAACGGCACGAGCGACGACGCCGAAGAGCGCGACGCTGCAGAAGGACGAGCCGAAATGAAGCGCGCGAGCATCGTCGTCGCACTCGTCGCGATCGCGAGTGCGTGCCGTGTAGGCCCCGATCATCACGTGCCGGAGGTCCAGATCGCTACGGCGTGGACCGAAGCAGCCGGAGCAGCGCTCGATGAGCCGGCACGCGCGTGGTGGAGCGCCTTCGGTGACTCGGGACTCGACGCACTCGTCGATCGTGCGACGGCGAACAATCTGGACGTGCAGATCGCGACGACACGCATCCGTGAAGCTCGCGCCGTGCGAGCAGCAGTCGCGGGTCGCTGGGATCCAGCGCTCGGGGCCGGAGCCGGTTTCACGCGCAGTTCTCCCAGTGAAACGACGGCTTTCCGACAGAGCGCGGGTGTAGCGAACCTCTTCGACGCGGGTTTCGACGCGGCGTGGGAGATCGATCTGTTCGGCCGTCGCGAGCACGCGATCGAAGCGGCCGAGGCGAGCGTCGGCGTCGCGTTGGAGAATCGACGAGACGCTGTTCTGACCATGACGGCCGAAGTCGCGCGCAACTACGTCGAGCTCCGCGGACTGCAGCGCCAGCTCGCGCTCACGCAGTCGAATCTCGCGCTGCAACGCGACACCAGCGAACTCACGCGCAAACGCTTCGAGGCCGGTTTCGCGACCGATTTCGATCTCGCGCGCGCCGAGAGCCAAGTCGCGACGACGTCGGCGCAGATCCCGCGGTTCGAAGCGCGCGCTCGCGCCGTCGTGCATTCGTTGTCGGTGTTGCTCGGCGAAGCGCCGGGTGGGCTCGCGCTCGTGCTCGAGACCATTGCACCGATCCCGGAAGCACCCAGCACATTGAATGCGGGGCTGCCGTCGCAGTTGTTACGGCGCCGGCCGGACGTGCGAGCGGCGGAGCGCGAACTCGCGCGCGCGACCGCGCAGACCGGTGAAGCGATCGCTGCGCAGTATCCGAGCTTCTCGCTCAACGCTGCGCTCGGGCAGCAATCCCGCTCGTTCGCAGACTTGTTCGACGCGCAGAGCAACGCTTGGTCCGCGGGCGGTTCGCTCGCCGCGCCGATCTTGAACGGCGGCGCTCTGCGAGCTCAGGTCGATGCGAGTGAAGCGCGTGCGGAAGCAGCCGCTCTCGCCTACCGACGCGCGGTGCTGTCGGCGCTCGCGGAAGTCGAGACCGCGCTCGCCGCCGTGTCGCGCGAACGCACGCGCAACGAATCGCTCACCACCGCCGTGGCTGCAGATCAGCGCGCACTGTTGCGCGTCAACGACCTGTACACGCAAGGCATCGTGTCGTTCTTCGAAGTGCTCGAAGCGCAGCGCAGTTTGCTCACGTCCGAATCGAGCCTCGCAGAAAGCGCCACCGACCTCGCGTCGCAGACGGTCGCGCTCTACAAAGCGCTGGGCGGCGGCTTCGCAATCGACGGCGATTCGTGAGCTCGAAATTCGCCGAGTAGATCGAGGAAGGCACTCGAATCGCCGCACGAATCGTCCTCGAACGACGCTGCCCGACTCGAAGACTCGAATCGGGCAGCAAGTTTCACGCGCTCGGGCGCGCGATCACGACTTGGCTTGGACGTGCGCTTCGACGAACCACAATTGCTTGTCGATCGAGCGCGAGATGCCCGTGAACAAGTCAGCCGTGTCGGCGTCGCCCGCTTCGTCGGCGTCTTCGATCGCAGCGCGGATCACTTTGCCGTAGGCGGCGAGAGCGCTCGACAACGCGTCGACGTGGTCGGTGCCCTTCGAAATGTCCGTCGGGTACGGCTTCAGAGTCGTCGCGTTGCTCACGGCTTGGATGGTCCCGTGTGCGACTCCGCCCAGAGCGACGGCGCGCTCGGCCATGTCGTCGATGCCCGCTTCGACGTTCTCGGCGATCTTGTCGAACAGCTCGTGCAAGGCGATGAAGCTCGGACCCTTGACGTTCCAGTGTGCCTGCTTCGTCTGCTGATACAGATCGATCGTGTCGGCCAACCGTGCGTTCAACAGCGCGACCATCTTGAGGCGCGTTTTCTCCGGGATGTCGTTCTTCGTCGTGTGCATCGTCGTCTTGTTGTCGTTTGTGGATTGTTCTTTCAAACCGGTGCTCATGATTGATCTCCTGAATCGGGTAGCACGTCGTTCGCCCATGCATCATCGCTTGCAAGCGCTGGACCGGACAATCGAATCGCCGGATGGACGCGAAAGCCGCGCTCTATCGCAGGCGAATCAGCCCTGTTTTCTAAGCAAACAGACGGCTTGTACCGCCACGCCCGTTCCGCCCGCGAGAGCGCCCATTCCCTCGAGCGACTTCCCTTTCACGTTCACGTCAGCCTCCGCCACGCGCAGGATCGCCGCGATTCGCGCACGCATCGCCGATCGGTGCGGCGCGATTCGCGGACCTTCCGTGGCGATCACCACGTCGACGTTCTCGAGCGCGAAGCCGGCGCCGTGAACGCGCTCGACGACGTCGGCGAGCAGGCGCGCACTGTCGGCGTCCTTCCACCGCGGATCGCGATCGGAGTAGAGCGTTCCGAGATCGTCGAGGCCCGCCGCTCCGAGCAATGCATCGGCGATCGCGTGCAACACCGCGTCGCCGTCGGAATGTCCGAGCGGACCGCTCGCGTGCGGCAGTTCGATTCCGCCGAGCACGCACTTGCGACCGGCGATCAAGCGATGAACGTCGAAACCGATTCCAACGCGCAGGCTCACGACGGCCTGGCCGATCTGCGCGCACGCAAAATCGACGCGGCGACGACGAGGTCGTCCGGCGTCGTGATCTTCAGATTGTGCGCACTGCCCGGGACGATCGGGATCGGGCCTTGGTAGCGCTCGTACAACGCCGCGTCGTCGGTCGGACGGAAGTTCTCGGCGCGGGCTTGCTCGAGAAGGGCTTTGAAGCGCGCGATCTGGAACACCTGCGGAGTCTGCGCGCACCACAAGACGCTGCGGTCGAGCGTGGTCTCGGCGTGTTCGCCGTCGGAAGAAGTCTTGACGGTGTCGTTCATCGGGATCGCCGTGAGTGCCGCGCCCTTCAAACCGGCCGTGTGGATCGCGCGCTCGACGATCGACGTCTCGATCAACGCTCGCGCCACGTCGTGGATCGCGACCAAGCGACACTTCGGATCACACGCTGCGATGCCGGCACGCACCGAGTCCGTGCGCAGTTCACCGCCGTCGACGATGGCGCGCACTTTCGCGAGGGGCAGACAATTCTCGGCCATGCGCGCGAGGCGTTCGCGATCGTCCTTGTGGCCGACGAGCACGATCTCGACGACGGCGCTCGAGCGATCGAAAGCGGCGCAGGTGAGCTCGAGCAAAGTGAGCCCTTCGAGTACGAGAAACGGCTTGCGCGCGTGTCCGACCTCGCCGCCCATGCGCGACGATTGGCCTGCGGCGAGCAGGATGGCGGACGTCGGTTGGAGAGCGGGTGTGATGTCTTTCATCGCGGGAAAACCGCGGCCTTTCGCGCACGGGAGCGAGCGTAGGGTCCCCGAGGCACCACCACCGGAAGCCTCGAGTCCTCGAATCGCATGCAGATCCCGAATGCCAACGCCGCGCCCGCCGCTTCCGCCGCGCGACTCGAGATCGTGGTCGGAATCGATCCCGGCACGCGCGTGCTCGGCTACGGCGCCATCGTCGTCGGCGCGCGCGGTCCGCGCTTCTTCGCGGCTGGCGTCCTGCGCGCGAAGCCCGCCGACGTGCCCACGCGGCTCGGCCAGATTCGAAGCGAGCTCGACCTCCTGTTCCAACGCTTGAAGCCGACGGTCATCGTCGTCGAGCAAGCGTTCGCGGCGCGTAACGTGCAGAGCGCGTTGCGCATCGGCGAGGGTCGCGGAGTCGTTCTCGGATGCGCGGCTGTGACAGGGGCTCGCATCGTCCAATTCGCACCCGCTGTCGCGAAAAAATCGTTGGTCGGCAACGGTGCCGCGGACAAGTCGCAGGTCGCGCGCATGGTCGAGCAGTTGCTCGGAGTGAAATCGAAGGGATTGCCGCTCGATGCGAGCGACGCTCTGGCGCTCGCACTCGCGTTCACCTCGCGTTCGCATTTCGACACGAGTCGGACGAGCGCGAACTCGGCACTCCAAATCGCGTTGCGATCGACTGCGAAAGCACACACTCCAGTCTCGATTGCAATGAAGCACGCATCGACGAAGCGGCGCAAGTCCGTGCGTGGCGTGTCCGCGCTGGGGTTCGCGGCGCAGCCAGCGGTCAAGAGCACGAGGCGCAGTCCATGAAGTCGAAGTCCACGATTCCCAGCGAAATTCTCGACCCGCGTGGGCCGATGTTCGCGCTCGTCGAGCACGAAATCGCTGGCCTGGAAGTGCTCGACCGCGACGTCGTCGTCACGACCGCACCGACGGAACGGCGCGCGAATTGGGTCGGCGTCGACGGCGACGCGCGGCTCGTGTTCGTCTTGTTCGTCGAAGCCGGCGACGAAACGGCTGCGCAACTCGTGCTCGCCACTTGCGCGTTCGGCGCGGACGGACTGCTCGCGTCGGCGAAGCGTTGGCGGTCGGCGAACGTGCGCGTCGACCTCGCGCCGCGCGTGGTCGTCATCGCTCCGAGCTTCACCACCCGTACGTTGCGCGCTTTGTCTTTCCTCGCTCGCGACACGTTGATCGTGCTCGAACTGCGCAGTCTCGAGCGCGCCAGCGGCGCCGAACGCTTTCTCGTGCGGATTCACGCGACGTCCGCCGAAGCGAGCGCGGGTCGTGCGTTCGACGCCTGGCCGGCGTCGGTACGCGACACGCTCGAACGGCTTTCACGCGATGTGAAGCGCATCGATCCCGAAATCGACGAGCGCGTGCAATCCGACACGCTGCGCTGGTCATGGCGTGGAGACGAAATCGCGCACGTCTCATCCGTCGACGGTGTCCTGATCGTCGGCGAAGCGAAGACGCGCGCCAAGATCGCGCTCGACGACCAGCCGCGTCGCGAAGCATGGTTGGAGCGCTTCCTCGTCGAGCACTGCGAACGCAGGAGCGCCGTTCGGCACTCTGCGCGGCCGCTGGACTTGCTCGATCGCTCCTCAGAACCGCTGCTTTCAGCCGCGGAATTGGCCGCTTTTCGCGATTGAGCAAATCCTGAAAAGAAGCGAGGCGCCACGGCCAGCGCAGCGCCTCCGGAACTTCGGATCAGTTGGCGTTTGGGAACGGCCCGTGATTCACGAGCTTGGCATTTGTCTGTTCGCCCACGCCGTACGGCAACGAGGCCCCCGTCGCGGATCCAGAGTCGATCAACTCCAAGCGCACGGCGAGGAACGCCGGATCCGTGACACTGGCGGCCGTCGAGAAGGCCGTAGCGCCATCCATTCGGAACCAGCCGGTTTCGATCGGGGTCACGGGGATGACGGCGGGTGCGGCTGCCGGGATGAATCTCAGGAACTCGAGCGGGTTGTGATTCGTCGTCTGGAGGAACGAGTTGGTGAACAAACCGCTGATGGCGCTGATCTTGACACGATCCCAGCAGTCGAACGCGTACTGCACCGAGAACACTTCCTCGTTGTCGTTGTAGACGAGGAAGTTGACGATCGTCTGGAACGACTGGCCCGTCATGCCGATCAAGATGAGCTGCGGGATCGAGATGCCCGACTCGAACGAGATGAAGCGCGGCACGATGAGTTCGTCGCTGACCTCGTCGTACTCTCCGCCGTTGAATTCTCGCACGCCGTCGTTGTCGAGATCCGTGATCCCACCTTCGGGGATGCCGAAGCCCGCTTGGAACACGATCGGCGGGATGTCGGCTCCGCCGCTGATTCCCGGCGCGATATGGAACGAGTCGCCGGCGAGCCAATCGAACGCGATCGCTTTGCCGCTCGTGGGGCTCTTCGCGAAGACGTAGCAGTAACCACCCGCTTGATTGGGATTGTCGAGCAGCGTCGTGACGGTGATCGTGTCGTTCGGCGTCAAACGACGCGTGCGGTTGAACTCGAGGCAGTCGAAGCCGTTGATGTAGACGAACTCGACGTCGACTGTGCCGGCCAAAAGTTGCCCGGCGGGAAGCGGCGTCGTGTTGGGATTCGTATTCGTCACGGTCAACGTGAAGAGCCCGTTGCGGCTGTTGTCGAACAGCGGGAACACGAGCAGGCTACCTGCGCGGTCGAGGCTGTCGGCGCTCGCGCGGAGCACGAAGCTCGAGAGCACGAGTGTGGTGAGTGCGAAGGAGTGGATGCGCTTCATGGTGTCGATCTCGATGCGTGTGTGGGGGTGTGAATCAAATCAGCACCAGCCTGCAATTTCATTCAAAAGGCACTGAATACGTCGCCGTTCAGTAGGAAGTCGCTTTCAATCCTAACCGGACTCCGTGGGGTTGCAACGGGGTGCCGACGAGTCACCCAAAGAAAGAATCTGGGCGACGCGTATAACCGCATCGCCCCGACTCGTTCGCTCTTTAGAAACGGATCAGTTCGCGTCTGCGAACGGACCGTGCTGGACCAGGTCGCCGTTCGATTGCTCGCCGACGCCGTAGGGCAGCGATGCGCCGGAGGCGACGCTTCCGAACGTCGGGCCCGGCTCGCCCTTGCCGAAGGAGTTCGGCTGATTGAACGTCACGATCGAGTCGAGGCGCACCGCGAGGAACGCCGGATCTTGGACCGTGGCGGCCGTGGAGAACGCCACCGCGCCGTCCATGCGGAACCAGCCCGTTTCGAGCAGTCCGCCCTGCACCATCTGACCGAAGAGGTTCACGCCTTCGTTCACGTTGTGGTTCGTCGTGGTCAAGAAAGTGTGCGTGAACGCGCCGTTGATGTCCGCGAGTCGCACGCGATCCCAGCAGTCGAACGCATACTGGGCCGAGAACACTTCCTCGTTGTCGTTGTAAACGAGGAAGTTCGCGATCGTTTGGAACGACTTGCCCGTCAAGCCGATCAGGACGAGGGTCGGTACCGAGAAGGGCTGGAAGTGAGCGATGAAGCGCGGGAACACGAGTTCGTCGCTGACGCGCTCGTACTCGCTGCCGTTCAGATCGCGCACGCCGTCGTTGTCGACGTCGGTGTTCGCACCGGCGGCGAGACCGCTCGCTGCGCGGAACACGACCGGCGGAATGTCGACGCCGCCGGCAAGTGCCGGTGCGACGTGGAACGAGTCACCTGCGAGCCAGTCGAACTTGATGGCTTTGCCGGTGGTCGGGCTCTTCGCGAAGACGTACGCGTAACCCGTCGCTTGATTCGGGTTGTCGAGCAACGTCGTGACGGTGATCGTGTCGTTCGGCGTCAAGCGACGCGTGCGGTTGAACTCGAGGCAGTCGGCGCCGTTGATGTAGACGAACTCGACGTCGACCGTGCCGACGAGCAATTGGCCCGTGGGGAGCGGCGTCGAATCGGGGTTCGTGTTCGTGACCGTCAGGGTGTAGATGCCACCGCGGTTGTTGTCGAACAGCGGGAACACGAGCAGGCTGCCCGTGCGGTCGAGGCTGTCCGCGCTCGCTTGAACGGCGAGACCGAGGAAAGCCACGCCGGCGAGGGCGACGGAAGAGAAACGCGTCATGGTGTGAGACTCACTGGATGAGGGGACTTGGATGGAAGTGGGGAATGCTGCGTGACTCGAGCGCTCGAGCGACGCAGTTGGATCAGAGAAACAGGCTCAGTTCGCGTCCGCGAACGGACCGTGTTGGACGAGGTCGCCGTTCGCTTGCTCGCCGATGCCGTAGGGCAGCGACGCACCCGAAGCACTGTTGGAGGAGGCCGGCAAGCCGCCGACCGCGTCAGGGTAGGGCAGCGCCAGCATGTCGATGCGCGCGGCCAAGAACGCCGGATCTTGAACGGATGCGGCCGTCGAGAACGCCGTCGCGCCGTCCATGCGGAACCAGCCGGTTTCGAGCGGAGCACCGAGCACGGCCGTCGGGAGGAAGAAGTTCACGCCCTCGTTGAGCGCGTGATTCGTCGTGAGGAGGAAATCCTGCGTGAACGCGCCGTTGATCTGCGCGAGACGCACGCGGTCCCAGCAATCGAACGCGTACTGCGCGGAGAACACTTCCTCGTTGTCGTTGTAGATGAGGAAGTTGACGATCGTCTGGAACGACTTGCCCGTCAGGCCGATGAGGATCAGGCTCGGGTCCGAGATGAACTGTTGGCTAGCGAGAAAGCGCGGGACGAGCAGCTCGTCGCTGACTTTTTCGTACTCGTTCCCGTTCAGATCGCGCACGCCGTCGTTGTCGACGTCGGTGTTCGCGCCGGCGGCGAGACCGCTCGCGGCACGGAACACGACCGGCGGAATGTCGACGCCGCCGACGAGGCCCGGTGCGACGTGGAACGAGTCACCTGCGAGCCAGTCGAACTTGATGGCTTTGCCGGTGGTCGGGCTCTTCGCGAAGACGTACGCGTAACCCGCGACTTGATTCGGGTTGTCGAGCAACGTCGTGACGGTGATCGTGTCGTTAGGCGTCAAGCGACGCGTGCGGTTGAACTCGAGGCAGTCCTTGCCGTCGATGTAGACGAACTCGACGTCGACCGTGCCGACGAGCAATTGGCCCGTGGGGAGCGGCGTCGAATCGGGGTTCGTGTTCGTGACGGTCAGCGTGTAGAGACCGCCGCGGTTGTTGTCGAACAGCGGGAACACGAGCAAGCTGCCGGCGCGGTCGAGGCTGTCCGCGCTCGCTTGAACGGCGAGACCGAGGAAAGCCACGCCAGCGAGGGCGAGCGAGTTGAAACGCGACATGGTGAAACTCTCGATGTTTGGGAGGGGCGTTGGGGGAGGCCAGCCGGTGGCGCTCGAGGCGCCGCGGTGACCGCGAAAACGCTCTCGATTCTGGGGGATGATCCAGGCAACGATGCGTTAGTTACGAAGTCGCTTTCAAGCCTACCAGTTCCATCGGGGAGAGCAAACCTTTCCAGGCACTCCTCCTCTGAAAAAGCCGCCGGGGCAGCGCGATCGCTCGCGCCACCCCGGCCCACTCTTGCAAGCGCGACTCTCAGTTCGCGTCCGCGATCACTCCTTGGGGAACCAGGTCGCCGTTCGTTTGCGCGCCGAGGCCGTAAGGCAGCGAGGCCGCCGAGACGTTCGAACCGTCGAGCAGTTCGAGGTGGACCGCCATGAAGGCCGGATCCGAGATCGAGGAGGCCGTCGAGAACGCGACCGCGCCGTCCATGCGGAACCAACCGGTTTCGATGTTGCCGATGGGGAAGCTCTCGCTCAGAGCGTGGTTGGTCGTCTTCAAGAACGTGTCCGTGAAAGCGCCGTTGATGGAGCCCAACGGAACGCGATCCCAGCAGTCGAACGCGTACTGCGCCGAGAACACTTCCTCGTTGTCGTTGTAGATGAGGAAGTTGACGATCGTCTGGAAGTTCTTGCCCGAGAGGCCGACCAGGATGAGGGCCGGCCGCGAGTCATTGCTCTGCGCGATGAAGCGCGGGACGAGCAGTTCGTCGCTGACCGTCTCGTACTCCGTGCCGTTCAAGTCGCGCACGCCGTCGTTGTCGATGTCCGTGTTCGTTCCGAGAGCGATGCCGCTGCCGGCCTTGAAGACGACCGGGGGCAGATCGACGCCACCGAGCAAGCCCGGTGCGACGTGGAACGAGTCACCGGCGAGCCAGTCGAACTTGATCGCTTTGCCCGAGACCGGGCTCTTCGCGAACACGTAGACGTAGCCTTCGGCTTGGTTCGGGTTGTCTTGCAGCGTCGTGACCGTGAGCGTGTCATTCGGGGTGAGGCGACGCGTGCGATTGAACTCCATGCAGTTGCGACCGTCGATGTAGACGAACTCGACGTCGACCGTGCCCGCGAGCAAGAGGCCCGTCGGGAGCGGATTGGTGTCGCTGTTCGTGTTCGTGACGGTGATCGTGTAGAGACCGCCGCGGTTGTTGTCGAACAGCGGGTAGAGGAGGAGGCTGCCGGCGCGGTCGAGGCTGTCCGCGCTCGCCGACACGGCGAGTCCGGCGAACGTCAAGCCCGCGAGGGCGAGGGACGAGAACTTGGTCATGATGCTTCTCAAGAAGAGGGTGATTGACGAGCTTCTCTTGCGGCCGTTGCGTCGCGGGGGTCGCGAACAGGAAATGGGCTGCTTTTGAAGGCGATCTCAAAGGAAGTCGCAAAAAAAGGTACCCCGCGCGCGGGGCTGGGGCGGAGCGCTCGTGCGAACAAACGTTGAGCTGAAAGAGACGCCGAGGCAGCACGATCTCGCGCGCGCCCCGGCCGGAGTGTCCTCAGGATCAAAACGAACCGGGGCGCTGCGATCACTCGCAACGCCCCGGCCCGATCAGTCAGAACCGAATCTCAGTTCGCGTCCGCGAACGGACCGTGCTGGACCAGGTCGCCGTTCGATTGCTCGCCGACACCGTAGGGGAGCGAAGCGCCCGCGACGTCAGAAGCGTCGTTGCGCTCGAGGCGCACCGCCATGAAAGCCGGATCCGAGATCGAGGCCGCGGTCGAGAACGCCGTGGCGCCGTCCATGCGGAACCAACCGGTTTCGAGACCGAAGGTGCTCTCGTTGATGGCGTGGTTCGTCGTCAACAGGAACGAGTTCGTGAAGGCTCCGGTGATGTCGCGGAGGTTGACGCGTTCCCAGCAGTCGAACGAACGCTGAGCCGAGAAGACTTCCTCGTTGTCGTTGTAGATGAGGAAGTTGATGATCGTCTGGAAGGACTTGCCCGTCAGACCGATCAGGATCAGTTGCGGCGAAGAGTTCGGCGCATTGTCGGCGATGAAGCGCGGGACGAGCAGCTCGTCGCTGACGCGCTCGTACTCGTTGCCGTTCAGGTCGCGCACGCCGTCGTTGTCGACGTCCGTGTTGGCGCCCGCGGCGAGACCGCTGCCGGCCTTGAAGACGACCGGGGGCAGATCGACGCCACCGAGCAAGCCCGGTGCGACGTGGAACGAGTCACCGGCGAGCCAGTCGAACTTGATCGCCTTGCCCGTGGTCGGGCTCTTGGCGAACACGTAGACGTAGCCTTCGGCTTGGTTCGGGTTGTCGAGCAACGTCGTGACGGTCAACGTGTCGTTCGGGGTGAGACGACGCGTGCGGTTGAACTCGAGGCAATCGAGACCGTTGATGTAGACGAACTCGACGTCGACCGTACCGGCGAGCAAAAGGCCCGACGGGAGCGGCGTGCTGTCGTTGTTCGTGTTCGTGACGGTGATCGTGTAGAGACCGCCGCGGTTGTTGTCGAAGAGGGGGTAAAGGAGGAGGCTGCCCGAACGATCGAGGCTGTCCGCGCTCGCCGAGACGGCGAGGCCGAGGCAGGTGACGGTCGAAAGGGCCAGAGCGGAGATACGCGACATGGTGTGAATCTGGGGTGAGGGACTGGGATGTCGCGAGTCCACAACGGACTCGCGCGGACTTCGTGAAACTCTCCAGAGGACCAGGAAGAGGCTCGGCGCTGCGCCGCGTTCTACGAAGACGCTTTTAGCCTACTCGATCTGCTGGGGATGGCCATTCCTTTCCTGCGCACACCCCAAAAAAGAGAGCCGGGGCGCTGCGATCTCTCGCACCGCCCCGGCCCGATAGTCAGAACCGAATCTCAGTTCGCGTCCGCGAACGGACCGTGCTGGACCAGGTCGCCGTTGGCTTGCTCGCCGACGCCGTAGGGGAGTGAAGCGCCCGCGACATCAGAAGCGTCGTTGCGCTCGATGCGCACCGCCATGAAAGCCGGATCCGAGATCGAGGCTGCGGTCGAGAACGCCGTGGCGCCGTCCATGCGGAACCAACCGGTTTCGAGACCGAAGGTGCTCTCGTTGATGGCGTGGTTCGTCGTCAACAGGAACGAGTTCGTGAAGGCTCCGGTGATGTCGCGGAGGTTGACGCGTTCCCAGCAGTCGAACGAACGCTGAGCCGAGAAGACTTCCTCGTTGTCGTTGTAGATGAGGAAGTTGATGATCGTCTGGAAGGACTTGCCCGTCAGACCGATCAGGATCAGTTGCGGCGAAGAGTTCGGCGCATTGTCGGCGATGAAGCGCGGGACGAGCAGCTCGTCGCTGACGCGCTCGTACTCGTTGCCGTTCAGGTCGCGCACGCCGTCGTTGTCGACGTCCGTGTTGGCGCCCGCGGCGAGACCGCTGCCGGCCTTGAAGACGACCGGGGGCAGATCGACGCCACCGAGCAAGCCCGGTGCGACGTGGAACGAGTCACCGGCGAGCCAGTCGAACTTGATCGCCTTGCCCGTGGTCGGGCTCTTGGCGAACACGTAGACGTAGCCTTCGGCTTGGTTCGGGTTGTCGAGCAACGTCGTGACGGTCAACGTGTCGTTCGGGGTGAGACGACGCGTGCGGTTGAACTCGAGGCAATCGAGACCGTTGATGTAGACGAACTCGACGTCGACCGTACCGGCGAGCAAAAGGCCCGACGGGAGCGGCGTGCTGTCGTTGTTCGTGTTCGTGACGGTGATCGTGTAGAGACCGCCGCGGTTGTTGTCGAAGAGGGGGTAAAGGAGGAGGCTGCCCGAACGATCGAGGCTGTCCGCGCTCGCCGA
>Ga0163146_10002037_pt1 | contig 28099 bp, 22 predicted proteins | sample OliLakLV19MP7G1_FD_148648 | JGI IMG/M metagenome (GOLD analysis project Ga0163146, IMG submission 148648) | Freshwater microbial mat bacterial communities from Lake Vanda, McMurdo Dry Valleys, Antarctica - Oligotrophic Lake LV.19.MP7.G1 | ecosystem: Environmental > Aquatic > Freshwater > Lake >...
GCCCCGCGGCAGCACCCCGCTCCACGCCGCGATCAGCCCGATGATCCGCTCGGCCCGAACCCCGCCCCCGCGATACGACCCGATCCGCGTGTCCCCGTGCCGTTTCGCCAGCCGCTTGCCGTCCACGCCTCGCACCAGCGGCACATGCGTGAACCTGGGCTTCCACGCCTCCAGTCCCAGCGCCCGCGCCACCAGCATCTGCCGCGCCGTCGAATCCAGCAGGTCATCCCCACGCACCACCTGCGTCACCCCCTGCCGCGCATCATCCACCACCACCGCCAACTGATACGCCGGCACCCCGCGCTTCGTCCACACCAGAAAATCCCCGACGATCCGCGCCACATCAAACGACTGGCGCCCCGCAAAGACATCCTCAAACTTCACTCCCGCCCCGCCGGCCTCAACGACAAGCCGCCAGTTGTTCGCCTCCTCGTCGAATCGACGCGAGCCGATCACCGCGGGCCGCAGCGACGCCGGAAACGCCACCTCATGCGAACCCTCCTGCGGCGCCGACGCCCCCGACGCGCCGACGGAATCTCCCGTGCCGCCGGTCATGTCCGTGCCCGCCGCCTCAATCTCCCCACGGCTCAACCCACTGGCATACGCTACCCCCGCCCGCGCCAGCCTCTCCATCGCCTCCCGATACACCCCCATCTCCGCGCTCTGATACATCGGCCCCTCATCCCAGTCCATCCCCAACCATCCCAGCACCTCCATCGCCTCCCGGTCGCTGCCCCTCTTCACGCGCGGCGAGTCCAGGTCCTCAATCCGCAGCAACACGCGCCAGCCTCCCTGCCTTGCCATCGCCCAGTTCACCAAAAAAGTCCGAGCATTCCCCAGATGCAACGCCCCAGTCGGCGACGGCGCGAGCCTCGTCCTGTGTGAACCGCCATTCATCGCAACCAACGGTACACTCTCCCAGGGCGGCCCTCGCACCGCCCCGACGGAGCCACACGATGTCCAGAATGACCGAGTCCGACGTTCACTCGGCCCTCAGCCGCGCCCCCAACTGGTCCGAGTCCGGCGACTCCATCCAGCGCACCATCCGCTTGCCCGACTTCAAGGCCTCCATCGCCTTCGTCAACGCCATCGCCGTCCAGGCCGAGCGCATGAACCACCACCCCGACATCCTCATCCGCTACAACAAGGTCACCCTCACCCTCTCCACCCACGACGCCGGCGGCCTCACCCAAAAGGACTTCGACCTCGCCGCCACCATCGACAGAATGGCACCCTCCGAAACCCCCGCGTGACCGCCACGATCGCGGGTCGGAACGCGCTCTAGGTTCCCACCCCACACCTCTTCCCCAGCCACGCCCGCGCTGCCTCCTCCCCGCCACTCCGCGCTTCCCGGAGCGCATCCCGCAGCACATCGCACGACACCAGCAGCCCGACCTCTGCCACCCCGCGCTCACGCGCCAGCACACGCACCAGCGCACGCTCCTCGGGGCGTAGCCCCATCCGCGCCGACAGCACCCGCATCGCCGCTTCCGCCGGCGCCTCGTGCCGCGCCCGCCACAACCAGAACGCCCCAACCAGCATCCCCACCCCGATCGCCAGCGACACCGCGATCAGCGCCATCGCCATCCCCGGCGACACCCGCCAAGCCTCCGCCACACGCTCGGCCTCAACGATCCGCACCACAACCTCCGGCGTGAGCGGCGTCACCAGCCGCGACGGGCCTCCACCCGCCGCCACCGCGATCCACCCCGGAATCTCCAGCCCAAATGCCATTACATGGTCCCGACCGGTTCCACCGGCTCAACCTCGTACGCTCCCGCATCCCTCCGCCCGCCAGCGATTCCCGCCGGCCCCATCAACTCCACGCTCGCCGCGCTCCCGCTCCCACTCCCACTCCAGGCCGCTCGGATCACCGCCGACATCCGTTCGCACACGCCACGCGCCCGCTCGCGCACCCGCGCATCTCCATCCTGCGCCCCGATCTCCGACAGCCGCGCGCTCAGCCCCGACCACGATCCCCCCAGCCTTCCCTGTCCACCCGCCAGCACACGCCCCGCCAGCCACACCCCCGCGAGCCGGTGCGCGGGCCGCTCATCGCCCAGCATCGCCGCCAACGCGTCCACCGCCACAGGCTCATACACCCGGGGCTTGCCCTCCAGCACCCCGCCCGCACGCTTCGCCACCCGCCGCTCCTTCGGGCACGCCGGCGGCAGCTGCAACAAGGCCCGGATTGCGTTGGCCCGCACCCGATGGTGCGGATCCCCCTTGAGTTCGATCAGACTCCCATAGTCGCGGTCGCGCCCCGTCGTCGCATCCTCCACCGCCATCCGTTGCACGCCGATCGCCTCCACCGCATTCGCACGCACCCGCGCATCCGAGTGGGTCAAGGCACGACGCAGAGCGCCCCGGCTCACCGCATCGTCCACATCACCAAGGGCCGCCGCCGCCGTCGCCGCCACCCGCGGATCCACCGCGCCGGTGCCCGTCCCCGGCTCCAGCAACTCCGCCAGGTCCATCGCGATCACACGCGACAGTCCAAGCCGTCGCGCCACAACGATCGCGCCGACCTGCTCCTCGACGCTCACCGCCCCCCTCCCATCGGCTGTTCCATCCGCGGCCCCCTCCGCAGGTCGCGTCCCCTTCACCCGCCGTCGCACATGCCCCAGCAGCCCATCCCGCTCCCGCACCGCAAGCCGCCACGCCGACGCACGCGACGCCGGGCAATGCGCCATCCAGGGCGTCTCGCGGGGCGTCTCCTGCTCAGCCAGCCGCCGCACGCTCGCGTGCGGACTCCGCGCGAGCACTCCGGCCACCCGCGCCCGCTCGCCAGCCTCCGCACGCCCCCGCAGCCCCATCCCCGCCGTTGACCACCGCAGCATCGCCGACCGCGCCACGTGCGGGTCCGCATCAAAGCAGTAGTGAGCCAACTCCGCTCGCGGCACCGCCGCCAGCGCACGCAGACGCACCAGCGGGCTTGCATCGCCAAGCGAGTCACGCAGCAATGCCGCCCGCGCCTGATCGTCCGCCTCCACCATCCCCGCCAGCATCGCCGCCCCCGCTCGGCACGCCTCATCCATCCCCGCCAACATCCGCGCCTCGGGCAACGCCTGCCCGCCCGCGATCACGCCCACTCCCGTGCCACTGAACGGCACAGTCTTCGCAGCCGACCGTTGCTCCTCGCCCTTGGCCTCCAAACCCCCCGTCGCCACCACCCGCACCATCCCCAGCAGCCGCCGCCGTCGCGGCCTCAACCCCAGGTGCGCCAGCCGCAGCACCGCCTCATGCTCCCCCCGGCTCTCCGCCCGCGACACCCGCTCCAGCGCGGCCTCCGCGATCGACGCCTCGCTGAGCAGCAGCAGCGCCCGCTCCCGCACCACGGGCGCGGGCGACCACCGGACAATCTGCCGCAGAGCCCGATGCGCCACATGCGACGACTCTTGCACAAGCCGCAGGAGCCGGGCCGCCCCGCTCGCCCCGCTCTGGTCGCGCCGCGAATCGCTCAGCCCCGCCAGGTCCAGCCCGACCAGCCCCGCGAGCAAGGCCGCTCGCCGCTGATGCCCCGCGAACCCCCACGCCGCGTCCGCCAGGTGAACGTCCAGCCTCGCCCGCTCAATACCCTCGACCCGACCGCGCCCGATCGCCGGCAACTCCGCCTCTTCGACCTCGCTCGCCACCGCCGCCGCGTCCAGACCCCGCGCCCGCAGCGACAGACCCAGCAATCCTAACTCAGCCACCCGTCGCGTCCGGTCGTCATCAATCCCCAGCGCCGTCACCAGCGACCCGCCAACCCCGACCTCTCCCAACTCCGAACCCAGCAGGGCCGCGCTTCGCGCCTCCTCCACGCTTTCGGGCTGGCTCAGGGCCGCCGCTACCGCCTCCTCCCAGCGGCCTCGTCCAACCCCCAGTGCCAACCCCCTTGCGTCAGCCGGCAACCGCTCCCACATCCCGACCAAAGCCCCGAGTGCCTCGCCCGCCCGGGCCCGCCGCCGCTCCACCAACCAGCCACCGGTCGGCTCAGCCGCCATCTCGGCCAGTTCCACGGCCAGGGGGCCAGCCTCGTCCGGGCTGGCGACCTGCAACCCCGCGCGAAGCGCGGCAAGACGGGCGCTCCAGGCAAGACGCCGAATCTGACGGATTCGACCCCCCAGATCAGGTAGCGACCGACGCGACCCGGCGAGGCGCAACCGCCAAGAAATCCACAGACTTGCGAGTGTTTGAACCGACAACCTACCATCGCTGGTAGGCTGTGGACTGCCATGTGCAGGGCTTGTGGACGACACGGAGATGCGGGCGCCGCTTGTCGCGGCTTTCCCGGGTGTCGGCGTCGAGGTTGTGGAAGTTTCCCTTCTTCCCACGCGATGCGCCTGCTACTATTTGCGATTGGTGTTTAGCGGACCTAAGTTCGGTCATCGGACGACTGGCTGATGGTTCGCCAAAACGACCGGTAACTCGCCGCCGGTCGGCTCTTGAGAGAGTCAGGAAGCCGCCTTGAATACCCCTCAAAAAACGAACGCCCTCCAATCGTACCAGATTCTCCTCTACGACCGTGCCCTCCACCCGGAGTTGTTCGCGCTCAAGGGACGCAGGGTGGTCCGCGGCGGGGCTTGGGAGCTCGAGGCCTGGGTGATGCAGGGACAGCACGTCCTCCGGTTCGAGCGCGGTTCGGTGTGTGCGGCCGAGCTGGTGACCGACCAGGAGACGGGCCTGCCGACCAACGGAGCCCTCTCGGCGGCGCTGTGCGCCGGGGAGCGGGATTACGAGCACGCGTTCACATGCCGGCCGACCACGGGGCCGTGCGTCAACGGGCACGCGACGCCCCCTGCTGGGCGGGGGTCGGTGGTGTACATCTCCACCGTGCAAACCGAGAGCCTGTCCGAGAACCTCTTCATCGCGACCTGCGAGGAGATGACGGCTCACGTCGCGGAGAACGAGTCGCTGGTCCACGCTTGGGAAGAAGAGGCTGGCAAGGGCATGTCGATCATCGACCTGCAGCGCTACGCCAACGAGGTTCATGCCCAGGCGTACCACCTGATCCCCTCGGGCGGCGTCGTGATCCGGACGCAGGCGATCTTTGAGCTGGGCTGAACGCCGCGACCGCGACCCCCAAGTGGGATTGCTTACAAACACCATCCGACTTGAGTTGGCAGTTCCCTTGCCCGATGATGGCCGAGGATGTCTAGGTCCGGCCCACCAATGAGTCCGCCCACGGCCCAAGCCAGCGGTGGCGGCGCGGCGGGTGCGGTCGAGGACGCCGGGCTCTCGGGACAGATCGACGCGCTGCTGGCCGGGATGCAGGACTCGGCGGCGACGCTTGCGGCGGACCAGACGAGCCAGCACGTTGAGGAGCAACTCGCGCGGGGCGAGGAAGCGGGCGTGACCCGCACCGGTCCGTCGGGTGAGACTCCGCTGAATCCGGGCGAGGTTGAGTCGCTGGCGTCGCAGATTGACGCGCTGGTGTCGGAGGTCGGGGCCGGGGCGGAGCCGTCGCCGGCGGAGGCGTCTGAATCCCCGGAAGTCATTGGGGACCGGGTTGAGACGGCGAGCCAACCCCGGACGCAGAACCCACGGGATGTCGAGTCGGGCTTCAGCGAGGGCCCGACCGGGCAGACGCCATCGAGTGAGCCGGCGCGGGACACGAACGTCGATCTTCGCGCGTTGGACGAGCAGTTGGCCGCCCAGGCCCGGGAGCCGGCTCCTGTCCTGCGGGCGGTCGCTCCGCCGGTGGCGGCGGTGTTGCCTGATCTGGGGGCGTCGGCGCGGCGTGATGAGGAGGCGGGGGCGGCAGAGGCGGCCGCGCGAGCGGTGGCGGTGCCGGTCGCACCAGTGGCGGTGGTTCCGGACAAGTCCAAGGTCCCGGTCGGCCAGCGGGCCGCGTCGCTGCTCGCGTGGCTGGGCAGGGCGCTTCGATCGCTTGGCGGCCTGTCGCTGGTGCTGTCGGCGCGGACGCTGGAGGCATCGCCCAAACTGGCGCGGGACACGATCGGGTGGATCGGGCTGGTGACCGTGTTCTTCGCGTGCTGCATGTGGGCGATCATCCTGTTCTTCCGCTCGACGCCGGTGCCCGTGGTGTACGGGGTGGCGTCGGGCGTGCTGGAGCCGGGCGAGCCCACGCCGCAGGCGAGGCCCAGGCCTCAGGCGCACAAGCAAGAGGCGGCCGGGCATGGTGAGGAAGCGCCGCCCGGCGAAGCGGCTGGTGGGCACGGTGCCCCGGCCGAGGCGCACGCGGCGCCGGCGGGCGGGCATTGAGTGATACGAACTCGCGATGGAACCCGGGCGTCGTCGTGCCACCGATCGCTGCGTTGAGCGATCGGTGCCTCGGTCACAACCGGCCAACCCGCACCGATCGTGCCGAGCCACGATCGGTGGCACGCCCGAGTCGCAACGACGATCCGTATGAGGTGGGGGCGTGTGACGGGGCGGCGGGCGCACCGGGTCATTCGTTCGGGGGCTTGCGCCACTGGGCTCGTCGTTGCGTGATCCTGCGTCGAGGGGTCACAGCAGCGTTCCGCGCAGGAGCACGGAGGCCGCGGTGAAGTAGATGAGCACGCCCGAGACATCGACGAGGGTGGCGACGAAAGGCGCGCTGCTGGTGGCCGGGTCGAGTTTGAGTCGGCGGAGCAGCAGGGGCAACATGCTTCCCACGACGGTTCCGAAGAGCACGACGGCCACGAGGCTGAGTGAGACGGTGAGTCCGACCAGGGGCCAGTGGGCGGAGTAGTCGGCCCAACCCAGCCACTGCCAGATCGCGATGCGCAAGAATCCCAGCACGCCCAGCCATCCGCCCAGCGTCGCGCCCGAGATGACTTCGCGCTTCATCACGCGCCACCAGTGCGACGGGGTCATCTCTCCGACGGCCAGGGCACGGATGATGATGGTGGCGGCCTGCGAGCCGGTGTTGCCGCCGCTGGAGATGATGAGCGGCACGAACAGGGCGAGCACGACGGCCTTCGAGATCTGATGCTCGAACTGGCCCATGGCGGTGGCGGTGAGCATCTCGCCGACGAAGAGCACCGAGAGCCACACGCCGCGCTTGCGGAGCATGGTGGGCACGGCGGTCTCGAAGTACGGGGCGTCGAGGGCCTCGGAGCCGCCGATGCGGTGCATCCCCTCGGTGGCCTGCCGCTGGGCGGCGTCGAGGACGTCGTCCACCGTGATGATGCCCAGCATCATGCCGTTCTCGTCGGTCACCGGCAGCGTGACGCGGTCGTAGCGGTCGAAGGCGGCGATAACCTCCTCGAGCGTCGAGCGGACAGGGATCTTGACCATGCCGCGGTCCTTGATGTCGGTGACCTTGGTGGCGGGGTCGGCCAGGACAAGGGCGGAGAGGCGGATGTCGTCGAGCAGCACGCCGCGCTCGTTGACGACGTACATGGTGGCGATGGTCTCGAGGCCTCTGGCCCGCTGGCGTGCCCAGGCGATGGCGTCGGCGGCGGTCATGTCGGCTTTGAGGGCGACGTACTCGGGGGTCATGAAGCGGCCGGCGGTGTCGGCGGGGTAGCCCAGGAGGTCGCGCGTGGCCTTGAGTTCGGCGGGCGAGAGGGCGTCGAGCAGGCGGCGGGTGACGTCGGGCGGGAGTTCCTCGAAGAGTCGGGCGCGGTCGTCGGGGGTCATCTGCTCGAGCAGGGATCGGGTCTGCTCGCTGGAGAGAGCCTGGATGAGTTCTTCCTGGCGCTCGAGCGGCAGGTAGGAGAAGACCTCGGCGGCGCGATCCTTGGGCAGGACGCGGAAGACGACGCCCTCGGTCTGGACTGGCAGGTCGATGAGCAGGTCGGCGGCGTCGGCGGGCTCCAGAGCCATGACCGATTCGCGGAGTTCGCCCCAGGCCTGGCGGGCGATCATGTCGTCAAACTCGGGCTGGATGAGGTTGCCGATCATGGTGGCTCCGGCGGGTCGGTCGCGCGGCGGGCGGGGGTGGCGCGCCAACACTAGGAGCGGAAATCCGAGCCGCGGGCGTGAGCACGCGGTGGGGGAGTGGCCTTGGACACACTCGCGTGCTCACGCCCGCGGCTGAGACTGGAACGACTGCTTGCTGCTGAGTGCGCGAACCATCTCGAAGTCGTACGGATTCCAGCCCTTGTTCGGGGGCGTGAGCCTGGTGATCGACGAGGGGGACCGCCTCGGGCTGATCGGGCCCAATGGGGCGGGCAAGAGCACGCTGCTCAAGTTGCTGGCCGCGTCGAGCGTGTCGGGGGCGGTGCTGCAGGACGTGCTGGGGGGACTGGACGACGGCGAGATCGTGACGGCCAAGGGCCTGCGGGCGGTGTATGTGGCGCAGCAGGAGGCGTTTGACGAGGGCAAGACCGCGCGGGACGTGCTGATCGACGCGGCCATGGAAGCGGGCGGCGGGGCGACCGGGGTGGGGCACCGTCTGGACCACCATGAGGCGGAGGTGGTGGCGGATATGGTGCTGGAACGCCTTGGGTTCGCCCAGTCGCACGCGGGGACGAAGGCCGGGGCGTTGTCGGGCGGGTGGAGGAAACGGCTGTCGATCGCGCGGGGGCTGGCGAGCTGTGGCGGTTCGCCCGATCTGTTGCTGCTGGATGAGCCGACGAACCATCTGGACCTGGAGGGGATCAGGTGGCTTGAGGAGTTTGTACTGACCTCGATGGGAGTGGCGGGCGAGCGGTTCGCGTCGGTGTTTGTGACGCACGACCGGGCGTTTCTGGAGAACGTGGCGACGTCGATCGTGGAACTCAGCGGGGGGTATCCGCAGGGGACGCTGCGGGCGACGGGCAACTACACGGAGTTTCTGCGGCGCAAGAGCGACTTTCTGGAGGCGCAGGCCAAGGCGCAGCAGTCGCTGAGCCAGCAGGTGAAGAAGGACCTTGCGTGGCTGGCGCGGGGGCCCGAGGCGCGAAGGACCAAGAGCAAGAGCCGCATTCAGTCGAGCCACGGGCGGATCGATGAGCTGGCGACGCTGAAGGCCAGGGCGGAGGCGGCCGACACGGGCGGGGCGCGCGTGGACTTCAACTCGACGGGTCGCAAGACGCGGAAACTGATCGAGGCCAAGGCGGTGAGCAAGGCGCTGGGCGGGCGGGCGCTGTTCAGCGACGTGAGTTTCGCGCTGGGGGTGGGGGATTGCCTGGGGCTGCTGGGCCCGAACGGCAGCGGGAAGACGACGCTCCTGAAGGTGCTGACGGGCGAGTTGGCGCCGGACACGGGCGAGGTGTCGCGAAGCGAGCCGCCGCCGCGGGTGGCGGTGTTCAGCCAGCACCGCAAGGAGATCGAAGCGACGACGCTGCTGCGCGATGCGCTGAACCCGGGCGGTGAGAAGGTGTGGTTCCGCGGGTCGCCTATGCACATCACGGGGTGGTCGCGGCGGTTCCTGTTCCGCGATGAGCAGCTCGATCAGGCGATCCGGACGCTGAGCGGCGGGGAACTGGCGCGGGTGCACATCGCGCGGATCATGCTGGAGCCGGCGGACGTGCTGGTGCTGGATGAGCCGACCAACGACCTGGACATCCCGACGCTGGAGACGCTGGAGGAGGCGCTCGAGGAGTTCCCGGGCGCGCTGGTGCTGGTGACGCACGATCGGGCGATGCTGGATCGGCTGGCGTCGAGCGTGCTGGTCTTGGATGGGCGGGGCGGGAGCCGGGTGGTGGGGAGCGTGCAGCAGGCGATGGCGTGGACGCAGGAGCGGGTGAGGGAGGCGGCGGGGTTGGTTGTCGCTGAGCCAGCGAAGGTTGGTGCGGCGACGGCAGCGGCGGGCGGCGGTGCGCCGGCGGTGCCCGCGCCCGCGGCGCCGCCGTCGCGCAAGAAACTCGGGTATAGCGAGCAGCGCGAGTACGACCTGATGGAGTCGCGGATCACGGAGGCGGAGGCGGAGGCGGCGAAAGCGGAGATGGCGCTGGGCAACCCGGCGGTTATCGCGGACCACGCGCGGATGGCCGGGGCGTGCGACGTGCTGGGGCGAGCGCAGGCGGAGGTGGAGCGGCTGTACGCGCGGTGGGAGGAGCTGGAGGCCAAGCGAGGGTGAGCCAGGCGTGCACGATCGTCTGGGGTCGGCCCGGGCCGGGGTTTTTAGTGGTCATTCTGGGACGTTGCGAGGGTCCGCGCGAGAGGGCGTGCGTTCTGGTCGTGCCGCGTCCTTGAATCTCGGCGACTCGTGCGCGGCGTGGGTGGGCTGGGCGCGCCCGTGGGCCGATCATTGATAAGCAGTCCGGGCCTGCCGGCGTTGCCGCTTGCCCGGAGTTCCCAGATGTCAGGGAGCGCTTCCAGGATGTCCATGAACAATCGAGTTACCCGCCAGCGCGTCACGCCCACCGCGGTGAACAAGGCCACGGCGTCGGGGCATCGCCCCAACAGCGTGAACCTGTCGGGCGCGGACCTTGAACGCCTGCTGGCCGAGCTGGATCGTCCGCCCGGGCAGTCGGAGACCCCGGCGGCCAAGAAGCGAGGGTTCGTGCGGTGGCAGTATCGCCCGCTGGGAGTGCAGATGCGGGTGGAGCAGTCCGGGGGTGGTGGCATCTCGAGCGATGCAACGGTGACCGTGGCGTGCCGGAATCTCTCGCGAGGCGGGGCGAGCATCCTGCACGGGTCGTATATCCATCCGGGCTCGGCGGTGACGGTGTTCCTGCGCAGCCAAGACCACGGGCTGACGGCGGTGCCGGGCTCGATCGTGCGATGCCGCCACGTGCGCGGGATGGTACACGAGATCGGGGTGAAGTTCAGCTTCGAGATCGACACCAAGGACTTCATGCCGCGCGATCCGCTTTCGGATTCGTTCAGCCTCGAGCACGTGGAGCCCTCGACGTTGCAGGGCTGCGTGGTGCTGGTGGAGGACAACGACCTGGACGCAAGGATGATCCAGCACTTCCTGCGTGAGACGCACGTCCGCCTGAAGCGCGCGACGAGCAAGGCCGAGGCGATGCCGCTGGTGGGCGAGGGCTGCGACCTGGTGCTGTGCGACTACAACCTTGGAAGCGAGACGCTGCTGGACGTGGTGGGGGAGATGCGGGCCCAGGGCATCCAGACGCCGGTGGTGGTGATCACCGCGGACACGGGGTCCGTGGCGCGGGAGAGGCTGATCGAGCTGCAGGCGGCCGCGCTGCTGAGCAAGCCGGTGAGCCAGTCGCTGTTGCTGCGTGCGGTGGCCGAGTTCCTGCTGGTGGGCGCGAACGGGCAGGCGGTTCGATCGACGCTGGGCAAGGGCGACCCCAATGAGGTGCTGGTGGAGCCGTTCGTCGCGCAAGCCAGGCAGTTCGCCAAGCGTCTGGGCGACGCGTTGACGCGCGAGGACGTGCAGGCCGCCAAGTCGATCTGCATGCAGATCCGGGGCACGGCCTCGATGCTGGGATTCGTGCCCCTGGGCAAGCTGGCCGACGCGGCGGCCAACGCCATCGGCGCGACCAGCAGCGTCAAGGAGTCCGTGGTGGCGCTGCGGTCGCTGATCGCGGCGTGCGATCGGATCCATGTGTGAAGTGATGCGAACGCGCGGCACGAGCCAGCGCGAGGGGCATGGCGCTCGCCGGGACGATTCGAAGCATGGAGATCCAACCGCTTGCTCGCGCGGCGCGCCCGCCTGCGCCGGCCCGGATCGGTCAGCGGCTGATCTCGAACCCGACCTCGCCCCGCACCTCGCCCACGGGGAGTTCGGCCTCGCCCTTGATGTTGCCGGTCATGCGTGCGCGGAGGGCCTGCCGAAAGGCCTTCGCCTCCGCGTCGTCGCCCTGGACTTCGAGCAGCACGCTGCGGTCCGGCTCGTTGCGGACCCAGCCTGTGACCTCAAAGCCGGCGGCGATGGAGGCGGCGGTGGCCCGGAAGCCCACGCCCTGGACCTTGCCGGTGTAGGTGATGCGCAGGCGGGACATGGGGGAGGGTAGAACGGGGACGTGGGCGTGAGGTCGAGGGGCGGTCCGATGGCATGGCGGGGGTTGTGGGCCCCAGGCCCTCGAGCCCAGACCGATTGGCTTTCGGTCCACTTGAGTTCGCAACCGTTCACCAAGGATTGAAGAGCCGGGGTGGGGCCGGAGGCCCCCGCTGGATGCCGGGACGTCCACGACCCGTGTTGATCGCACCGTGGTCTGGAAACGTGGCACGGCACGTCCCGGAACCCCCGCTTTGCAACGCGATCCGCGTGTTCCGGAAGAATGTGTGGCGTCGGCCCGGACTGGTGGTACCGTGAGTCTGGCCGGACCCTGACCCGCGGGGAGATCCGATTGCCGAGGCGGTGGGGTCGTTGACCCCGGAGCACCACTCGGCCGGATCGGGCAAAGAACCATGGCGGGGCGGAGGTCCGGGCGGTTGGTGTTTCGGGATGGAACGTGTTTCGGGGGTGGGTGAGGAACTACCCTCAGGCGGGGCCACAGCATGGGCCTCAGAGTTGGACCTTCCCGATGGGGACGCCGCGGGGCGTGCCGATCGGGCGCGCCATGCGGCGCAGGGACACGGTCCGGGTGAGGGAGGCGGCGTGGGAGATCGGGTCTTCCAGAATGGCGACCGCGATGGGGACCGCGAGCGGGTGCGCGAGGCCTCCGACATCGCGGAGGTTCTGCGCCAGCACCTGGCGCTCACGCCCAAGGGGCGCGAGTATGTCGCGCTGTGCCCGTTCCATGACGACCACAAACCGTCGATGTACGTGGTGCCCAGCAAGCAGATCTATCACTGCTTCTCGTGCGGGGCGACGGGGGACGTGTTCTCGTTCGTGATGAAGTACCTGGGGCTGGACTTCCGCGAGGCGCTGGAGATGCTGGCCGAGCGGGCGGGCGTTGAGCTGACGCCCTGGCGGCGAACGGGCGGCATCTCCAGCGGGTCCGAGGGCGGCCAGCCCGACGATCGCGGGGTCACCGTCCCCGCCGAGCAGGTCCGCGAGGCACTCGCCCTCACCACCGACTTCTACAAGGCCGTCCTGCACAAGTCCGACCAGGGGCGAGCCTCGCGCGAGATGATCAAGTCGCGCGGCATCAACGAGGCGATGGTCGAGAAGTTCGGACTTGGCGCGGCTGTGGATGACTGGGAACGCCTCGCCAAGGCGCTGCGCACCAAGGGCGTCTCCGACGCGGCCATGTGTGCCGCGGGCGTCGCCAAGGCCCGCGAATCCGGCGGGTGCTTCGACATGATCCGCAACCGCCTGGTCTTCCCCATCCACGCCCAGCACGGCAAGGTCATCGCCTTCGGAGGCCGCAAACTCAACCCCGAGGACGAGCCCAAGTACCTCAACACGCCCGAGACCAGCGTCTTCAAGAAGGGCAAGACCCTCTACGGCCTGTCACAGGCGATGCCCACGATCATCAAGACCGGTCGCGTTATTGTGGTCGAGGGCTACATCGACGTCATCGCCTGCCATCAGTACGGGTTCAGCAACGTGGTCGGCACGCTGGGCACCGCGCTCACGCGCGAGCACGCCCGTTTGCTGCGCGGGCGATGCCGCGAGGTCGTCCTGCTGTTCGACGCCGACGCGGCGGGTCAGAAGGCCGCGTTCCGCGCGGGCGAAGTCTTCTTTGGCGAGCCGCTGGACGTGCGGGTGGCGGCGTCCCAGGGCGGGGCGGGCGAGGACGAGGCCAAGGATCCCGATGAGCTGCTGGCCGAGGAGGGTGGGTCGGAGGTCTTCGAGTCGATGGTCGAGGGTTCGAGGGATGTGATCCAACTGCGGTTCGAGGCGTTGCGCGAGCGGGTGGCGGGGGCCGGGCCGGCGGCGGTTTCGGCGGCGGTGGAAGAGGAACTGGGTAAACTGGTGGAGATGGGGATCAACGAGGCTCCGCCCCTGCGCCGGCGGTTCGTGATCGGGCAGATTGCGCGGGTGCTGGGGCTGACGGCCCACGACATCGACCGCATGACCCCGAAGGGCCGCAGCGCCAGCAGGCGGTCGGCCCAGGCCACGGGCGCTGAGCCGGGTGGCACGGAGCCCGACGCGCCGTCCTACCACCCGACCGATCCGTTGTCGGTTCGCGAGATCCTGCTGGGCTGCGCGATGGCCGTCCCTGAGGTTATCTGTCCGTCGGATCGGGACTTGCTGCGGGCCGACGCCTATTCTCACCCGTTGCTCGCCGTTGTGGCACAGGGCGTTGAGAGAGTGCTGGCTTCGGGCTGCAAACCCGGGCTGGACGCGGTCCTTCGCGCTATCGGCGACGATGAACCCGCACGCGGTGCGGCCATCGGCCTGGTGTGCCGTGTCGAGCGGATTCACAGCCCCGCGGCCGCCCGCGGCCAGACGCCTGAGCACCCGTCGGGACATGCCGACCAGCGGAGCGATCAGATCAGGACCACGCGGCTGCACGAGGCGTGGAAAGAATCGGCGGCCCGGGCGCGGCGTGAGTCGGCCTCGGCCGCGGCGATGGAGATCAAGTCGACCGTGACCGACCCGGCGGCGTTGCTGGCCGAGCGGGTGAGGCGGAAGCGCGAGCAGGGGCACGACGCCCGCGCGCTGCCGCGATCGTTCGACGGGTAAACGCGGATTGATCGCGGGGTGGGAGAGCCCGCTCCGCGTGGTGATTGTTCGTGAAATCGTGGTCGTGACTGATGCTGGTTGATTTGTGCTCGCGGATCGGCTCGACGTGGGGGTTCTTGCCCCGAACGATGGGGCTCGAAAGATGGGACCAGTTTTTGGTGGTCGGTGATCCAGGTGGTGATCCAAGTGGTGATTCGGGTGGTGATTCGGGTGGTGCTCCGGGTGGAGCCTCGTGTGGGTGGTGTGGCGCTCGAAGCCGAGCGCGTGAGGTGGTCCAGAGAGAGGGCGACCGTCAAGGCCGACGGTCTTTGTTCAGGAGCATGGCGTGACATACGAGTTGCATCCTGCGGTGGCGGGTCTGCTTGAGCTCGGTCGCCAGCGTGGCTGGCTGGCCTACGAGGAGATCAACAACACCCTGCCGGACGAGATGGTCGATCCGCAGCGCCTCGATGGCCTGCTGGTCATGCTCGATCGGTTGAACATCGAACTCGTCGATGAGCTCGAGTACAAGGCACGCCTTCACCGCGAGCGCCTGGCCCGCGGTGAGGAGCAGGGCCCAAATCCGCTCGTGAATGGAGTGTGGAGCGTCGCCAAGGGCGTTGGACGCCCGTTCCGCGCGATGACCGTCGCGGGCGGCGAGCGGACCGATGAAGCGGCGGCCCTCACGCTCGCGACGGGCAAGAACGGGGTCGTGGGCGGGGCGCCCAGCGGCACGACCGCCCGCGCGCCCCACGGCGTTCAGAACGGGGTTCCCAAGGCCGCCCACAACGGGAGCCACAACGGGGCGGCCCATGCCGTCGACGCTGGCGCCACCTCGAATGCGCACGCTTCCAACGGCCACGCTGGCCCGACGGCGGGCGTTCAGAACGGCATCTCCGCCAAGGCCGGCGGCCATCGTGGGAACGGGTCGCTCGCGGGCATCCTACCCGGCGGGCCGCCCCCGGGATTGGCCGAGGACGCCGACATCCAGCGCGAGGCCGCGGAACTGAACCTGGAGGAAGTGGCCGAGGAACCCGGCTCGCGGCGTATCGACGACCCGGTGCGGATGTACCTGTCTCAGATGGGGTCGATCCCGCTGCTGACGCGCGAGGAAGAGATCCGCCTGGCCAAGAAGATCGAGGTCACGCGGATGATCTTCAGGCGTCGCTCGCTGGAGAGCGACCACATCATCCAGCAGGCGGTGGACACGCTGCGATTGGTCCACCTGGGCGAGTTGCCGTTCGACCGCACGATGCGTATCTCGACGCTCGAGGCCAACGCCAAGGACAAGATCGCCAAGCGCATCCCGGGGAATCTCAAGACCGTCGAGCAGCTGCTGGAACTCAACCGGCGGGACTGGGACGCGCTGCAGCACGCGATCGCGCACAAGGACGAGGCGCGGGCGACGGAGCTGCGGACCCGGATCGCCTCCCGCCGGCGCCGTATGGCGACGCTGACCGAGGAACTGTGCCTGCGGACGGGGCGGATCATCCCGCTGATGCGCAAGCTGCGCAGCGTGTGCAAGAAGATGACCGACCTGCAGAAAGAAGTCGCCAAGGCCAGCGCCAAGGGCAGCCGGGCGCACCCCGAGGACGTCGCGGTGATGCGGGAGGAGCTGGACGGCCTGCGGTCGCTGGTGCTCGAGGAGCCCGGCGAGGTCGAGGGGCGCACTCGGGTTCTCTCGACCGTGTTCTGGGAGTACGAGCAGGCCAAGCGCGATCTTTCGGGCGGCAACCTGCGACTGGTGGTCTCGATCGCCAAGAAGTACCGCAACCGAGGTCTGTCTTTCCTGGACATCATCCAGGAGGGCAACACGGGCCTCATGCGGGCGGTCGACAAGTACGAGTACAAGCGGGGGTACAAGTTCAGCACCTACGCGACGTGGTGGATCCGGCAGGCCATCACCCGCGCCATCGCCGACCACGCCCGGACCATCCGCATCCCCGTCCACATGATCGAGCAGATGAGCAAGCTGCGGAACCTGCAGAAGTCGATCATGCAGCGGACCGGCACCGAGCCGACAATGGAGGAGCTGGCCGAGGTCGCCGCCATGCCGCTGGCCGAGGTTCGGCGCGTGCTCAAGATCAGCAAGCACCCGGTGAGCCTCGACCGCCCGGTGGGCGAGAGCGAGGACTCGTACTTCGGGGACTTCATCGAGGACGAGACGGCCAGCGCGCCCGCCGACACCGCCGGGGCCGAGATGCTCCGCAAGCGCATCGAGGACGTGCTCAAGACCCTGACCTACCGCGAGCGCGAGATCATCAAGCTCCGCTATGGCATCGGCGACGGGTACACCTACACGCTGGAAGAGGTCGGGCGGATCTTCAAGGTCACGCGCGAGCGCGTGCGCCAGGTCGAGGCCAAGGCCATCCGCAAGCTCCAGCACCCGGTGCGGGCCCGCAAGCTCCAGGGCTTCGTCGAGAACTCGATGTACCGCGAGGTGCGGGGCGAGCCGGTGGGGGCGGGGGCAAGCGTGCCGGTTGCGTCGCCTCAGGCCGACCTGCTCGAATCGCCGGGTGCAGAGGCGGACTTTGACACCCCCGAGGTTGGCGGCGAGGACCAATGAGACGCTGAGGCCGCCCGGGCGGTGGCGGGCCTTCGGGCCCGCCCGCCTCGGCTGACCCTGCTCAGCCGCTGTTGGTTACCTCGATGCCAGCGCGTGTCGTACCGACCGGATCGTCGGTCATTCGGTCCGATCCGCCGCCGCCGGATGGGGTCGCAGACCCCATCCCCCTGTTTTCAGGATCACCCCGCCGCCTACGCCTTCGCGCCGCCGCCCGCGATCGAGTCCCGCATCGACGTATCGGCCACCACGTTCTTCATCTTGTAGTAGTCCATGATCCCGATGTTCCCGCTGCGGAACGCCTCGGCCATCGCCTTGGGAATCTCCGCCTCGGCCAGCACCACCAGCGCCCGGTTCTTCTGCTCCTCGGCCCGATACTCCTGCTCCTGGGCCACCGCCAGCGCGCGGCGCTTCTCGGCCTCGGCCTGGGCCATCTGCTTGTTCGCATTGGCCTGATCCGCCTGCAGCTTGGCGCCGATGTTCTCGCCCACGTCGATGTCCGCGATGTCGATCGACAGGATCTCGAACGCCGTGCCAGCGTCCAGACCCGATGCCATCACCTTGCGGCTGATCTCGTCGGGATTCTCCAGCACGTGTTTGTGGTCCTCGGCCGAGCCGATCGTGGACACGATGCCCTGGCCGACGCGCGCGATGATCGTCTCCTCGGTGGCGCCGCCCACCAGCCGACCCAGGTTCGTCCGCACCGTCACGCGGGCCTTGGCCCTGAGCTGGATGCCGTTCTTGGCCACGGCGTCGATCGTGGGCCTGGGCCCGCTCGCGCTGGGGCAGTCGATGACCTTCGGGTTCACGCTGGTGTTCACCGCGTCCAGGATGTCGCGCCCCGCCAGATCGATCGCCGAGGCAATGTTCCAGGGCAGCGGGATGCCCGCCGACTGAGCCGCGATCATCGAGGAGATGACCTGCGGCACGCGTCCGCCGGCCAGATAGTGCGTCTCGAGCTGGTTGGTCGTGATCGGCAGGCCCGCCTTGGCCCCGCGGATCCGGTTGATGACAATGGTGCGGATGTCCACACGCCGCAGACGCATCCCCACGAGTTCGAGCATCCCCACCTTCGCGTTCGACAACCACGCCTGCACATACAGGCTGATGAACTGGCCTAGAACGGCCATCAGGATCAGAAAGAACAGTCCGCCGATGGCGATCAGAGCCCATCCCCAGCCTGGCAACATAGCGAGCCTCCTTGGCCGCCCGAGAGCCGGGCGGAGTCTGTGCGAGAGGAGGAGTATACGGATGGCCAGAGGCACGCGCGCGACTGAACGGAGAACTCGTCGTGAGACGGCTGTGCCTCACGGTCGGGCCGAGCACGCACAATGCGTTTGAACTGGTGTGCCAACGCACCAGCGGAGCCCCGGCGTACGCACGAGGCCCCGCGGCGCAACCCTCCATCTCCCTCCCCAGCGGGGGCCCACGAGCCTCCGCTGAGGAAGGTCACCCTCCACGCCCAGGGCGTGGCTGCAAGTCCGGTGTGCTTGTCGCACGTCCCGCTCGCGGCGAGAACGCGATCAGGTGTGCGCCCCGGGTGGTTCGCACGCGTGCCCAACGCGGCGAGCCATGCCACCCGCTTTCCGCGCGACCCATCACCGGCGGCGACGCGCCAGCAGCCCGGCCACGCCCAGCAGCGCGAGCGACCCCGGGGCCGGCGTCGCGGCGATCGCGTCCAGAGACAGGCTGTCGCCGACGATGCCCGCCAGCGAGGTCTGCCCGGTGAGCAGATTGACGGTGAAGAAGTGGGTCTGGGGCGCGAACGAGAGGCGGTTGGTGACGTACGCGGTCCCGCCAGCGGTGATGTCGAAGCCGACGTCGTTGCCGAAGTCGGTGCCCAGGGCGCCGACGGTCGTCAGCGTGCCAGCGCTGTTGGCCTGCTTGACCAGGATGCCCAGGTTCGAGTCGATGCCATAGAGCTGGCTGGTGACGCCGCCCACGAAGTTCCGGTCATACGCGGAGCCGACGATGCTGGCATTGGCGCCGGAGTTGGGGTCGCCGGGGGCGTAGAACACGCCCGTGGCCGCGGTGCCCGCGCCGGTCCCGGGGTTCAGAACGGTGTTCTGGTCGTCATTGCCCACGACGCGGATGCGATCGATCGTCGGGTTGAAGTCGAACCCGAAGTTGGTGCCGCTGAGCATGGGCGTGAAACCGGCGGGGTCGACCGCGACGGCGTTGCCGGTGGTGGGATTGATCAGGTACAGGCGGCTTGACGAGCCAAGGCCGAACAGCCCGCCGGTAAGCGGGCGGAAGTCGATGCCGCGGATGGTCTCGTTCGCCCGCAGGCCGCTGATCGCGACGTTGGTGGAAATGACTCCGGGGGCCGCGCTGTCAAAGGAAACCAGGCGCTGCGTGCTGGTGACGCCGAAGATGACGTCGGCCGAGGCGGTGCTCGCCAGGGCGCCGACGCCCGCGAGCACGAGCAGCGGGGTCACACGCGAGCGCACGACAGCGGAAGCCCGGCTGGGCATGGTGTTGGACATTGGGCTCAATCCTTCTCTCGGTGGTGGGATGCGTTGGACGACGGCGATGGCCCGCACGCGCGAGCATGGTCCCCAGGCCGGGAAGAACCGCCGCCCCGACAGGCTTCTATCGCACGAGACGGCATGGTCGGATTTTGCGACCTTCAATGCACGTTGAGCGCCCAGCCCGTCGCCCACCCATGCCGATCGACCCGAACACACCGCTGCTCCCCCGAATCGCCGCCGGAGACCCCGGCGCAGTCGAGGCCTGCGTGGACGAGTTCGGCCCGACCATCCTGGCCTTGGCCAAGCGATACCTCACGTCCGTCAAGGGCGATGTCGAGGGCGCGGTCCAGGAGGTCTTCTTGGAACTGTGGCGGAACGCCCACCGATTTGACCCCGCCCGCGGCTCCGAGGCCGCGTTCGTGATGACCATGGCCCATCGCCGTCTGATCGACAGGCGTCGCTGGTACGCCTCACGGTTCTCGGTCGGAGAGCCGGCGGTCGAAGCCGCGGCCCCGCCCGCGAGTGGGTCAGGCACCGGCACGCCAGGCCTGCGCGACGAGGCCCGAGTCGTCTCCGCCGCCCTGGACAAACTCCCCGAGGACGAACGCCATCTTCTGAGGCTGTCAATCTATTCCGGGCTTTCGCACGAAAGAATTGCGAAGGCGACCGGATTGCCGATCGGTACCGTCAAGACCCGCATTCGGCGGGGCCTTGAGCGACTTCGTGGCACGCTGCGGCGTGTCGGAGAGGGGGCGGGCGATGAATGAAAGACCCGACAACCTTGATCGTCTGACCGAGTTGCTCGGCGACCGCGCGACAGGCCCGCTGAGCGAGGCCGAGCAGGTCGAACTCGACGCGCTGCTGCGGAACACCCCAGGGGCCCGGGCGATTGCCGAATCGTTTGATCGTGTCGAGGGTGGTCTTGTGGGCGCGATGCACGCGGACGGCCAGCCGCTGCCCGCTGAACTTCGAGCGAGCCTCATGGCGCGGGGACGTGAGTCGATCACCCAGTCGCGCGAGTTCGGTGAGTTCGCCGTGCCGTTGTCGATCCCGATCCGGCTCGGTGGTGACCGTGGCGTCAACGCCCATCGCGGGGATCGCGTCGCGCGGGCCCGCCCATCCGACGGTTTCGCTTTGGTGCATCGGATGGGCTGGTTGGCCGCCGCCGCCGCGATCGCTCTTGCCGCCGTCGCCTGGTGGCCTCGCGTCGCGGGCGTGACCGACCCGCTCAGCCCCGCCGAGCTCCGCACCGCCCTGATCCAGTCCGATTCCGACGCCATGACGCTCGTGCTCGATCCATCCGAGGAGCCCGGCGCTCAGGGCTATCAGGGCGTCGTCGCCGAGGTCGTCTGGAGCCAGTCGCGCCAGGAGGGTTACCTCCGCGTCCGAGGCCTTCCCGCCAGCGACTTTGCCCAGAGCCAGTACCAGCTCTGGATCACCGATTCCACCCGCGACGACCGCTATCCCGTCAGCGGCGGCGTGTTCGATGTCTCGCTCGCTTCGGCCGACCCCGTCACGGGTGAAGTCATCATCCCCATCAAGCCGGGCGTGGCGGTGGGCCGAGCGACGGCGTTTGCCTTGACTCTGGAGCGGGCGGGTGGCGCGGTGGTGCCCGAAGGGCCGACGCTGCTGCGCGGCGTGGCCTGAGACGGTTGCCGACGCGGTCGGAAAGTCTGCCGCGTGCGCAGGCCCACGCCACGGTCTCAGTGCGGGTCCGCCACGTCGGCCTCGCCGAACAGGCGGTACTCCTTGCGCCGAAGAATCTGGCCCGCCAGCGTCGGCTCATCCACCGCCAGCGCGATGGTCGGGGTGCCGTTGGGCCGCAGCATCAGCGGGTACGCGAAGTGGATGTTGATCTCCGCCGACAGCAGGCACAGGCACAGGTGCGCGATCGTCCTGCCGTTCGAGAGTTCCACCACGAGCACGTCGTGCTCGGCATAGGGGAGCCTCTCCTGCACAAGCACCCGCTTGGCGATCGCGGCGTTGGTCGTGATCAGCCGCACCACCGCATGGTCGCTCGCCTCGTGTACGTTGATCGCGCACACTTGGCTGTTGGCGCTCTCCAAGGCCTCCACCACGTCGTAGAGCTTCCCCACCTTGTTGGCCAGGAACACGCTGAACTGAGTCATCGTGGGCGCACCATAGCCGCGTGCGGTTTCAACGGGAACGCCAGCCTGGCTCATACAACTCTTCCTTGGCACGCCGTCGAATCGCCGCCCCGAGCACGAATGGCCCGAAACGGCGGCCCTCAGCTTCCTCGGCGCTCGGCCCGCCCGGCTTGGGCCGGACGGTGGGGGGCACTCAACTTTAGCACGACCGGACGGGGCGGCCGGACTGTGCCCGTGATCCAGCCCGAGTCGCCCGCCAGTTCGAGCCGCGCCAACCCCAGCGCGGGCGAACCGACGCCACAGCATAACCACGCGCGGACGTGCAACGCAAGCAAAATACCTCCCGGGCGCGGTAGGCCAAAGGCCAGCCTCGCGATGCCGCTCGCCAACATCACGTCAGCCCGACCCTTCGAGAACCCCCCGGGTTCGCCGCCGAAAGGTTGACTCAGCACCCGGCCGCAAACAACGCCAGGTAGTAGAAGAAGTCGTCGTTCTGCAGCACCCCGTCCGGCACGCCATACCCGGGCGTTCCCGGGATCGCCGTGGTGGTCAGGTCCGGGGGCGACCCGCAAGGCGTGCCGCCCGGGCTGCACCCAATTGACGAACTGAACACGCTCAGGTAGTAGAAGAAGTCGTCGTTGTTCAGGATGCCGTTCGCCACGCCGTACCCCGGCGAGCCAGGGACCGCCGTCGTGGTCAGGTCGGCCCGGCAGGGGGTCGTGCCCTGGAACTCGTGGGCGCCGATGTCGGCGATCGGAGCGGGCCCGCGCCCGGTGTTGGTCGTTCCCGTGTCCTCCCGGAAGCGGGGCAGGCCGCCCAGGTCGGTCGTGAACCCCACGGGGATCGCCTGGTTATCACCCGCGTCGATGTTGGGCGAGCCGGGCTTCAGGCGCAGGTCGCCGAAGTCGTCGTCGGCGGTCCACCACAGGCCATCCGGGCCGGGCCCGGGGATGCGCTCGAAGCGCGGGAAGGCGTTGATCGAGCCGGACCATCCACCCTCAACGTTCGAGTAGACGGTGGTGATGACCCCGCCCGAGGCGGTGCCGATGGGGTTGGGCTGGTTGTGCCAGACAACCGTTCCCGCCAGATTGACGGTCGAGCCGGCGCCGCGGGCCAGGATCGCCGAGAACGCATTCTCCGCCCGATTGCCCGAGATCGAGCAGTGGTCCAGGTACACGTCGCCGCCCAGGTCCGCCAGCACGCACCCCCCCGACAGGAAGGCGTAGTTGCCGGTGATCGCCGTGTTCCGCACGCGGAGCACGCCGGTGGGCCCGCTGGCCGCCAGCGACCCGCCGTCGCCGCTCACGCGATTGCCGATGACGCGGCTTCGGTTGATCTCCGCGGTGCCGCTGGTCCACAGGCCCGACCCGTACTGCCCATCGTTCTCGTGCAGCACGCACTCGGTGAGGAACACCGTTCCCTCGTTGAGCACGCCCCCGCCGTACCGCGGCGCGTTGCGAGGCCACGACTGCTCGATCGTCACGCCGTCGAGCGTGACCGATGCGCCCACCGGAATCCGGATGATGTTGTTGGTGTCGTCGGTGCGGTTGGCGAAGGGGTCGCTCGGCAGGTTGTCGCCGTTGATGTCGCCCGAGAGGATGGTCTTGAAGAGCGTCGGATTGCGGGTGTCGGGCCCGACCTCGGTCACGCCCGCGTAGCCGCCCTGGATCACCACCCCGTGGCGAGGCACGAAGGACACGCCCACGTTGGTTCCGATGGGACCGGGTCGATACATGCCCTGCGCGACCTTGATCGCGACGATGTTGGGAGTGCCCGCGGCCGCGATCAGGGCGGCCTGCAGGTCGTTCATCGCCGATCCCCACGAGATGCCGCACCCGCCCGCCGGGGCCGAGTCGTCCACATGCAGTGTGCCCGTGACGCATGGCGCGGGGATGTAGCGCGTGACCCAAACGTCGTTTCCGCCGGCGTTGGGCGTGTTGAGCGAACTCGTCGTATTGCCGGCCATGAACACACCGGGAGGGGCCGCCGTGTCGGGCGCGAGCGCCCCGGCCTCATCATCGCCGCTCTTGCCGAACTGGCGGACCCAGACCTGGGCGCCCGTCTCGTTGTACTCCGCCAGCCAGGCGTCCTGTCCGCCCGCGTTGGTTCCACCCAGATTCCCGCGCGTCGAGCCGCCGATGAACACGCGCCCCGCGGGCGAGGACGCAAGCCCCCACGCCACGTCGCCGACGGGCGTGCCGATCTGCCGCTTCCACAGTTCGGCGCCGGCCACGCTGTATCGGGCCAACCACGCGTCGGAGCCCCCGACATTGGGCCCGCCCAGCGAGCCGAGCGTCTCTCCGCCAAGGTAGACCCCGCCCGCGCCGTCGGACGCCAGGTTGTTGCGGCGGAGATAGTCGTCCGAGGTGGTCCCCAACTGGCGAATCCACTGCTGGGTGCCGCTCGAGTTGTAGAGTGCGACCCACACATCGCGGGCCCCCGCGCTTGGCGCGCCCAGACTGTTGAAGGTCAGCCCACCGACGTACGCCCCTCCCGCAGGCCCGGCCGCCAGCGACGAGGCGAAGTCGGTCGAGACCCCACCCAACTGCCGCATCCACACCGTGTTGCCCTGGGAATCCAGGCGCGCGATCCACGCATCCCACTCGCCCGCGTTGGGCCCTCCCAGGTTTCCATCGGTATACCCGGCGATGAACACGCCACCCGCGCCGTCGGAGATCAGCGCCTCGCCCGCGTCGCGTCCGCTCGTGCCGAACTGGCGGATCCAAACGCGGTCGCCCAGCCCGTTGTACCGCGCGATAAACGCGTCGCGGTCGCCCACGGGCGTCGTTCCGATGACCCCGTCGGTGTACCCCGAGACGAACACGCCGCCCGCCCCGTCGGGTGCCGCCATGTGCGCCACGTCGAACGCCGTGGTCCCGAACTGGCGGATCCAAAGGCGGTTGCCAGCGGCGTCGTACCGCGCGAGCCACGCGTCGAAGTTCCCGCTGCTGGGCCCGCCCAGGCTGCCCACCGTCTCACCCGCGACATAGAGGCCGCCCGCGCCGTCCGACGCCGCGCCCGACGACAACTCATCCGCGATGCTTCCAAACTGGTGGAGCCAAGCCTGATTCTGCCCGAGCGAGGCGCTCGCGGCCAGACCCGACATGGCCGCCATCACCAAGGCCTTGGTGCCCGTTCGCATCGGAGTTCTCCCTTTTTCCCATCTGACCGTGTTGACCAACCACCGCCCGGCATGGGCCGACGCCGCGAGAACAACACCTGGCAACCCCAGAGCGCGAGTTTGATGGCGCATCACACGAAAGCGACGGAGCCAAACAACCCAAGGAACGCCACCCGAACACTACACCTGATCCGCCGCGTTGAAGCAAGCAAAGTCCTAGAAGAAAGGGGGGAGGCCGATCGGAAAGCCGGATGGCCGACCCGCGGGACTGCTTGCCTCCCCGGGCCGACCCCGATCCGCGATACAGGTTCCAAGCCGACCTTCCGCGCCGAGTTCAAGCCCGGCGAAGGCGGCACAACCGTTGTCTCCATGACCCGCGGGATCAACACACGCGGAGACAAGGGGCCGTGGTCGGAGATTGCGACGGCGACGGTGGCGGCGTAACCGCCCGCGAGAGAGGGCTCTCCTTGCCCCGTCCAACCGTACCATCATCGCATGAACACGTGGACCATCGACGAGCACGACTACCCGATCGGTGGCCCGTCAGAGGCACAACTTCGCTTCCTCGTCCGCTACGCCGTCCTCGCGCCCTCGGGGCACAACACGCAGCCGTGGCTGTTCAAGATTCGCGGCGACCGCCTCGACCTCTTCGCCGACCGCACCAGAGCGCTGCCAGTGGTAGACCCCGTTGATCGGGCGCTGGTGATCAGTTGCGGGGCGGCACTGGCTAACCTGATGGTCGCCGCCGAACGGTTCGGGATGGACGCTGCCGCGACGCACCTGCCCGATGCGAGCGAGCCTGATTTGCTTGCCGTCGTGCGGGGTACCGGGGCACGCCCTGCGACTTCGGACCCCGCGCTCTTCCAAGCCATTACCAAACGGCGAACCACACGACGCGCCTTCGAGTCAACACCTGTGCCCGAGGCTGTGCTGGCCTCGGCGGGTGCGCAGGCCGCGTCCTGCGGCGTGAGGCTGCACTGGATCCTCGAACCCGAACACAAGCACCGAGCCGCGGAGTTGATCGCCGAGGGCGACCGCCTCCAGTGCGCCGACCCGAGGTTTCGTCGCGAACTGGCCTCGTGGGTGCACTCCCGCCGCGCCGCCGAACGCGACGGGATGTCGGGATACGCCTTCGGCATGCCCGACCTGCTCTCGCCGGTGGGCGCGCTGATCATCCGCACGTTCGATATGGGCAAAGGGCAGGCGGCCAAGGACCACGCGCTGGCCGAGGGATCGCCAGCTATCGGCGTCTTCACGACACAGGGCGACGAGACCGCCGACTGGATCGCGGCCGGACAAGCGATGGAACGGGCGCTGCTGTCGATCACGGCGGCGGCGCTGACCTCGTCGTACTTGAATCAGCCCATCGAGGTGCCAACGCTGAGGCCACGTCTGGCCATGCTTCTTGGGACGAGCGAGTTTCCGCAGATCCTCATCCGCGTCGGACGCGGGCCGGAACTGCTCCCGGCCGTGCGGCGAGCGGTCGAGGACGTGATGCTGTTGGCATAGGGCGTCCATGCGAAGGTGGTGCGCCTGACGAGATGGCCCGGCAAGCCTCGAACGTCCCGTCGTTGGTGACTGTCCGCCCGGCCCGCAGGCGGCTCGGGGCCGAGGTGTGGGCGAAACTCGTGGCCCCCACATGCCGACTTGCCCGCGCCCACGAACCCCGCCACGCTGGTCTTCCTGACCATGACCACCAAGCCGACCTTCCGCGCCGAGTTCAAGCCCAGCGAAGGCGGCAAAACCGCCGTCTACATGACCCGCTGGGTCAACACGCAGGGCGAGAAGGGGCCGTGGTCGGAGATTGCGACGGCGACGGTGGCGGCGTAGGCGGACTCAAAGGCCGCCCTTCACTTGAGTACCTTCACGCGAACCCATGATCGTTGATCGGCTGCGATGTCAAAGGCTCGCCCGCACTCGGGACACATGCCCGTGTCGCCGAGGCCACTCAAGTCGTGCACGCAGTTCGTGCACGCGCGGCCCGAGGTGGCGACGACGGCCCGCTTAATCCGGCGCATCCCCCACCATACCGGGAGGATCATCAAGAAACTGGGCGCGAGGATGATCGCGGGAATGCCCAGAGTGATCCAGGGGTTGGGTGTGACCGTTGCGTTGCGCACCGCGGGGATCTGGTTCGCGATTGCGCCAAAGACCACTGCCACGGTGGGGCCGGCAAACCACCACCACAGCCGCCGCACGGCCGGCGGCACAGGAGCACGTTTGCTGTTGTTGGTGTTCGTCATCGGCACAGTTTAGGGTGTCGTGCGCCCGCTGACCCACGGCGCCCGGCCCGCGGGCGTGCTCGGGGCCGAGGTGTGGGTGAAGCTCGTGGATGCAGATCAGCCCGCGGACTAACCCATCATCGCTTCGCTGGGCAACCCCGCCGCGCTGGTCTTCCTGACCATGACGACAAGGCCGACCTTCCGCGCCAAGTTCAAGCCCGGCGACGGCGGCAAAGCGGCCGTCTACATGACACGCTGGGTCAACACGCAGGGCGAAGATGGGCCGTGGTCGGAGATTGCGACGGCGACGGTGGCGCTGCAGCGGCACGCTCTCCGGGGTGTCGACCGCTAGCATCTCGCCGCGGCCGGCGCGATGTGGCGAATGGTGACCAGGTTGGCGGCGCTGGGCGTGCCGCGCTCGAAGTCGCTCACGTTGGTGATGGTGGTCTGCGCGATGGCCGTGCACGCCTCGCGGGTGAAGAACCCCTGGTGGGCGGTGATGAGCACGCTCGGGAAGGACATGAGCCGCACGAAGACGTCATCCTGCACCACCTCGGCGGAGAGGTCCTTGAAGAACAGGTCGCCCTCTTCCTCGTACACGTCCAGGCCCACCGAGCCGACGCGACCTTGCTTGAGGGCCGCGATCAGCGCCCGCGTGTCGATGACCGCGCCGCGGCTGGTGTTGATCAGCATCACATCGGGCTTCATCGCCGCCAGCGCGGCGGCGCTCACCAGGTGCTTGGTCGCCGGGTTGAGCGGGCAGTGCAGCGTGATGATGTGGGACTTTGCATACAGATCGGCGAGTGGGACGTACTCCACGCCCATCGACTCGCACACGGGGTTCTTCACCGGGTCGCTGGCCAGCACGCGGCAGCCGAAGCCCGTGAGGATCTTGCAGACGACCTCGCCGATCTTGCCGGTGCCGATCACGCCCGCCGTCTTTCCGTGCATGTCGAAGCCCATGAGGCCCCCAAGCGCGAAGTTCTGCTCGCGGACGCGGTTGAAGGCCCGGTGGAACTTGCGGTTGAGCGTGAGCATGAGGCCAACGGCGTGCTCAGCGACGGCGTGCGGCGAGTACGCGGGCACGCGCAGCACCGTGATCCCAACCCGGTCGGCCTCCTCGACATCGACGTGGTTGAACCCCGCCGAGCGCAGGGCCAGCACCCGCGTGCCACCGGCGTGGAGCGATTTGAGCACCGGCGCGGAGGCGTCGTCGCCCACGAAGATCGAGACGGCGGGGCAGCCCTTGGCGAGGTCAACAGTGGCCAACGAGAGTTGTGAGTCAAAG
>Ga0163146_10002056_pt1 | contig 27998 bp, 25 predicted proteins | sample OliLakLV19MP7G1_FD_148648 | JGI IMG/M metagenome (GOLD analysis project Ga0163146, IMG submission 148648) | Freshwater microbial mat bacterial communities from Lake Vanda, McMurdo Dry Valleys, Antarctica - Oligotrophic Lake LV.19.MP7.G1 | ecosystem: Environmental > Aquatic > Freshwater > Lake >...
CTCTCCCCGGAAGCGCAGCAGGGCGAGTTTTCTGCAAGGGGAGCCAACAAGCAGCGGTGGTTAGTCCGTTAGTTCAGCACTGCGCACAATAACTCTGATCGACCTCCGCCACTGCCGAGACACGCCTTGCCCAAAGCTAAGAAGAAAAGACCTGCTGCTGCCACGAACGAGGGCGCCACCGTCGGCTACGAAGCCCAGCTCTGGCAGATGGCCGACGCGCTGCGCGGCAGCATGGACGCCGCCGAGTACAAGCACGTCGTCCTCGGCCTGCTGTTCCTCAAGTACATCTCCGACGCTTTTGAGGAGCACCATGCCAAGCTCCTCGCAGAGAAGTCCAAAGGCGCCGACCCGGAAGACCCGGACGAGTACCGCGCCCAGAGCATCTTCTGGGTGCCGCCCGAGGCGCGCTGGTCGCACCTGAAGGCGCAGGCCAAGCAGCCCACCATCGGCCAGCTCGTCGACGGCGCCATGGCCGGCATCGAGCGCGACAACCCGGCGCTAAAAAGCGTGTTGCCCAAGGACTACGCCCGCCCCGCGCTCGACAAGGAACGGCTCGGCCAGGTGATCGACCTCATCAGCAACATCCGGGTCGGCGACGAGGCGAGCCGCGCCAAGGACGAGCTTGGCCGGGTCTATGAATACTTCCTTTCGCAGTTCGCCAGCGCCGAGGGCAAGAAAGGCGGCGAGTTCTACACGCCGCGCTGCGTGGTCAAGCTGCTGGTCGAGATGCTCGAGCCCTACCGCGGCCGGGTGTACGACCCCTGCTGCGGCTCCTCGGGCATGTTCGTGCAGTCGGTGGAGTTCCTCCGCGCGCACGCGTCCGGCAACGGCAACGGGAAGGGCGGCAACGGCGGCAAGGCCAAGAACGGCGCGAAGCCCGACATCTCGATCTACGGCCAGGAGTCGAACTACACCACCTGGCGGCTGGCGAAGATGAACCTCGCCATCCGCGGCATCGACGGCCAGATCGGCCACGGCGACACCTTCCACAACGACCGCCACCCCGACCTCAAGGCCGACTTCATCCTCGCCAATCCGCCGTTCAACATCTCCGACTGGGGCGGCGAGCGGTTGCGGGACGACAAGCGCTGGCAGTACGGCGCACCGCCGGCGGGCACGGCGGCGCCGCGCACTCCCCGCATCGCACATGGGAACATCGCATGAAAGCCGAGAACCACACCCAACTCGCCAACTTCATCTGGAGCATCTGCAACCTGCTCCGCGGCCCGTATAAGCGGAACGAGTACCGCAAGGTCATCCTGCCCTTGACCGTGCTGCGGCGCTTCGACTGCCTGCTCGCGCCGACCAAGGCCCAGGTGCTCGCCGAGCACCCCAAGATCAAGACCAAGCCCGAGACGGTCGTCCGCAGCCTGCTCGAAACGATCACCAAGCGGCCGTTCTACAACCTGTCGAAGCTGGACCTCCCAAAGCTCCTCGACGACCCGAACCAACTCGCGCCCAACCTCAACGCCTACATCAACGGCTTCTCGAAGAACGTCCGCGAGATCATGGAGCGGTTCGCGTTCGATCAGCAGATTGCGCGCATGGCAGAGAAGAACCTCCTGTACGAGGTCATCAAGGCATTCTGCGACCCAAAGATCGACCTCGCGTTTCCTGGCTTGACGCCCGCCCAAGCCAACATCCAGATGGGCTACGTCTTCGAAGAGCTCATCCGCATCGGCGCCGAGCAGTCGAACGAAGAGGCCGGGGAGCACTTCACCCCGCGCGAGGTGATCAAGCTCATGGTCAACTTGCTGCTCTCCCCGGAACAGGACCTGCGCAAGAGCCACGTCGTCAAGACCATCTACGACCCGGCCTGCGGCACCGGCGGCATGCTCTCCGTAGCGGAGCGCTACATCCGCGACCTCAACGTCGACGCGGATCCGCACCTTTTCGGGCAGGACTGGAACGACGAGTCCTGGGCAATCTGCAAGGCCGATATGCTGATCAAGGGCGAGGACGCCGACAACATCGTCCTCGGCGACAGCTTCACCAAAGATGGCTTCGACCGCGACGCCGAGGGCAAGAAACGCACCTTCGACTACATGTTGGCGAATCCGCCCTTCGGCGTGGAGTGGAAGCAGCAGCAGAAGTACATCGAGCACGAGGCCGAATCGCTCGGCTACAACGGGCGCTTCGGCGCCGGGCTGCCACGCATCAACGACGGCTCGCTGCTCTTCCTGCAGCACATGCTGGCCAAGATGCGCGCGCCCAAGGAGGGCGGCAGCCGCATCGGCATCGTCTTCAACGGATCGCCGCTGTTCACCGGCGACGCCGGCAGCGGCGAGAGCAACATCCGCCAGTGGATCATCGAGAACGACTGGCTCGAAGCCGTCGTCGCCTTGCCGGATCAGCTCTTCTACAACACGGGCATCTCGACCTACCTCTGGGTGCTCACCAACCGGAAGGAGCCCCGGCGCAAAGGCAAAGTCCAGCTCATAGACGCGCGATCGCAGCGGTTCTGGGTGAAGCGGAAGAGTCTCGGTAACAAGCGACACTGGATCGGTGATCCCTCCGACAAGCCCGGCGAGCCGGACCAGATCGCCGACATCAGCCGACTGTTCGGGAACTTCAGCGACGGTGAGTCGCGGCCCGTTCCCGAAGAGGACCCGATCACCAAGCTGCCGGTCGAGCGCGTGCGCGTGGTGAGCAAGGTCTTCGACAACGCCGACTTCGACTTTCACAAGATCACCGTAGAGCGCCCGCTGCGCCTGAACTTCCAGGTGACGCCAGAACGTATCGCGCGCATCGACGCCGAAGGCGGGTTCGCCAAGCTCGCCTCCAGCACCAAAAAGAACGAGAAGGCCCGGCTCGAAGAGATCAAGGCCGGCAGAAGCCGGCAGGACGAAATCAGGAAGCTCCTCGCCAGCTTCGCGAAGGCGCACGGCAGCACCCTCTACAAGGACCGCACAGCCTTCCTCACCGACCTGCGCGAGATCGACCGCGCCGCAGGGGTGCGCCTCAGCGCCCCCGAGCTGAAGGCGGTCCTTGGCGCTCTGGGCGAGCGCGACGAGTCGGCCGAGATCTGCCGCGACCGCGACGGCAACCCCGAGCCGGACCCGGAACTGCGCGACACCGAGAGCGTCCCGCTCAAAGAGGGCATCGCCGAGTACTTCAAGCGCGAAGTGCTGCCGCACGTGCCCGACGCCTGGATCGACGAGAGCAAGACCAAGGTCGGCTACGAGATCCCGCTCAACCGACACTTCTACCGCTACGAGCCGCCGCGCCGGCTGGAAGTCATCGAGAAGGACATCAAGACGCTGGAGCAGGAGATCATGGGCCTGCTCGCCGAGGTGACCGGCAGCAACGAGGCGGGCCAATGATCGGCTCCAGCTTCGACAGCACCAAGACACCGCTGCAGCACCTGCTCGAGCGGGCGGACAGCGGCAAGCTCCAGCTCCCCGACTTCCAGCGCGGCTGGGTCTGGGACGATGACCGCATCAAGAGCCTGCTGGCCAGTGTTTCGGTCTCTTTCCCGATTGGCGCCGTCATGCTGCTCGAAACCGGCGGAGAACACGTCCGCTTCAAGCCTCGCCCGCTCGCCGGCACCCACGAGCGACTGCGGACGGTGCCGCCCGAGACCCTCATCCTCGACGGCCAGCAGCGCCTGACCTCGCTCTACCAGGCCCTCATCAGCCAGACTGCGGTCGAGACCAAGGACGCCAAGAACAAGCCGATCCGCCGCTGGTACTACATCGACATGAAGAAGGCGGTCGAGGCCGAAGCCGACCGCGAGGACGCCCTACTCAGCGTTCCCGAGGACAAACGCACGAAGAGCTTCGGCGGTGAGATCACCCTGGACGTGACCAGCGCGGTGCACGAGTACGCCGCCGATCTCTTCCCGGTGAACCGGATCTTCGGCAGCGCCGACTGGCGGCAGGCTTACAACAAGCACTGGAACTACGCGCCCGAGAAGATTCAGCTCTACGACGCATTCGAGCGTGACGTCATCAAGCGCTTCGAGCAATACCAGATCCCTCTGATCGAGCTGAAGAAAGAGACTCCGAAGGAAGCGGTCTGTCTCGTCTTCGAGCGCGTCAACACCGGGGGCGTCGCGCTCACCGTGTTCGAACTGCTCACGGCCGCCTTCGCGGCCGACAACTTCCAGCTTCGCGACGACTGGAACGCGCGCGAGAAGCGTCTGAAGGAGCAGCATCCCGTCCTGCGCAACTTGCAGAGCGATGATTTCCTTCAGGCCATCTCGCTGCTCGTAACCCAGACGCGCCGCCGCGATGCGCTCAATGCCGCCACGACCATCGACAAGGCGCCGGGCATCAGCTGCAAGCGCAAGGACATTCTGAAGCTCGAGGTCGGCGATTGGAAAGCATGGGCCGACCGTGTCGAGGCCGGGTTCGTGCGTGCTGCGCGCTTCCTCTACGGGCAGAAGATCTTTAAGGCGCGGGACCTGCCGTACCGCACGCAGCTCGTTCCGCTCGCCGCCATCTTCGTGGACCTGGGCAAGGACGGCGAGACCGAAGGCGCGCGACAGAAGATCGCTCGCTACTACTGGTGCGGCGTGCTGGGCGAGCTCTACGGCGGCGCCATCGAATCGCGCTTCGCACGCGACCTGCCGGAAGTCGTCGCGATGGTGCGGGACGAAGCTGCGGAGCCGATCACCATTCAGGAGTCGAGCTTCCAGGCCAATCGCCTGCTCACCCTGCGCACTCGCAACAGCTCTGCCTACAAGGGTCTCTACGCACTACTGATGCGCGACGGCGGGCGGGACTTCCGCACCGGTGAGCCGATCGAGGCCCAGACCTTCTTCGACGACAAGATCGACATCCACCACATCTTCCCCGAAAAGTGGTGCAAGACGGCCCGCATCGATCCCGGCAGCTACAACAGCGTCATCAACAAGACGGCCATCTCGGCGCGCACGAACCGCCAGATCGGTGGCAAGGCGCCGTCGAAGTATCTGCCGGCGGTCGAGAAGGCCGCAGGCGTTGCGCCGGGCCGAATGGACGAGATCCTTGGCTCGCACTGCATCTCGCCCGCACTGCTGCGCACAGACCAGTTCTGGGAGTTCTACGCGGCTCGCGCCGAGACACTGCTCCAGCGCATCGAGGCGGCGACCGGCAAGAGCATCACCCGCGAGCCGGAGCTGTTCCACGACGGTGTGGTGGCCGAGGCCTACGACGAAGGGGCGGAGGAGGAGTGGGACGCCGAGGAGCCGCTCGAGGAGGCGGTGTCATGAGGTTACCGCCGTATCCGAACTACAAGCCGAGCGGTGTCGAGTGGCTTGGCGACGTACCGGAGCACTGGGACGTGAAGCGTTCCGATACATCTGTGACCACTGGAGCTGCCCCGCTTCCGTAGACAGGTTAGCGTCTTAGTCCTGTGATCTTCTCTTCATGCTGCTTTGCTGATCTTACCCGACAGTGAGTCTGCCGCCGCAGGCGGCAGAAGCTCTGCCATTCTCGCTCTGGCTTGGTGATGCGTCCGTTTGAGTTGCCCCCACTTTCGTTGACACCGAGTTAAGAGCGATGATGATTAACGAGGTGTTTTGTGAAGCGGAAAGTATTCAACAAAGAGTTCGAGCTTGAGGCCGTCAAGCTGGTGACGCATCGGGGCATGAGCTGCGCGCAGGCAGCGCGGGATTTGGGCATTGGTCAGAACGTGGTGAGTCGCTGGGTTCGGGAAGCGAAAGCGGATAAGACGCATGCGTTTCCTGGCCGCGGGCAAATGAAGCCAGACGACGCGGAAATCGCACGACTGAGACGCGAATTGGCGAGGACGAAAGCGGAACGAGACATTCTAAAAAAAACCATCGGCTACTTCGCCAAGGAGCCGATATGAGATTTGCATCGATTGCCCGGCACCGGCACGTCTGGCCGCTGCGCTGGATGTGTGAAGTGCTCGCGGTGACCCCAGGAGGCTTCTACGCCTGGCTGAAGCGGCCAGAATGCGAACGCGCTGCGATCGATCGAGAACTGACGACGGCGATCCGCCAAAGCTTTGCCGACAGTGACCGCACGTACGGTGCTCGACGGGTTCGCCGTGATTTGCGCGCCTGGGGTCATCGCTGTGGCGTGCACCGCGTGCAGCGCCTGATGAGCCTGGCGCAGCGGGTGGCGCGGCCTACACGCCGCAGGCTGCCGTTTGATCACGGTATCCGCCCAGAGCATGCGATCGCACCGAACTTGTTAGACCGGCAGTTCGGGGCCATGGCCCCGAACTGCAAATGGGCAGCAGACTTCACGTATCTGTGGACGGCGCAAGGTTGGCTGTACGTGGCGGTCGTATTGGATCTGTTCTCACGGCGTATTGTCGGCTGGTCAATGAGCGCGCAGATGACGGCGCAGCTCGTTACGGATGCAATGCTGATGGCCATCTGGCGCCGTGGACCCAAGAACGCGCTGCTGCATCATTCCGACCAGGGCAGCCAATACACGAGTGAGCAGTTCCAGAAGTTGTTAGCCGAGCATGGTGTAACTTGCAGCATGAGTCGCAGCGGCGATTGCTGGGACAATGCCGCCATGGAAAGCTTCTTCTCGACGCTGAAGGTCGAACGCACGCATCGAAAAAACTATCACTCCCGAGACGAAGCCAAAGCAGACGTGTTCGATTACATCGAAAGGTTCTACAATCTGCGTCGTCGGCACTCGACGTTAGGTTACTTGAGTGCGGCTGATTACGAGAAAGCCGCCGGAATGTGCTGAAAGTGGTGTCAACCGAAGCGGGGTCAACTCAATCAGAGCCAACTCATCGAGCGCACGAACCTTGAGGGGACGCAAAGGAGACAAGCCTTCTACGATCACGCCAAGCCATTGAGGCAAAAAACAATTTACCGAACGCGCATCCAATCCATCATAGGCGCTGTGGATAGTTTCCTGATTATCAATTGACAGCACCTATCGGTTAATTTTGAGCTAACCCTCTACCCACGCGTCGGATTCGGGTGGTTCAATGACTATCTACCCCAAATCGCCGCTTCTTTGAAGCGGGCCCTCCGCTCCGCAGCACCTAATTTTACCGACGAAATCAATTCCGATCTGATCCCGTTGTCCCAGCGCACGTCCCGCCCGGCCCGTCTCTTTTGGTCCACGTTTGATGTCAGTTTACGCAGGCTGCAACTGCTGGAGCAGCTTGACCTCGACATGAAACGGTGGGACCGCACTGATTTACCTGCGCATCGCAAAACGCAATTGGCTATCGGGGTCTATGTTTATATGGATCAGGCGCCATCCAAGCCGCAAGGCGAAACATCACCTCGATCCAAATCGATGCCGTGTCAGGTCGGCAGGGCTCACCCGTGGAAAAACCCCCACACCCCACCGGTCGCGAAGTCAGAGGGTTTCACGAGCATGGTCTGAAGCGTCATACGCTTACGGCGGATCGCAACGCATCGAAGCATTATCAGCGGCGAACCACTCCGATTGCTTCAATCTCTATCTTCAACCCGGGCAATCCGAGAGCAGATACTTCAACGATGGTGTCGGCAGGATACGGCTTAGAAAAGTACTTCTCGCGAAGCCGAACGATGGTCGGGAACTTTGACATGTCCGTCACGTAGATATTCACCTTTGCGATGCGATCGAGTCCCGATCCAGCGCGCTCCAAGACTAGCCCGAGCATGCGAAACGCCTGTTCCGCCTGTTCGTCGAAGTCATCGCCGCCGACAAGCCGCCCCTCCAAGTCCATGCCGACTTGACCGGATACGAATACGAGGTCACCGACTCGGATGGCTTGGGAAATACCGTACTTCTCGTACGGATCCGGCGTTGTCTTGATCTGCTCCAGCTTGTGATCTGCCGCCAGAGCACCATTGGCGTTGGCCATCGCTAGAAGTCCTAAAAGTACAGTTTTATAGATTGCACCAATCATCGATTGTTCTCCTTACAAGCGGATGCGGTAGCTCACGCCCCACGTACGGGGCCGACCAACAAAGCGATATTGAGCACCGAAAAGATTGTATCCCTCAGTGTAATACTCTTCGTTCGTTAGGTTTTGGACAGACGCCGCAACATCCCATCGACCTCCGGAGGATGCCCAGGCGACACGGGCATTCCACAGCGTCAAATCGCCCGCCGCATCCAGCGGGCTGTTGCCGATGTCGAAAAAGTACTCACTAACGTAGTTGAACGCGAGAGTGGCGGAAGCGTCGCCCCCAAACATGCGTGTTTGCGCTCGTACGGAGCCGTTAAAGCTGAACTCTGGAGCAAATACGAGTCTCTTTCCGGAACGGTCCTCAAAGATCGAAGCTCCGCCGGGCGTAGTGCCAATCACGCCCACGAAGTCTTTTGTTCCCGTATCTAAGTAGGCCGCTCCGAGCTGTAGGTCAAGAAATGTGGAAACTTTTCCGGTTACTTCCAGTTCGATGCCACGGATATCCGCATTGGCGGCGTTCTCGATACGGTCGACCGGAATTCCGCTAATAAAGGACTGGGTGAACAACTGCAGATCCTTGTAGTCGTAGAAGAACGCTGCGGCGCTGGTGCGAACTCGTTGGCTCGCCCACGCACTCTTGATGCCAATTTCGTACATTTTGAGGTTCTCGCTGGCAAATGGTTCGATCTGCGGCACACTCGAAATGATGCCGCCAGCGTTGGTACCACCGCTCTTGTAGCCGTTCGCAACCTTTCCGTACAAGAGGAAGTCCTCTGTTGGCTTCCAGTTCGCCGTGAAGTCCCACGATACGAACTCGTCGTCGAAGCGGCGCGCTTCGAGAACATCCGGCGCGCCGAGCACGGCGCCGAAGAACCCGCCGGTATTAACGTTCACGGCGGAATCGGAGCCTTCGGAGCTGAAGCGCAATCCGACTCTGATATCCCATACTTCGTTTGGATCCCACTGCGCATAAGCGAACGCCGCCCAGGTGTCGAGGTTCTGAGCAAAGCGGTTTAGATAGGGATCCTGCGACGGGGCCAACGGATTCTGATAGGAGCTTGGGAGCTCTACGGAACCTTCCTTTTTATCGTCCATGTAAAAGCCGCCGAACATTACGAATAAATCCTCAAATTGCCGGCTCGCCCTCAGTTCCTGCGTGACCTGACGTGAGTCCAAATCCAACGTGAACTTCGCATTCTCGAAAGCGGCCAGTCCGGCTGCAGTCGCCAACCCAAAAGGCACGACCACGCCTGCTTCAACGTGCCGCTTTTTAAGTTCCTCATAGGAGGTTATGGAAACTAAATTCCACTCGCCGATACGCCCACTGGCCGTTAGAGACCCGCCAACCGTATCAAGGTTGAGCGGGATATCGTCAGCGCCGTGGAAATTAGCCGCGTACGGATCGCTGTTCGGGTCTCGATAACCGAACGCGTCGACACATTCGCGTGCGTTGACTCTGGCCACCGAGCAGGGTGTGAAGCTGACCGGATCGAGTAGACCCCGATGGTTCTCGAGCACACTCAAGTTCCGGACGCGACTTCCATGAACCCTGAGATGCAAGGAAGTCGACTCTCCAACGTCCGCAGCGAGCTGCGCCCGTCCCGCGATCACGTCTTTGGACGCGACGCGTTCTCCGGAAACGCGTTCCCGCATATAGCCATCATCGCGGTCGAAAAGCACTGAAATGCGACCGCGCACGTTCTCACCCAAAGGTCCGCTGAGCGCACCCTCAAAACGCCGCTGACTGAAGGACCCGAGCGTAAGCTCGCCATATCCCTCGGCAACATCGGTCGGCGTGTTTGTCACGAAATGAACCAGACCCGCCGTCGCGTTGCGACCGTAGAGGGTACCTTGTGGGCCTCTGAGAACTTCAACACGCTTGAGATCGAAGAGTTTGGCACCCTGGCCCGCCACGGTCGCCAAATAAACTTCGTCGACATACACCGCGACCGCGCCCTCCAGATTGTCGCTGAACGTGTTCAGCCCAATTCCCCGGATGGATAGGGATGGCGTGGTGCCATCACCAGCGGGCGATCCCATTGTAAAGTTGGGAATCTGACCAGCAAGCGAAGTAACGTCACTGATACCTAATTCGCGAAGCTGATTTCCACCCAGGACCGTCATCGAGATAGGCACGTCTAGGATTCGCTCGTCACGACGATTCGCACTGACAATGATCTCTTCTAGCTCGGAATCCTGTGACGTGGCGCCAGACACCAACGGGTTGGCGCTGGCCGCAGTCGTCGGTGACGACTGCGAACCGACGCTCCCCTGAACGCGGGATGTGGCCGACGGCGCCGCAGCCGCGAAGCCGATCCCGTTCGTACTCGCCAACATCGTGAGAGGATGACCCCGCTGTGCGGTCCCAACTGCACTGTAGCTTGCACGAAGAATCGCGATACCGCCCCCGCCGATTTCGACGAACGTGAGTTCGCTTCCTTCTAGCAAGCGGGCAACAGCGTCACGCACCGCGAATTTGCCACGCAACGCCGGCGAACGATGGAAGGCGACGATGGAGCTGTCAGTCGTTACGGGAACCGCGGCCTGCTCAGAGAATCGCAGTAGCGCGGTGGACAGCGGCTGTTCCCTGATACTAAATCCGACCGTCCGCGACAAGCCGTCGCCCGTCTGGTCGGTCCCGGATGCTGGTATTGCGATCGCGGTCACCATCGCACCGATCAGCCAAGCATGCGCCACTCGGCGCGTTGAACTTGCCCTCATCATTCCCCCTTACGACGTCAGTCTTGTGGTCCCGAAGTGCTATGACGTTCGGACGGTCAAATACGGAAATGGCACGATCAAGGTCGGTGGTTTAGGCCGCAAAAAGATACAAGCGCATGACCTGCCAAATGGTCCTAATATTGTCTGCCGAGTATTCAAGACGATACCTATAAACATGGTGCGATATGCGACAGCTACCATGCTCGGAGGAGTTCCGCGACCATGAGTTTTGACTCGTTGGACAGGCTGGAAGCGGTTAACGGAGATTCCCCGCGAGCGCAGCTCGTCGCACAACTTTTCAAAGAGCACAATGCCGCATTGGTGCGATTCTTAGCCGCCCGCTTGCATTCCGAGCAAGACGCGCGCGAGATTGCTCAGGAAGCGTACGTCAAACTACTATCGCTCGATAAGCCAGGCGCTATCAGCTTCCTTCGAGCATTCCTTTTCAAGATCGCAGCGAATTTGGCAGTAGATCGACAACGCAGTCGCGGACGATTTGAGCGCCTTGTTGCCGCCGGCTTTTTGGATGAACTCCGCGAGGTGCCGACTCCGGACAGGGAATTGGCGAGCGCACAGCAACTTGCCATCGTCCATCGCCTAGTCAGCGAGTTGCCAGCCCGTTGCCGTCGAGCGTTTCTGCTACACCGAATATACGGACAAGACATTACCACCATTTCTCGACAGATTGGTGTGACTGAGCGAATGGTCAGAAACTACATCGTCCGCGCATCGTTGCATTGCGTGGAGGGTCTACGGGGCGTCGACGAGATGCGGGGGCGCAGCTGTGAGTGATCCCGAGGCCCCCTCGTCCCTGGGTGAGTCGTTGGAAGTAGAGGCTGCGCACTGGCTAATCGAGCTGCAATGTACGGATGTCTCACTCGAACGGATCGCCGCATGGCAGACATGGTTAGTGCAGGACGCCTCCCATGCTGCTGCGTTTCTGAATGTCGAGCGCGCCTGGTTAATCGCGGGACAGTCAGTTGCTTCCGCGCCGCCTTGGCCAAGCGATGCCGAAGTTGCGGATGATGGATACGATACGTCGAAATCCATTTCGGACTGGAACGCCGCACGGAAAGAAGACGATGCGATCGCGCCAGTGCACTTACGCGAGGACACACGTTCGGCGGCACAACATGGCCGGCGCTGGCCAAATGCTGCAGTGTTCGCTGGAGCAGTCGTTTCCGCAGTAGTCGCCGTGGGATGGGTCCTGTCGGACCGATCAGACAACGCAACCATGGTAGCCGCGCAGGCCGTGCAGACGCATATAGCGGAGATCCGTGAGGTTGCCTTGCCGGATGGATCTACGGTCACACTTGGGGCGAGTACCCGTTTGGCGACGATGTTCGATCGCCATGAGCGGCGCGTTCGGTTGGAGGGTGGCGAGGCGTACTTCCAGGTTGCAAGAAGCCCCGCTCGGCCATTTGTCGTGGTAATTGGCGACACGGCGGTTACTGCGGTCGGTACCGCTTTCAACGTTCGCAGTACTGGCGATCGCATTGACGTCGCGGTTTCAGAAGGGGTCGTGAGAGTCGTTCCTCCACCTGTGAACTCGCGTGCAACGCGTCCGAGGCGAGCAGTACTACTTGGAGTCGGCGAACAGCTAAGTCTCGGCGACAAAAACATGCCTGCGGTCGTGCGGCGCGTCGATCGCGCAAGTATCGCTGGCTGGCGCGAAGGGCGATTGCAGTATCTCAGCGAGCCGTTGTCGAACGTCGTTGCAGATGTCGCGCGGTACAGTCCTCGAACCATCGAACTTTCCGATCCAACGATCGGGGAACTCAGGGTCACCGGTACGGTGTTTGCAGACAGACTGGAGACTTGGTTTCGGAGTCTCGAGGTCGCACTACCAGTTCAGGTCATCGAGTTGCCGGACGGGACGGTGCGCATCGTAGGAGCGCCGGCTGCTCCCGGGGTATCGCCGTGAATCGAAATAATATCTGATCCACCCGCCGGCCTGAACTCTCGCAAGAAATCTATGCGGTACAGACCGGACGCTTACCAGCTTGTGGATGATCTCTCCGGTCGTGCGTCTCTGCTTCGGCTTCTTCCAAACGTCCTGTTTCCGTTCTGCGGACCATCAACCTGGATCAAAAATCGCCGGTCAAGTCACTCAAGGGCGACTCGATGCGCAAAGCCAAGAACGTTCACCGAAACAATCATTCCCGACCCCGTCGTTCTCGATGACAGTTCTCATCCCGCCTCACATCTGCCCGGCATCAACCGGAGCGGTGGCCGGCCTTGCCCCCGAAATGCTGGACCCGCATCACCGGACTGCGCAGAGCCATACGTTTGCGCAGTGCTGCTCGGTGACGCGCGCTCGATTACGATACAATTTCCTAAGCTAGTTCGAGCTCCAAAAGGGCTTAAAAGGCCATCGGCATGATCCGGGAATGGTTTGAAAGGTCGCCACCGTGTCTCTGTCAAAACAAAAACGCACTTCTCAATCCCGCAAAGCCAGCAATACACGCTACCGCGTTTTGGAAGGCGTGCTCGATTGCCTCGTTGAGGTCGGATACGCCAATACATCGATTTCAACCATCGCAGATCGCGCAGGCGTGTCTCGGGGAGCGATGCAGTTTCATTTTCCGACCAAGCGTTCTGCGATGGAAGCGGCTATCACGCACCTGATGCAGCGTCGGCTCGATACATATCGCGCTGACATGGCAAAAATCCCCGCGTCAGAGAGTTTTCTGGACCACGCGATTCGGGCGTACTGGAAGCAAGTCACGCGACCCGAGTTCATTGCGTTACAAGAACTGACACTCGCCTCGCGAACCGATGCCGGCCTTGCCAAGCTGCTATCACGTGCATTTCGTGAGTTTGTTATTCAGTCGCGAGCGCCTTTCCTTAAAGAATTTCCGCAGTGGCGGCAGCAAAGCAAGCGTTACAACAACGCCGCGAATCTCGCCCAGTACGTTGTCGAGGGCATGGCATGGGGTTATCTCAACGGCCATTTGAACGATGCAGCCGTCAACACTCTTCTCGCCACAACCCGTGATACGGTGTTGCAGCTACTGGAAGACCCCACGCCAAAGACTCGTCGGCCCAAGTCCACGCGCTCAAAGGTAGCGCGACGTGGAGAACGCCACTAGGCATTCACTGGAACTTCGAGCACGGGTTCGTCTCCCGACGGAGTATTTTCGAGAGCGAGAAATGCGAGCCCACCCAAGAACAGCGGCACGACTGCGCACCACGTAAACGCCGTGGCCCAGCCAACGCGCGGCGCTAGGTAGCTCAGCAGCAGCGGCGAGACGAGCCATGCCGTCGTGACGGCAAGAGATCCAGTGAGTGCGGTCGCAGTCGCGCGAACAGCCGTCGGAAACAACTCGCCGATCAGAGGCATACGAACGGCCTCCGATCCGTAAAAGAAAACGATAGAAATACCCAGGCCAAGGATCAGCGCGGCCTCGCCATGAGCAAGCCAAACGGTCGCGGCGAACGCTATCGCCCCGGCCAGAATCCAGATGATCAACGTGTTGCGTCGAGTGGTAACGAATTCACCCACGTAAGATGCGGCAAGATAGCCGATCGCCCCGATTGCGTACGAGAATCCGGCAATGCGGCTCGCGTCAGCAGGATTGAAGCCGTGGGCCTGGACCAGGTAGGTCGGTAGAAAATAGGTGGTCCCTCCGATCGCGAGGCTGATCAGGAAGCTACCCCCGAAGCAAACCAGCGAACGCCGCTTCAGGTCAGGCGCAAACAGGCGCCGAATGCGGTCCGTAGCGCGTATCGGTTGCACGAGAGCGGCTTGTTCTTTTTCAAACTTAGATGACTCCGGGAGTAGCCAGCCCAGCAACGGTGCAAGGGCGGCCACGACAAATCCGGCAAGAAAAATCGAACGCCAACCGTAGGCTGCCATTATCGGCGCAGCGATCAGTGAAGCAAACGCAAACCCGAGTGGATACCCCATCTGCAGCAGGCCTGAGATGAACCCACGATAGCGACCCGGCGCCGCCTCGACCACGAGAGTGTTCGCGATCGGATAGAGCCCCGCGCCAATGGCGAATCCGAGTACCCGGAACAGACCGAGATACCATAGTGACGGCGCCAACGCGTGCGCGCCGACACACAGCGCCGAGATCGCCAGTAGCGCGACGAATACGCGTCGCCGCCCGAACTGATCAGCGGCCAGACCGGCCATAACCACTGTGACGCTGGCTACCAGGAAGGACAACGACAGCAGCTGACCGATCACTTCGAGACCAATCCCAAATTCCGCAGTGATATCGGGGATCGCGAAGGAGAACAGGGACTGGTCAGCCGTTGAGAGCGTAACGCCCGCGATACTAACGCCCATCACGCGCACCAGGCGTCGGTCCAGAGAGGCACGGATGTCAGTCCATGAAAACTCGCGCACGGTGCTACCAGACCGGCGTCGTTTTGCCGATCGAACTCATGAACTCCTGATGATCTTCGTACCCCTGATCGACTAAACGCCGCGCCACACCGGCGGCCGGAAACCCGCCTTCGAGCCCTGCCAGCAGCAAAGTTCCTTCAACTTCCGCTCTCGTCACTCCGTGGTGAATCGCAGCACGAACGAAATACCGCACATCCTGATGCACAGCAGCACACACAGCGATAGCAACGAGCAGCTTCACTTTCAGTTCCGGCGCGGAGAACTCCCAAACACTCGGTGCGATTCGGCACATTAGAACAAGATTGAAATCGCCTTCGCCCAACTGCGTCGCGAGCACCGTACCGTAATCGTCGCCAAAGATGCGCCGGAACATATGTTCGGCTCGCATCCGTTCATCGGCAGTGATCTGCACTTCGTCAGACAAGCAACAACGCTCGGGGAAGATCGTACAGCCGCTCAGCACCGTCCTTCGTGATCAGCATGCTCTCCTCGAAGAACATGCCACCCCAGCCAATCTCATGCAGTTCCATATCAAAATTCAAAACCATGTTCTCCACGATCTTAAAGTCACCGAGCTGACCGCCGGCGATGAACGGAACCTCAATGTGATCGAGTCCGATTCCATGAGTGAACGCGAGTTCAAATGTGGGTAGACCGGAGCGCCGTACGGCGGCGATGGTCTGGTTGCGCAACTCGCCGGTGCTGGCACCGGGGCGCAGGCCGCCATACCCAACCTCGATGCCCGCTTCATAAGCTTTCCAGTAGCGCTGTAGCTTTGCGCTCGGCTCACCCAGGACTGCGGTTCGCTGGGCATCTCCCATGTACCGCTGCCACTTGAGCATGGCATCGAAACAGATCTGATCCCCTTCGCGAATCGGATAGCGCTTATTGACCCGCCCCGCGCCGGCACTGCGGGGGCCCGCTCCATTGAATGTTGCGAAGACGCGAGCACCTTGCGACGCAACTGATACCTCATAAGCTCTGTACACATCTTCCCAGGTCGCGCCGTGCCGGATGGCGGAAACCGCCGACTGAACGGCAATGGAATTTTTGCGAGCACTTTCACGCAGCAGCGCGATCTCGTCCGGGGTCTTGACCATGCGGATCTCGATCAGCAAATTGCTGGCATCCACCACCGTAGCGTCATCGAGCGTACTGCCAAGTGCGGCCGCGAACCGCGTATCGTCGAGACCGATGCGCCCATTCGTGAGACCTTTCTCCCGCAAAGCTGCCGCAGCGCCCTCCATGACTCCCGCATAGGGACGCGCTTCAAGTGTGCGTACCCACCTAGCGATCTCAAGATCAGCTGGATCGGTCAGCGGCATATCGGGATTGAAGGTGTGAACCTTCAATACACCGCCATAGATGCCGAAGTAGTACATCCGCACATCGCTCATCCACGATGGGCGCTCGACTAACACGGCCGCCTCGATCTCGGTGACGACTAGACATGGGTCAATCGAGTGATCCCGCGGCACGATCGCGCACGCGACCCAAGGCACGTCGTAAAGAAAGTCCGACTCATAGTCACTTAAGTAGTAGACGTTGTTGGAAGAGACCGCGACTAGGGCCGTTAGGCCTTCGCGATCCATGATCTCGTCCGCACGCTCGCGGTTTAGCAACATGGCGCTATCGATACCGCTCAGAGGCGAGATAGCCGCCGACGCGGGCCTCCCAATCGTCGACCTCACCATAGATGCCGGTGTAGTAGTCGGCAAGATAGATCAGAAAAAAGGCACCGTTCTGCGTACAGACCGGACCGTGTCGAATACCCGGTGGCCGGCCAATATAGAAATCCTTGTGCAAGACGAGGTTCTCTTTCACATCTTCGCGCTTGTGATCGTAGGTGAGCCCGATGTAGCAGTCTCCGGCGATCAAATACAGACACTCATTGTGTGGATGATGCTCGGTACCCGGATCAACGAAACCAGGAGACAGCACGGTAAGCGCCACCACCTCCTTCGTACCGTCGTCTTTTCTCAAGGCTTTGGTCAGGACGCCTGGCGGACGCCCTTCCTCGCCCGTCCTCGGATCCACCCAGGTAGACTTCTTGACGATGTCTTTCATCGGATCGACCCACGGGCGCCGCCACGTATCGACGTGTGCAATGTGTCGTCCAAGATCGGTTCCGGCACGCGATTCGTCTTCAACCTCGAACGCGTAGGCGCGATCAGTGAAAATCAGCACCTTGGCGCCTTTCATCGATGAGAGCGGGCCATAGGCCATCCCCGAAGGAATATAGGTATACGCACCGGTGGAGAACGACTGATTCTCGACCTGCAACTGTCCCTCAAGGATGTAGAGATCCAAAGATGCGTCATTGCGCCCGCGCGGACAATGCCAACCAGGCGGCACCTCCAAGACGAGATGCTGTCCACCGGTCTTCAACTCAACTGTCAGTGTGCGGGCGAGCACCCCGGGGCCGGCGTCACCGTGAAGGACAAATGTGTCGGCCCGGCTCACATCTAGGCAGTCCTGTCTTCGCATGGCCATCAGCGCGTACCCCTCTTTGCAGTTTTAGACCCACGAACGGTCTGGCGCGGCCGCCCCAGTGCGTTAAGGAATCGGGTAACGGCGGCACAGCAGTCTTTCGGTCGCGTGATCATGCAGTACGTGCTACCGGCGCCCTTGATGGTTGCCAGTTCCACGTCGGGCTTGAGGGCAAGAAAGCCATCCATCAGCGTCTTGTAACTCGCGGAGTCGAGCTTCTCGTCACTGTTCAGTGCGCTCTCGTCGCCCATCAACAGCAGCGTAGGGCACCGAATGTTGGGCAGATCACCGGTGAGATCGACGTTTCCATACGCTTCCAGCACGGCGTCAATCGTCGCCAAGTTAACGTTCGCCCGATAGCATCCCTTCGCCCAACGCTCGTAGCTAATACCCTCCTTCGAATAGAGCAACTGCGGTGGAAGCACGACGCCGGCAAAAAGTCGAGACAGCGTCTCGATTCCAAATACCCGCCCGACCCCGGCGGACACGCGGTAGATGTCTTTCCAGGTCTGGTCTGCACGCACGAACGGATAGGCCACAAGGGCATGCATCATCTCGGGATACTTTGCTGCGAAACGCAAGCCGATTGACGATCCGGTCGACGTACACCAAAGACTGATCTTGGCTATGCCCTCGTGATCGAGGATGGCCTTTAGATCGTCTACCCAGCGTTCAGTGGAGTATGGACCAGACTGGCTCCAACCGGACTTGCCGACGCCGCGGTAGTGCCAATGCAGGATGCGATGATGCGGCAGAAGGTGCGGATCACAGAACTGAAACTGTTTGTCTACGAGCGCGAAGCCGCCAATCATCACTAGTGGAATCTCACCCTCGCCCCGCAGTTGGTACCAAAGGTCCACGCCATCAACACGTATCTTCGGCATCGGTCTTCCCCTCAAGTCAGATAGTCGTGGATGACGCGCACACCGTGCAGACGAAATCCCATGGGCATCCAGTAGCCGCCGTAAACTTCGCGCGGCTGAATCGGTAGCAGCTCTTCATTGTCGGCTTCAAAAAACTTAAGCGTTGCTGGACCCTGCAGGATCTCGCCGAAGCTCGTATCGGTCATGACCATCTGGGTGAGGTCGTGCACGAGCGGGCGGCCGCGCGGCGGCACATGGCAGTCCGGAAAATGGCGTTCACAGGTCAGCGGAAGGTGCCGCGTGTAGAAGTCCATGCCGGACGACGGCAACGTTCGTCCCGGGGCGAAGGCAATGTCTACTAGCTTTTCACCATGGCGGGAGACTGTGCGCCGCACGGTACTGCCCAGCACCGCGCTCTGTTCGCCGCCAGGCATCAGGGGATGCAAACCGCTTTGCTCGATGGTCGCGAGCTTCGAACATGCGCCGAGAAACCAGCTGAGTGCGACGAGCCAGTCACGGTCACCCCACTGGAATGCGGAATACATCGTTCGAGTGCCGTTGAGCAGGCACGGCACGCCGATAACGCAAACGTTGTAATGTGTCCGTGCGGGACCCATCTCCGCAGGCGTCATGCTCTCCGGGTAGCAGCGCAGGTGCGGCGTCCACAGGAACGCCTCGCCGCTGTCATCCGCAGCCTGCAACGGCGCGGGCAGCAACGAGGACAACGCCTTTGGATCGGTGCGGAAATGGATCACCAGCAGATCCCCGGCGAACCGCCACGGCAGCGGCGCCACCATGGACGCCTGACCCAGAGGCGTAAACGGACGCGTATAACCCTTTGCCGCATGCGGAGTGTTCAAGTGATCGCCCCCCAAGGCTGTTGCAGCGGACGCGCGGTGACGCCGCTCGCGAGATAGCGGCGGCTACGCTCTGCGGCCCATGCAGGGGATTCGAACTGGAAATCGATTCGACGCTCTCCCCGGCAGAACCAAGTGGCCCCGGGACCGGTAGCTTGAGGGCCATGTGGTCGTAGCCCTGGTCTGAATATGTACGTTCCGGCCGTCACGACGCCCGTGTTGCCCATCAGGAATTCGCCCTCCAGCAAAAGCAGCTCTTCCCAAGTATCGTGCGACTCCAGTCTCGGGTCCGACCAGGCAGGTCCATGGCGCGTCAGCAACGTATATGCGCCGGTCACGGGATGCTCGCGCAGAAACTTCACTCCCAACCCTGGCCCCGTCTCCGCAGAAGTGCGTCCTTCAAACGACGGCGGCGGCAGCCACGGCAAGGCGGGGATGTGTATCGGTTGCTCACGCCACATCGGTTCCGCCCGCCCGCTCGGCATCCAGTTGCACGGGCTGGCAGACATCCACACCAGCTCACAACCAGTCTCGCTATCGAGTACGGGGATCACGGTGCGCGGTTCGTAGACCGCATAGTCCCCGGCCTTGAGAGTCGTAGGTCCCCACTGCAACTCGCCACGGAGGATCAGTAGCTCGAGCTCAGACTCGAACGAGCCGGGAGTGGGCCAGTGCCAGCGCGAAGGGATCCGCAAATACCGCGATTCTGCGCCTGTAACGGCATCGGTACTTAGCCGGGAGAAACGTGCACCGGTGGTAACGCCGTCGATCTGCCACGGTTCCCCCACCGCCTCACCCAACGTCGCGTATTCCACGTGACTCCGGCTCATGAACTACTTCCCGGCCGCAGGTTCGTAGGCCTTCGAGAGGTACTGAACCGCCATTTCAGCCGCCGGGAAGCCCGCCTCCAGCCCCGTCAACAACAGAATCTCTTCAACCTCTTCGTGAGGAATCCCATGATAGGCCGCCATCTTCATGAAGAACTCAACCTCAGTACGGTTTAGCGCCGTGAAAACACCGATACAGCAAAGTATCTTGGTCTTCAGATCCAATCGCTCAGACTCCCAAATCGGCGTCATAGCCTGTATCGCCAGCGAATGGAAATACGCGGGTCGGGTCTTCTTGATCCACTGATAGGTTTCTTCACCGCCTTGCGGGCCCCACAACTTCAAACACACGGCTTTGAACCGCGCTTCCATCGCATCCATACGGCCTCCTTCTGTCGTGTCCAATTTAGCCATGCCCCTGCTTCTCTCCGATGGTCATCCACCACGGATAAGCGCCAAAGAAATAGCTTTCGCCCGACCCCCAACCTGTCAGCTCGTTTGGCAACGGAACATCGCGCACAGAGACGAATCCGCTGCGCTCGAACATCTCGACCCGATCTGACTTGAAGAACTCCGGGATATACGGATCGCTCATCCGTCGACCGGTGGAGTCGATAAGGAAGGCGGACAGAGGACTATAGGTCTCCCGTAGATCTCGATACGGCGGCGATTCCATAATCGCGAACACACCGCCTGGACGAAGGATGCGCAGCGCTTCCCGAACTGTTGCGTCGCGTGCCTTTCGTGGCATCTCATGAAAAAGCCAAATGGCAACGACCAGATCGGCGCTCGCATCAGGCAGTTGCGTATCCTCGGCATAACGCTGAAGGAATCGCACGCGCTTGCCGCGCGACTCCGCAAGTCGATGGCCGTACTTGAGCATCGCCGCGGCGTAGTCGACTCCAATCAACTCGGCGCCTGGATACAGATCGGCGTAGGGAAGCGTGCTTTTACCCACGCCACAACCGAGATCAACGATTCGTCGATAGTCGCGATTTGGTACTCCGCGAGCCAACGCCCAACCCATCTCGTCGTGATCATCTCTGTGAACCAAAAAGGGACCGATCATTGTGTGATACAGCACCCCCGCAAACTCAGCATGGTAGTTGCCCGGTTGGGTGTGGATATCGATGCTTCGATAATAGCTCGGCGGCGGCAGATCTGGATTCAGCTCTACGGAACCCAGTGATCCTGGCTGATTGACTGCGTCTAACCACGCGCGAACCGCTTCTTTCTGTCGGCCGATAGAGCCCAGTAGTGTGCGAAACAGTCGGGCGTGATTGTGAAACTCGAAGAACGCCCCAAATTGATACGCCGCACTGGGCTCCATGACCTCCGCAATCTCATCAACGCTAGGCTTCGCTGATGGCAGGCGCGATTCTTGAGCGTGGAAATGCGCGGTCATCGCTCTTCCAATGCCTGTGGAGTTGTACCGCATAAGGGCCTCAACAAAATCGAGCTTGGCTCGCTCATCGCAGGAGGTCCGAACTATCGATTCCATATGCAGCCCCTGTGGAAACTTCGTATTGACGAACAAGCCGATCGTATTGTTTTGGTCTGCAGAGTGCAATATAGTCGCAACTTATACTCTCCGACACCGCGCTTAGAAGCCGCTGTCCTTGAGACTCGAGCCGGCTGGTCGGCTGGTTTCGTTTATGCCCGAGTCCGTTTGGCGAGCTTATTCACGATCGCATTTCCAGGGGATAGCAAAGTCATGCACAAGATAGAATTCCAGTTTCGACCCGGTTTGATGGCGGTGGTCTGTGGGGCGCTGTCCGTCAGCGTATCGCTGGTCTCGGTCGCCCAGACACCTCGAGAGAGCGGAGCGCTCGAGGAGATTGTCGTCACCGCCCGTAAGCGCAACGAAAGCATTCAAGATATTCCCGTAGCCGTGTCGGCGGTGACAGAAGCGGCCATGGAGCGCCAGCAGTTTCGTGATTTGCGCGACATGAGCTTCTCTGTTCCCAATTTGATCGCCTTCAAGAACCAGACGACCGCCAACAGTTCGGCACCTTTCATCCGGGGCGTCGGACAGGATGACTCCACACCAGTGGCCGAGCAGGGCGTCGCAACCTATGTTGACGATGTCTACATGGCCCGCTCGCAAGGAGCCTTGGTGGATCTCATCGACTTTGAACGCGTTGAAGTGCTGCGCGGACCGCAGGGTACGCTCTATGGCCGAAACTCATCGGGCGGCGCATTGAAGTTCGTCACGCGCAAGCCGTCGCTAACCGAAACCCGCTTCGTCGGTGACGTAACGGTGGGAACCTTTGATCGCCTGGACCTACGCGCCGCATACAGCGTGCCGCTGATCGAGGACAAGGTGGGTGTCAAGATTGAAGCGGTGGCTAGAGACCGCGACGGGTATATGACGCGCGTCGACAACGGTGACGAAGTCAATCGGATCGATCGACAGGCGGCTCGACTGTCATTGCGTTACGCCATCGCTGACAACCTGATGCTGGATGTAGCCTTGGACGGTGCGCGTGACCGGTCCGGCATTCAGACGCCGTCGGCGATTCAGCCAGCCGCGAACGGAGCACTGCCGGGCGGGTACGAATTCCTCTACGGGGATCCGTATCGAACTGGCGCTGATGTGCGCGACAAGAACGTCTTCAATGGATGGGGGGCGTCGAACATCCTGGCTTGGCAAACCGGTCTCGGTGAGTTCAAGTCGGTGTCAGCGTATCGTCGCTTTGATAACGAATTCTATTCCGATCTCGGTGGTCGCCCCGCGAATCTCGACCTTTATCGAGTGCTTGATCATCGGCAGTTTACGCAGGAGTTCCAGCTCGCATCTTCGGGGGACGGCGCATTCGACTACGCGATCGGGCTGTTCTATTTAGAGGAAAAGTTCCACAACGTTGACGTATTTCTGTTCCTTGATGACTATGTACAAAGCACCAAGAGTTACGCACTGTACGGCGAAGGCACCTACCAGATCTTCGACCGCACACGCATTACTTTTGGCGGTCGCTACACTCAGGACAAGAAGACCATAGATGGCGACTACATCGGCATCGGCGGTACATTCTCAGTGTCAGACCTGAAGGCGGACTTCAACAACTTCTCGCCAAAGATCGGAATCGACTATCGCCTGAACGATCGAGCTCTGATCTACGCGACCGCAACAGAGGGATACAAAGCCGGGGGCTTCCAAGGCTTTCCGCAGAACCTCACGGACATCACGCAGGAGATCGTCCGTCCCGAGAACGTACGGGCCTACGAGATCGGCGCCAAGACAGAATGGCTCGACGGTCGCGTCGTACTGAACGGCGCTGCATTCTTCTCCGACTATACTGACAGGCAGCTCAATTCGTTCAATCCGGCGACACTCGGCTTTGTCGCACGTAGCGTCGATGCGGAGATCAAGGGTATTGAGCTGGAACTGACGGCAGCATTGACTGCGGACTTGACGCTGTCAGGCTTCGTCTCGACCCTCGATGGCAAGGTGACCAAAGCTGACGCCACCGATCCGTTGGTTCCACCGGTTGGCAAAAAGCTGCCGTTCGTGCCGGACGTCAGCGGGAAGATTGGGCTCGACTGGAACATACCGGCCGCCAGCGGTGCCGAATGGTTCATTGGTACCAACGTTGCGTACAAGGGGAAGATCTACTTTGCGACGTTTAACGAGCCGTTCGCCGTTCAGAAAGCCCATGAACTCGTAGATGCCCGATTCGGTTACCGCACGGCAGATGAAAAGCTCGAGATTTCGTTAGGAGGTCGCAACCTAACCGACAAAGAATGGGCTGACACCGGCGCCGTCATCGATGGTGGCGTATTGTGGATGGCGGAGCCGCGAACCTGGTCTGTAACGTTCCGTTATCAGCCGTAGACCGTCATGGCCAAGCCGCACGTCGAGAACTTGAGTATCTACAGTGTGGCAGCGCAGCCGTGGGAGCCCGTTGGGCTCCCCGGCGGCGCTCAGCTGAGAACCCTGTCCGAGGATCTTCAGAACGGTGCGATGACGGGCGTGATCGAACTCCCGGCCGGCTTCGACTCGCGGGTGACGGTTGCGCCGGACGTCGAGCTGCAGTGCTTTGTGCTGGTCGGCCGCCTCCATCTCGGAGACACCACGGTGCCGCCGGGTGGGTATTGCTATCACCCGCCGGGCAGCCCCATGGGTCGATGGCAATCCCCAAGTGGGGCAAGAGTACTGGTGATCGCGAACGGCGCGCCATCATTCCGCGCCACATCGGTGCCGACACTCGCGCCGGCGGCTATCGCACTTGTGGACAGCTTCTCCCTGAACTGGATCGACCCACTCAAGGCGTCGGATCCGAGCACCGAGTTCCGGACCGGTATCTGCGTCAAGATGCTGCGAGTTGACCCTGTGACTGGGGGAACCACTCACCTCGCTGGTCTGTTACCCGGTTGGTTCATGCCCGGCATGGAAGTTCACCCGGTCTATGAAGAGAACTACTGCTTGTGCGGCGATGTGCGCATTGCCGATATCGCGGGTCAGCCGGGGTATACGATGTCAGAAGGTACCTTTCTGTGCCGTCCGCCCGGCATCGCACATGGTCCGGTCGTCTCGAAGAACGGCAACGTGAATCTCGTCTACGCGCACGGTCGACTCGGAATCGACTATGTAGAACATCCCAATGCTCAGGCGCTGATCGACGCTCATCTGTACGACTCCGCCTGGAAGTAATGCCGTGCTGCTAAACCTCGACCGCAGCCGGCAACGAATGACGGCCGAAGGGATCGACGCTTGGGTTTGCGTACTTCCAAAGCACGTTTACTATCTGAGCGGCTACCAATCAGATTGGCTCTTTGATATGCCTTGGGCGGCTTGCGCCATTCTGCCACGAGATCCGAATCTACCGGCCACACTGATTGTCCACGACGTCGAGCTCACGAACCTTGCCGAAAGCCCGACGTGGATGCCTGTTGTCCGCCCCTACTTCGCGGCTGTAGACGGACGAACGTTTCCGCACTACGCCGCGGTCGAAGGAGTCGAACTCAACCCTGTGGAACAGCAGGTGCTGGAAACAGAAACTCGCTGGTCCGAAAGCGCAGCCTCCAGTTGCCCTGAGTCAGCATGTGAGTCGCTACGCGCGCTCGGACTTGCCACAGCACGTGTCGGTTTTGATGATCTCCGCTTTAGAGATGTCTGTTGTGCGAAACTCCCGGAACTTCGCGGCCTCGATGCGCTGCCTGATCTGATTTACGCCCGGCAGATCAAGACCGCGGATGAACTCGCCCTGATGCGTGAAGCAGCTCGTCGAAACCAGCATTGCATCGTCTCCACGCTCGAGTGCATCCACGAAGGCACTCTGTGGAGCGAAGTGCGGCGCCACTACTGCGTGGAGGCCGCTCGGAACGATTGTTCACCGGCTTCATTCTTCGTAGGAGCCGGCCGCAAGAGCATGGGTCTGTGGGCGAACCAGGACTACCCGGTGCCGGCGGAACAACCCATCTGCCTCGATGCCATGCTGACGTATCAGCGATATTTCGGTGACGCGCAACGCACCGCGGTTGTGGGAACGCCGTCAAGGAAGCTCGAAGTTTATTGGCACGCCGTTAGCACCGCTGCTTCGGAATGCTACGCCGACATGCGGCCCGGCATTGCCACCGCCGCGCTGCGCGAGCGTGCGATCCGTACCGTCCGGGACCTCGGCATCCCTCATTTCCGGCACGCGTTCGTACATGGCCTCGGACTGGATCATCTTGAACTTCCGGGCGACGGCCGCGGCTTCACCACCTTTACACTGGAAGCGGGGATGGTTGTAAACATGGATCTGGAGGTGTGCGAACTCGGCTTCGGCGGAATCTACTTCGAGCAAACCATGTTGATTACACCGAACGGAAGTGAGTGCCTTTATTCCATGCCGCGCGAGCTCGCGCGGCTTTCCTAACACGCTTGAGCTTGAGGAGAAGCTACGATGCCACAGCCAAGCTTTCTGGGTGATCCGATGTCCGATCGAATCATGCAAGTGGTGATGAACCTCGCCGAAGAACTCTATGTAACTCGGCATCGAATGCAGATCTTGGAACGTCTGCTGGATGACAAGGGACTTTTGCATACGGCAGACATCGAGTCCTTCGAACCCGACGCGGCTGACAGCGCCCATATGCGCCAATTCCGCGATGAATTCGTTGCCAAGTTACTCGACTCGGCAGTGGGTGCAGAAAAAAATGATTGACACGTGACATGGATGCCGCGCGAGCTAACGACGTCAATTCGCCAGACACCAATCGGTTCGACAGCTATGGGCGTCGGGTATTCTTTATCTGCCTGCTGGGTTGGATTCTCACCAACATGGACCAGTCCTTCTTCGGCTATGCCGTGCCGGCGATCATGGCCGAGTTCGATATCGGACTCGTAACGATCGGTCAAATTCTCTCCGCTGCGTTCATCCTAGCCGCCGTGTCTGTGGTTTTGGTCGGCCTGCTGGCAGATCGCTACGGGCGCCGCGCCACATTCACGGGTTGTCTCGCAGGCTCCGCTTTACTGGTGGGGCTGCAGGGATTTTCACCAAACCTGGAGACGCTCGCGGTACTGCGCTGCCTCGCGTTCGCTCTATCGAGTGGTCTCGTCCCTATCACCAACGCCATGGTGGTCGAAACGGCGCCGGCCCGCTTTCGCGGATTGCTGTCCGGACTATTACAGTGCGGGTATCCGCTCGGCTGGTTTCTTTCCTCGATGCTCGCCACGCCGATAATGCAGAACTACGGCTGGCGCTACATGTTTCTGCCGGCACTGGCAGTTGTGCCGCTCGCCCTGATACTCGGACGATTCCTCCCGGAAAGTCGTGTTTTCGAGGCTTCCAAGCAAGAAAACATCATGGCGCCGAACGAATCCGCTGCGAGTCGCATCACATCGCTTTTTCTCGGCGCCTACAGAAGGCGCGCAATCCTAGGTTGGCTCGCCTTCTTCATGTTTGGGGGAGCGTATGCGGGCACTGCATTCTACTTCCCGACTTTCTTTCAGCAGGTCCGAAACTACACTCCAGAGGACGCCACGATTCTCGTTGGTATCTCCTACGGCATAGGCTTCCTAGGTTACGTCGCAGCGGCGTTGGTCGGCGAGTTCCTGACGACTCGCCGAAACACCGTGATCATCTGGACGTGGACCGGCGCTCTCGCGGTACTCGGTGTGATCTGGCTTGACCAGGGCTACTACGGAAACATGATCTGGTTTGGCTTGACGGCCGTTTTCTTCTACGGCACTGCAGCCGTGTTGACGGCCTTCATCGCCGAGATCTTTCCGACACGGATCCGCGCCACCGCAGTAGCTGTCGTCGCAGGCGTCGGAATCAACGTCGGATTTGCGATCTACCCACTCTTGGTCGCTGAACTCGTCGAGGGTCGTGGCTGGCAGTTCGCGTTCACCGTGACTGTTGTTCCATCACTGATTCTTGCTGGCGTGTTCACGCTTTTTCTGCCGAACCTGCGATCCGGTACGAGCCTTGAGGACGCCGGCACAATCAGAGGAGCATCCTAAGCATCTACGCTACTGGCTTGGCGGACTCTGCAACTTGGATTTCGGACAGCGGTTTGATCACTTTTAACAAGCACGCGGCCAATTCCAGCAAGCAGATCTAAAGTTCCTGGAGCTCGGCCGCCATGTATTGCCAGTCGCCCAACTTCTCGCCCAACCGCAGGCACGCGCGACGTGCGCGGCGCACCTGCGTGACGTGAAATTTGCCGCTGCCTCGCGTGTCCACCAGGTAGATATCGTCGGGTGGGTGCTGTACCTGTTCGCACTGCTGGTCGAAGGCTTCGCTAACCAGGCCCGCATTGGTGATGGCGACATCCTGGTTCTCAACAATGAGGACGGTCCGCGTATTGCCGGTGCGCGCCGCGTGGAGTTTCGGTGCCTTGCCGCGAAGGGCGCTCAGCAGGCGGGCGTGTCGCAGTCTCTCGATATCCTGAGGGACAAAGCGGCCCGGCAACAAGCGGCCGCCCGGTCCTGTGCAGTGGTGGCATGCAAGCGTCACACGAACCGGCGCCTCGGGTTTGTCGGCGTGGATACGAGTCTCTGTGGGCCCCTTCCCGCGCGGCGGCACCGGTAGCCGCAGGACGGCTCCGCGAGCCCATTCAAGGAGAG
>Ga0163146_10002068_pt1 | contig 27868 bp, 22 predicted proteins | sample OliLakLV19MP7G1_FD_148648 | JGI IMG/M metagenome (GOLD analysis project Ga0163146, IMG submission 148648) | Freshwater microbial mat bacterial communities from Lake Vanda, McMurdo Dry Valleys, Antarctica - Oligotrophic Lake LV.19.MP7.G1 | ecosystem: Environmental > Aquatic > Freshwater > Lake >...
GCGCCTGTCGAATTCGTTCTCGTTCCTGCGCGGAGCGAAGGAACTCACCCCCGAGAACATCGAAGAGGGCTTGAGCCAAGTGCGCGCGGCGCTGCTCGAAGCCGACGTCAATTTCAAAGTCGTGCGCGACTTCACCGAGAAGGTGAGAGCGCGCGTAATCGGCGCGAGAGTGATCGCGGGGGTCGATCCTTCGCAGCAATTCATCGGCGCGTTCCACCACGAGCTCGTCGAGTTGATGGGGCCGAAGGACGCGCGGCTCGAGTTCTCGAAGAACGGACCGACCGTCGTGCTCATGGCGGGCTTGCAGGGGGCCGGAAAAACGACGACGTGCGCGAAGCTCGCCAAGCACATGCGCGACAAGCACAAGCGCCGTCCGTTGCTCGTCGCGTGCGACATCAAGCGACCGGCGGCTGTCGAGCAATTGCGCGTGCTCGGTCGGCAGTTGAACGTGCCGGTGTTTTTCCAAGAAGGTCTGACGCCGCCCGAACTCGCCTCACGCGGCGTCTTGTACGCGACGCAAGCGGGCGCCGATCTCGTCATCCTCGACACCGCCGGTCGTCTGCACATCGACCGCGAGATGATGGACGAAGTGCGCGCCATCGCCGCGGCGACGAAGCCCACGAACACGGTGCTCGTCGTCGACGCGATGACGGGACAGGACGCGGTCAACTCGTCGCGCAGCTTCCACGACAGCCTCGATTTGACGGGCGTGATCCTGACGAAGCTCGACGGCGACGCGCGCGGTGGTGCGGCCGTTTCGCTCAAAGCGGTGACCGGCAAACCGATCCTCTTCGTCGGCATGGGCGAGAAGCTCGACGATCTCGACGCCTTCAACGCCGAGCGCATGGCCGGTCGCATCCTCGGGATGGGCGACGTCGTCGGCCTCGTCGAGAAAGCTCAGGAACAGATCTCCGAGAAGGACGCGCAAGCGAACTTCGAGAAGATGGTCATGGGCAATTTCACGCTCGAGGACATGCTCGCGCAGCTGCGCATGATCCGGAAGCTCGGGCCGATGAAGAAGGTACTCGGCATGATGCCGGGCATGTCGGGCCTCGCCGATTCGGTGAACATCGACGACAAGCAGATGAATCGGTTGGAGGCTTTGTTCACCTCGATGACGCCGCGCGAGCGCCTGCAACCGGACGTGCTCGACATGGCGCGCCGCCGCCGCATCGCGAAGGGTGCGGGGCAGGACGTGCAGGCCGTCAACGATCTCTTGAAGCGCTTCAAAGAGATGAAGTTGATGATGAAGCAGTTGAACAAGCTCGGGATGGCCTCGCAGTTCGGCGCGAAAGCCAAGCGTGAATCGTTGGCGGGGATGTCGGCCGACGGCGAGCTCGCGGCGGAAGGATTGGGCGGCGGGGGACTCTTGAGTGGCATCGGCAGCGGTCTCTCGGGCCTCGGCAGCGGCATCGCCGGCGTCGGGCGCGGCATCGGCGGGATGCTCACGGGTGGGCCGAAATTGCCGCCTGGAATGAACCTCCCGGGCGGGATGGGCGGCGACATGGGCAGCCTGATGAGCGGCCCGCGTCCGATGGGTTCCTCGAGCACGCGCCAGAGCGGCTCCAAGCGCAAGGACAAGAAGAAGAACAAGAAGAAGCGGCGCTAGCGAACTCGCTACGGGCGCGCGTTTTTACCCCTCGCCTCTGGACAGTCGGAGGGCGATTGTGTGTCATCTTCGGCCCTTTGAAACGCCGGATCGCCCGGCTGGTCCACGCAAGAAGCATTTCCAACCATGGCAGTCGTCATCCGCCTGCGACGTACCGGTCGCAAGAACCTCCCGTGTTACCGCATCACGGTCACGGACTCGCGCTTTCCGCGCGACGGACGCTCCCTCGCTACGCTCGGTCTGTACGATCCGCTGCGCCGTGACGCCGCGACGCAGCTCACGCTCGATCAAGAGCGCACCAAGCTGTGGCTCGAGAAGGGTGCTGTCCCGAGCGACATCGTCCAATCGCTCTTCAAGCGCCTGAAGGTGTTCCCGCGCAAGATCGTCGAGCGCCGTTCGCGCCCCGGTCGCAAGGCCAAGACCGCGACGCGCACGCGCCGCGAAGCCACTGAGAAACTGCGCCTCGATCGCAAAGCCGAGCGTCGCGCCGCGCGCCTCAAGGTGAAGCGCGCCGCCCCGAAGGTGGAAAAGGCCGCGAAGAAGTAGCACGCAGTGCTGAGTCGGCCGACGCTCCACTCGTGAGCGACGCGGCTACACCTTGCAGTCCGAGGCGCTCTCCCAGACGAGAGCCCTCGAAACAGTGCGGACCCTCTAGCTTGAACAGCGAGAGTCCCGCAATCCTGAGGCGCGCGCCGCCTGCTGATTTGATTTTTGCCGGACCTTCCGGCCTGGCCATTTCTTCGCGCCGGAGCACGCCGGCTTTCTCGATGGTGGACACCGCGTGAGCAAGAAAACAGAAATCGTCCAGAAGCTCCTGAAGAAGATCGCGCCGCGGGCTCCGCTGCCGAAGCCGAAGAAGGATGCCACGTTGATCGAGCAGGGGATGCTCGTGATCCTCGTGCGGCACATGAATCAGGAGAAGGCCGAGAGCGTCCTCGCGAAGCTCAAAGTCGCCTATCCCGATTGGAACGAGATGCGCGTCGCGCAGAGCCAGGAGATCTCGTCGCAGATCGTCAACGGCACGCGCAAGGCTTCGCGCGAAGAGTGCGCACCGTGGGTGCAGCCGTCGCGCGATGCGCGCGAATGGCTCCAAGAGGTCTACCAGAAGACGCACGGCTTCGACCTCGAGTTCATGAAGGACGACCAGACCGCCGCGGCGAAACTGGTCACGCAGATGCCCTTCCTCGGATTGGCTGGCGGATCGTTCCTCTTGTGGCTCGCGTCCGGCAAGCAATTGCCCGTGCACGGAGCCCTCGTGCGCGTGCTCGACCGCCTCGGATTGATCGCGCGCACCGCCAGCCCGAAGAAGGCGCGCGACTTGATCGAGCCGCTCGTGCCCGAAGGCGAGGACTTGTCGTTCACGACGGTGTTCGGCGAAGTCGCCGATCGTTGGTGCTTGCCGACGAAACCGATTTGCCAAGAGTGCCCGCTCGTCGACGAGTGTCCGTATGGCAAGAAGGCTTTCCAAGAGTGGAAGGTCAGCCAAGCGCGCCTCGAAGCGCAGCGCCAAAAAGAAGCTGCTCGGCGCGCGATCGTCGAGAAGAAAGAGGCCGCGAAGCGTGCCAAGGAAGACGCGCGCCTGGCGAAGAAGGCCGCGATCGAAGCTCAGAAGGTGGCCAAGGAAAAATCGCGCCTCCAAAAGATCGACGCGAAGCGCAAGGAGCTCGAGCAGCGCGAGAAGAAGAAGGCCGACGTGATCGCGAAGAAGGCCCAAGTGCTCGCGCAGGCGGCGGCCAAGAAGACCGCTCACGACGCGAAGTTGAAGGCGGCAAAAGACAAGGCCGCCAAGGAATCGGCTGCCAAGAAGTCCAAGGCTCAGAGCCCGAAAAAGGTGTCGAAGCCGAAGCCCGCCAAGGCGAAGCCGAAGAAGCTCGCGAAGAGGCGCTGAGAGCGCGAGCGAGCGTTCAGGTGACGAACCGTCGACGCGTGACGTGCGGCAGCGCGCGGCCTGCGGCGGCCGAGCGGTTGCTCTCGAGCACTCGATGGGCGCTCTCGAACACTCGCGGGCCGCTCTCGAACACTCGAGTGTCGCTCTCGAACACTCGCGGGTCGCTCTCGAACACTCGAGTGTCGCGCGCTTTGGGAATGGCGTCGTTCGAAGTGCTGTGTGCCCAAGCGCCGCACGCCGCATGGACCGCGCGCGTGCAGTTCGGCATTCGATGACACCGAGTCGCTTCGTTCTCGCTTCCGCATCGCCCCGCCGGCGCGAAATCTTGCGCTCGGCCGGCCTCGCTTTCGACGTCGACGTGTCCGAGGTCGACGAATCGTTCGACGAAACGATCGCACCCACGCTCGCCGCTCGCGTGCTCGCCGAGCGCAAGGCGCGCGCAGTCGCCTTCCGCAATCGCGGCCGCGTCGTGCTGGCCGCCGACACGATCGTCGCGCTCGAAGTGCTCGGAAGTTGGCGCTACTTCGGCAAGCCCGCGGACGCCAGCGAGGCTCGGCGGATGCTCAGGAGCCTCTCGAACTCGCGCCACGCGGTCGTGACCGGGGTGTGTGCGCTGCACGTCGATCGCGGCCTCGCCGTCGTCGATTCCGAGACGACGTGGGTCACGATGCGCGCGATAGGTGCGGACGAGGTCGAGGCTTACGTGGCCTCCCTCGAGTGGCGCGACAAGGCCGGCGGGTACGCCATCCAGGAGAGCGCCGATCGCTTCGTCGAGAAGCTCGAGGGCGGCGGATTCGACAACGTGGTCGGATTGCCGCTCAAACTCGCTTTGGACTGCTTGTCGCGCGCAACGCTTGCCTGATGTCCCAGTCCGTTGCTATTCTTTTCGCCCCGATCGCCCGAGGAATCGTCCACGGACACGACGCAGGAACGCCGCCATGAAAGCCAAGATCCACCCGAACTACTTCGACTGCACCGTCACCTGCGGTTGCGGCAACTCCTTCAAGACGCGCGCGACCATCAAGGAGATGCGCATCGAAATCTGCTCGGTCTGCCACCCGTTCTTCACGGGCAAGCAGAAGTTCGTGGATGCTGCCGGTCGCGTCGATCGCTTCAAGAAGCGTTACGAAGCGTCTGCGGCGGCGACGGCTGCCGCGGCGGCCACGACGAAGAAAGCCTGAGCTCCGCACTCGGCCGCTCGTGCCCGGCTCCGGTCACGAGCGGGACGAAGAGCCGCTGATGCAATTCGTTCCAGCGATCGTCCAGAAGCTGCGCGAGAAAGCTGCGCGCTTTCATGCGATCACGGACCGTATCGGCGAGCGCGAGATCGCGACCGACGGTCGCAAATTGGCCGCGTTGCTCATGGAGCGCGGTTCGCTCGAGAACTCGGCCGAGTTGGTGAACCGTCTCGACGTGTTGATCGAGCGTCGCGCGGACCTCGAGCGCATCTTGAGCGACACGTCGAACGACGCCGACTTGATCGAGATGGCGCGCGAGGATTTGAAGGCGCTCGAAGACGACGAGTTCGCGCTCGACGCCCATATCAAGGACGCGCTGATCAGCGAGCCTGCCGATCACCGCAAGAAGTTGATCGTCGAAATTCGTGCGGGCGTAGGCGGCGACGAAGCGACGCTCTTCGTCGCGGATCTCTACAAGATCTATCGCCGTTTCGCCGAGGCCAAGCGTTGGCGCATCGAAGATCTCGAGGCGAGCCACAGTGAGGTCGGCGGGTTGAAGGAAATCGTCTTCGCGATCGAGGGCGAAGGTGCGTGGCGCGCGCTGCGTTTCGAATCCGGCGGACATCGCGTGCAGCGTGTGCCCGCGACCGAGGCGCAAGGTCGCATCCACACGAGCGCCGCGACGGTCGCAGTGCTCGCCGAGGCGGACGAAGTCGAGGTCAACTTTCGCCCCGACGATCTGCGCATCGAGACGATGCGCGCGGGCGGCGCGGGCGGACAACACGTGAACAAGACCGAATCGGCCGTGCGCATCACGCACATCCCGACCGGCCTCGTCGCGATCTGCCAAGACGGTCGCAGTCAGCACAAGAACAAGGCCAGCGCGATGCGCATGTTGACGGCGCGCGTGCTCGATCAAGAAGAACAGAAGCGTCATGCCGAACGTTCGGCCGAGCGCAAGAGTCAGGTCGGCAGCGGGGATCGCAGCCAGCGGATCCGCACGTACAACTGGCCGCAGAATCGCGTCACCGATCATCGCTTGAACGAGAACGTGAGCCTCGAGCAAGTGCTCGCTGGCAAGCTCGATCCGTTGCTCGAGAAGCTCGATTCGGTCGAGCGCGAAGAGCGCATTCGCGCTCTCTGACGACTCGCGTCGACCGCGACATCGACAGCGACATCGAGGAGATCGTCGAGCACGTCACGAGCCGTGACTCGAGACGCCGCGCGCCCCGAGCGGCACGTTGGATTTCTGCGTAAGGGAGGTTCCGCGTCAGGCAAGGAACGGTGTTCGCGCCGCACAGCGGCCAAAACCAGAGAGAGCCCGGACCGAAACACCCTGAATCCCACGGAGAATCCCATGAAAACCCTGCACACGACCCTGCTCGCCGCCTCCTTCTTCCTCGTCACCTACGTCGCCGCACCGACGACCGCGCACGCGGGCGGTTGGTTCTGCGCGCAAGCCGCTGCCGACTCGACGACCGTCGAGAAACTCGTCAACGGAGACACGGACATCGCGCTCGCCGTCGCTCGCCAAGGACTGCCGTGCCGCGTCGAAGTCGAAGCCCTGCAAGGTTCGGTCGCGTCCGAGAACTTCACGTACATCGGCATCCCCGACCAATGCGTCATCCAAGTGCTGCTCACGCAAGAGCTCGAAGACCTGCACACCCGCGCTGCGAACTTCCTCGCGCACGAGATCGAAGTGCGCCAAACGCAGTTCCAGATCGTCCTCGCTCGCTACGAGCGCGCCGTGATCAACATCCAAGAAGCGTGGAAGAACGGCGAGATCGCCGAGGACATCGCGCTCAAGGCGATCTACACGATGCGCGTCGACGCGTTCGACTACCTCGAATCGCTGGGCGTCACCTCGATTCGCGCTCGACTCGGCGAAGCGATGGCCGAGCTGATCGCACGCGGCACGGAAGCGATGGATCGTGCCGAAGCGCTGCGCGACACTTTCCGCAAGCTCTACGAACTGCGTCTCGAAGCCTCACTCCGCGTGTTCGAGGCGCGCCTCGCGAGCGGCAAGCTGACGAAGTTCGACTACAAGCGCGTCGAGGAGTCGGTGCGGGGGCTCGAATACCTGCACACCCAAATGAAGCCCTACGACTGCGGCCCCTGAACGAACCCGATCGGAAGCTCTTCGAGAGAGAGAGCTTCGAAAGTGCGCCGGGCCCGAAGCCATTCGGGTCCGGCGTTCTCTTGTTCTATGCGCGATCTTCGCTGCGTAGGCTCTGGCGCTTTCATGGGCCTCGAGAACACTCCGACGACGCCGCGCACCGCGGGCGAAATGGTGGCCTTGGCGCGTGCCTTCTTGACGCGCAAAGGCGTCGAGTCGGCGCGGCTCGAGAGTGAATTGCTCGTCGGTCACGCGCTCTCATTGACACGCTTGAAATTGTTCATGGAGCTCGACCGCCCGATCACGCCCGAAGAGATCGATCGCGCTCGCGACTTGCTCGTGCGCAGAGGCAAGCGCGAGCCGTGCGCGTACATCCTCGGCGAGCGAGAGTTCTTCGGCCGTCCATTCAAAGTGGGACCCGGCGTACTCGTGCCGCGCCCCGAGACCGAACACATCGTCGATCGCGCGCGCGATTGGGTACGCGAAAAAAAGGCCCGCGGTGAGAGCGTGACGCGCGCAGCCGACTTCGGCACGGGCAGCGGAATCTTGGCCGTCACGCTCGCGCTCGAGCTCGACGGAGTCGACGTGCTCGCGATCGACGTCAGCGCCAAAGCCCTGGAATTCGCGCGCGAGAATGCGCGAGCACTGTCGGCTGATCGTGTGCAGTTCGTCGAAGGCGATGGTTTCGACGTCCTGGCGAAAGCGGTCGCGGGAGAGGGCGGTCGCTTCGATCTCGTCGTGTGCAATCCGCCGTACATCGCGCGTTCCGATCGAGCGGCGCTCGCGCCCGAAGTGGCCGAGCACGAGCCCGAGCTCGCCTTGTTCGCACCCGCGAACGACCCGGATCACTTCGCCCGCCGTTTCCTTGTGGAGCGCGAGCGCTACGTGAAGTCCGGCGGGTCGATCTTGATCGAACTGGGTCACGATCAAGCTCCGCGTGTGAGGCCGATCGCAGCCGGCGTGGGCGCGCAGATCCGCGTCTTGAAGGACTACTCAGGTCACGAGCGCGTGCTCGAGATCAGCGTCTGAGCCGCAAGCACGCCTTCGAGCGGTGTCGCGAATCGAATCGCGGACAGACGCAGCCAGTCTCCGACTGTCGTCGATTCGTCGCCGTCGAGTCCGTCGCTTTCAGCGCCGAGCACAGCGACGATTCGGGAGCTGGCAGCGACTGTCGTCGATTCGCGTCCCTGCCGGCACTTGTTCGGCGCTCGCCATCACCCTAACCTGACCCTAACGGAGGGTGGTGATGGGTCAAAAGAAAGCGCAAAACGAGCTGCAACGGAAGGCGCCGGAACGCGGGGGAGAGCGCAGCGCGCGCTCGCGCGAGACGGTCACGGACCTCGTCGACTTGTTGCGCGGTGAGCCCAGGTGGGCGGCGCGCTTCGACCACTGGCACACGCTGCCGCCGCGCGCAGCCGTGACCGCGCCGTTTCCGACGAGCATCGACGAACGGATCGTCGCCCTCTACCGAGCTCGCGGCATCGTCGAACCCTACGCGCATCAAGCGCGCTTCATCGAAGCCGCCCTGGAGCGGAAAGACGTGCTCGTCGCGACGCCGACCGCGTCGGGCAAGACGCTCTGCTACACGGTGCCGGTGCTGCAATCGCTGCTCGAGACGAACGGCGCCGCGCGCGCGCTGTTCTTGTTCCCGACCAAGGCACTGTCGCAGGATCAGTCGGCGGGCTTGACGCAGATCGTCGAACAGCTCGGCCAAGAGTGGCACGCATTCACGTACGACGGCGACACGCCGCCGTCCGTGCGGCGCACGCTGCGCGACCGCGGACACTTGGTGCTCACCAATCCGTGGATGCTGCACGCGGGCATCCTTCCGAACCACGCCAAGTGGAGCGAGCTCTTCCGCGACTTGCGCTACATCGTCATCGACGAAGTGCACACGCTTTCGGGTGTCTTCGGCTCGTCCGTCGCGAACGTGTTGCGCCGTCTCGTGCGCATTGCGCGGCACTACGGTTCCGATCCGCGCTTTCTGTTGTGTTCGGCGACGATCAAGGACGGTGCCGAACACGCGCGGCGCTTGATCGGTCGCGACGTCGTCGTGATCGACGAGGATGGATCACCTTCGGGCGCACGCACGTTCGGCGTCTACAACCCGCCGATGCTGAATCCGGTCGCCGGTTTGCGCGCCAATGCGCTGGAGGAAGCGCGCGAGTTGGCGCGCGCGGTGTGCGGACCGTCGCACCAGACGATTTTCTTCTGCAAGCGCCGCGTGCACGTCGAAGTCTTGACGCGCTACCTGAAAGAGGGCGCGGCCGGTTTGGGCCTGAAACCTGCTGAAATTCGTGGGTATCGCGGCGGCTACCTGCCGCTCTTGCGGCGCGAGATCGAGAACGGTTTGCGCGCGGGCGAAGTCAAAGTGGTGGTGTCGACGAACGCGCTCGAACTCGGGATCGACATCGGCGCACTCGACGTCGCGGTGCTCGTCGGCTATCCCGGTTCACAAGCGTCGTTCTGGCAACGCGCCGGTCGCGTCGGAAGGCGCTCGAAGCCGAGCCTCGTCGTGCAGATCGCGACCAGCGATCCCGTCGATCAGTACTTGGCGCGCCACCCCGAGAACCTGTTCGGCGCGTCGAAAGAGAAGCTCGGCCTCGATCCGAACAACCTCGTGATCCTGTCCGAGCAGATGAAGTGCGCCGCGTTCGAGTTGCCGTTCCGCGCCGACGCGCGCACCGGCGATCTCGTCGACGCGAGCTTCGGCGGCATCGAGAACGCGCCGCACGTGCTCGATTATCTGGCCGAAGAATCGCGCCTCTTGCACAAGCGCGATTCGACGTGGTGGTGGATGGCCGACGCGTATCCGGCGGCGGACGTGACGCTCGGCGGCGTCGATCCCGACAACGTCTTGATCCTCGACGTCGAGACGAAGAAAGCGATCGCCGAGATCGATCGCGCCGGTTCGATCCAAGCCGTGCACGAGGGCGCCATTTATCAAGTCGAAGGCGAGATCTGGAAGGTCGAGCGCTTCGACTACGAAAATCGTCGCGCGTACGTGCGCGCGGTCGAAAGCGACTACTTCACCGAAGCCGAAGTCGACGTCGCGGTGCGCGTCTTGCGTTTGGAGGAGCGTGCGCGCCGCTCGCGGCTCGAGGCCCCCGTAGCGCACCCGTTCACACAAGCATCCCTCGATGAAACAGCCCTGCCCATTGCGGCCGATCCGGCGGGTGAAGACCTGTCCGTGTGGCGCGGCGAAGTGCACGTCACGACGCTCGCGACGATGTACAAGAAAGTGCGCTTCTACACGCGCGAATCGGTCGGCGCCGAAGACATCCACTTGCCGCCTGAGGAACTCGACACCGAAGCGTTCGTGCTGACGCTCTCCGAAGCGACCGCGTTCGACCTCGGGCTCGTCGGCGGTGACCGCGGCGCATCGTGGCGCGGCGTCGGCACGATTTTGCGCCGCGTGGCGCCGATCTACTTGCGCTGTCAACCGTCAGATCTGGGCTTGTCGGCCCACGTGCGCTCGCCGCATTTCCGTCGCCCGACGTTGATCCTCTACGACGCGGTGCAAGGCGGCGTCGGTCTCGCCGAGATCCTGTTCGGCTGTTGGCGCGATCTCTGCACCGCTGCGCTCGACGTCGTCGCGCATTGTCCGTGTGTCAGCGGGTGTCCCGGCTGTGTCGGGCCCGTCGAAGAGGTCGGTCCACTCGGCAAGAGGACCGCGCGTCAGGTCCTCGAGCACTGCGCGCACGGACCGACGCCGCGTGAGTGCGAACTCGCAGCCGACGAAGAGCAAGCGCTGTCCACGTGAGCGACGATTCGATCCGCGATCGCTTGAAGCGGCAACTCGCTCGCCGCACGAAACCGTCGGCGGAATCCGCGCTCGAGCGCGATCCGACCGCGCGTCGCAGTGTGTTCGATTCACTCGGGCGGCATGCGCGCCTCGCCAGCGACGAGGCGGTGGTTCCAGTGACCGCGAGTGCCGCATCGACGAATTCCGACGACGCAGCGGGGGAGACCCAGCCGATCGATGCGCGAGTCACGCGCGCGAACTACGCTCCGCTCGCACGCTCGTTGGGCGACGTCATCCCGCTGCCGGTGCGTGAACTGTCGTCGGAACCGCCGCGCGAGCTCGAACTCGATGCGCAAGGCGTTTCGGCCCGCATCCGACAATTCGCGCGCGAGCATTGCCACGGATCGAAAAGTCTGGCGAGCGTGTTCGACGTGCCGCGCACCGTCCTCGCCGAACGAGCGCGCGACGAGCGTCTCAACCAAGTCGACCTCACCCGCGCCGTCTTTTTCGACACCGAGACGACGGGCCTCGCGGGCGGTGCCGGAACCTACGTTTTCCTCGTGGGCTTGATGCGTTTCACGGGGGAGAGCTTCGAGCTGTGGCAAGGCTTCTTGCCGCATCCAGCAGAGGAGAAAAACTTGCTCGAGGAAGTCGCCGCGCGCATCGCCGACGCCTCGGTGCTCGTGTCGTTCTTCGGCAAGTCGTTCGATCGACATCGACTCGAAGACAAGATGCGTTTGCACGGCGTGACGCCCCCCTTCGCGACGACGATCCACCTCGACCTCTACCATCCGCTGCGTCGCGCGCACCGCGGTCGCTTCGAGAACTGCAAGTTGAAGACGCTCGAGCGCGAACTCGTCGGCGTCGTGCGCCCGGACGACCTGCCCGGCAGCTTTGCACCGGCGGCGTGGTTCGATTTCCTCGGGGGCCGACCGCATCGGCTCGAAGGCGTGTTCCAGCACAATGCCGACGACGTGCTCAGCCTCGCGGCTCTGCTGTGTCATCTGACCGAAGATTGAGGCAGACTGAATCGGCCTTGGTCGACGGTGAGGAATACGTGCGACGCGGTCGAAGCCGCATCGTGATCGCATTCGCGATCGGAGTGACGCTGGCGATCTGCGTGGCCGAAGTCACCTTGCGGGCGTTCGTGTCGCCGACCGCTCTCCTCGATCCCGCGAGCGACGCGTACTGGCGCGCACACTTTGCAACGACGCCGGATCTCGCGCCCGACATCGAGTACGACGCGCAGCTGGGCTGGCGCATGCGCCGCGATTTCCACGGCGACGGCGTGACGCACGACGCGGATGGTCATCGCGTCACACCTGATGCGGCAGCGATCGACGCGTCGAAGCGTCCCGTCGTGTTCCTGGGCGACTCGTTCACGTACGGATTGGGAGTGCGCGACGACGAGACGTACGCGGCGAAGTTCGCGGAGAGCCTGCGCGATCGAACGGTGGTGAACCTGGCCGCGAACGGGCACGGGCTCGATCAGCAGGTGCTCGCGTTCGAGACGGAAGGTGTGACGCACAATCCGGCCCTCGTCGTCGTCGGCTATTTCGTCGACGACTTCAGGCGCAACGGCCTCACCTTCCGCGAAGCGCAGAAGCCCTGTTTTCAGCTGAAAAACGAGAGTTTGAGCCTCGCAGGAGTACCGGTGCCGCCGCCCGCAGTCGTGCGCGCGACGATCGCGAGCGCATCTGGACCGCGCTCGTACGCGTGGGCGGGTCTGGCGACGTTGTGGGCTCGCCTCGCGCATTCGCGCGGTGCTTTCGCGTCGGATACCGACTTCGACCGGCACGCGCAACTGTCCGCGCACTTGCTCGCACGATTGAAGCGTTCGACCGACGCGATCGGTGCGAAGCTCCTGGTGATCGTGATCCCGCACTGCACGTACGACGGCTACCAGGAGTCCAGGCGCATCGAAACCGCGATCGAAGAGTCCTGCAAGCAGCTCGCGATCTGGTGCATTCCGACGCGTGCCGCCGACATGGAAGCCGAAACTGCCGGAGTCCGCGTATTCGGCCCGGCGTGCCATTGGTCCCCGGCCGGGCACGAGTTGGCGGCCAGACTTCTACTCGCGAAACTCGACGATCAACGCTTCGAACGCTGAACGAAGCGGAGTCTCTCTGCTTGAGGAACTTCCCGCCGCCTCGGCGCGCACGGCCCCAGGGACTGAGCTAATCGCTCGCGGGAAGTCGCGCGAGCGCACTCCGTCGTCAGCGTGTCCGCTGTCGCGCGCGCACGGACCGCAGATCCTCGGCGAAATGCAGCGTGATCGCTTCAGGCAGTGCGCGTTTCTCTTCTTCGAACACGCGCGCGGCGAGTGCGTCGGGCGTGTCGTCGGCGCGCACTTCGATAGCGCGCTGCAAGAGGATCGGACCGGCGTCGTACTCGTTCGTCACGTAGTGAACCGTGCAGCCCGTGAACCACACTCCGCTCGCGAGCACGGCTTCGTGCACATGGTGTCCGTGAAAGCCCTTGCCGCCGAACGCGGGCAAGAGACTCGGGTGGATGTTGATCACACGACCGAGCCACGCAGGTGGGATCTCGAGCAAGCGCAAGAATCCGGCCAGCACGATGAGATCCGCGCCGAAGCTGGTCGCTGCCGCGAACGCGTCGCGCGAAAAATCGGCGGCGACGAGTTTCTTGTCGGGGTCGACGACGACGCCAGGGATCCCGAAGCGTTGCGCGCGTGCGAGCGCTCCACACCCGGCCTTGTTCGTGATGACGACTGCGATCGTGGCATCGAGTCGCCGGGCTTCGATTTCGAGCGCCAGATTTTCGAGACTACGTCCGCCGCCCGACACGAACACGGCGATGCGGCGCTCGCTCATCAGACTTCTTCGACGCCCAGTTCGTTCGCAGCCTTCGCGAGGTCGGGCGCGAGCGAAGCGATCAAGTCCTCCAACGCGGGCGCCATCTTGTCGGCGTTGCGCACCATCGTGTTCATGTCGTCGATGCCCTCGCCAGCATCGGTCACACACACGATCGCGAGCATCGCGAGACCAGAGTGCGCGGCGGCGAGCAGTGGCATCTCGAGACCTTGCACGGCGACATCGGCTCCCGCGCGCGCCCAGAACATCCGTTCCGCCGGTGTTTCGAGCGCCGGACCGAGCGTGCACGCGGCGATCGCTTCGACGAGCGGTACTCCCAACCTCGCTCCGCGAGCGAGGGCTGCCTTGCGCAAGGATTCCAAATGCAATCGCGACTGATCGGGAAACAGGGGCCCTAGCTTCGACTCACCGAGTCCGATGAGCGGCGTGCGACCCGACAGGTTGATGTGATCCTTCACGAGCGCGAGCGACAGCGGCGGCACTGGATTCGTGCGACTCTCGAGCGCGAGCCCCGCGGATGTGTGCACGCACACGGGGGCTCCGGCTGCGGCTGCGAGCCAACACGGAAACGCGCGCACCCACGGTGCCTCGCCGTGCGCTTCGCCACTGCCGTGCTCGGGCGCGCCAGGCGCGTCTTCCATCACCCACACCGGCGTTTCACCCAGGAAACCGGCCACGAGGATGGTGTCGCGCCACGGTTTCGGGACGCCGCCTATGCGGCCGAGTTGCACGCGTGTCGAGCGCGACAACTTCGACGGCAACATGCCGAGCCCCGTGCCGAGGAAGAGAAACGCATCCGGTCGCGGCAATGCACGCGAGCCCAGTTCTGCGGCGGCCTTGCCCACGGCTTCGTCCAATTTGCATCCGCTCACGGTGCTTGCCCTCGCTCGTCGGCGATGTTTCGCTCGTCCAGATTGGGAGCGCCCGGTTTCGCGATGTCTGCGCGCCACTCCCTCAACCGCGCGAGCACCCGGTCCGGTGCGCACTCGAGTCGGAATGTTTTCGCACGCGACTTCGCGCCGCCGACTTGCGTCACGGCCGCAGGTCTCAGCCCGAACACAGCAGCGATCTCGCGCGCGATCTCTTCGTTCGCGCGACCGTTTTCAGGTGGCGCGGTGACCGCGATCTTGGGCGTTCCGTTCCAGAATCCGATGAGGCCCGAACGACGGCTGCCGGGTTGCGCGCGCACGCTGAGGCTCGTCGCGCGACCGCCGTCGAGTGCACGCACGCACGACTCGTCGAGCGTGTTTTCCTGCGCGCTCATCGAATTCACTTCGGTTCCTCGGGCGGCTTACCGTTCGAGAGCAGGCGCACGATCAAGGTGCCTGGGCATTCGTAGAGCAAGCGTTCGATCTGACTGACCGCCGTCGACCACTGCGTCTCGGTCATCTGCCTCAAGCCCACGGCGAGAATCGACGCCGCCGACATCTCGCGTGCGATTTCGTCCTTCTCGTCCGGCGCGCGCGAGCTCCACGTCGAGAGCGTGTTGCCGATCTCGAGCACCTCGCGCTGATTCGACTCGGTGAAATTGGCCTTCTTCTGCGCGTCGAGCATCTTCGCCGACATGTCGACGACTTCGATGCACGCTTGGATCTTCAGGAGTGCCGCGATCGCATGCAACTCCGCACCGGTCCAGTCACGCGTCAGACGCTCGAAGAAGAGCTTCGACAGTTCCTTCGTGTTGCCGCCGAAAGCCGACCACGGGACCAAATCCGCCGCGCCGCCCTCGCCCTCGTAGAGGAGTCCGATCGCGTCGGCACCCGTCGCGTTGCGCGTCACGCTCTTCTTCTCGCGCGGATCGGTGAAGCTCTTGCGACGCCAACCGTTGCTCGAGCATTCGCGCGTCAACGTTTCGATGGCGTTGCGCGCGCGGTCGCAGTCGAGGCTCAACTCGTTCAGGCTCGCGCGCGCCGGTCCCACGCCCAACTTCGTGATCAACGCATCGACGCGCTGCTTTGCAGCCACGAAATCGAAGCTGCGCAAGTCGCGCTCGAGTCCGCTTGCGCCGCCGAATCCGAGTGCGATCGTGAGGGCGTCTTCGCGCTCGCGCCGTTTCTCGAAGACGTCGCGCGTCTGTTCGAGCGTGTGCAAACGCTCGCGAGCGATGCGGCCCTTTTCGTAGAGCTCCGAGACACCGGAGGGGCCTTCGCCCGCCGGAAATTCGGGCAGATCGAACACCGGCATCAGTGCCGTCATCTGAGCGAGACCGCCGTCGTAATCACCGCGATCGAGTTTGCGACCGGCTTCGGTCAGGATCTGATCGACGTACGCCGTCGCCGTGCGCGCGACGACCGTTTCGAGCATCTTCCGTTGATCGACGAATTCGGGATAGTCGCGCAGAGGCGCTTGACCGTCGACTGCTCTCATCGCGAGGTACGAGCGCCCCGGATGCGGCGGCACGTCGTCGAGCTTCGCGACGTCGCGCAGCTTCGCGATCATCGCATCGACTCCCGTCTTGCGCGCGGTCGTCGCATTGGCTTCGGCGAGCAAGCGGTTCGTGATCGCGTCGGCTTTTTCGAGCGCTTCGGAGGCAGCAGCCGTGCCTTGGAATTGCGCAGCGAGCGCACGCAACGCCTCGCGCTTCACGGTGTCGGGCATCTCCGATCCGAGCAATTCGAGCAACGCGACTTTGCCCTGCGCTTCGAAGAGCTGCAGTTCTTTGTCGTCCTTGCCGTCCGACTTCGTCGTCGCTCCACCGCTGATGGGTTCGCTCTTCGCCGTTGCATCGCCGTCGTCGGGTGACGCGGGATCCGGCTCACCGGCGCTCGGATCCGACGCGATCGACGGATTTTGGACCACCGGATCGAAAGGATGGACCTGATTGCGCGTGTTCCACCAGAATGCGCCGCCGCCGCCGGCGAGGGCCAAAAACAGCACGAAAAGCGCGCCTTTCGAGCTCTTCTTGGCCGTCGTGCCCGGCGCGATCGTCACAGCGTGTTGCGACGGATTGCGCAAGCGCTCGATCTCCGCGAGCGTCTCGGAGGCCGACGCATAGCGTTGCGCGCTCTCCTTCTTCATCAAGCGTTCGACGAGCGCGCACGTGCCGGCCGACAGTTCCGGCACGAACTCGCGCATCGACTTGGGTTCGTCGCGCAAGACGGCCTTGACGATTTCGCGTGCGTCGCGGCCCTCGTACGGCGTGCGGCCCGTCAGCAAGCGATACGCCGTCGCGCCGAGCGAATACAAGTCGGAGCGCGAGTCGACGCGCTCGCCGCGCACTTGTTCGGGCGACATGAAGTGCGGCGTGCCGAAAATCTTCTTGTCGGCCGGCTGTGCCTCTTCGCTCTCGACGTGCGTGGCGAGGCCGAGGTCGGCGATCTTCGTCGTGCCGACGTGATTCTGCATCAAGTTCGCCGGCTTCAGATCGCGATGCACGATGCCGCGCGCTTCGGCGTAGACGAGTCCCGAGGTTGCATCGCGCAGGATGCCGAGCACTTCGCGCTCCTCGATCTTCGCGCCGTTCTTGAGGCGGTCCTCGAGATTGCCGCGGTCCATGAATTCCATGGACAGATAGTGCTTGCCCATGGCCTCGCCGACGTCGTACACGGTCACGACGTTGGGGTGGTTGAGCGCCGCGGCCGCGCGCGCTTCGGCCTGGAAACGTTGCACGAAATCGCGATTCTCCTCGAAGCGCTGGCTCAGGATCTTGAGCGCGACTTGACGCGAGAGACTGATCTGCTCGGCCAGGTACACGTCGCCCATGCCGCCGCGACCGACACGTCGATCGATCTTGTAGCCGGGGATCGAGGGCAGCGGGGACGGACGCAGCGTCGTCTCGGACGCGAGCTCCAACTTCGTCGGCAGCGGCGGCAGGGACCGCGTGAGTTCGACGATGTCGAGCCCGACCCTCTGTTGGTTTTTCTGCGGCGTCGGTGCACGAGCGGGCGCGTCCGGATCGACGACGCGCATCGTCACGGAACCGAGCGCGAGCACATCGCCCGCCGCGAGCCGCGCACTCTCGACGCGCTTGCCGTTCACGATCGTGCCGGCGTTCGTCCCGAGATCTTTGACGGCGAAACCGCCGCCTTTGGTGCGACCGATCGCACAGTGTGCGGACTCGACGCCGTCGCCGGTGACGACGTAACCGGCGCGTTTGGGATCGCTGCCCACGACGAGCACGCCCGAGAGCGGCATCGAAGCCGGCGGACGCGACGCGCCCGTCACTTCCAAGAGCCAACGATCGGCGCTCGACTCACTCATGCGCCGATCCTGCGCGTCGAGAGACCTTCGAAGAGTGCACTGCCGATGCGTACACACGTCGAACCGTGTTGGATCGCGAGTGCGTAGTCGTCGCTCATGCCCATCGACAGGCCGGGGGAGCCGTGCTCACGCCCGAGCGTCGCCAAGCGCGCGAACACGTCGTCTGCGAGTTCGCGCGCGCGCACTTCGTCCGCGACGAGCGGCGCCATCGTCATCAATCCGCACCAACGCAGACTGCTCGCCGCTCGCACGGCCAGGACGGCATCGGCCAGGTCGAGCGGATCCAATCCGGACTTGTTCGCCTCGGGATGCAGTTTCACTTGCAAGTACACGCCCAGCGATCGTCCCACATGGGAGGCGTTCCGATCCAGCGTTTCGACGAGTCGCACCGAATCCACCGAGTGCACCACGTCCGCGCATGCTGCGATACGTGCGGCCTTGTTCGTTTGCACGTGGCCGACGAAGTGCCAGCGGCAGGGGACGGAAGCGCTCCTGAAGAGCGCGCTCTTGCGCTCCAATTCATCGACGCGATTCTCGCCCAGTTCGGTCGCGCCCAACGCCGCGAGTGCGAGCGCCGTCTCCGCGTCGACCGTTTTCGTGACCGCGACGAGTTCGACGGCTTCAGGCGCTCGACCCGCACTGCGTGCAGCGTCGACGATGCCTTGGCGCACGCGCGCCAGATTGTGTTCGAGTGTGTTCGTCAAGACCGGAGGAAGCTCGGCGACGCGAGCCCGAAAGGTACCCGCGCGGGAGGCGGAAGTCACCGCTCGTCGAACGGCAGTTTGGGCGCCTTGGAAGGCCCGCCCGGCGGCCCGGTCGCGGACTCTTTCGACACGAGCGCGAGCATCAATCGGCACGTGGTGCGCTCGGTCACCGACACACGCGCCGCCGGCCGGATGCCAGCGACCCAGACGATCTCCGATCCGGCGACGACGAGTGGAACACAAGCGCGACTTCCACGCGGCACGCCGGCGTCGGCGAGGAATTTAGAGAGCGCTTTCGATCCCGGCGCGCCGAGTCCGAAGAAGCGATCCCCAGTCTGCGAAAAACGCACATGAAGAGGAGACTCGACGAGATCGCGGTCGAGTTCGACGACGAGGCTCGAGCGCGAGATCGGCGCGCGCGCACCGACTTCGAAGATGCTCGATTCGATCGTACGACCGTCGTGCAAGGTCACTCGTCCGGGGACCGCCAGAGGCAGCACGGCGTGTCCTCGATGAACGAGTTCTTCGAAAGGCAATTCGTGGGCGTGCTTCGATCGCGCGGCCACGCTTTTCGCTCCACTCGGCAGTTGCGCGGGTCCTTCGAGCCACAACTCGGCGGAGCGCAACTGCAGCGAGTAGTCCCGCGGCAGGGCGTGGAACCCGGTGCGTCCCTGTGTGATGTCGTCGACGATGCGGGCGAGAGTTTTCTGCGCGGGCGCCGCACCGACGCCTTCGGTCAAGAGGCGCCACAGAGCGCGCGACACGAGCGCGCGGGGCAAGCACGCGAGTCGCGCTCGTGCCAATGTTCCTCCGGGCAAGATCTGCGCGGCGCCGCGGCGCGAGTCTGCGTGCGCGGGGGGACTCCAATGGATGTCGGCTGTGAGCGCCGCACAGTGTCCCTCGAGTTCCTCGATCGCGGTGCCGAACGCGCGCAGGTTGGAAACAGCGCTTTTCCCGGCAATTTCTTCGAGTTGTGGCAGCAGTCCGTGGCGGATCCGATTGCGCGTGAAGCGTGACCCGGCGTTGGAACTGTCTTCGATCCACGCGTGCCCGGCGGCGCTGAGGCCAATGCGGACTTCTTCGCGACGCAGCGCGATCAACGGCCTCACGACGACGATCTCGCGCGCCGGCGCCGATCGCCCACCGGGTCGACTCGTCATCGCGGCGGTGCTGGTCAAGCGTCGCTCGAGCCCCGCGAGACCGGCGATCGACGTACCGCGCACGAGGCGTTGCAACAAGGTCTCGAGCGCGTCGTCCGAGTGATGACCGGTGGCGATGATCCCGATGTCCGCTTCCAGCGCGACTTGGCGCAACGCGGCGTAGCGCACCTCGCGCGCGCGCGCTTCCAAGTCGGCGCCGTCCGCGAGCGCGGCCTCGACGCGACGGAAGGGGACGTTCAATTCGTCGCACAAACGCGCAGCGAAACGAGCGTCGCGTTCGCTCTCCTCGCCTCGCAAACGGTGATCGACGTGAACCGCGAGCACGCGCGGACGCGGCAGCGCACTCGCCACGACGTGCATGAGGTACACGCTGTCCGCTCCACCCGAGAGCGCGATCGCAACCGGCGCGTCGGCCGCGATTCCGACGGCTCCGGCCAGAGCAGCCCAACGCGTCGACGCGAAGGGACCGCTCGCATGTGCGGGCTCTTTTGTGGACTTGCCTCTGTTCGTCATGGTGGCGTTCAGCGGATCTCTCGCTGCGGCAGCGAAGGTAGCTCTCCCAACGCGTCATCGGGGCACTCTCGCCGCGAATTCGAGAGGGGCAGAGCACGTTGATCCCTCCCGCGAGGCGCAGTACCCTCGGTCCCCGATAACGAGAAGGAAACGCGCGCTCTGAACCGGCACTGGGCACCGTTGCGCTCGCGCAGCAGAAAACCCACTTTCTACCCGTGTTTCGAAGCGCGCTCCCTGCCGCGAGGCGAGCAGATCCCGCCGCTCGAACGGTCCGTTCCCCCCTGAATCCAAAACGCATCCCTACCCCAGAGAAGAGCTAGATCCACATGAGCATGCGCATCGCCATCAACGGCTTCGGCCGCATCGGTCGCAACGTCTTCCGCATCTGCGCCGAGCGCAACGACGTCGAAGTCGTGCACATCAACGATCTGACGGACGCGAAGACGCTCGCGCACTTGCTCAAGTACGACTCGATCCACGGCAAGTTCAACGGCACGGTCGAGGCCAAGGACAATGCCATCGTCGTCAACGGCAAGACGATCGCGATCACGGCGATCAAGGATCCGGCGCAGTTGCCGCACAAAGCGAACCGCATCGACTTCGCGGTCGAAGCGACGGGTGTCTTCGCGAGCCGGGACGGCTGCCAGAAGCACATCGACGCGGGTGCCGCGAAAGTGATCTTGACCGTGCCCGCGAAGGACGCGATCGACGCGACGATCGTGATGGGCGTGAACGAAGACGAGTTGAAGCCGGAGCACAAGATCATCAGCAACGCGTCGTGCACGACGAACTGCTTGGCGCCGGTCGCGAAGGTTCTCGACGAAGCGTTCGGCATCGAGCGCGGCTTGATGACGACCGTGCACGCGTACACGAACGATCAGAACATCCTGGATTTGCCGCACAAAGACCTGCGTCGCGCGCGCGCGGCGGCGCTCTCGATCATTCCGACGACGACGGGTGCTGCGCGCGCCGTCGGCGAAGTGTTGCCGCGTTTGAAGGGCAAACTCGACGGCGTCGCGATGCGCGTGCCGGTGCCGGACGGCTCGATGATCGACCTCGTGTGCATCCTCAAGAAGAAGGTCACCGTCGACGAAGTGAACAAAGCGTTCTCGGCCGCCGCGGCGAAACCGATGAAGGGCGTGCTCGAGTACTGCACCGATCCGATCGTGTCGGCCGACATCATCGGCAATCCGGCCAGTTCCATCTTCGACGCGCTGTCGACGATGGTCATGGGGGACAACATGATCAAGGTCGTGTCGTGGTACGACAACGAGTGGGGCTACAGCATGCGCGTCGTCGACCTCATGTTGTTCGCGCACAAGATGAGCGACAAAACGCCTGCGAAAACCGCTGTGAAGTGACCGCGATGAACCTTCAAGCGCCGCGACTCGACGATTTGGATCTCAAGGGCAAACGCGTTCTCGTGCGCGTCGACTTCAACGTGCCGCAGGACGAGCGCGGTGCGATCACCGACGACACGCGCATTCGTGCGGCGCTCCCGACGATCCAAGAAATTCTGAAGCGCGGCGGTCGGCCTGTCCTGATGAGCCACCTCGGTCGTCCGAAGGGAAAGGTCGTCGAGTCGATGCGCCTCACGCCGGTGGCTGCGCGCTTGAAGGAGTTGTCCGGACTCGACGTCGTGAAGCTCGACGACTGCATCGGCGCCGACGTGCGTGCACGAATCGAAACGGCCTCGCCGAAGAGCGTGATCCTGCTGGAAAACGTGCGTTTTCACCCCGGTGACGAAACGTGCGACGCCGCGTTCTCCAAAGAGCTCGCGCAAAACGGCGACGTGTTCGTGAACGACGCGTTCGGCAGTTCGCACCGCGATCACGCGTCGGTGTGCGGCGTCGCGCGCATCCTGCCGTCGTGCGCGGGGCGCTTGCTCGAAAAGGAAATCGCCGCGTTCCAACGCGTGCTCGAGAAGCCGGCCACGCCGTACGTCGCGATCCTGGGTGGCGCGAAGATCAGTGACAAGCTCGCCGTGATCGACAACTTGCTCGACAAGGTTTCGACGATCCTCGTCGGCGGCGGCATGGCGTACACGTTGCTCTCCGCGCGCGGCCACAAGGTCGGCAAGTCGCTCGTGCAACAGGATCAGATCGAGAGCGTGAAGGCGGCACTCGCGAAAGCGGACGCGCGCAAGGTCGAAGTGCTCCTACCGCTCGATCACGTGTGCGCCGCAGCCTTCGCCGAGAGCGAGAAGGCGATCCCCGTGGACGCCGTCGACATTCAGGACGGCCTGATGGGCCTCGACATCGGCCCGAAAACGCAGCGACTGTTCGCAGACAGAATCGCGAGCGCGAAGACGGTCGTGTGGAACGGCCCGATGGGCGTCTTCGAGTGGCAGGCGTTCCGCGCCGGGACCGCAGCCGTCGGCAAAGCCGTCGCTGCTTGCCCCGGCTACACGGTCATCGGCGGCGGGGACTCCGTCGCGGCGATCGAGATGCTCGGCCTGGCCGCGCAGATCAAGCACATTTCGACCGGCGGCGGGGCGAGCCTAGAACTCCTCGAGGGGACCCTGCTGCCCGGCATCGCGGTGCTCCAAACGCCCCGCTGAGCGCACCCCAGGCCCGAAAAACGCGCTATCTGACTCGTGAGGCTCCAGAGACTATGCTGGGCGCCCTCTCGATGAAGCGCCCGATCCTCATCTCGCCGTCGATCCTCTCGGCGGACTTCGCCAACCTCGAATCCGAGGTACGCCGCGCGGAGAACGCCGGCGCCGATTGGCTGCACGTGGACGTCATGGACGGCCATTTCGTGCCCAATCTGACCATCGGACCGCCGGTCGTCTCGGCCCTCAAGCGCGTCGCCCGCGTCCCGCTGGACGTGCACTTGATGCTCAGCGAGCCGCTCCGCTACGCGCCTGCTTTTGCCGCCGCCGGCGCCCACGTTCTGACGTTTCACATCGAGACCTGCGCCGGCGAGCGCGAAGCCCGCGCCACCGTCGCCGAATTCCGCCGCCTGGGCATCCAGGTGGTCGGCATCTCGCTCAATCCGGATGTTCCGATCGAGCGCATCCTGCCCATCCTCGACGCCGTCGACCTCGTGCTCGTCATGAGTGTTTTCGCCGGGTTCGGGGGCCAAAAATTCATTCCGGACGTGCTCACGAAGACCCGCGCCGTGCGAGCGCACGGCTTCGAGGGCCACGTCGAAATGGACGGCGGCTTGAACGCCGAGACGATCCCGTTGTGCGCCGCTGCGGGTGCCGATGTGATGGTCTCGGGCTCGGCTTTGTTCGGTGTTCCCGACATGAACGCGACGCTCGCGCGGTTTCGCGCCGGCGCCGAGGCCTCTACCGCGAGACTGACGCATGCCCCCTGAATTCATGAGCACACGTCCCACCGATCCAGAACCGCGCGGCAAGAAGAAGTCGAACGACAAGCCCGAGGAGAAGCGCGCCGCGAAAGCGGTTCCGCCGATCCTCGACGAGCCGCGAGCGAAGTTGGAGCCCGAGCGCGAGGACGACGGCGCGTACGGCGAGTCCGACGTCACGAAGGAAGATCTCGAAGCACCGCTCCAGCAAGAGAAGCGCTCGCGCTGGAAGAAAAAGGAGATGCCCGGAGGTCTGTGGCTCAAGTGCGAGAGCTGCGGGCAGATGATCTACCGCAAGGAACTCGAGGAAAAGGGCATGGTTTGCCCGGCCTGCGAGTTCCACTTCACGCTGCCCGGTCGTGCGCGCGTGAAGATGGTGATGGACGAGGGCACGTTCGAGGAACTGTACGCGGAGCTCACTGCGCTCGATCGTTTGCACTTCAGAGACTCGGTGCTTTACAGCGAAAAGGTCCGGCGCACCGTCGAGCGCACGAAACAGAACGAGGCCTTGATCCTCGGCACGGGCACGATCGACGAGCGTCCGATCGTTCTCGCCGTGCTCGACTTCTCGTTCATGGGCGGATCGATGGGCGAAGTCGTCGGCGAGAAGATCGCTCTCGCGTGCGACCTCGCGCGCACGCGCCGCGAACCGCTCGTCATTTTCACGAGCTCCGGCGGCGCACGCATGCACGAGGGCATGTTGTCGTTGATGCAGATGGCCAAGACGTCGGCAGCACTCGCCAGTTTGAACGAGTCGGGCGGATTCTCGATCTGTGTGCTCACCAATCCGACGACGGGCGGCGTGACCGCTTCTTTCGCATCCGTGTGCGACGTGACGCTCGCCGAACCCGGTGCGCTCATCGGATTCGCCGGTCCGCGGGTCATCGCGACGACGCTCAAACAAGAGCTCCCGCCGGGCTTCCAACGCGCGGAATTCCTTGTCGAAAAGGGTCAAGTCGACGCGATCGTGCGCCGCAGCGAGATGCGTTCGATGCTGGCGCGCCTGATCGATTTCGGAGCTCGCGCGCACGGCGTGTCGAAGAAGCGCATTTGATCGGGTAGCCGAGCGCCACGCGCGCGCTAGATCGTGGTACTTTCGTCTGTAGGAGTCACACGCCTCGTGAAACTAGCCCGACTGCTTGCCTCGGTCGTCCCCGTCGCTTCCGCCACTGCGCTGCCCCAATTGCCGCCAGGGATCGTGTCGATCGATCTCGCCGGTCGTTCGGTGCAGGAATACCCGTGGTTCACTTACGAGCGCGCTTGGTTCGAAGGCTCGTCAGTCGAGATCGCGTTCGACACGGATCAATATCCGCAGCTCGTGGGCGCGACTGCCGATGTCTACGTCGTCGCGCATCGCACCAGCGCGCAGTGGGAACTCGATGGTGCGCTCGTCGACGTATCGGGCACGCCGCGCCCGATCACGGTTCAAGCGGGAGACGTGACCGCCAATCGTCTCGTGATCGACACCGGCCTCTTGAGCGGAGCCGCGGGCGCATCTCTAGGTGTCGGCTACGACGTCGTCGTCGATTTCGATCACGATGCGCTGCTCTCGACCGGCGATTGGATCGACGGCGTCCAGGATGAACCGGGACTCTACATCTTGGCGCCGACCGCGCTGCCCGGTCCTTACGCCGTCACGGAAGTCATCTACAGCGGCGGTGCGTTGCTCGGACAGGATCTCTACTACCCGACGAACATCGCCGCGCTCGGTGCGCTGCCGTTGATCGTCGTGAGTCACGGAAACGGCCACGATTACACATGGTACGACCACATCGGCACGCACCTCGCGTCGTACGGCGTGATCGTGATGAGCCATCAGAACAACACGATGCCTGGGCCCGAGGCGGCGGCTACGACCACGCTCACGAACACCGAATACTTGCTCTCGCACCTGACCACGATCGCGGGCGGAGCGCTGCAAGGTCACCTCGACACCACGCGCATCGGGTGGATCGGACATAGTCGCGGTGCAGAGGGCGTCGTCATCGCGTACGACCGCATCTTCGACGGCACGTACACGCCGGTGAATTTCACCAAGCAGTCCCTGCGCTTCGTCTCGAGCATTGCGCCTACCGATTTTCAGGGGCTCACGATCTCGAACCCGCACGACGTGCCGTTCAGCCTGTGGACGGGTGGCGGCGACGACGACGTGAACGGTTGCCCGAGTTGCGAGCAGTGCCAGACCTTCCACTTGCACGATCGAGCGACGAAGACGCGTCAATCGATCTCGTTGCACGGAGTCGGACACGGCTCGTTCCACGGCGGTGCGACGTCGACGTTCACCGCCGGGCCGTGCCAGATCTCACGCACGGACACGCACGCCTTGATGAAGGCCTACTTGCTGCCGCTCGCGAAGCACTACTTCGAAGGTGTCGACGTCGCGCGCGAGTGTTTCTATCGCCAGTGGGAGGAATTCCGTTCGCCGGGCACGTCGCAATCGGTGTGCGTCAACATCGATCTGATGTACCGCGAAGATCCGGCCGTCGGCGACTTCATCATCGACGACTTCCAGGTGGCGAACGGGCCGGGCATCGCGAGCTCGGGCGGTGCGATGGTGTGGAACACGCCGGGTCTCGTGGAAGGACGCTTCGACGACCTCGACACGGTGTTCACGGCGAGTGCGACGGATCCGATGAACGGGATCACGCTCGGTGGCACGAATGACACGACGCGCGGTATCGTGTTCGAATGGAATGGTCCGGGGTTCTTCCTCTCGTTCGACACGGTACCGGCGGTTCCGGACTGGACGCCGTATCAATTCATCAGCTTCCGGGCTGCACAACTTCCGCGCGCGGCGGCCACCTTGTCGGAGCTCAAGGATCTGACGTTCACGGTCCGATTGGCCGATGCGTGGGGGACCGAGAGCTCGATCCACATCGGAACCTACGGTGGCGGCATCGAAGAGCCGTACATGCGGACCGGTTGTGGCGGAGGCCAGGGTTGGGGTGCGGATTTCGAAACCGTGCGCATTCCGATCCGCGATTTCCGGCGTGGAGCGTCGCAGCTCGATCTGTCCAATCTCACGCGGATCGACTTCTTGTTCGGTGAGCCTACAGGCACACCGGCGGGGCGTTTGGGTTTCGACGACTTGACCTTGTGCGTGCGGTGAGAGGAACGAACCCATGAAGAAGATCATCGTTCTGTGCGCCGTCACCGGTCTTGCGCTCGCGTTGTACAGCACGCTTTCGCCGACGGTCGCCGTCGAGAATCGTCGGCCTGTGGTCGTTGCGAATCCGAAAGTCGGCGGCGTGCACGCGATCGTTGTGGCGACGCCGTTCACTCTCCAAAAAGCTTGGACTCACGAGTGGCGTGCTGAGAAACCGACGTTCGACGCGGGTTGGCTCGTGGTGCTCGAGGTCGACACCGGCTTGGTCCAACCGACACAGATGGAAGAGCCGGTGTTGTATGCGGGCACGGAAACGGTCGAGCGCATCAATCATGGCGAACAGTCCGGTCGTGTGATCGCGATCGTGCCGTCGAAGCGCAATCGCGATGGGACTTTGGCGCTCGATTTGGCCTCGACGCCGATCTGGTTCGGCGCCAGAGAGTTGCCGGAGCGAATCGATGCTGTGCGGGTTGCGGCTGAAGTAGCGAAGGCGGAGCAACTCGGTGTGACGCCGCTCCGCTTGCCGAATATCGGCGCGGTTTTGCACCTCGCCAGTCGCGATGACTTGGATCCGTTGTGCGGCGAGCTCGTACTGCAGCATTCTCCACAGGAACAAGACACTGGGATGGGCTTGCTGGCGCCGCGCGTGAAGTGAGTGCCGAGAACGGGCGCTTGGTCGCGCTCGACAGGTTCGCCGTCACTGGAACATTCCGAGTTGGGACCGAACTGGGCCAGAGCGGGGCCGCAAGGGACGTCGTCGGTCGAACTGCTGTGTCGTAGCGAGGTCGCACTTGGTCGCTGGGCCAGCACACTTGGTCGCCACACATCGAACAGTCTCGACGCTTCCCTCCGTGCTGACCCAACAGTCCGAAGAACTCAGCACACTTGGCCGCCACGCCCCTTTTCTTCTCCTGACAGAATTCCTGGCAGGTGAATGGCGGTACTCCGCCACTCACCTGTCAGGAATCAGCGATGCGAAGCACGCTTGTGTAGTCCTTTTCTTTCAGTTGCCCTCGCGCTGCTCTTCTCCCCCGCGGCTCGCGCGCGTCATTTCAAACTGACATCACGTCGAACCAAAACCATCGTGCGAGTCGGCTGAGCCTTTTTCTGAGGCCGCTTCATTCCGATTTCAGAAGCGCGGTATCGCCCTCTCACCGCACGAAGCAGGAGAGCAACGCGAGGGCAACTGGAAGCAAAGGACTACACAAGCGTGCTTCGCAGCGCTGATTCCTGACAGGTGAGTGGCGGAATACCGCCATTCACCTGCCAGGAATTCTGTCAAGAGAAGAAAAGGGGCGTGGCGGCCAAGTGTGCTGGCCCGGCGACCAAGTGGGGCCCCCCTGTCGGAATGGAAACGTCAGTCGCGATGCAGCTGCGCGAGGCGGCGGAGTGTGCCGAGTTGCTCGGAATGGAAACGTCCGTTCCAGCGAAACTGGGCGTGGCGGCCAAGTGTGCTGGCCCGGCGGCCAAGTGCGGCTCCCCTGTCGGTATGGAATGGTC
>Ga0163146_10002074_pt1 | contig 27821 bp, 23 predicted proteins | sample OliLakLV19MP7G1_FD_148648 | JGI IMG/M metagenome (GOLD analysis project Ga0163146, IMG submission 148648) | Freshwater microbial mat bacterial communities from Lake Vanda, McMurdo Dry Valleys, Antarctica - Oligotrophic Lake LV.19.MP7.G1 | ecosystem: Environmental > Aquatic > Freshwater > Lake >...
CGTGACGAACTTCTCGTCCTCTGGTTCTCCGATAGTCTTCGACCTAGACATTGGAGCGACGTTCTCCGCAAGGGGCGGTCGGCACGAGCTTGGCGGTTGCCTGATGGTCGCAGGATTCCCGCAGCATGGCAACGGCAACGATAGCCATATCGACCTGACGGGGATCACTTGTGACGACTTCCTTCCGAACTTTCCCGGGCTGGGCACGATCCCTGGCTCTATGGTCTCGGCGCACGACTGGGCCCATTTGACTATGACGAACGTGGTGATGGCTCAGAAGGGCCTTGGTGACCAGTTGACTCCTGGATGGCTGTCGCTTTGGTGCAACGCGCCTGCCCGTAGACCTGTCGTGACTTTGAATTCGGTGGTAGTCAGCAACGGGATCGGTGATGCGAAGGTGACTGCGAAGAACGTGCCCGTCGTGAAGGGTGGAACTTGGAGGAAGGTGGTCGATGGTCGGGTTTTGACGGTGGCGAAGTTATGAACTGTGAGACGGTGCAGCGGGGCTAAAAACCTACCTCAGCTTCGGTCTCCCCCCGATCTTCGCGGGCGGTTTGTCCTTCTGCATGATCCAGTAGTCTCTCCCATCTTTTCTGCACTTCACGCGGCCTTCAGCGCAGAGTTTCGCCACCCTGCGGCGGCTTATGCCCCACCGCTCGGCTGCCTGAGCTGTAGTCATGCCCCCCCCTGGGCAGAGTAGACGATTCCGCGCGATTTAATGTAGTCTCTAAATTTGATGTTTCCAATCGCTTTGATATCGCCGCCTGAGTCGATGTAGCCAGCTGAGAAGATGTAGCCACCTGAGTCGATGTAGCCAAACGACTGGATGAAGTCGCCCGAGTGGATGAAGTCACCAGATTGGACGTAGCCGCCCGAGTTGATGTTTCCGCCCGAGTTGATGTGCCCCGATGCTTTGATGTCGCCACCCGATTTGACGGAGCCACCCGAGAGGATAATGCCATCTGAGTAGATGTGGCCACCCGAGTAGATGGTGCCGCGCGAAAAGATGGGGCCGCCCGATTCGATGTAGCCGACCGAGTGGATGTTTCCGCCTGAGCCGATGATGCCACCCGAAACGATATTGCCACCCGAGTCGATGAAGTCGCCCGAGTTGATATCGCTAGCCGCGTAGATGGAGCTAATCGAGCTGATGTAGCCAGATGCTTTGAGGGAGCTTTTGAACCGGCACCAACCCGCGCCAGCATCTATCTCGATGTTGCCGTCAAAATTGGCAAGGTCGACAGGCCCGTTGTAGTAGCCTTCAACGTCGATGTCAGCTATCGTTATTTTGAGAGTTGTCATTTTGGTTATCCTATCCCAGTCTCGACCAACTCCCCGGACGCGACTTTCCCGCTCGTTAGCTTCTTGCAAGTCACCAATCCGACTGAGTAGATGGAGCTACCCGATTCGACGAATCCACCCGAGTTGATGTCGCCACCTGATTCGATGCCTCCGCCCGAGAAGATGTAGCCGACCGAGAAGATGTCGCAGCCCGAGTTGATGAAGCCACCTGAGTCGATGTAGCCGCCCGATTTGATGTATCCGCCCGAGTGGATGTTTCCGCCTGCGTTGATGTAGCCACCCGAGTTGATGTCGCCGCCAGATTTGATGTAGCCGCGCGAGAAGATGTCGCCACCCGAAACGATGTAGCCGACAGAGTCGATGCCTCCGACCGAGACGATGTCGCCACCCGCTTTGAGGGGGCCAATCAATTTGATGTAGCTGCCCGAGTGGATGGAGCCGTCTGAGTAGACGTAGCCGACCGAGACGATATTGCCACCAGATTTGATGTGGCCACCCGAGTTGATGTAGCCTCCAGATTTGATGTCGCCACCTGATACGATATTGCCAGATGAGTAAACGTAGCCTCCCGATTTGATGTAGCTGCCCGAGTTGATGTAGCCGACAGAGTCGATGTAGCCGACCGAGTCGATGAATCTGCCCGAGTCGATGTATCCACCTGAGAGGATATTGCCGCCCGAGTTGATGTAGTCACCTGAGTCGATGAAGTCTCCCGAGTGGATGTAGCCGCCAGATTGGAGAGAGCCGACCGATTTGATGAATCTGCCCGAGTCGATGTATCCGTCTGATTTGATGTCGCCACCCGAGTAGATGGCGGCGACTGATTTGATGTATCCACCCGAGTAGATGCCTCTGCCCGAGACGATGTATCCGCCAGATTTGATGAAGCCGACCGAGTAAATGGCGCCGACTGATTTTATGAATCCGACCGATTCGATGCATCCGCATGATTTGATGTCGCCACCCGAGTTGATGTCGCCAATCGAGTTGATGTAGCCGCCAGAGACGATATCGCCGCCAGATTTGATGTAGCCGCCCGATTTGAGGAAGCCACCTGATGCGATATCGCTGCCCGAGCCGATGTAGCCGTCTGAGTCGATGTAGCCGCCCGAGTCGATGTCGCCACCTGAGTCGATGTAGCCACCTGATACGATGTCGCCAATCGCGTAGACGGAGCCGACCGATTCGATGTAGCCCGCCGCTTTGAGCGAGCTTTTGAACCGGCACCAACCTGTGCCAGCATCTATCTCGATGTTGCCGTCGTAGTCGGTAACGTCTACCGATCCGTTGTAGTAGCCGAGATCGTCGAAGTCCTTTATGGTCAGTTTGAGAGTTGTCATTTTGGTTATCCTATCCCAGTCTCGACCAACTCCCCGGACGCGACTTTCCCGCTCCGCAGCTTTTTGCAAGTCACTAATCCGACCGATTCGATGCATCCGCCCGAGACGATATCGCCGCCAGATTTGATGTAGTCGCCCGAGTTGATGAAGTCTCCCGAGTGGATGTAGCCGCCAGATTGGAGAGAGCCGACCGATTTGATGAATCCGAGCGATTTGATGTAGCCGTCTGAGTTGATGTCGCCACCTGATTGGATGTAGCCACCCGAGAAGATGTCGCCAATCGAGTAGATGCCTCTGCCCGAGACGATGTAGCCACCAGATGCGATGTAGCCACCAGATTTGATGTAGCCGACAGAGTCGATGAAGTCGTGCGAGACGATGTAGCCACCCGAGTCGATGTAGCCACCAGATTTGATGTAGTCGCCCGATTTGATGTAGCCGTGCGAGTAGATGCCTTCGCCCGAGACGATGTAGCCACCAGATGCGATGTAGCCACCAGATTTGATGTAGCCGTGCGATTTGATGTAGCCGTCTGAGTCGATGTCGCCGCCCGAGATGATGTGGACACCTGAGTGGATGTCGCCAGCCGAGTGGACGGATCCGACCGAGTTGATATCGCCAGATGCTTTGAGGGAGCTTTTGAACCGGCACCAACCTGTGCCAGCATCTATCTCGATGTTGCCGTCAAAATTGGCAACGTCCACAGGCCCGTCGTAGTAGCCGAGATCGTTGAAGTCCTTTATGGTCAGTTTGAGAGTTGTCATTTTGGTTATCCTATCCCAGTCTCGACCAACTCCCCGGACGCGACTTTCCCGCTCGTTAGCTTCTTGCAAGTTACTAACCCTGCCGAGTTGACGTAGCCGCCAGATTTGATGAATCCGCCCGAGTTGATGTCGCCACCTGATTTGATGTAGCCACCCGAGTCGATGTAGCCAGCCGATGCGATGTAGCCGACAGAGTCGATAGAGCCAGACGAGTAGAGGTAGCCACCTGATTGGATGGGGCCCCCCGAGTAGACGAACCCGCCCGCCACGATATCGCAGCCAGATTTGATGTAGCAGCCCGATTTGAGGAAGCCACCTGATGCGATATCGCTGCCCGAGTTGATGAAGCCGACCGAGTCTATGTAGCCGACCGATTCGATGCATCCGCCCGAGTGGATGTTTCCGCCTGCGTCGATGTAGCCACCAGATTTGATGTAGCCGCCCGAGAAGATGTCGCCACCTGAGTCGATGTAGCCACCTGATACGATGTCGCCAATCGCGTAGACGGAGCCGACCGATTCGATGTAGCCAGCCGCCTTGACCGAGCTTTTGAACCGGCACCAACCTGTGCCAGCATCTATCTCGATGTTGCCGTCGTAGTCGGTAACGTCTACCGATCCGTTGTAGTAGCCGAGATCGTCGAGATCCTTTATTGTCAGTCCAAGAGTTTTCATTTTGTGTTTCCTTTCAACGCTTTTCTTCGCTGGCAGAGGTATGATACGCCAGAAATCTGGATAAAAAGAGGGCTATGGGTATTCCGCTAGAAGATCAAGTAGAAATACCAGGGACACCTAGGCGGTCGAGGCGTTCATTGACTGGGTGGTCGCGCAGAACGCCCACCCATAGCTTTCACCGTCGTGGGGGAAGTGCTTCGCCCACGCGGAGCGGAACGCCCCGTAAACCGACTAAGGTATTATGCAGACCTCGGTATTAGAGGCCGCATTATGAAAAGAGGATTTCCGCGAGCAGGGTTTGTCTCAGACTCCCTAACAAAAATATTTCTCGGCACACTGGTCATGTCCAACGCCAATGGCGTTTCTTGGAGCCTTTCGACTCGTTCCGGCGGTTTGCCCCCGGTTCTCCAAGCGTCGGTGAACCCGAGTACGGTCTCCAACGTGTTCTTCCCGCCAGATGGGGGAGCGACTTCGCACCAGCAGGTGAACTCGATCGTGAGTTTCCAGCGGATTCAAGTGCAAGCACCCGTCACGTTCACCCGCGTTGACGTGCCCATGTGGATCACCAACGCGACAAGCGCTGGGGCGGAAACTGGCAATATCGTCTTCACCTCCGGCGCAGTGCTGTACTCACGGACAGGTTCCACGCTAAGCCCCATCGTCGGGCAGACTGCTTCGACCACCTATACATGGGCGTCCAACAGTGCGAACTTTTCCAACATTGTCGGCGGACGGCCTGCCAGCTTTGCCTTGGCGACGTACTTGGCTCCTGGCGAGTATTTCCTGGGCGTCTTTCTTTCGACGACCAACAACTCCTCGATAGGGACTGCGACCACCCAGCTTGCGAACAGCATCTCGATCCAACTTGGCTCGACCTACACTGCAAGCGGCTACGCAGAGTTCGGCAAGACTCAATCGGGCACGAACTTCTACGTCCCGTTCCGTGGACTTGTCTCGATCACTCAGTCGGCGACTTCGATGACTTATCAGTTGTCACAGTTCACCTGCTCGGGCATAGCGGGCGTATCGGCAAACTTCCCGGTATTCCTGCGGAACATATAAATGGTAAAGCCAGAACTGACCCTGACTCTTCAAGAGCCAGGGGGAAGTCTCAACGACGACTTCATGGGGACGCACGACAGGCTCATGAAGGGCGGATCGTGGAAGAAACAGAGGATTGTGGCCATCATGCCTTCTGGGCCGATGATCTACCCGAAGGTGTACCTGTCGCACTGTTCGCTCATCTTTCCCCCGAACAACCAAGTCGCCAGGATACTCGCCGAAGGGATGGAAGTAGGAGACGCCTACTCGCGAACCCTGGGCTCCGTCGTTACGACCCCCGACGTCCAAGACTGGGAATACGTCCTCACGATCGAGCACGACAACACTCCGGCACCCGACGGTGTGCTGTTGCTACTGGAATCTATGGAGGCCCACCCTGAACTGGACGCGATCGGTGGGCTTTATTTCACGAAGGGCCCAGGTGGTTGCGCTCAAATCTGGGGCGATCCGAAAGACCCTGTCCTAAACTTCCGGCCACAAGTCCCCAAGCTTAACACAGTCCAGGAGTGTTGCGGGCTCGGTATGGGATTCGTGCTGTACCGGATGTCGATGTTCAAAGACACCAAAATCGAACGGCCTTGGTTCAAGACGTTGGTCGGAAACGAAGGGTGCATGACGCAAGACCTCTACTTCTGGAAGAACGCTCGCGCCGCAGGGCACAGGTGCGCGGTCGACACACGTTGCAAAGTTGGACACTACGACGGAGCAGGGGCGTTTGGGCCCGCTGGAATAACATGGTAGAACAAACAGAAGGATCAGAAACCACAGAATCCGCACCCGTTTCGGCGTTGCTACGTATCGACTTCGGTTGCGGGAACAACAAGAAAACAGTCGCAGACCAGGAATGGACAGGCGTCGATTCTATCAAGTTCGACGCAGTGGACGTCGTAATGAACGTCTGTCGTCCGATCTACGGGAACAAAGTCGTTGGCGATTCCGATGATGGTACAGAGGAAGTCGCCCGCGTCATTGTTGGCCACAAGCCGTGGCCTTGGGCTGACAATTCTGTCACCGAGGCTTACGCCGCCCACTTCGTAGAGCATCTCGACCAGTACCAACGGTGCCACTTCTTCAACGAACTTTGGCGGGTGCTCGTCCCTGGAGGCACGTGCCAAATCGTGACTCCGCACTGGGCTTCGACGAGAGCCTACGGCGATCCGACCCACAAATGGACACCGGTCTCGGAAATGGGATGGTACTACCTGAAGGCAGAATGGCGCAACGGCGACGAGGCAAAGGGGCTCGGAGCGAACGCTCCCCACACTGACATCGCCCACAACCCTATGGGGTATTCGTGCGACTTCGAGGCAGGCTGGGGTTATTCCATGACGGACGAACTCGCGGTCAAGAGCCAGGACAACGTGGTGTTCGCCTTGAGCAACTACATAAATGCCGCGCAGGACATGAGCGCCGTCATCACTGCCACCAAGCCGGTCGCCTCTGACGATGACTGAAACCTTACCGATGTTTCTCCGGTTGAAAGGCTGCTCTAACTAAAGGGTAGCTTTTCTTTGTCCAAACGGACGGAGAAAACAATGCCCCTATCAAATTTTATCCAAGACGTCAACCGCGTCACGTTCTTCGACGACTTCTTCAGCCTTAACACCGCAGCCACTACCGGCGCGTGGGTCGCAAACGGCGTCGGCACCGAGACTTTCACAATCGCAGGCGCGTCCGACGGAATCGTCTTGCTCGGCACCGGCACCAATCTCAACGACAGTTGCGAAATCCAAAGCATTGGCGCGATAGTCAAACTGGAAGCCAGCAAAAAGTACACTTTCGAGACACGGCTCTCAGTCACCACGGCCGAGGCTGTGAAGACTTCTCTTGGCTGGTTCATCGGACTCAACGCACTCGACACGTCGATCTATGCGTTGGGAGTCATAACTGGCACCGATCACGTCGGCATCAACAAACTTACTGGTGCCCAGACCCTTGACCTTGTGATCCGCAGAGCATCCGGCACCGTTGACCGCGTTGCGGCGATAGCGACCTACACAGACGACACGTTCACTGTGGTCCGGTTTGAAGTAGACGTGTCGTCCGTGGTCGGTACCGGTGTCGTGCGAGTTTGGATCGACGACCTTCCTGTCGTCCTGTCCGGCGGTTCCTACGACTACCAGAGCACATCGCTCCCAACGACCGTCGCGCTCACTCCCACTCTGGCTGTCTGCGGCACTGGTGCAGCCGCCGCCGCGACACTTTCTGACGACTACGTCCGCTTGAGCTTCCCTAGAATCTAACTAAGGTAAAGTCTCACTGGTTCGTCCGCTTGAGCTTCCCTAGAGTCTAACTAAGGTAAAGTCTCACTGGTTCGAGCGAGAAAAAGCGGTCGTGGTACATTAGTGCCGTGGCCGCCACTATTTCCAGCCTCCCATACGTCGCCCAGATGGCCGTCGAAAGACTGGACCGGAAACGCCAGAAGTTCGTCCTTGCCTTCTTCAAGTCTTACGACATCAAACTGGCCTGCGCCGAAGCGAACATCCAAAAGAAGGTAGGGGAGCAGTGGAGGGACGAACCAGAGATCGTCACCGCCCTCAAAATGATCCGCGAAGCATCGAGCCGCACCACCGGAGTCACCTACGAGTACCTCATCGGTATGCAAAGGGAACTGTTGGAGCGGTGTATGCAGCACCGCCCGGTGGTCGACAGCAAGGGAAAGAAATTAGAAGGAGAATGGACGTTCGATCCCTACAACGCGAACAAAGGCATAGAGAATTTAGCCAAGATGACTGGGCACATCAACAACGCAGGAACCTCCGTCACAGTCAACGTCGCCAATCTGAACGGCAACCAGAGGGCGAACGAACTATCGCGTCTCCTGTCCACCCTTGACGCAAGGAAGAACGCCGGATCGGTGATCGACGCTGAGTACAAAGAGTTGCCCGCGCCAGAGACCTGCCACGAGGAACCACTCTTTGATTGACAAAGAGACACGCGAGCGCATAGAAGAACTCATCGAGTACGCGAATCCGACCGAAGCCAATCGGCTTATGGACATCCTGCGAATGGAGGCCGAGGATGGACAAGCCGTCGACGACGTCTCTTTCCTGGACTACTGCAAGCGGACTTGCCCGTTTGAACTAGACTCCTGGCAAGAACACCTTTGCGAAGTGCTTCAAGACGCCGCAGACAATCCAGGCCAGCGCATCCTGATCCACAAACCGCCCCAAACTGGTGGCACGATCATCGTTTCAGAAAGGTTCCCTGCATGGTGCATCGCAAGGAGGCCGAAGATCCGGTTCATCTCAGCCGCGTACAACGCGACCCATTCGATAGCGTTCGGCCATGCGGTCAAGAACCTCATGCTTTCCGAGGACCACCTTGAGATGTTCCCTGGTGCTTCTGGCCAGATAAACAAACGGGTAAGCACCGAGATGTTCCGAACGCCTGCCCGCGAACTGCTCAACGATGGACAATACTCGTTCCTAGCCGTCGGCATCAAGACCGGTGTGACCGGAAAGGGCGTCTCGGGCGATGCGGAGACCGCCGGAATCCTCGTCATCGACGACCCTTATGCCAGTGACGATGCGGCGGCTAGTCCATCGACGAACGAAGCGACATGGAGGTTCTGGGAAAAGACTGTCAAGCAGAGAGTCCTCGGAGCCACAGTCATCGTCATGTTCCACTTTTATCAGATCGACGACCTTGGCGCTAGGTTGCTGGCCCGCGAAGGCAGGTGGACTGAAAAGAACCAGAGAGGCTGGAAGGTCTACCGGTACGCGCTCGTTGGCGACGATGACCCTGACGGCGATCTGTGCCCGCCTGGGCGCGCAGTAGGTTCGATACTGACTAAGCGGCGAACTCTGGAGCAGGCGAAGGAATGGGAGGATCAAGACCTCACAGGCTACATGAGCCAAGGCCAAGGAAGGCCGCTCACATCCATCGCCCAGCTCATCAACCCGGACAACTTCCGCCTATGGCCAGAGGACACGCCACCCCCGTTCGTCAAGCATTGGTACAGAGGAATCGACATGGCTCTCAAGAGAGTCAGTCCCGATGAGACAGGTTCGATCTTGCTTGGGATGATGGAGAACGGAGATATTTACGTCGAAGACATCGGGCATTGGCGCATGGACATCGAGCACACAGAAGACCGGATCATCGCCGACGCCCGGGCTGATCCCGATGGAACCTTCACCTGTATGTACAACGAGGTCGTGCAACTTTCCACGATCAGTCGCCTTCGCTACCACGAACGGGTGATGTTCCTGGAAGTCATGAGGAAGAACCGTGGGAAGTGGGCTTGCGCGGCAGGATGGGTAGGCCAATCAAACCGTGGAAGGGTCTGGTTTTCTCGGTCGTGCAAGGAGTTTCCGTACTTCAAAGTACAATGTTCACGTTTCAACGATCTTTCGACCGACCGCGACGATCTAATCGACGCATTCAGTGCAGCATATGAAGCCACCTACAAACACCAGCCCGAACAGCAGAAGTCCGAAGTCGTCGTCCATCCGGACTCTGCCAAGTTCCTCGTCGCCCTCCGGAACCGAAGTCTCAACAAAGTCAGATCAGCCTTCCGTAGCCGCGACCGCCGTCGCTGAACACGACGCTCCGCTGTTCGACCACGCGCCAAAGCCGGACGACATGACCGAAGAGGAGTGGGAAAACACGAAAGCTCTTGCACGTGAAGCGTACTCTTCAACGGAAGGTGAGAGCAAAACCGCCGTTGAAGGAGATTATTGCGCAGGCAATACGCTTCCTGAAGAGGAACCGACCACGCTCGGCGATCTGGACGATGTGCCCGCTCCAGAGGTCGTGCGCATCCCTGGCCCAGCATTCGACGCGATGGTTTCAGCCATTGCCCGAAAGCTCAGTCCGGTCAGGAAGAAGTATGCCCGAGTGCCCACGTTCGCAAAGGCCGGAGGCGACCATTATCAATTTGACTGTATGCTGACTCAAGACCGTGGAATGCTGATCCGAATGACGTTGAGCCGTGGCGCGGTCAGGCAAGTCACCCTTCCAGGCGAGTTGCAAACTGCAAGGCAGAAGTCGTCGGAAGCCCACAACCGGCTGACGAAGTGCCAAGGACAATTGGAGACAGAGACGATTCGTGCGGTTCCTGTATACGCCCGCACCGATGTCCAGACCCATTGGAAGAACGGAGACTACTCGGGCGTGACCGATGCCGCACTGCTCGAAGGGCAGGCGCGAGTGGCATTTCAGGAGAAACTCGACTGCGACGACCGCATCTCCAAAGCGAACGAGGCGGTCGTCAACGCTCAGAACGATGCGACACAAGCGCAAGGATTGGTCGAAAGCCTTATAGCTGAAACGACATCGTTCCATCCAGAGCAGAGAGTCTTCACGATCGGCGATATTCAGAACGGAACGGTACTGCCGGTCTACAAGGTCAAGCGGAAAGATGAACTATAAGCGCACCTGTTCTTGCGGGGACATTTCGACTGGGGAAGGTCGGATGCCAGACAATTGCCACGCCTGCGGCAAGTCTACTTCGCGAATGACTCATGGTGAATTCTACAAGCGTCCGTTTCTCCAGAAGGGTCGAGCCAAGTACATGAGCCCAGCGATGGAGCGCAGTGTAGCGATCAACAAGCGCAGGTGGGAAGCCGACCTTAAATCAGGGAAAGTGACACCCGACCAGTTGAAGTTCAGCCGAACGAGCCCTGACCTGCCGGACAGCTTGCGTAAATACGTGACCGAATAAGCAAATTGAAATGAAAGGACTCACTGAACCCAAGCTGGCCAGAGATCGGTGCATCGCCGCTTTCGACCCATATATCTACGACTCGCTCTACCTCAAGGTAAAGCGGGCGTTCGGGTTCACCGACGATGAGACGGTAAGGTGCGAAGGCGGCTATGGCGACCAGATACCGCGCTACCCTGACATCTTTCCAAAGGATATGCCGATCGGTCGCTCGCCGAGGATGCTGACCGCGTCGAACATCGCAGTGTCGCGGGTCGCTTCCAGGATGCCAGCGTTCACCTATCCCCAACTAGACCAGCTTGACGCCGCGATCAGATCGGAAGTCATGCGAGTCACCTACCACGGAGAGCAACACTGTTTCGCACCGTGGCACCAAGGAGTTTCCAGCGCGTTCGACGACGGAGACTCCATCGGGCAAGGCGCGGTGGAGATTTGGCCTATCGTGAACCCGAACTCGCGCAAGCCTCAAGCCCAACTCCAGAACATCGGGTGCATGGACTTCGGATGGGACCCCAACAAGCGCGACCCTCACGACTCTCGACATGTCGTGACACAAAAATGGGTGTCGGTCGAAGACGCTGAGGAACGGATCGGACCCAAGAAGGCGAAGGCCGCAGCAAGGAAGGTTTTCCAAACATCGTTGTCACCCTGCACCTGGAGCGTCCGGTGCGTGACCTATTACGACTACGGATACGGCAAGGACGGCAAGCCCACGATCATCCACTTCTGGGGCAACCTTTTTGAAGACCCGGAAGACCCTTTCGAGAGTCCGATAGGAAGACCTCCTCTCGCCTATTGCGTCAACTATTGCAAGCCAAAGATGATGCGTCCTCTGGGAAGGGTCGATATGCAGGCGTCCGACTTCGAGACCCTCAACCTGCTAGAGCAGTCGCTTCTCGATTCTGCGCTCAACGGGAAAGGCGCGGTGATGATCGACTCGAACGCGATCGACATGGATTCATGGGAGGATTTCAAGGCCGGTCTGACGAGGTTCGTCCTCTACAATTCCGCGCTGCCGAACATTCCGATGCAACAGATTCCCACAGATCAAATGCAGCAGGCGCTTTTACCGGCTATCCAGTGGTACTCGCAGCTCTATTCCCAGAACTCGATGCAGAACGAGACTGCCCGAGGTCAAGGAAGCGACCGGAAGACCGCGACACAAAACCTGATCGAAGACCGCAACCAGACCGCCAACATGGGCTGGACAGTGGCGATGATGCTCAAGTTCCAGTCCGAGATCGGACGACTGGCAGTGGACGTGATGCGGCTCATGGACCAACACCCACGGCTGATCGACGTTCTCGGCGTGAACCTCCCCGTAAATTTGCCCGGTACCAAGGCAAGCTCTCTTTACGCGATGCTCTCGGAGCCAAGCCGAGTAGAGATCGGAGCGGACAGCATCACCAGTGGTGACGATGCGATGAAGCGGGCGCAAGACCGCGACATCCTCGTTCTATCGTTGCAGTCTGGACTTGTGGGGCCGGTCATTGACCCAAGATGGTTCGCAGAGCGATGGGTCAAGCTCTTCGGAGACGTTGATCCTCGTGTCGCGCTCGCGCAACCCGCCGCTCCTGGTAGCGGGCAAGCCCCGATGGCCTTTGGGCCAGCCGCGCGTTGAGACACTGTAAACCCCGAGGATCCCCTCGGGGTTTTTTGCGCTGGGTACAATCTTCACGCCCCAACGGGCAAAACCATGTTTACGCGACTCAAGAATCAATTCATGCGCTCACCCGACGAAACATCGGGCGGTGGCGGTGGACGAGAACTGGACTCGCAGGGCGCATCGCTGGGATCACTCCTGGGCGACGTGCCTGACGACACACCCGCACAACCAGGCGTGGACGAACCTCCTGTAGAAACTACTTCGGCGCGACGGCCGAAAGCAAAGACAGAGGAAGTTCTCCAAGACGCTGCGGGCACCGATCCTAAACCAAAGGCCGACGCCAATGTCAAGGAAGAAACCACCGAAGAAGAGAAACCTGAGACTGTCTCCGACGAGCAGTACAAGAAACTCTACGAGGACCGCACGGCTTCCAACAAGAGGCTCCGTGCGGACAACGACGCCTTGCGCGCCACTGTCGCGAAGGAGTCGGAAGATGCCCAACTGCTAAGGAACATCCAAGGGATGCTTCTGCACGAAGACCCCGCCCACAGAGTCGAAGGGCTCAAGACGATACTCGGAGTCGCCGCACAGCGTTACGACAACGATATCGTGAAAACGATCGCATCGCTCGGCTACACAGTCGAGCCTACCGAACCTGACGACTTGTTCGCCAAGGCCAGGGAATCTGTCAAAGCCAAACTGGCTGAGAAGGTTGCAGGCCAAGGATGGAACAACGAATCTGGCGAGGACAAGATCGTTGAGCGGAACAACGCTGAACTTGTAGACATGATATTCGACGAACTCTCGCCACTGATGGCGGTTCGTCAATCTGAGCGGCCAGTAGTGGCGCAAGCCCCAACGGGCGGCGGTCACCCACAGGGTTCGTTCGACAACGTCTACGTTTCTGCCGTGCAGTCCATCCAAGAAGAAGTCCCGATGTTCGAGATTTCCAGGGCCGAGGCCGAGGAGGCTATGCGCCGGTTCAAAGACACCGGGCTTGACCTCGAATCCGCGATCCGTCTCACTTACGACGACAGGCTCCATCAGGAGCGTTCCAAGCAGGAAAAAGCGGAAGGAGTAAAGCCGATGGTGCATTCCAACGGCAAGGTAGGAAGGACGTCAGTCCTGAGCCCCGACCGCATTAACGAAGCCGCAAAGTCTGGTACGTACATCTCGCTTTCCGAGGCCATGGAAAGTTTCAGCGATCAGTCTGGCGGTAAATAAAAGGGCGCATCGGCATCCCGTCGCAGTGACCTTCCCCGCTTAGTGGGAACGACACAGCGAAAAAAAACTATGAGTCTATGGACAGGTATCGTCGGCGAGGCCAACACCCGCGCGGCGATGGCATTCAACACTGTGCTCACGCAAAAGATCGTCATTGGTCTTGCAAAGCACCGCGTCTTCTTTAGGATGTTGTTCGGCGGGATTCCCCGTTCGGCTGGCAACCAAGCCCAGGGCAGTATGCCCAACGGGCACTTGACGTTCGAGAAAATCACGTATGCCTCAGGCACCAAATACGAGATGCAGTTCCTCGGACGCCTCGACGACTTCCAATTCCTTGCTGACGGCAACGATGAGGTCGCGCTCCTTGGAGCAAGCGTCAACACCGACGACGTCGCATTCTTCACATGGGACCTGGCTCACTATTACAAGAGAGAATTCATCACAGGGTCTGAAACGAAGTCGATCCGTGGAGACCGTTTGAAGTCAGAGCAACTCGTCGACTTCAAACTCCGAAAGATAGGTGAGGAGTACGCCCGGTTCGTCAACACTCGGCTGTTCGGCAACACGAACCAGGCCCGAGGCTCGATTGCCGGACTTGACTACATCATCTCCGCGACCAACACTTACGGTGCGACTCGGTCGAGCGCCGGAAACGAGTTCCTCCAGAGCTACGTGGCCGCGTTCACCGGTTCAGCGTTCAACCTTGACCAGCTCTTGCTGGCACAGAACAACATCTGCGCCAACAACGGAGACGCGAAATGCGGGTTCATGGGAACGACCGTGTTCTCATATCTCCAGCACGAACTCCAAGAGCACGGCCTCGTGCTGATGAATCCGAACGGCCACTCCGCTGACGGCTTTGGTGCGACCCAGAACGCATACGCGCGGCACGGCATCACGGACTACTACCACGATAACGATTGCGGCAACAAGCGAGTCTACATGTTGAGCATGGGCCAGAGCGACCTTCCTTACTGGAAGTGGGTCATGGACGAAGACCCTCTAATCACGACCGGAGCGATACGTGCGTCCGAACGAGCGGACGCCTACATGATCCCCGTGGTCGCTTGGGGCGGGCTGTTCTGCGCACATCCTGCGGCCCAGGGCAAAATGACAGCGGTGGACACGACCGCAGACATTGCGGCTCCTTCGGCTTGGGCCGCATAACTAGGGCAAAGTGCGACCTGTGTATTCTCATGTCGCACCGACGGCCTCCGCGAAAGCGGGGGCCAAATTCATTTTGATCCGCATGGGCGCCACTGGGTCATAATCAGTGTCGTGACATTCGCCGAACTTCAAACCGATCTGACGCGGTTGCTGGGAAACGACCTGAACTACTATCAGGGCGATCCTGTCCTGGACGCAGCGACAGTAGACTTCGACGTAGTCCGCAAACGATTGTTGAACTGGACGTACCGGACAGTCACTAAACTTTGCTACATCGTAGAACCGAGCATAACTTTCCAGCCGGTCGCAGAGCAATCGCTCTACACACTGCAAGAACCACCCGGAGTCAACCAAGTCGTCGACATCGGGGTTGCTCTCAGCGGAACCTACACTTTGACTTACAGTGGGCAGACTACAGGCGCGCTGAACTACAACGCGTCGGCGGCAACGGTACAGAGCGCGCTCGTAGGTTTGTCCAACATCGGAGTAGGAGAAGCCACAGTGACCGCCGTTGCAGTCGGGTTCAACGTAGCCCTGAGCGGCGCGCTCACGCCACCACTCCCGCTCATCACGATGACCTCGAGCCTCAGCGGCACGACCACGACTCCAGCGGTCAGGCAAGTCGGATTCGGAAAACGGTGCGTGAAAATTTTCGGAATGTCGCTTTCCGACGTAGTCGTGCAGAGCGCACACCGACGCGACGGGCTCTACCATCGCTCGATGTTCGAGCGTCAGTACCGAGGTTGGAGACAGTCCGATTCGGGGACTCCGCTCATAGCTGTAGACCGTGGGAACCAAATCCAGCTTTACTACACCCCAGATTCTGCTTATGTGCTGTCGTCAAGCGCGAACAACTTCGCCGAGGCGCAGATTTTGTACGACGACATGGTCAACGATACAGATTTGCCTGAACTTCCAGAGGAACTCCATGACGGGCTTCCGCTTTTAGCCTACTTCCGCGCCGCTGACCCTGTCACCGATGAAGGCGGCGCGATCCGAAGGGCGATGAGCGCCAACTCAAGATGGGGAGCCGAAGTCGAAGAAGTCAGGCGTAACAACAAGAACGCGATGACCAGCGCGGACAGTCTGTTCATAAGAGGGCAGAGGTTCAGGTCTTGAGCCAGAAAGTCCTGACAAGGCTCGGGCCGTTTCTGGGCCCGCACCTTTCGATCGACAAACGGTTCGTCCAACAACCGTATTCAGCGGGGGGGACCAATTGCCGGTACGAGAACGGATCCCTTCGACCTCGCTACGGTTTTCGCAACATAGTCGGAGCCCAAAGGTACAAGGACACGGAAATGGACGCGCTCAAGCTGTTCCGAAGAGCAGGCGGAGTAGTCAGTGGGGAAGCTTACAGTACCTATGTCACAGTCGAGCGTTACGGATCATCGACTTCTAATCTCTGTCGATTGATGACAGTGGACACCACGACCGGAGCCAGAACCAAGGTGCTCCGAACAAAAAAAGTCAACACGGTGTACGACCTTCACCTTGGCGGCGCGACAGGCGGCACGTTCAACCTGACGTTTGAAGGCCAGGTGCTTTCCGGAGTCGTGTACGACCGGCTTAGCAATGGCCCTCTTAGCCTTGAGGCTGACCTTGAAGGTCTTTCAAACCTGGATACAGCCGATGTGACGGTCGCCACGATCACTGGCGGACACCGGATCACGTTTTCGGACGTGTGGAAAGACATGGAAGTAGCGTTCACGCTCGCTGGGGGAGCCTTGACCGGCACGACGACAACCCCAGTCCTCATAAGGTCCAGGCATTCGCACGTCGGTAGTGAAGTCACACAAATACTTCTTGGTGGAGCGACCGCAGGCACCTACACGGTCTCGTTTTATGGTCAAACAACAAGCGCAATTGCGTTTAATGCCAGTAACTCAACAGTACAAACGGCGCTCTTGGGTTTGAGCAACGTCAATCCTGGAGACGTCACCGTCTCGGATTATGCAAATGGATTCTATTTGTTTTGGGGCGGTCGGTACTTAGGCGACGACCTCGATGCTGCGGTGATTACGATTGCAGACAGTACGACCGGTGGGGCTGGTGTCACCAGAGCTACAGTTCTGTCTGGTTCAGAGTCTACTTATGCGATCGACGGAACGAGCGCTGTTCCAATTCTTGCGGATTCGTACTACAGAATCCTTGTTGTCGACGACACTGTCTACGGATTCAGCCATGTAGCAGGCGAAGAACTCCCGTCACCGACATCTGAGAACACGCCGCTCTGGAAGTTCACACTGGGCGATCCCTACAGTTTCGTCGCGCTCAAACAGCCCGTTGCTCCGAATGATGCAAGCGATAAGGCGACAGTCCAATATCGAAGGCAACCAGGATCGACAACACTCGGATACAAGCAATTCAACTGGAACGGATTGGCCGACCCAGGCGATTCCACACTTGACGAGACAGTCTTTACGGCGATGGCGACAGTCGGCAGTGTCTCGGCTGCGATCACTGTGTCGGCTCAAGGGGCCGCTTCTGCGCTCGTACCATTCGCCACGATTTCACCAGGAAACCAGAACCTTCAGTACAGCGACTGCATAAAGTTCCAAATGCGAAAGAACGCGGCGGCTTTGGCGTTTGATCTAAGGTCAGTACAAATTTACTTCAAGGACACCAATGGAGTCCGAGTCGATCTGGACACCCGTGTCTCAGGATCGAGCGCAGACGAAACTGTGAATTTGCTCTACAACGTGTACGCAAGTTTCCCACCGGGAAAGACCCGTGCCGATTGGTCGACCACTAAACATTTCGGGATTGAGATGACTGTGACGACTGGAACCGGAACCCTTACCCTTGATCCCGTCACGCTTGGTGGAATGCCTGGACTGTACGTCCCCAATCGGGATTGGCAAATAGGTTACTCTTGGAAGGCTACGTTAACGGGGCTGGTATCAGGAGTCGGAGGAGCGATCATCCTACCGCACCTATCCCTTAGAGGGGATATTGCATTTCTAGACTTCCACGGCGAAGACCCACCGTACATGGGAGTAATCCCTTATCTCACGCTAAAGGGTTCGAGCGAAGCTCAAGTCGATGAAACACAGATCGTAGTCAGAAAAGAGCGTGCACAAAGAAAAGAGCTTCCAGAAAACCACAAAGATCAGAATTGGGGCCAGTGGAGAATCGTGGACACCGTCACGGAGGCAAACCCGACGACGGGCTACACTTTCCAGACGGACACGGCCGCTTTTGGGCAACTGGCGGCGTTCACTACGGGAGTTTTCGAGTACGACGACATCATAGGAGCGAGCCAAATCCACGGCTATACAGAGTGGTTGTTCCGGAAAAACAAGCAATTCACTGTGCGGGATTCAATTGTCGGCGATCCTTTGAACCTCGTCAAAACCGACAACTCCGACCTTGACCTGCTTGATCCGCTTGAAGGCGCCAACTGGATACTTTCGTCAGACTTCAAGGACCAGCCGAGAATCTCGCTCGAAGTGCCGGGTGGGAACATCGTCGTCTGCGACAATGGAGCCTATGCCCAGAGCGGCATGACGCCGCTTTCCAAATCTCCGTTCTCCAGGCTCCCTGGTTCAGTGGGATGCGCGGGAGCAGACTCCGTGGTCGTTTGGCGCACCGAAGCGGGAGACCCTGCGGTCTATTACGTCAGCTCGAACGCCGACGCGATCTTCGTCATCCCGTCGTTTGCAGTCGCGGCAGGCGACAAACAGTTCCAACCGGAAGAACTCACGATACCTCTGCGCGGAGAAGTGAGGGACTTCCTCACCCAAGGGAGCACACTTGTGAACACAGACCGAATGGCACTCCAGGTAGACCAACGGGGAGACGCGCTCATGGTCGTCTACGTAGACCGAATCCTCATCCTGCGAAGAAAGAGCCTCATCGACGGAAGAAGGCAGTTCGAGATGTACCGCTACGACCTGTCGAGCATCGGTTCGTCTTGGCTGAAGGCCGACTTTTCCGAAGACCTTGGGCTAAGGGCCATGAGGATAAACGGAGCGATGGACGAAATCGAGTACGACACGAGCGACAGTTTCGTTCCGATAGATCCAACCTGGCACACCCCGAGCTCGACTTCGGTCGCAAGCGACACTGTCACGTTCGACGGCACCGCTGGACACACCGATCCTGCGTGGGCGACCGGATTCGCCATTGTCGCAAGGAAAACGGCAGGAGGGCTCACCGCCAGTTCGGCGGTCTACACCAACGCGCAAGGGTCGGGAGTCTACAAGTTTTACAACTCGTACACCAACGCGGTGGCAGGGACCGGAACTGGACTGAAGAATTTGACCGCATCCATCGGCGAACTTTCCGAAGGCCGGGACGATGGCTTCCGAGCCCTTGGAACGACGGGAAACTACAAAGCCTACTGGCAGTCTCCCGAATTCGACGATGCCCAGTGGTGGGCGATCAACAGTACCGACACGATTCGGGCGAACCTTGACGATTGCCCGGTGGTGAACTTCTACTGCGACCGGAACGACAAAGCCGGAACGCGGACGGATGAAGGCGGAACACTCACGACCCCTGTCACGAGAACGACCACCGTCGGGAAGACAAAAGACCGTTGGCCATTATGGGCGCGTCACCGCAGGATGCAGGTAGAGATCGTACTTTCAGAGAATTCCAGCGCAGTCCGAGGCCTAGACGTATGGCGGACTCCAGCACAAGCAAGGCTCAACTCATAAGGCCCATCCTATCATCCCAGGATGGAATATGGTACGATTCCCTTGATGACAACACTGGAAGCAGCGAACGACCGACTCATTCTGAAGATGGACGACAAGGAGGAAATCTCAGCGGGAGGCATCCACCTTGCACAAGACGCCCAAGAAAAACCGCGCAGAGGGACCGTAGTCTCGGTCGGGCCAGGAGTCTTCAACGACAAGGGAGAGACCAACCCAATGAGTGCCGTAGTCGGCGACCGCGCCATTGTAAGCCAATGGGCCGGGAACGAGTTCAAGTTTGAAGGACAGGAATACGTCTGCGTCCATATCGAAGACGTGATGGCATGGATAAGGGCCTGACCAATGTCCTGTAACCGAGCCGCACACGAAGCGAACGTCCGCATGGTCGCCAAAACATTCGACGCCACGATCGAAATAGCGGGCAACGGACATTTCAAGATCGAGGGGAAAGGGTGGAGAGTGTACGTCCCGTCTACCCCGCGCTGCAGATGGGACGAGGTTCGGATCCGCAAGCACATCGTGGGCACGATATTCAAGCAAGCCTGCGAGAAGGCTTCAAGGATAGGGAAAAAATGACTGACTCGCATCAGACCGACAACAAGAGCAAGGCTAACGTGCCCGAATGAACGAGCGTGTGTTCACGTCCGAAGGATGCTCGATCTCCGTAGCCTGGAAAGACACCGAAGCATGGGTGGCCATGACCCAAAGCGACAACCCTCTTGCGCTTCCAGGGCTTGCGGCAGAGGTGAGACTGTTCATGTCCGACTTAGGGGTCAAACGAGCAACCACAAGCATAAGCGCATCGGACGAACGGGCGTACCAACTAGCGTCAGCGTTTGGCTTCGTGCCGTGGGAGGTCGTCATGGTGTTGCCACTTGCAGACTATGACGGGCCAGGAAGACTGGCGAAACCCGACTCAGACCGACCAAATCCGACTTGAGCCATAATCTACGGTATGCCCATACCCGCAGTAGTAGGAGCAGGAATAATAACAGGCGTAGGGGGGCTCCTTGGTGGACTCATCGGGAAAAAGGGTGCGGACCGTCAGGCGAAAGCAGCCGAAGGTATTGCTGCGAACCAGCTGGATTGGGTCAAGAACCTTTTCGGACAGCGCAAAGGAGACATCGAAGGCGTCCAGAAGTGGGCCGGAGAGCAAGGACTGCTCGATCCAAAAGCTATGTTCGACCGGATGGATTCTGCTACGGCAGACTCCAGAGCCCGCGACACGAAGAACCTAGTGGCCGCACTTTTCAAACAGGGCGGATACCGGCCCGGTGAGACAGCGGCGGAACGAGTCCTTGGGAATTCGGAAGTCGCACACGCCAAAGCCCGCGACCAGGAATATCTGAGTATGTCGGTCGATGCGTTCAGTCGAAGGCTTGCGCTTGCAGGCGCGCCTTACGAGACTGGACTCATCGGGGGAGTCATCAACGCAGGTACGAACCTCAGCAACATCGCGGCACAGCGAGCCGACAGAGCCCAAAGCGCGGCGTCAGGGGCGATATCAGGTCTTGCGGGAGCATGGAGCAACTATGAAGCGTGGAGACAAGCACAGAAAGTAGAGAACACGAACCAGACATCGAACGTGCTGACGGGCGGAAGCAACGGGCCTGGCGACACTTCTGGCGGAACTCAGCAGATCGGATCAGACGAGTGGGCGAAAGGGTTGTCGAAGCTCGGACGGTGGGGATAAGTGCGGCAGTCGCAAGAGATCGGGCAAGAGCTTGCGGGACTACTACAGACCGTCGTCAACAATTCACCCGGAAAAATGCTCCCGGCGCACAAAAGGTATGCGCTGTCGCTCATCGCCGATGGCCAGTCCGAGCGGATCATCTCCGACGGCTACAACCGGTCAGCGGCGGAAGGCGTGTCACCGGAGGCCCATTCCGCAAACCAGACCGCCGATGCGCTCGCGGCGCAACTCGGCATACAGCCGCCTCCGATGCCTACAGCCCAGCCACAGCAGGCACAACAAGGCCAAGACCAAGGAAGCTACAACGGCACAGTCGAAGGCCAAAACGCGCAGGGGCCGGGAACTGCGACTCCGGCACAACCGGCAAACTCTGGGACGCCACCGCCCGGAACTCGCTACGATCCTGTCACCAGGACATCAATATGGGACCCTAACTATCACGGGCATTACATGGATATGGCTGAGGGAGGGCCAGTCGGCACTCCCGCTATAACCGCACAGCCGAGTCCGACCACTACCGGAACCCAGAACCAGGACATTGGTGCGCCACCAGTCCAGCAATTCGCGTCACTCGACCAGAAACGCATCGACGAAGGATGGCAAAAATTCCACACAGCGATGTCTAGGATGCCGACTCCTCCCGATCCTTCCAAGATGCCGGAAATTGGGCTTACCCATCTCATAGCGATGGCCGTCGCCGGGATCATCGACCCCCAATCTGCGGCAGTGATCGGCAAGGCGATATTCGAGGCGCCCGTTCTAGCCAAGGGATACATCGACCAACAGAACGACAAGCGATACGCGAGCGATATCCAAATTTGGCAGAACGAGACACTGCGGTACGAGCAAGCCGCGCTCGGAGTGGAGCGGTCGGTGACAGCCCAGAAAAACAACGAACAAGACGCCTACACGGCCGACTTCAACAGGAAGTCTATACTCTACGGACAAGCCGAAACGCAACAACACCTTAACGACCGTGAATACCGGGTCGGGCTAAGGACGCGACTGAGCAAGCTGGACAGCATAGCGAGCAGTGGCAAACTCTCAGCAAACGATTTGGCCCAACTGAACGATACAAGGAACTACATTAGTTCGGTGCTAGACTCTGGCCTGCCTGCGTTCAACGCGCACGGACAGCCTACCCAGCCGTTCAAAGAAGCAGAAAAGAGAATGGCCGAAGCCGACTCACGGATAGGGCTCAATGCGCAACGAGTCAAAAAATTGGCCTCCGCCATCGGACTGGACAAAGAAAAAGCGGAAAGGCTCGACACCCTCTTGCCTCTCGAAGCAGCCAGGATGGCCGCACAAACCGGACTGCTCAATGCTGACCGTGTCAATAGACTTTACAACGCGGTCGATGCTGCCAGCAAGATTGACTACCGAGAGTACCGCCAAGGGCTCGAAAAGGACAAGTTTGAACTGGACAAGGTCAAAGTCGGGTTCGAGGAAGTGGGCAAACGGCTCAAGGAGGCTATGTCCAGCCGCGACGCCAACGCGAAAGCGGCCGCGAAAGCTCAAGAAAGCGCTGACGCGCGTCTGAGAGACTACAAGGGGAAAGACGGGACGATTCCTCCTGGGGACAAGGCGAACGAGTACAAGGGGTTCGTCTTGGCGGCGAAAGAGGCACAAGCCAAGGTCGATGCGGCGGCTCCTGCGATAGACGAACTCAACAGGTTGCACTCCAGGCTCAAAGACGGACTTGACCTGATCGTTCCGACCGAACCGACATCGAGCGGAACGACCATCGGCAGTGTGTCGAGCATGGCGGCAGGCCAACCGCACGTGTCAGGGTTTATCGAAGCCTTGAAGAAGAGCGTAGGCAAGCCGTATGTATGGGGAGGAGGCCGGAAGATAGGCGACGATGAAACCGTCGATTGTTCCGGACTGGTCTGCAACGCGCTTGAGTCGATAGGGCTCAAGGCTCCAGGCTCGACCGCCCAAGAAATGTACAAGAACACGGCAGCAGTAAATCCAGGGGAAATGCAACCCGGAGACCTCCTGTTCTTTGACTGGAAGAAAGACGGAAAGGTCGACCACGTCACTGTCTACATCGGCAACGACAGGATGATCGGGGCGTCGTCAAAGAGCAAAAAAGTGGAAGAAGTAAGCGCGCGCGGATATGTCGAAAATGTGCGCCAAGGGCAATTCGTAAAGATTGGACGGATACAGAGCCTCACCCAAGGTGGAGCACCGTCGCCATCCTTCACGCCAGGGACAACAAAACGAGTCCCCCGCGGAGCCAAGAAGGTCGTTGGAACAAAACCGCCACCGGGGCGTGAGGCTCACTACGGTTCGCAAGACACGGGAGGAAAGTAATGCCGGAGCAAGACCCCGGCATCGGGGCGTTCCTCAGTACGCTCGGAGAACAAAAGGAAGGGCCACCGCCAGTCCAGCTTGGCCAGATCGAAGCGGAGCGACAAAGGGCCAACGCCGAAGTTCTTGTGCCGAGGACCCCGCGCAAGGCACAGCCCGAACCCAAGCCTCGGCGAAAGCCAAGGGGGGCCACTGCTCCTACGGCTCAAAAGCCTGGGCCAGACTTCAGCACGTTCTTGAGCCAGTTGTCTCCCCAGCAAAACCAGGCACCATCGCCAGTCCAAGCACCGATGACCGGGGCCACTGCTCCTACGGCTCAAAAGCCTGGGCCAGACTTCAGCACGTTCTTGAGCCAGTTGTCTCCCCAGCAAAAACAGGCACCATCGCCAGTCCAAGCACCGATGACCGGGGCCGCGCTTATTCCTATGCCCGACTACGTCCGGAAGTCGATCGACTCAAGGACGGCCCAAGCCAGTGTGCCCAGGGAACTCCAAGACCCTCGCGCTTGGCCAGAAGACTACAAGCGCAAACTGCTCGATCCGAATTCTATGGATTCAAAGCTCCACAAATACGACACAGAAAAGTACGGAATGCCGACTTTCGGATACTTGAGCGACCCACAACGGGACAGGTACAAGCGGCAGATGGAACTCACCGCAAAACCGGGCAACGTCTACTCGGAGGCCAAGGCTATAGACAGCGCGTTCACAGGGTTCTCAGGCGAATCGTTCCTCAATCCAGGATCAAGACAAGGGCTACCGCCAGACGTGCGGCAAGCCGCCATTGGATACATGTGGCTAAAGTTCGGACTCAAGTCTGACGGCGGCAATGTTCCACCTGGCACCGGGGCGGCGCTTGGCAAGAAACTGAGCGACCCGAGTTCGTGGCCAGCGTTCAAGACCGAAGTCGAGCGCATGAAGTCAGAGCGCGAGGAACTGGAAAAAAGACCAGAGCTACACTTCCTTATTCCCTCTGAGCGTCGCATGACCGTGACGATGCGCCTGCAACAGGACCCCACGACGATCCAGGGAGCTATGGCGCTCTACGATTTGGCGAACGGTAGAAACCCCACGTTCGGGTACAACGAATCGGCAGACCGCCGCGCGTACCGGCTGAACCTGCATTCCAAGATGGACGAGTCTGGAAGCATCCCGCCAGGATATGTCGCAGGCCACACTCAGAACGAGGCTATGTCCAAAGGCCGTTCGATGGAAGACGTCAACGATGCAGCCGAGCGAGTCGGGCTTCCTGGGACAAGGACTCAAACGGAAGCCCCGTTCGCCGAGGACGGTAAGTGGCGTGTCCGTGGTACTGACGGAGCCGTCCGTGACCAAGGGCCGAGGAAGCACTATAGCCCGCTTGAGCTCGTGCAAGGACTAGGTTCGCTCGCGTCTCTTTCTGTCAAGACCGCTGCGCGCATGGGCCTCGTGGGCATAGCCCCACAAGAGGAACTTGCGACTCACGGGGCGACTCCGTTCGCGTCAGAAGAGCAGTTCAACAAGGGCTGGCAAGAGTCGGTGACCGGAACGCTTTCAGATACCGTAGCGGAGGTAGTGCCTTACGCAATTCCATATTTAGGGCCACTTGCAGGCGTACAGGCCACTTTGCAACAAGCCATCGACGGTGGTTTGCCAGCAATCTGGGAAGGCACCGGCGTTCCCGCCGCGCTCGCCACTTTCCACAACCCGAATTCCACATGGCAAGAGCGCACTCGCGCATCTGTGCCACTGCTCTTCGCCGGGCTGATGTTGTGGCACGGCAAAAAGTTGATAAAGAAGGTATTGCCGGTCAAGCTCCCTGTCGATGGGTTGCGCCAAGAGTGGCTCGCGATGCCCCCAGAGGTACTGTACTATTCAAAGCGGATTAGGCAAGAAATCCTCAGCACCTTGCACGAATCTGGCGCGACCGATCCCGCGAAACTCGAAGACCATGCGACGTCAGGAGCGACCATGATGACAAGGGCCGCACTGAACATCGAAAAAGACGGTGGCCGACCAGCCGCAGAATCTCTGGCGAACGTCAGGATCGAACCCGATGGGACGCTCTCCGTGCCTGACGACATCGCTGTAGAACTGAACAAAGTGTCGGCGACTTTGGACAAAGAAGCCGAGATCGTCAGCGAAAACCCGCCTGCGCCAACTGGGCCGAAGCCCGCCGAAGGAGGCGGGACCCATCTTGGCGAGACCCACTATTGGACAACCAACCACGGAAAACAAACTGCCAGGGATGAAATTTGGCCAATCAGTAGATTGAAACCTAGCCACAGCTACGTCACGTTCGATCCAATTAAGGAGTTCCCGGCAGACCTCCAGCCTAGAAGTCGCGACCGCGAATCGCCGAAGATGCAAATTGAGGGCATCGCAAAAAACTTCGACACAGACAGAGCGTTGGACGAGTTCAGAAGCATGGCTGACGGCACACCGATCGTAATGCCGGACGGGACTGTCATCTCTGGCAACGGGCGGACAATGGCGATGCAGCTGCTCGCCGACGGTCACGGAAACCAGGCTGAATGGGCACGGTACCAACGAACGTTACGGAACTTACTTGGACTCCCCCCGACCGATACAGGCGTGTACGTCCGAGTCAGAGTGGCCGACGTAGACCATGCAACCGCGAAGATGCTTGCAGAGGAAGGGAACAAATCTCCCGCCGCCGCGATGGGGCAAGTCGAGACGGCCAAGTCCGACGCAGGGAAGTTGCCGGAAAATTTCTGGCAATCCTTCAAGGTTGTCGGTGAATCGTTCGACCGCTCGGTCAACTCCTCTCAGAACAGAGGTCTAGTAAATAGGTTCATCAACCAATTCCCCGAATCCGAACGATCCGGACTCGTGACCGCTGACGGAAGAGTGGCCGTCGAAGGGCTCATGCGCTTGAAACGCGCGGCATTAATCGACCTTCTAGGAGAAAAAGGAGGACCACTCGCAGAAAGGATTTTCGAGTCCAGCGAAGAATCTGCAAGACTTACGCAAGGTTTGTTCCTGGCCATGCCCGACTTGCTCAAGAACAAGAGCCCTGAACTGTCCGACGCGCTCAACGCTATCTTCGACGAGTACACAAGGTTCCAGGAATTCCAGGACTCCCACCGCTGGACATGGGAAGAGTTCAAGTCCCAAGGGCAACTCCACTCGTTGCCCGAAGACCTTGTGGACGCTTTCCACGCGCTCGGAGACGCCGTGACTACAGGCGGTTCCGGACAGAAGGTCGGCGAAGTCTTGCGCGAAATCGTCTCGTCAGGAAAGTTCAGAGACATTGCGGCAAAGCTGAGCGGTCAAGACAATCTGTTCAGCAAGACGACAAAAAAACCGTACATCGTCGCCCGGAACATGCAACCGAGTTTTGGGAAAGCTGTCGAAAACAATGGTGGAACCAGCCTAGGGGAAGGCTACTACGCCCTGCGGAACGATGCTAACGGAAGGGCCGTCATCGAGCAGATGGGTCTACAGGTAGACCGTCCGCGCACCAATGACTACAACAGGCGGTATGCAGACCAGCCCGGAATGTTCGGTGAAGAACAAGCTTCGCCGACTCCGGTCGAGCCGGAGCCCACGACAGGCACGTTGTTCGGCAAGTCGAAAAGCGAAGAAACGTCCACGGCAGGAGTGTCCGAACTCGGGCGCATCGAATTCGACGCAGACGGGAAGTCCGCGATCATCAAACTCGGGCCAGGAGCGACCATCGCAGAGGTCGTGCATGAAGCGAGCCACTACTTGCGCCGCACACTTTCGCCAGAGACGACGGCTCAAGTCGAACTGGCGATTGGCGTGGAAAAGGGAAAGTGGTCGGTCGCAAACGAGGAGCGGTTCGCCAGATCGTTCGAGAAATATCTGACAGAGCAAGCGTCGATTCCAGGACTCGATCCGGTCATGGCCCAATTGGCGCTTGCGGTGAGGGACGTTTACGCCACACGGCCCGGTGGTATCGCAGGTCAATCCGCTCCACACATCGGAAAAGGAAAGCTAGAGGTTCCCGCTTCGCTAAAGGCAGTGTTCGACTCGTTCACCACAAACCCGAGCAAGTGGCCAGGAATGGCCCCAGCCCCCGCGCCTGAGCAAACGGAAAATCCTGCCGACACTGTCGGGCCACTCGCGCCAGAACCACCAGTCCAGAGTGTGGCTGAGGCGAAAGGGGAGACCGCACCAACCCCAAAGACAGGGGAGGACGCACCCGTTGTTCCACGTGGAACAACGGGTGCAGAAGCAGCCCCTGTTGCCAAACCGAGTACAGGTGTCTTCAAAAACACTATATACTTTGATTCAAGTACAAGTCTTTATGAAGCGCGCAGGAACGGAGTCCTTGAAGAAGGAGCACTTATCGCACACCCGGCAGATGAATCCGGTGGTTTCT
>Ga0163146_10002095_pt1 | contig 27642 bp, 23 predicted proteins | sample OliLakLV19MP7G1_FD_148648 | JGI IMG/M metagenome (GOLD analysis project Ga0163146, IMG submission 148648) | Freshwater microbial mat bacterial communities from Lake Vanda, McMurdo Dry Valleys, Antarctica - Oligotrophic Lake LV.19.MP7.G1 | ecosystem: Environmental > Aquatic > Freshwater > Lake >...
TCAAGTCCGATTTTCAAAGGCATCGGGGTCTATCAGAAAAACACAAACAAGCGTATTTGAAGTGGTATTGTTTCTTTAAAAACCACTGAAAATAGCAACACTTTTTGGGTATTAAGCCCAGAATGACGGAGAGGAAGATGCAAACCTGTCCAATGAGAGACCTGAACCGTCATAGCGGACGATATCGGAAATAGAGTCTGCAATGTGCAAAGCAGGAAGAAAGAAAGAGGAAGTGTTCTGGCCCATAAAGCGGCAGGTTATTAAAGAAGAGGCGCGGTTCTGAGGAACTCAAAAACACGCACGGAGACAGGCACCGCGAGGTGACTGCCTCCGCATTGGCGTGATTAATCCAAGATACCGAAGGCTTTCAGAAGCCAAAGAACGACTACGATGATGACCACGATGTTCAGAATTTGTTTAATCGTGCCTTGCATGGGAATGAAACGATTGATCGCCCAAAGAACGACCCCCGCGATCACCAGCGTAACGACAATCGAAACGATATCCATTTTAAGACTCCTTCAGTTTGCCTGTTGTTGAACTCTGCTTGCTTGTAGGAATTATAAAGGCAGTTCAAAGAGAAGCCCCACCGATGCGCCCTGTTAACTCCTAAGGGCGATCCTTAATTTAAGCCCGGGATAAACATCTCTATGCCATCTACTGGAAGAGTGTAATTTCAGAGGCCCGCTTCGGTAGGACATGACTCGAGCCCACGTATTGCGAACCTTCAGGCTCTCACATTTCCACCAAAAGCTGTGCCAAAGATACAGCTACCTTTGGGCGGCCTGCGAAGGGCTTACCCGCCCGCCAAGAGCAGACCAGCCGATCGGGAAGGGTCTGCCGCAGGCCAAGGCTCCCGAGAGAGGCTTCCTAATCTCTCCGAGGAAGTGCTGGCGCATTGGCGCCAAGTGCAAACCGGCATAGATCAAAAGTGGTCTGAGCGTTCGCGCAGGCAGGCACAAGCCCCCGGCCGGAATCCGCTTGCCACAGCCTCAAATGTAAACCATGCATTCGGCAACGTCCGGCGCCAGAGATTCTTCGGCGCGTCGCTTCTCAGAATGACAGAAGGTGAGTACTTTTTTTCAGGAGAGTAGAAAATTTTTAACTGCGGAGCCCTGCTAGTCAATGCACCAGGACGGTGCCGGCAGGATCTAGACGATCCTGTCCGCACCGAAATTCATGCGGTACAACATAATGTAGATCACCACACCGGTAATCGAGACATACACCCAAAGCGGAAACGTCTTCCTCGCAATCCGGCGATGCTTCTCATCCTGCCGTTTCAACCCAAGCACCAGCGACCGGATAACCATCGGCACAATCACCACGGCCAGAATCGTATGCGAAATCAAAATCGAAAAGTAAACCACCCGCCACACGCCCTCACCCTGAAACCGCGTCGACCCGTGATGAAAGTGGTAATAGAGGTAGCAGGAGAGAAAGAGAACCGACGTCACGCAGGCCGCGATCATGCAGGCCGAGTGAAGCTGAATATTCTTTCTCCGGATAAAATAATATCCGAGAAGCAGAAGCAGGCCGCTCGAAGCGTTGAGCGTGGCATTGATTGCGGGAAAGACGGCCAGGTCCAAGAGAGAGATCCTTCTTTAAGATCGGGACAGGCACGAAAAGCGTGACTGTCCCTGTTTAGTTTAGCTGCCGCGAAAAGCGGGACTGTCCCCGTTGTTTCGTTGTTCGAAAAGCGGGACTGTTCCCCGTTTAGCTGCCGAGCAAAATTTTAACGTCGCCTTCGAGCTTCTTGAGAGCCTCGGCGTCCGTGCTGTCGTAATAGCCGCGGATCGACCCCGACCTGTCGACCAGAACAAACTTCGTACTGTGAAGCATCAACGTCTCAGGAGGCTGGTCTTTCTCCTCATCCGTCGCCAGCAGGAATTCGTCGCGTGCCATGGCGTGGATCTTCTTCTTCGAACCCGTCAGAAAAAACCAGCGCAGGCGGTCGGCCCCGAACCGCTCGGCGTACTTTTTCAGGACTTCCGGCGTATCGTGCTCCGGGTCCACGCTGAACGACACGAATTTCACGTCCGGATGATGGATCTTTCCCTGCAGGGTCTGCATATGCGCCGACATCATCGGGCAGGGCCCCCCGCAGCGCGTAAAAATAAAATCCGCGATCCAGACGTTGCCGAGAAGGTCCTGCAGCTGGAAATCCCTTCCCGAACTTTCCTTCAAGGTGAAATCACTGAGTTCGCTGAAGGCGGGCAGGGTGGCTCTCTCTTTCTTTCCCGTCAGGTGGAAGACGGCGAACACGACGCAGCCGAAGACGACTGCGGCGGCAATGATCCCGCCGAGCAGAGGTTTCGGAAGAGGCTCCGTCACTTTAAATCCTCCGCGCTGCGCCTCGAGGCCGCGCGCGAAGAAAAAAACAGCATCGCAAAACCAAACGCCGTGATCACGAAGATCGAAACACCGAAAGACGGAAGATAATCCGACACGGGATCATTCGCGTAAAGGGCCTGGCGAAGCGCCGACAGGCCGTAGCCGAGCGGATTCAGGCGGATCGCCCACTGCAGCCACGCCGGGGCCCCGTCCGCCGGATAAAGCGCGCCCGAAAGAATCCAGAGAGGCATGAGGAGCAGGTTCATGACCGCGTGAAAACCCTGCACCGAATTCATCTTCCAGGCGATGTAGAAACCGAGGCCGGTCATGGCGAAACCGTTCAGGAGAAGAATCAGGAGCACGAGGAGCCAGCCCTGCACGTCGAGCCACACGCCCATGAAAGGCGCCGCGATCAGAAAGAGCAGGCCCTGGCAGAGAGCGAGCGACGTCCCGCCCAGGATCTTGCCGAAGACGATGCCCGCTCTCGGCACCGGGGCGACGAGAACTGATTGAAGAAATCCTTCGCGGCGGTCTTCGATGAGCGAGATCGTGGAAAAGATCGCGGTGAAGAGAAGAATGAGAAGCAGCGTGCCGGGGAAAAAGTATTCAAGATACCCCTGCCCCGTTTCACCCGTGCTGAAGGACTCGCCGAGACCCGCGCCGATCAGCACCCAGAATATAAGCGGCGACGCCACCGCTCCGACCACGCGGCTCGGCTGACGGTAAAATCGTTTCATTTCGCGGAGCCAGAGAGAATACGCCGCCAGAAAAAATCCCTTAACCATGTTTGCCTGCCTTCTTGACTTCGGGGACGGGACTCCAGAATTCGTGCCCGGTGTGGTGGATGAAAACGTCTTCGAGCGTCGGCCTGCGGAACGTCACCGCTTCGATGAGTCCTGGGAACGTCTCGATAAGTTTCGTGATGAATTTCGAGGCTTCTTTGTGTTCGATCAGGAGCTGGCCTTCGACCAGGCGGCTCGGAGTGCCGAGTTTCTCCTGGATCTGCGCGCGCAAGGCTTCAGGCTCGCGGGATTTCACGGCGAGCACGTCGCCGCCCACGTCCGCCTTCAGTTCGCGCGGTGTCCCGGTCCGGATCATCTTGCCTTCGTTGATGATCGCGATCTTGTCGCAGTATTCCGCTTCTTCCATGAGATGGGTCGTGACGAGAATGGTGAGCCCTTCCGATTCGCGCAGCGTCGTGAGATAGCGCCAGAGGTCGAGCCTCGCGCCCGGGTCGAGGCCGGTCGAGGGTTCGTCGAGCAGCACGACGGACGGCTGGTGGAGCAGGCCCTTTGCGAGTTCGGCCCGGCGCTTGAGGCCGCCCGAGAGCGTGGAAACCATTTCTCCCGCGCGGTCGGTCAGGCCGAGATGCGAGAGCAGAAGGTCGCAGCGCGATCTCAGCGCAGCACCGCCGAGTCCGTAGAGATAACCCTGGTGGACGAGATTCTCACGCACGGTCAGTTTGCCGTCGAGCCCCGGCGACTGAAAAACCACGCCGAGTTTCTTGCGCACTTCATAGGGGTTCTCGCGCAGGCTGATGCCGTCGATCCAGGCGTCGCCGAGAGTCGGAAGCAGCGCCGTCGAGAGAATGCGAAAGAGCGTCGACTTGCCGGAACCGTTCGGCCCGAGCAGGGCGAAGATGGAACCTTTCGGGATTTCCAGGCTGACGCCCGCGAGCGCGGTCTTCGTGCCGTAGGAATGCCTGAGATCTTTTGCGGAGACTGCGGATTTTATCATGTCAGGCCCTGTCTATGATCATCATGAGGAGAAGCGTTGATAAATAAAGAATGGACGCGGCGAAAAGGGTGCGCGCTTTTTTGTGAATGTCTTTCAGGCTCGCGAGGCTCACGCCGACGAGAAACAGGCCGAGAATAATCGCGGCGATAAAGTAGGCCATTCCCGTGATGCCGAACGCGGTCGGGAGCAGGCTCACCGGCAGAAGCAGGACGGACGTTATCACGGCGTTCAACCCGACTTTGCGGCCGCCGGGATCGTCCATCGATAACATCACAAAGCCCGCCTTTTTGTATTCATCTCGGTAGAGCCAGGAGATCGCGAGAAAGTGCGGGAGCTGCCAGAGAAACATAATCGCGAACAGGATCCACGCCTCGAAAGAAATCGTTCCCCTGACCGCGCTCCAGCCGATCATGGGCGGAAGCGCGCCGGGCAGTGCGCCCGCGATGGTGTTGAGCGCGGTCACCCGCTTGAGCGGCGTGTAGAAAAAAAGATAACTCGCGAGCGTGAGTGCGGCGAGTGAGGCGCTTACCAGGTTTACGGCAAGAGTGAGATAGACGAGGCCGGAGACGGCGAGGACGACGCCGATCACGAGGGCGTTTCGCGGGCTGATCCGGCCGGAAGGAATTGGCCTTCCCGCGGTGCGCGGCATCTTCGCGTCGTAGTCCCGCTCTATATATTGATTGAGAGCGAGCGAACCGGAAGCAACCAGGCCCGTCGCCGCCAGGAGATGAAAAAAAGCCTGGCCGTCAAAGGGCATTTCGAGCGCGAGAAAATAACCGACCGCCGTGCTCAGGAGTACGAGCGAGACGAGGCGGAATTTGGTTAATTCGATGAGCATCGAAATCATAGGCGTGCTTGGGTTGAGCGCGGGATCGGAAAGAACATCAGGGTCAGGATGACGCCGAGACCGAGCAGCAGCGCGCCCAGGCTCTGGTGCGCGACGGTAAAAATGACTTCGGCCTTGCCCGGAACGGTGCCGCGCTCGATCATGCGCGTGGTGACGAACGAGCCGATCCCGAGGAAGACCTGGAAGACGGCGAGAACGGCCCAGGTGATGGATGGGACCTTGAAATTCTTGTCGTCCTTTTTGACCTTGTGGATTTTGATCAGCGACAGAACGATGTGGGCGATCACGACGAAGGCGAACGCGATATGCGTGATCACGATGGAGATGTGCGCCGTGTGCCGCGACATCGCGCCGAGAATGAGCTGGAGATAAATGAAGCCCGTCGTCATGGCGAGAAAGCGCCGGATTTTGGGGTCGACCGCTTCGTCCCTCGAGGTGCGGCGAAGATCGGGATTCAGATAATACGCGAGCGCGAGGACGAGGCAGAAAAAAGTCTGGCCGAGGCACGCGTGGGCGATCGAAACGGCGGGCGGCAGAAGCAGCAGCACGGTCAGGCCGCCAAGCAGCGCCTGCACGATCACGACCCCGACCGCGGCCCAGGCCAGTTTCTTCAGGAAAACGCGGTCTTCCCTGAGCTGGACGAGAACGGCGAGCGCGAGCGTGAGAATGGCGGCGATGCCCGCGATCATGCGGTGCCCGTGTTCCCAGAAAATGTTGCCGACCATGGGCGGAAAAAACTGCCCGTAGGAGAGCGGCCAGTCGGGAACGGCGAGCCCGGCTTCGTGGCTGGTGACGGCGCCCCCTGCGATCAGCAGGAAGAACACCCAGCCCGCGAGAAAAAGCGCCGGATAATAGAGACCTTCTTTTTTCTTTCGCATTCTTCAATCCTTAATCCAGCAGAACTTCTTATTTTTTTCATCCTGAGCTGTGGAACAGATCTTGTTTCAAAGCGAGATTCTTCTCTTCGTTCAGAATGACAGGCAAAAGCAAACGACTCTCTGTCATCCTGAGCTGTGGAACAGATCTCGTTCAAAGCGAGATTCTTCTCTTCGTTCAGAATGACAGGCAAAAGCAAACGACTCCGTCTATTTTGCTTCGTTGCCGGCGGCGAGGGCGAGAAGCTCGTTCACGTTCTTGACAAAGTGGGCGGGGTCCTTGAGCGGGGCGCCTTCAGCGAGCAGAGCCTGCTGGTAGAGAAGCCACGACCAGTCCTTCAGTTTCGGGTTCGCCGCGTCTTTCTGAAGAACGGCCTGAATGTTCTGGATCACCGGATGGTTCGGGTTCAGCTCGAGAATCCGTTTCGCCGGCTGAAACTCGCGGCCCATGGATCTCATGATCTGCTGCATCTTCATATCCATGTCGCCGTCGTCCGTAACGAGGCAGGACGGGCTTTCGTTGAGCCGCATGCTCATCCGCACTTCCTTGATCTCGTCTTTGAGCGAAGTGTGCACGGCGTCAGTGAGCGGCTTGTATTTCGTGTCCGCCTCTTCCTTTTCTTTCTTCGCTTCCTCGCCGAGCTCCCCGGCGTCGAGGTCCCCTCGGGTGACGGACTTCAGCTCTTTCTCTTTATACTGCATGAGAGCGGGCGTCGACCATTCGTCCACGACGTCGGTCATGAACAGCACTTCGATGCCGCGGCTTTTGAAAAGTTCGAGGTGCGGGCTGCGGAGACAGGCTTCGCGGTCGGCTCCCGAAATATGGTAGATGTATTTCTGGTCGGGTTTCATGCGGGCTGCGTAGTCGGCGAGCGACGTCAGGTCTTTATCCGTGGCGCCAAAGCTCGACTGGTAGCGGAGCAGCTCCTGAATGCGGTCCCGGTTCTCGTGGTCCATCGTGAGGCCTTCTTTCAGCGCGGCCCCGAGTTCACGGAAGAAGCCGTTGTATTTACCGGCGTCATTTTTCGCGAGTTCTTCCAGGACGTCGAAGATCTTTTTGGTGAGCTGCTTCTTGATCTTCGTGATCACGGGATTCGACTGAAGCATTTCGCGGGAGACATTCAGCGGCAGGTCTTCGGAATCGACCACGCCCTTCACGAAACGCATATAGACCGGCATGAGATCGCGGCACTGGTCGGTGACGAACATGCGTTTGACGTGCAGCCGGAGCCCGTGCATGTCTTCGCGGTAAAAATTGACCGGGGCTTTCTGCGGGATATAAAGAAGCGCTTTGTATTCGAGCGTGCCTTCCATCGAGTGGTGGGCGTAGACGAGCGGCTCTTCCATTTCGTGGGTGATGTATTTGTAGAACTCTTTGTACTCTTCGTCCTTCACTTCGTTACGGGGACGGCGCCAGATGGCCTGGACTTTATTAATCGTCTCCTCTTCCCCTTTTTCCCTTTTCAGCGAGATGGGGTGCGGAACGTAATCGGAATATTTTTTTACGATCGTCTCGATGCGGTATTCCTGGAGATATTCGAGTTCGTCGTCTTTCAGGTAGAGAATGACGTCGGTGCCGTGGCTCGTGCGCTCGGCTTCTTCGAGAGTGTAGCTCCCCTTGCCGTCGGATTCCCAGGCGATGGCGGGCGGAACGGTGCCGGCCCTGCGCGTCACGACCCTGACTTTAGACGCGACCATGAACGTGCTGTAAAAGCCCACTCCGAACTGTCCGATGAGCTGGAGGGTTTCTTTCTTGCCTTCTTTCAACTGGTCGAGAAACGCGCGGGTTCCGCTGCTCGCGATGGTGCCGAGGTTCGCAACCGCTTCGTCCCGAGTCATGCCGATGCCGTTGTCCGAGATCGTCAGCGTTTTGTTTTCCTTGTCCGGAATGATCCGGATCATGTAGGGCTCTTCGGGCTTCTTGTAAGTCTCGTCGACGAGAGAAAGATGGCGGTGCTTGTCGATAGCGTCCGCCGCATTGCTCACCAGCTCGCGCAGGAAAACTTCCTTGTGGCTGTAGAGCGAATTGATCACGAGGTTCAGAATTTCCGAAACCTCGGCTTTAAACTCGATTTTTTCCTTGGCTGTTTCCGTCATTTGGTGTCTCCCGGGACTGTCCCTGCTTTGTGGGACTGTCCCCTGCTTTAAAAGCTGTTTTGGTTATTTTCCTGTAAATGTAAAATTGATTTCGGCCTTGCCGTCTTCGGCGACGGTGACCTGCTGCGTCTGTGTGCCCAGCTTTTCGTGCCAGGCTTCGAGGGTGTAAGTTCCGGGCGCAACGTCCTTGATTTCGTAAGCTCCGTCCGCCCCCGTCACCGCGAAATAAGGGTGCGTGACCACGCCCGCGTAAGCGCGCATCCACGGATGGACGTCGCATTTTATTTTTACCATCACTTCGGGCTTGTCGAACTTCTTCATGAACTTCATGCCCTGCATCGGCATGCCGAGATTAAACTTTTTCTGGTTCTCGGGCATGGCGTGAACGTTGTGGAGCGTCGGGTCGCTGTTGGAGATCTGGATCGGCTGGCCCGCCTGCACTCCGAAAACGCGCGGTTCGTACGCGCAGTCTTTCTGGTCGAGCTTAACGGGTTCAGAAGGTGCCGTGAAGGCCTGGTCCGCGAGTCCGTCTTTCACGTAGACAAACACGTTCGCGAGCGAGCCGTCTTCGCCGGTCCGCACTTCGCGGTTGGCTTCCTGCGCGCCTTCCCGGTCTTTACACGCAGGGTCCATGCTCATGTCGATCGCTTTCTGAGAAGGAGCGGCTCCCGTGAAATTGATTTTGCCCGTGAGCTCTCCGGCACTGAGCAGGCCGGGAGAAAGCAGGAAGCAGCAGGACACAACAAAGAGAAAGAGATTTTTTTTCATCACTAGTCACCTGGTCGAAAATTACTTTACGGGAGCTGGGTGAGGGGTATTCGGAGAAATTCCGCGCTGTCTAAGGCTTCCAGCAAAAGTTGACGCTCTTGAAACCGCTTAAAGACGGAGGAAACTTCCCGGATTGTTCCACTCGCCCTTTTCCTGCCGGAACTTTTTGTTTCCGTCGACGACAATCTCGCCCGCCGTGTTGAGCCGGAGTGCGACGCGTTCGAGCGGACGGACGGCAGGGCCCTCGAAACGGATCCCTGATTTATAAAAACCATTTTCGTGGCAGGAGCAATAGAATTTCTGGGCCTGCTCGAGCCAGACGGGTGAACATCCCGTGGGCGCGTAGACAGACGATAGGGCATACATTCCCTCGAGCGTGCGGACGAGCCAGACCTTGTGCTCTTCTTTCCAGCGGGCGTCGACCGTGCCGACGCGATATTCTTCGGGCGAGCCTGCCTTGAAAACTTTTTTGGGGTCGGAAAGGAAAGACGGGAAAAGAAAATTGAGGACGTGCGAGAGGACGCCTGTCGCGGCGGCGGCCACGGTGACAGAACCGATCATAATCCCGGAGGTCACAAATTTGCGGCGGGAAAGATTGTGTCCGTCCGCGGTATTTTCAGATTTTTTGATGGTATCGGCCACTTGATAAACTCCTGTTTAGTGCACGCAATCTAACATTTTTTCGGGCTTCGATCAATGAGCTTAAACCCCGGCCTGCCCGCGGGCCCGGGACTGGGCTGTTTTATAGCGGAAAGCGAGCCATGCGACGATCAAAAGGTCGGCCGCGACCGCGAAACAAACGTTCTGAAGGCCTCCCCCGCCGAAGCCGTAGCTGTGGAGACCCGCCGCCAGGACGAAATTGACGCCGTACCAGGCCATAATAACGCCGAGAAACGCCAGAATCGAGCCGACGGCGATCCCGAAATCCGCCGTCCAGCCCGAAAAACGGCTGTGCAGCACCACGAGATAGCCGAGAAGGGCGATCAATGCCCAGGTTTCCTTGGGGTCCCAGCCCCAGAAGCGGCCCCAGGAGTAATTGGCCCAGACCCCGCCGAGGATCGTGCCGGCCGCCAGAAGGACGACGCCGATCTGCAGGGTTCGGTAGAGATACTGGGAGAGCATTCTCAGCTGTTCCTTTTTATCGGGCCGGGTCGCGTAGCGGAAAAGCACCCCGTGGCCGAGGCCCCAGGCGAGGGCGAAGGCACCATAGCTCAGGGTGATCGTGAGGACGTGGACGGTCAGCCAGAGATTGCTGCGCAGCACCGGCACGAGCGGCGAAATCGCCGGGTTCAGCGCCACGGGAAAACGGTGCGCGATGAGCAGGCAGAGGCCCGCGACGAAACCCGCCGTGTTCAGGATCATCCAGTTGCGGTAAAAAGCGAAGAGCACTAGCGAGAAAAAAGCCACCGCCCAGGAAACCCAGATCATGGATTCGTACATATTGGTGACGGGCGGACGGCCCGCGATCTGACAGCGCAGGAAAAAGCCGTAGGCGTGCAGGAGAAACGCGCCCGCGAAAACGATCAGCGCGGCGCTGGAAAGAAAACGCGCGCCCGTTTGAAAAAACCTGTTCGTCCCCGTGAGAAGCAGAAACGACAAGATGGAAAGAAGCAGGGCCGTGAAATAAAGAATGGCGGCGCGGCTGAAAGGCTGGAGATGGTCGTACTGCACTTCCATCGCGATCAGTTTCCGGTCGAGCGCGACTTCGCGCGAAAGAAAAAGGGCGTCGAGCGTGCGGGTGAACCGTGCGGCTGTTTCAACCGGGACGTCTTCGCTGCCGGGCTTTCTGATTTCGTCGAGAAGGAGTACCAGCGCTTCGCCCGCTCCCGTGACTTTCTCCTCGGGGAAAAACTGCCGGATCACGTTCCTGCCTTCTTCTGAAATCATGGATTCGATGGGGAGCCAGGCCGCCCGGGGATCGCTTGGATGAGGTATCAGGCCGGGAGTCTGGCCCTGCCCGAGCGTTTTAAAGAAAGCGGCTTTTTCATAAATCTCGAGTCTTTGCTTATCATCCGGCGAGAGGGTGTCCTTGCGGGCCTGTTTCGCCGACGCCTCCTGAACGCTTTGAATAAAAGGCGCGTGATTGAGCGCGATCTCGGGCGAGAGCCTGCCTTCGACGAGCATGACCTTGAATTCTTCGCGGAGAGCGTGGCGCGTCACGGGAATGAGCGGCTTCGTGTACCACGCCTCGGGCTCCGCGATCCATTCCCACACGAGCTGGACGGGTTCCATGCCCGCAAATTTCGTTTTGCCGGTCATGTAGAGGACGGTTTCTTTGGCGAAACTCTGCAGGGGCTTTATGCGGCCCGCGTGCTGGACCGGGATTTCTTCGAGAATGCGGTAGCCCTCGGACGAAGCGGAATATCCCGCAGGTACGGCGGCGAGAGAACCGAGTACGGCAAACATAAAAAATTTCAAGACGGCGGCGTTCCTCATTCGGGTGTCCTCTTTCTGAACTTTCTTTGAGAGAAAATAGTGATCGTTCCGGTGATCAGTACGATCGCGCCTGCGTATTTCACAGGCACTCCCGGATCGCGGCCCACGGAGAAAATAGAAATTTCGGGGCGGCCGGGTTCGATACTGTAGGCCGACTGATAAAGTTTGAATCCCTGGTATTCGAGCGGCTCGTTCATCGTGATGTGGACGTCGCGCGTGAGGCCCTGCTTGTCGTCTTTGAGTACGACGTCGCTCGAAAAGCGCGCGGGCTGGTCGGTGCCCGGATTGTTTTCGATCTTGAAATCCTTGAGTTCAATTTTGAAGCCGAGAGGAATACGCCGCTGGCCGAAGATCAGATGATACGAGGCTCCGCCGAGAGTCACTTCGTCGCGCAGCCCCTGGGCGAGCCAGAGCCTGCGGCTCTCCTTCCCTTTCACGATTTCCACTTCCGCCGCCGAGACGAGGTCTTCCGCCTGCGAAATGTTGGGCTGCGGGTCGAACGTTTTATTGAAACGGGAATGAGGCAGGTATTCTTCGACGGTAAACGCGAGATCGTTCCAGCCCGTCTGGACGGGTTCTTTCGGAACGGCTTTTCCGGTCTTGACCAAAGCGCCCGTCTTCACCTGGTAAGCGAGCCCGTCTGCCTGCCGCACGAAACGCAGTTCGTTCGTCTGGTCGACGGGACCCGTTCCGGGCAATATATAGAAGATGCTGAGCCCGGCCGCGCTCGGCTTCATGCCGTGTTGGGTCGGGAATTCGGGGAACCGCGCGAAAACGGTGTGGAATTCCTGGAGGCCGGAGCCCGGAGCGTCAAGCTCCGGGGATTTCTCCGTGCCCGGCTCATTCAGAGACGGGCCGGAGCCCGGAGCGTCAAGCTCCGGGGATTTCTCCGTGCCCAGCTCATTCAGAGACGGGCCGGAGCCCTCCAGCGTCAGTTCGACCGCAGGGTTTCTCCCGGGTCCGCCGGGAAGCGTGCCTTCTTCCGGCTTGTCGATCAGCTTCTCGCCTTCGACGAGAGCGTTATTCAGAACGCGGGTGATCGTCACCTGGAGAGGCGTGCCTTCGACCGGTGAGGTAAAGGGAAGCGTGTCTGCGGCGGGAACCGGAATGCGGACGGAACCTTCGGCGAGTTTGATCTCGAGATAGCCGCGGTCATCCGGTGCAGGCGCCGCGGCTTCTTTCAGCAGTTCCTGGGCAAAAACAATCTCCGCGGGGCCGAGCGCGACTTTGCTCATTTTCTCGTCTTTCTCGACCAGCCAGTGTTCCTGTTCCAGAAAAGAGTTTTTCAATTTAACCCGGACGGCGGCAGGTCCCTCTTCCGCGGGCTGGAGCGACTGGTTGAGCCGCGCTTTCGGATAATAATGAAGCAGATAAAATTCATGGTCCGCTTTTTCACTCGGTGACACTTTCTCCCGGCCTTCCCACGCGAACGGCTTCTGGGGAATCGCGTAGATCCAGTCCGCGTTCACGTCTTCGGAAAACACGTAAACGATCGGCTCGAAGAGCGTGATGTGGGCCGCAGTCTCGCCTTCGGCGACGGGCATCTGTCCGTCGATCATGGTCGCTTTCGTAATGAAAGACCCGACGAGAATGAGAATGATGCCGAGGTGCGTGATGAGAAACCCGATATGTTTCAGCTTCCAGGGAATGCGGTCGATCGCGGCGGTGAAAACGTTCATGCCGAGCAGAAACAAAACGGCGGCGAACCAGACCGTGTCGTAGATGAGAATTTTTGCCGCATCCGCTCCGTGCAGGGATTCGATGATCGTCCCGGCCGCGAGAATAATGATCAGCGACACGAGGATGGGGATCGCGAGCCTTACGGAAGCGAAGATCCGGAAAAAGAAGTGGAAGAAATCGAACACGCGCGGGCCGAGAACGCCGAGGATTTTTTTCGGCTTCGGACTGTTTGTAAACATCCATTGGTTCTGGTCAGGCTGTTTCAAAAAAACCTCGGTTGTGGAAAAAACTTGCGGCACTTGCGGGGACAGGCTTGCAAGCCTGTCCCCATACCACGCCAAAGGGTCCCTTGGTAAAACAACTTGCGGGGTTATTGTAAAACAGGGGGGCTAATTGCGGAAAACTAATTTATAGGCGACAAAGACGAGAAAGACCGCGAAGGCTTTCCGGAGAATATTGGTGTCCACCCGGACCGAAAGCGTGGCGCCGAGCCACGCCCCGAACACCGCCATGGCCGCCACGATGAGCGCGGATTTCCAGTTCACCATATCCGAGAGGCCGTGGCGCACGACGCCGCTGATCGCGGTCGGAATGATAATGGCGAGAGAGGTGCCGATCGCGACGTGGAGGTCAAACCCGGCGAGAAAGACAAGCAGAGGCACGAAGATGAGGCCGCCTCCGACGCCGAGCAGCCCGCTCGCGAACCCTCCGACAATTCCGATCAACGCGAGAATCAGCCAGGACATAATGCCTCTTGAGTTGAAGGACGTTCCCGTTAACCGCGGCCCGGCTTACTCAAACTGAGAGCCGTCTTCGGGTTCTTTTTTCCGCCGGGTCCGGTCCTTGACCTGATCGTCGAGAGAATCAATTTCTTTTTCGAGGGAGCGGATGCGGTTCTTCAGGGCTTTCACGGGATCGGGAAGATCGCCGTGTTCGAGATCGCAGCGGGGGTCCACGCGCTTGCCGTCCCGCCGCACGATCTCGGCCGGAATGCCGACCACGGTGCAGTTATCCGGGACGCTGCGCACGACAACGGAGCCCGCGCCGACTTTCACGTTATTTCCGAGCTTGATATTGCCGAGTACTTTCGCGCCCGCGCCCACGACCACGTTGTTGCCGAGAGTGGGATGCCGCTTGCCGCGTTCATTCCCCGTTCCGCCCAGCGTGACACCCTGATAAATCGTCACGTCCTTGCCGATGATCGTCGTCTCCCCGATCACGACGCCCGTGCCGTGGTCGATGAAAAACCCGGGGCCGATTTTCGCGCCCGGGTGGATCTCGATGCCGGTCAGAAAACGGGCAAACTGGGAAAAAAGCCTGGGGAAAAAAGGGATACGGATATAGTAAAGCGCGTGCGTAAGGCGGTGAATCAGGACGGCGTGAAAGCCGGAATAAAGGAGAAGGACTTCCAGAAAACCCAGAGGAGTGTTTGCGGCCGGATCGCGTTCGAAAACAGCCCTGAAATCCCGGTAAACCTTGTGGAAGAGATACATAGGCGGCCATTATTACATGATTTTTCCTTTTGTCAACGGAGCCCGGAGCGTCAAGCTCCGGGGGTTTTCTCCGTGTACGGTTCATTAGAACCGGACGCAGAGCCCGGAGCGTCAAGTTCCAGGGGCTTTCTCCGTAAACGGTTCATTAAGAACCGGTACGGAGCCCGGAGCGTCAAGCTCCGGGGGTTTTCTCCGTGTACGGTTCATTAGAAACCGGACGCAGAGCCTGGAGCGTCAAGTTCCAGGGGCTTTCTCCTGTACGGTTCATCAGGATGGACATGAAGCGGGAGGGCCGCTGCGAGACATTGGAAACGGGCTCCGGACTCTTGGGTTTCCCAGCGCTCCGACCGATACACTATCTGCAAAAGGAGACGCTCATGAATGCGAACAGCTGGCTTTACCGGATGATCACGATGGGTCTGGGGACCGTGATGATGAGTTTCGCGTGGCCGATCCGCGGCCAGTTCGGGCATGAGTGGGGCGCGCTGATCACGGGAGCCATGGCCGCGGCCATCGTGACCACCCTGATCCCGGTCAAAAGTTACCGGCAGGTCTTCACGAAAGCCGTCTTTTTCGGAGCGCTGGGTTTTGTGATCGGCGGCGAGAACATTCCCTACGGACAGCTGATCAACCGCATCCTCGCCATGCCCGATTTGAAGAACGCCATGCCCGAACTTCTCACGGTGCTTTTTATCGGCGCGAGCTGGGGAATGATCGGCGCGGGCTATCTCGGCTTCGGCATGTCGGAGCGCCCGGTATCGAAAAAAGATTACTGCGTCATCCTGGCCGCCGGCGCCGCAGTGCTCGTTTTCACGGACGTCTTCAGCAGTAACGCGTGCATCATCGCCGCTTTTACGGCGCTGATTTGTTTCCTCTATTTTTATAACGCCGCGCGCGTCCGTTCGCGCATGGTACCGCTGCTGGGTGTTTACGGGCTCGTCGGTTTCGGGGCGGGCTTTCTCATTTCGGTGATCATTCTTTATTACGGCACGAACGGGCATCTCGGAGGGCCCTCCGGTTGGTGGACGCTGAGGGACCAGATCTGGGGCGGGCTTGGCGGCTTCGCGCTCATGTTTGCTGCCTGGCGCGCGCGGGATTACAAACTCCTGCCGGCGGGTTCGCTTCACTCAAAACTCGAGAAAGCCGGTTTTATTTTCTTCGTGCCCTTTATCTGCGGTTGGAACACTTACGACGTGTACGAGAAATGGTTCACCTCTTCACCCCCGGCGCCCGGCCTCGCGCTGGCGGGAACACTGATCGCCGCGGGCGTCATGCTTCTTCTCGCCTGGACGGTTTATTACCTGCGGCTTCCAAACTCGCGGCTCGTGAGCCCGGCCGAAAACCCGGTGATCCTCGGGTCCATCGCATTCTTCACCCTTTACCTTATGGTACTTGCGATTGCAAAGACGGTGGTATACAGCGGGTGGGCAAGGTGGGAAACCGGCTTTACTCTTTTTCTCTTCGTGACGGCGCTGATTCTTCTCGTCCTGCCTTTTATTCTACTGGCGCCTCAGGAAGAATAGTCTCATCCGCCGCCTTAAAAAAGAAACAGCCGTGCATGAATTTCGCGATTTCAAATCTCCTTCCGTTCATCCCCCGAAAAACGGAATAAAAATCCAAAACGCTTTCATCATGCACGGCCGTTATAAATCAAAAGAAATTCAGCTCAAGCGTTATGACACTTTCCGCGGACGGATCTCGATCACTTCAGGACCCGGCTCTTCGGCGCGGACTTCATTGTTGACATGTCTCTGAATCAACTCGACATTCTTCAGATTGCCGCGGTACCCGATATCAAGCAGATCCCCTACGACGGGAACCAGCCCGATCGCCCAGTCGACAAAAACATTCCACACCATCCGCGCTTTAATAGCTGCCGGAAGATCGAGCGAATGCGCCTGTTTCACAATGTAAGAGGCAAGGAGCAGACTCAGGGTATCGCCCACGCCTGGAATAAATCCCATGAGTGCGTCTCCGCCAAAGCGGATTTTTGTTCCGGGAATACGGTAACGCGCATCGAGCCAGGTTCCGAGCTTATCGATTCGGGCGATCTGACGCATACGGTCATATCTTTTCATATCCTGATCGATATCTCTTTCCATACGTTCTCCCCCCTCTCTCGAAAAACAATTCTGACAGAACGGAAGGCAGAAGGAGCCGGGGAAGCTATTGAATTTCCATCAGGGTAGAGTGGGTTTGATCTAAGTAGATTTTCTGATAGCAAAAGTCAGGGATTGATTCCACAGAACAAACGGAGGGCAAAGCGGTTGTGAGTTAGTTTTTCCCCAGATAATATTTCAGCCTGGGCGGGGTTTTTCCGAGGAGCAGGGCTTTTTTCACCTGCCATTCTTCTTCGGGGGGGAACTCTTTCAGGTACTTCACTTCTCCCCCTTCGAGGACGGCGAGCGGGATCCCCCCGCGAAAGAGAATTCGGTTCGAGGTCAGCTTCGAGACCTTCTTTCCCGGCAGGATCGTCCCGAGCAGATTCAGCGGGTCGGCCGCTGAAAGTGAAATCATTTTTTCGGACGCGGGCTTCGAACGCACTTTTCGCAGCTCCTCCACGATTTCGGGAGGGGCGTATTGCTCGCCGCTCACCTGCGACACGAAACGCCCGCCGCGAAGGTCCCCTCTCAGTTCCATACGCCGGAGCACGCGCACGAGAACGCGCCAGGGCGGGGCGAACGATTCCCTTTCAATGAGCGAGCGGAAGAGAACGCCCCATCTTTTTAAATAAATCGCGATAATTTCCTCCAGCGTTTCGTAATCCTGCGTTTCTTCCTCCGCCGCCTTGAAGTTCTGATTCAGCGCCCAGCGTCCGGCGTGTTCGATTCCGAGAATTTTCTTGGCTCTTCCCGAGCGTGAGGTTTTGTTCGCCTGAGGAGTGAGGAGCGCTCTCAGGCCCGAATAACTGTCGCTCGCCGCAAGGCCCCGGCACACGAGTTCCGCGATGCCTTCCTCGGCATAAGACGGAAGCAGGCCCGTCCGCCGCGCGATGTCTTCAAAAAAACTCGCGCCGTTCGAGCACAGGTCGTCCTTCACCTGTTTCGCGTGCCCGCTCAGATCTTCTTCTTTTTCTTCCCACCCCGACAGCCGCCGCCAGACATTAATGTTGGCGCGCGGCACGAGGCAGATCGGCGTATTTTTCACGGGCCCCATTCTGCGGCGGGCCGCGGGCTCGCTTGCTTCGGCTTCTATCATTCTTCCGGTTGAGGCGCAGGCGGTCTGGCCGTCCGGCCCGGGCTTCGGTGGATGGAACCGGCTCCAGACGATCCGGCCGCTCATGCAGAGTACGTCGAGCCACACCGGGTCGTAATCTCCCATGCGGGACGGAATGAGGTCCGTTTCCCACGAAGCGGCCGGGGCCTCGAAACCTTCCAGCTGCGCCAGCACTTCCTGCAGCGCTTCGGGGCCCGAGGGTTCGTCCTCGGTTTCCACTTTCTGGCGCGCGAAAAGAAAGCGCATGAAATCCTGCACGTTTACGGGCTGAATGCTCTGACGGAGCGAATCGATCGTGTAACGGTGAACGCGCTGAAGCAGACGGCGTTCGCACCATTCTTCAATGCCGAGCCCGTGCGTGAACCTGCCCCGAAAAACAAACCCTTCGTTCTCGAGCGCGAGAAAAGCCTGCGTGACGTCTTCAATTTTGATCCCGCTCTCCTCCGCCATCCGTGCCGCGGTCACGGGCCCGAGAGCTTCCAGCCTGCCGCGGACGATCTCGCGCACCGCGTCGTCTCTTGTATAAGTTTCCTGCATGCCCGCGGGGACGGTGATCGCGGGCGTGAGTTCCGCGCCTGGAAAAACGGCCTGGAAAAGACAGAACCGTTCGGCCGCGATCCACTGAATTAAATTTTCGTTTGCCTGGAGCCGGGCCGCCCGGTTCTCGGCGGCGAGACTTTCAAAAAAGGCGGTCCATTGATTCGCCTCCCCTTCAGCCGCCGTGATAAAACCGTGGATCAGAAGCGCGTCGTGGAGTTCGTCCGGGTTGGAAGCCTGGGGCCACGCTTCTTCGCGGACCCGTTTGATGGCGTCGACATCGAGGCGGCTGAGGTCTTCCGCTTCCGAGGGGTCGAGCCAGCCGCGGTTTTTGATCGCGTTCACACGGCGCTCGGCGAATTCCGTATCGTCGAGAAACGCGTACGGCCGGGCGTTGATGACTTCCTGGGCGAACACCGAAGGCTCGCGGAGATCTTTCGCGACAAGTTTTACTTCTTCGTTCTCGATCCGGCGGATGAGGTTTTCGAGCGCGTCGATATCCATCGCTTCCGTCAGGCAGTCGTGGATCACCTGGTCGACCAGCGGATGTTTCGGGATGCGGACCTCGCCCTGCAGGTTTTCGGCGCACGCGATCTGGTCCGGGAAAATCTGCGCGATCAAATCTTCCGCCTGCATGCGCTGAAGCTGGGGCGGGACGCGCCCGCCTCCGCGGTTGCGCAGGATCGCAAGCGATCTTGTGGCGTTCCACCGCCAGCGGATCTCGAAAAGAGGCGCCGCGATCATGGCCTGCACCAGCGTCTCGCGCAGCGTCTTCGAACTCAGGTAGCGCCAGACGTCTTCCAAAGGAAAGCTGTGCGAGGAACTGAGCGAAAGAATAATGCTGTTTTCCGTGGCTGCGGCCTGCAGTTCGAAATTAAACCTGCGGCAGAATTTTTTCCTGAGCGCGAGTCCCCAGCCCCGGTTGACGCGGCTTCCGTACGGTGAATGAATGACGAGGTGCATGTCGCCCGCCTCGTCGAAGAAACGTTCCATAACGAGTGTTTCCCGTGTCGGCATGACGCCGAGGCCCGTTTTTCCCATCCAGAGATAGCTGACGATCTGCTCCGCGGCCCCGCGCGCGATGCCGGCTTCGTCCACGAGCCAGCGGACGGCCGCGTGATCGCCGACAGGAACGAGAGCTCCCTCTTCCACGGTCGTCATGCCGGGAAGCGGCTCCGCATCGAGCAGATTGCCGAGCGTTTCACGCAGCCTCGAAACCGACTCGCTGAGTTCATTGCTTCTTGAGGCGCCTTCGCCGAGCCAGAAAGGAACGGTCGGAGGTTTTCCGGCCGCGTCGTGCACGATGACTTTCTGCCCTTCGATCCGGACCAGCTGCCAGGAATGCGTGCCGAGCGTAAAGATGTCGCCCGCCAGCGATTCGAGCGCGAAATCCTCATTCAAAGTTCCGACCGTAATGCCTTCGGGCTGGAGCACGACTTCGTAATCAAACATGTCCGGGATCGCGCCTCCGTTCATGAGGGCGGCGAGACGTGCGCCGCGGCGCGCCCGCAGGCGGCCGTTCACGGCATCAAGATGCAGGTAGGACCCGCGCCTTCCACGCCGGGTCGTAAACCCCTCGGAGACCATCCGCACGATTTCGAGAAAACGTTCCTTCGTAAGTTTCCGGAAAGGATACGCGCTGCGGCAAAGCAGAAAAAGTTCGTCGACCGCCCACTCCCTTCCTGAAACTTCGGCCACGATCTGCTGGCTGAGCACGTCGAGCGGTTCTTCGGGCATGACGATGCGGTCGAGCTCTCCGCGCCGCACGCTGTCGAAAAGCGCGGCGCACTCGACGAGTTCGTCCCGGTTGAGCGGAAAAATAATTCCCTTCGGCGTCCCGCCCACGTAGTGGCCGCTTCTTCCTACGCGCTGGAGAAAGGCGGCGATTCTTTTCGGGGAAGAAAACTGGACGACGAGATCGACCGCGCCAATGTCGATGCCGAGTTCCATCGAGGCCGTGGCCACGAGCACCTTGAGTTCTCCGGCCTTGAGCCTGCGTTCGGCTTTCTGGCGGTGAAGTTTGCTCATGCTGCCGTGGTGCGAACTGACGTGGTCTTCTCCCATCCGTTCGGCGAGCGCGCGGGCGAGGCGTTCGGCGAGGCGTCTCGTGTTCACGAAAACAAGCGTCGTGCGGTGTTCCTGCACGAGTTCGACGAGGCGTTCGTGGAGTTCGCTCCAGATTTCGTTCGACATGACGGCGGTGAGCGGAGCTTTCGGGACTTCGATCCGGATGTCCAGTTTACGGCGGTGCCCCGTATCCACGATCACGCAGTCGGGCGCGTCGCCCTGAATGTGCCGGTTACCCACGAGAAAGCGGGCCACGAGTTCGATCGGTTTCTGCGTGGCGGATAAACCGATGCGCTGAAGCGGTTCTTTCACGAGCGCCGCGAGCCGTTCTATCGTGAGCGAAAGATGCGAGCCGCGTTTGTCTCCGACGAGCGCGTGGATTTCGTCCACGATAACCGTGCGTACGTCTTTCAGCATTTCCCGCCCGCCCTGACTCGTCAAAAGAACGTAGAGCGATTCAGGCGTGGTCACGAGAATATGCGGCGGGTGTTTCAGCATTTTCTGCCGTTCTGCGGGAGAGGTGTCGCCCGTGCGCACGGCGACCGCGATCTCGACGGGCGGCAAAACATGGGCGAAGAGTTCGTCCTGGATCCCGGCGAGCGGAACTTCCAGATTGCGGTGAATGTCGTTCGACAGAGCTTTCAGGGGCGAGACGTACACCACCTGCACCGTCTTCGGCAGGCGTTCCTTGAGGCCGAGAAGAACCAGGTTATTGATCACGGCGTAGAATGCGGCGAGCGTCTTGCCGCTTCCGGTCGGAGCGGCGATCAGCGTGTGGCGCCCTTCCTGGATCGCGGGCCAGGCGAGGGCCTGCGCTTCGGTGGGAACGCCGAGGCGTTTTTCAAACCAGCTTTTTAACGCGGGATGAAAATTGTTCAGGGACACGGGCTCAAGCCTTTCGGGGGAGAACTTTGCGGACATTTTAGCACACGCGTTACAAACGGCCGGAAGCCGTCCCGCAGGCTTCGAGAACCATGCGGGACGCGGGAATGGTCCGGACAGCCACCTGATTTTTTTCGATCAGCTGCTTGACCACGGGATCGTCAGGCCGCTTCGTCCAGGCGAAAAAGGCAAGGCCTGCCGGAGAAAAGGTTTTGAAGCGGATGCCCGAAACTTCGGCATACCGGCCCTCGCTTAAAAAAGAGTACGGATAGCGGACGTCGTTCAAGGTGCTGCCGCTCAAGACAGTGTCGCCGTCCTTCGCAAAAGTAAAAAACTCCACGAGTTCGCCGTAAACTGTCGATTCCCAGAAGTAGGGGCCTTTTTGGGTAAAACGAAACCCGTGTTTTTCCAGAATTTTTATGACTTTCGGCATCTCTTCGCAGGCTACGGCGAGATCCAGATCTTTGTGATGGCGCAGAGGCATCTCAGGAAAGCTGATATACGCGTAGCCGCCGGTGACCCAATAAGCGATGCCCTCCCGCTCCAGAATTTGAACCAGATCCTTCAGGATCGCGAGAAGCTTGAGGTCCCGATAATGTTTGAAATTTTCGGAAGAACGCACCCCCAGAAAAAACTTCCGGCAGCGCCGGTACAGCGACACAAGCGTGTTATGCGGGAGAGCGAGCGCGTGCTCCAGCCGCATGAAGAGGCGGGCCCACTTGATGAAGGAATGAGTGTGTTTTTTTTTCATAATGATTTGACGGGAGTCAAGCCGGACTCGATGAGCCTGAGACTGATGAATAAATAAAAGGACGGGTTTACAAATCTATAAACGGAACGGATCAACTCAACGATTTTAAATATTTCACGACCGCCTCGGCATCTTCTTTATTCATGCGGAAAGGCGGCATCGGCTGCCGTGGGCGGGCACCGGAGCGGTTAATTCCGGTTTGAAGAAAATGAAGGGCCTGTTCGTCCGTATAGCCGAGAAATCCGGTGATGTTCGGGGCGTTCGTTGCCCAGTCCTTGCTGAACCAGGGCGCTCCCGCAGGCATGGGCGCTCCGTGAAAATAACGGGTCCTGTCGAGCTCGCCCGTGGTCGTGCGAGGGGTATGACACTGGACGCACATCGCCACGTGTTTCGTAATGTACTCGCCGCGGTCCATGCCGTCCGTATTCACCGGCGCGTTCTCGGGCGCCTGACTGTACGCGTTTGAGGGAAACAGGACGGCCATAACGAGCAAAAGATAATGCGGACGAAAAATGGATAGTTTCATGCGGACCCTTTAATTGAACAGTAGTGAATGAGAACGGGTTAAGACTTCTCTATTGTACGCACGGAGGAAAATAATCCAAGAAATCCTTGCTCGCCTCCGCAAATTTACGAGAGACGCCGGCCCGGGTATTTCTCGGCAAGCTGTCCCAGCCGCATGAGTCTTGAGCCCGCCTCGCGGAGCGTTTCCTCTTTCTTCGCGAAATGGAAACGGATGTAATGCCGCACGTCTTCCTTGAAGAAGCTCGATCCGGGAACGGCGGCGACCCCGGCCTCTTTCGCCATCCATTCGCAGAACTCCACGTCGCTCGCGGCGCCGAACCCGCCGATATCGGTCATCACGTAATACGCGCCCTGGGGATTCGTGTACTTGAGCCCCGCCTTGTCGAGAAGGCCGAGGAAAAGATCTTTCTTCTGCTGGTAGTGCCCGAGCAGCCCGGCGTAATAATCGTCCGGAAAATTGAGCGCGGTCACGGCCGCTTCCTGGAGCGGGGCCGCGGCGCCGACGGTCAGGAAATCGTGGATTTTCCGGGCGGCGTCGATGACCACGGGCGGCGCGATGATATAGCCGAGCCTCCAGCCCGTAATGGAATAGGTTTTCGAGAGCGAACCGCAGGAGATGGTGCGCTCGAACATTCCGGGAAGCGCCGCAAAGTAGGTGTGTTTGAAAGGCGGATAAACGATGTGCTCGTAGACTTCGTCTGTTATCACGAACGTATCAAACTCTTCGGCCAGCCGCGCGATTTCAAGGAGCTCGTCGCGGCTGAAGACTTTGCCCGTCGGATTGCCGGGGTTGCACAGGATAAGGGCTTTGGGCTTCTGCCGGAAAGCCGCGCGCAATTTTTCCGGATCGAAATTGAACTGCGGCGGATCGAGTGGAACGTAGACAGGAACGGCTCCCGTGAGAATGGCGTCCGCCGCATAGTTTTCATAGAAGGGCGAGAACACGATCACCTTGTCGCCGGGATTGGTGACCGACATCATGGCCGCCATCATCGCTTCCGTGCTGCCGCAGGTCACGACGATGTTCCGTTCGGGATCGACCGGGATTCCCATGAAACGGCTCTGCTTGCGCGCGAGCGCTTCGCGAAAATTGGGGGCGCCCCAGGTCACGGCATATTGGTGAGGGCCTTTGAGCGAAACGTTTTTCAAAGCTTCGAGAAGCTCGGGCGGAGGATCGAAATCCGGAAAACCCTGGGAGAGGTTGACGGCGCCCGTCAGGTTCGCCACGCGGGTCATGCGGCGGATCACCGACTCGCTGAACGTTTTGGTACGGCTGCTGATCTCCGGCATTACCCGGCCTTATAAAGGTCTGAAAAAAGCAGCTTCTCTTCCGCCATGTCCGCGTAGCCGCAGGCTTCCGCCGCATATTCCGCGCGCACCCGGTCAATGGAAGCGGGACGGATCGCATACGCTTTTTCGTAGTAAGCGCAGGCCGCCGCGTTTTTCCTGCCGAACTCTTCGCGGTTCTCCATGATTTTGTTTTTGTTGTCTACGGTGTCTGAGTGGTAGCGGTTCTGTTCCGCGGCAAAAGTGTAAAAACGGGCTTCGAACGCGCCGCGGTTGAGAAAGATGAGCGCTGCGATCAGCAGAAAAAAAACCGCGGCCAGCGTCTTCTCCAGTCTCGCTTTCCCCGGGACTCTCTGGGGATGCAGTTCGATGCTCTGGGCGCCGCCGCAGGAGGGACACGCCGGCGGTTTTTCACTTTTATGGTCCGCGGGGCGGAACTTGCTTTCTTTCCCGCAGCCTCCGCAGAAAAAACTGGCCGTGTAATACGGGGGCTTCTTGATCTCGGTACGGTTTTTGAAATACTTTGCGCGGTCGAACCAGAGGCCGGGACAGGAAATGCCCGAAGCAGACGTCAAGTCTGCGCGAGGTGTCCCGGGGGATTGCCCACCGGGGGATTGACCCACGGGGCGGGATCCCGACGCAGACGACAAGTCTGCGCGAGGTGTCCCGGGGGATTGGCCCACGGGGCGGGATCCCGACGCAGACGACAAGTCTGCGCGAGGTGTCCCGGGGGATTGGCCCCCGGGACAGAAGTCGAGTACGATGCCTCTTTTTTTCACGTGGGCATTTTTCATGGCCGAACCGCATTTGGAACAGAGCGTGGCGGCGGTCAGCGGCCCTCCGGCCGGAACTTCGGGTCTCAGATCGGGGCGGAGATTGTCTCCCAGTTCGTCCTTGTCGAGAAACAAACCTTCGCAGGAGCGGCAGGACTCGAAAGTGATACCGCCGTAGCGGACGACTTCGCAGTCGACGCGGCATCTGGGACATTTAAAACTGAGAATGGCGGAAGGCGGTTTTTTTTGCATAGGTTTATGAAGTCCCGTGGTTTAATCCCGGCGCTTTTGCGCCGCGACTCGAATCATCCCAAAGCCTGACGCTTTGGGATCTAGCCCCGGCGCTTTTGCGCCGCGACTCGAATCATCCCAAAGCCTGACGCTTTGGGATCTAGCCCCGGCGCTTTTGCGCCGCGACTCGAATCATCCCAAAGCCTGACGCTTTGGGATCTAGTTGTTTTGAAAAGCACTTTGCCGCGTGGCGGACTTGCCCCGTTCGTAGTAAAGAGTCCCGTCGGCAGCGAGGAGAAAGTGGCGGAGCCCGCTCTCTTTTTCGACGGGATCCGCCTGCACGTCGACGCCGCCCTCCAGAACTTTGATCGAAAAGCGGTAGGCTCCTTTGACCGAATCCTCGTAATCCCGTGAAAGCATTCCCTTTTTCACCAGTCCCGGAAGATCGACCGTCCTGTCATTATAACCGTCGTTGATGACGTAAGACATCGCGGCGGCGTAAATTGTCTTCAGCTCCGAGAGACACGAACTCTCGGCGAGAGTGGTATTGGAATTCACGATTTTCTGGATCAGCCTCCCGAACATTGCAGGACCCGTCGCTTCAGCCGAACTCACCGACAAAGCTTCTCCGGGGGCAGGGCCGGGATCCTGTTCGGGAATTTTTTCCGCCTTCAGGGTTATTTCTTTTCCCGACGCGCCCTGCACCAGTTCCACACTCTCTGAATTCACGCGGCGGACCTCGTAATCCCCGGTTTTGTCCCCCGCCTTATAGAGTTCGCCGTCGATAACCGCGACGGACTGCTCCGGCTTTGCGGCGTCATACATAATCCCTTCGATACGGAGCGCAGGCGGCTCTTCCGCGTAAAGGCGGATTTCTTCAGAGACGGCCATTAAAAGCAAAGCTGTGAAGAATGCGGTCTTCGTCATCATGCGTTCTTTCTTGTGAGGCAGGACTGAAAGTTTTTTAACGGCCTCATTATAAGGAAAAAAACGGCTGCCGGAAGAAGGTTCTGAAGGGATTGTTAATGCAAAGACGCGGGGCTTTGTCCGAGGTACCCTCTTCTAACGCTAAGCCGCGGCGTCGCCGGAGACGGAATCGAGTTCTTTCAGGTGGTGCTGGGCCTTTCCTTTTCCCTTGGATTCGTAGAGCGCCTTGTCGGCCAGGTTCAGTAAGGAGTCAATGGCTGAAAAGCTGCCGGCCCTGCCCGTGATCCCGCCCACGCTGTAGGTATACGCGGGAATATCGTGGTCTTCGGTCGCGGCTGTCAGCATGAGCATGCGCTTGATGACCGCTTCGCCTCTTTCTTTTTTGGCGTCGAAAAGGATGACGCAGAATTCGTCTCCCCCGAAGCGCGCCGCCATTTCATCTCCACGGAGGCACGAGCGGAGCGCGCGGGCGAAATGCTTGAGAACGCGGTTACCCGTGAGATGCCCGAACTTGTCGTTGATCTCCTTAAAATTATCCACGTCAAAAATAATGAATACCAGCCCCTCGTTTTTGCCCGCTGATTTCAGGCGCGCCTTGACGAAGAGCTCAAAGTAGCGGTAGGAGAACACTTTCGTGAGGGCGTCTTCGGATACCTGCTTATGGAGACTGCGAATAAGAAGGTGCCGGGCGCTGTCTTCGTAAGTCGCGCAGATAAGGAATGCCAAAAGGCTGCTGAGCGAAGGGAGTATAGGTTCCCAGAACAAATCGTACTGCATGAATAAATAGAACGAGACGACGAAAATGACGGCGAGCGCACTAAATGAGGCCGCGAAGCCAACCCATCGACGGCATCCCACAAGGAGCGTTGTGGTGAACAAGGATACGAAGGCATAAGCAAAGTAGCTTTGGAATACCGGGAGTTCACGCACAAACCCGTCGCTGAGGAGCGCGTAGGCGAAGGCGGCCTGGACGAGGATTCCTGAAATATATCCAAGAGGCGTGCGGTACTCATCCTGAAGAAGCGGGTTGTCGATGCCTAGAAAAACCAGTTTGCCGCGGACTTTCTCGAGGTCGCCGCTGTCCCGGTAGGCGTCAATGAAAGAGATGTTCGGAATTTTTTTTGGGTGGATCCGGTAAAGCAGCCCCCTCTCGGCGGGATTTGACGCGCGAGTCTCGCTGCTGGAAGCTCCCGGGGGGTAATAATTTTTATCGCGCAGAAAATCACGCACAGCGGAAAGTGCGAACGCCGGGAGTTCTGAGTTTTCGTGCGTTTCGATGAATTTGCTGCGGCGGACGACGCCGTCGTTTTCCCTTTCGAAATTGGAGAATCCCCAGCCTCCCGCCGCTTTCAGAAAAATGTCTCTCGGAAACTGCGGCTTCCCTTCGGAATCAAAGGGCGCTGCAAGAGTCGCGGCCTCCAGGGATTCCAGAGCTTCTGCCAGAGCTTCGTCAGAAGCAGGATCGCTGCTTCGTCCCATGAACGCCATGTTGATGGCAAGAGCGCGGGGTTCATGGCGCGCGATGTTTTGGACGGCCTTCGCGATCACCTCTCTTTCCCACGGCCATTTAAGGTCCATCTCACGGTAAGAGGTTTCGTCGATGCGGACGACGACAATCGGATGGCTGTCGGAGAACAAGCGGTCCCTGTCATGAAACTGCAGGTAGATACGGCTGTAAACGTCCCAGACGCCGTAGTAAATGCTTCGGTAAAAAGACGTCTGGGAAAAGACGAACCCCGCCGTGAGAAGGATCGACCACAGACAGAGAATATAAAAATTTTTCTGGCCTCGTTTAAGGAATCGCATGAGTTCGTTAAAAGATACCGCATGGCAGGGAGAAAAAAAGGCCGGACAAAGCAGAAACTAGCGACAGTAAGCATCTTTTTTAAGACTCTTGAATAACTCCTTTATTCTCATTAACCTATTATAAGAGAAAAGGTAGAAGCTTAAGGGGGATTTATGACGGGCTCAAGAGGGAATGAACGAGGGCAGTCACTCCCCGAATACGCGCTCATTGTCGGAATGATTGCCATTCTCGCCGTAGCGGGTCTGCAGCAGCTCAACACGATGATGGGTCTCGCCTTTACCGGAATAGGCAATGACCTTGTTACCGCCACATCAGGAGGATCCACGGGAGGAGCCGCGGGCGGAGGAATTACGATAGGGGGTCCGCCCCCCC
>Ga0163146_10002098_pt1 | contig 27624 bp, 24 predicted proteins | sample OliLakLV19MP7G1_FD_148648 | JGI IMG/M metagenome (GOLD analysis project Ga0163146, IMG submission 148648) | Freshwater microbial mat bacterial communities from Lake Vanda, McMurdo Dry Valleys, Antarctica - Oligotrophic Lake LV.19.MP7.G1 | ecosystem: Environmental > Aquatic > Freshwater > Lake >...
ATAACAAAACCTTTGCAAAATGGCGGCGTGAATCGTAAACCTGAAACTTATATTTTCAAATGATAATTTTAGTTCCGATGAAGCCTTTCGCTTCGAATACCGCCACTTCGCAAAGCTTCGAACCGTTGAATTTCTGGGTTGACAAACTTACTACTGCGACTGCCACTTCCGATTAGTTCAGAGTCTGCACACGACTACACCACCAACACCTCAATCCTTATTCTCTAGTACAGAATCCAACAATCTATCGATAGGATTATAAGCAAACTGATACATCTTTTGATAATACTCGCCAGCCATGCGATCGCTGTCGAAATAGGGATATACATCGTGGATGCTGTTTTTTACAATGCCAAGCCATTTTTTAGGGTCATCGTAATAAGCAGGCAAAACCTCGTTTTCGAGCACATCCATTAAATTTTCATAATCGTAATTGTCAATATCAATGGTTTCCATGGTATTATGATCTGCAGGAGGAATTATGAAGCTGTTTTCTCCATGTTTTGCGAACTCCGGGATCCAACCATCCAAAACACTTACGTTTACTGCTCCGTTCATTGCTGCAGTCATTCCGCTAGTTCCGGAGGCTTCACGAGGGCGTCGAGGGGTATTGAGCCACACATCTGCACCGCGTTTTAACAAATAACTCAATCCGATCTCATAACCAACCAGAACGGATAAATTCTCTCTGTCTTGCGAAAAAGAGATTAGATCATTAAAAGTATTAACTGCACCATGGTCAAAAGGATATGGTTTACCTGCCCAGATGATCTGCACCGGATATTTTGGGTTGTTGATAAAATTCAGGAACCGTTCTTTATTGCGGAGTAAAAGGTTTGCTCTTTTGTATTCGGCAAATCTTCTGGCCCAAACAATGGTGAACACATTCGGATCGTAGATCTTACCGGTCTGATTAGCCACCACTTCAAATAATTCCGTTTTGAGTTCTTTTTTAATGAGTGTTAAACTGTCATCATCCCGGTTAACATATGCCTGATTTAATTCCTTATCCGCCCAAAATTTCTTTTGCTGTGCATTTGTTATGCTAATAATATTGCAGGTCCCTTCATAATCCTTCCACATTTCTTTGCTCACCACGCCGTGAAGCTGACTCACTCCATTAGCAATTTTAGCCATATAAAGGGAGGATGGAGTATATCCTAGCATGTCGCCCTCTGTTTTTGTAATGCTCCGTATCAGTTCTAGTGGGATACCGCTGAAAAATCCCATTTTGTTTAAAAGGTTAATATCGTGTTCCTCATTTCCTGCTTTTTCAGGTGTGTGTGTGGTGAAAACTACTTTGGCACGCACCTTATCTACATCTTTCAACTGGTTAAAAAGATAAAATGTCATGGCAAGTGCATGACCTTCGTTCATGTGATAAATATCAGCACCGCCGAGCATTTCCACCACTTTTGCGCCGCCAATGCCGAGTATCATATTCTGAGCAACACGAGTATTTGTATCGTGATCGTATAATTTATGTGTATATTTTCTGATATCTTCCTCATTTTCAGGGAAATCAGTACTCATCAGAAACATTGGAGCAGAACCAAATACATCGGGAGGAAGATAATACACCTTTACCTGTGCATCTTTTCCATCAATCTGCATAGTAAATTGAATATCAGTCTGTTGTAAAAAAGTATACAATTTTTTCTGGAACTGTACAGCCATAAAACCGTGATCATCTCGCACCTGATCGTAATAACCATGTCTCCATAAAATTCCGATCCCGATTAGGTTCTGTTTGAGCTCAAATGCGCTGCGCATGTGGCTTCCAGCTAAATATCCCAATCCTCCACTATAAATTTTTAATGCCTGATGGATACCGAATTCCATACAGAAATACGCTGTGCGCTGTTTAAATGCAGGATTAACTGCATAAGGTAACTGCCATGTTTGATAATGAATCATCTGAAATTGCTCTTCTTTGAAAGGGCGAATATATGGAATGGAGTTATACGATAAAAATGTTATCGGTGGAAAAAGACACCAATTACTATTTTTCTTTCCCTATAAAAAATAAAGCCCATGATTATTAACTAACCATGAGCTATATATTCTTTCGAAGGAAAATTAAGTCCAATTTTCGACTGTCAAGCAGACCTTCTCCATTCTCAATTATTTACTTCATCTTCTTTTCATTGGCCTACGATCGCGGCCACTTGACTTCTTTTTGGGGAAATCGCTGCGTTCCTGGCGTTCGTTTTGGATCTCGATGCGAACTCTTCTTCCACGGAAAATAAATCCATTAAAAGATTTTACTACTTTTTCCGACATATTAGCCGGAACTTCAAAAAATGAATACGCACCTTTTAAACGAATATCTCCAATTTCGTTTGGTTTGAGTCCTCCAACCTGTTTGATCATCTCCACAAGGTCTTTTTCAACCATGTGATCCATTTTTCCGAGGTTGATAAACATCAGATCGGCATCGCCTTTTCTAACGGAACGCTCGCGATTTTCACCGCGTTGTTCCCGCATGTTGAGGTCTTCTGCAAAACGGTAATAATTGAGGAAACGGTTAAACTCTAAAGAAGCAAAACGTTTAATTACTTCCTCTTTGTTCAGGTTTTCAAATTCCTTTTCGATCATGGGTAAATACTTAGAAATTTCCTTTTCATCTACCTTCACCTCCCGTACGCGGTGAATTAGGCTAAGTAATTGTTTCTCACACACTTCTATACCGGTTGGCACCATCATTTTTTTGAATGGTTTGGTGAGTTTGCGCTCCAGTTGTTTAATGCGATACATATCTTTTTCAGATATCAGCACAAGAGAAATTCCACTTTTTCCTGCTCTTCCGGTACGTCCGCTTCTGTGTGTATAAAAATCAATATCGTCCGGTAAATGTAGGTTGATAATATGGGTAAGGTCTGTTACATCAATTCCGCGTGCAGCAACATCTGTTGCAATCAACATTTGCAAAGTGCGTTCGCGGAATGCAGCCATTACCTTGTCGCGCTGCATCTGACTCAGATCTCCATGTAAACTGTCTGCGTTATAACCATCTTTGATCAAACGCTCCGCTACATCCTGTGTTTCGGCTTTGGTGCGGCAGAAGATGATACCATAAATATCAGGGTTGTAGTCGAGTATTCGTTTTAAAGCTGGATACTTGTTTTTAGGGGAAACGATATAATACTGATGTTCAATATTCACATTTCCCTGTTCCATCTTACCGGCAGATATCTCCAGCGGCTTATGCATATATTTTTTAGAAATCTGTTTGATCTCAGAGGGCATGGTTGCCGAAAACAACCAGGTTACCTTTTCTTTAGGGGTGGTGGATAAAATTTCATCTATATCCTCCTGAAATCCCATATTCAGCATTTCATCGGCCTCATCTAATACGAGGTATTTAATCTGCGTCAGGTCAACGGCTTTACGACCTAAAAGGTCAATTAACCGGCCCGGAGTTGCAACTACAACCTGAACTCCTCTTCTGATGCTATCAATTTGGTTGCGGATATTTGCTCCACCATAAACTGCTACGGAATTAAAACTTCTGGAATTTTTAGCAAAAAGTTTGAGATCGTTCTCAATTTGAACACATAATTCACGAGTTGGCGCCAAAATAAGTGCTTGAGGCTTTTTTGTTGTGGTATCGATCAATTCGATTAATGGCAATCCGAAAGCAGCAGTTTTACCTGTTCCGGTATGTGCAAGGGCGATAATATCCTGCGATTCTGTCAACATTGCAGGAATTACTTCTTCCTGAATTGGTGTTGGATTAATAAAACCAAGCGCCTCAATAGCGTCCAGTACAGGCTTCGATAGCCCAAGATCTTGAAAAGTCTTCATAAATATTTAAAAAATAAATTGCTCTAACAGATCCCCGTCACAATTCGGACAGGTAACTGTGTTTATGTTCCTTGAATTATAGCAGAGTTGCTGTAGAATGTTAATAAAGGTGCAAAGATAGGGAAAATTAATTGAGAATGGCTACTGGGAGAACAGACTCCCGATAGCTATCTGGAAAATTAACAATTGGAAACGGACTTCTGATACGCATCAACCTTATTCGATATTATGGCCAACTATCAGCAGGGGTTCGCCGTATTTGGGTTGAAATAAATCAACGTGTTCGAAAATTTCGATGTTGTTGCGTTTAGTTTTAATGAGGAATGAGTAGGTATTTCCCATGCCTGCCTCACTATGAGGGGTGTGCAAGTATGATTTAGAAGAAGTTTTGTCGATTGTGAATTCAGAAATTTTACCTCCTGCAGTTTCTGCATAACGGTAAAAATTCAACCACTCATCAGTAGGATGTTTTTCTAGTCCTGAATACCCGACAAGTGCAATGGCCGACTGGTAGTCACCACGCTGAAGGGCTTTGTAATAGGTTTCCACATTTTTTTCTGCACGGTTCATTTCATCCTGATAGGTGGCTTGAACGAGGACCGGACTATAAACGTAAAGCTTAAACCCCTCCCCCTTATTTACCAATTCCAGTGAATCGGAGCTTTTTCCATCCACATAATTAACGGTATAAGAAAGTTTAACTCTCGAGGTTCGGTTTTCTTTGGTAACACTGAAACCATTGCTTTTCTCATAGCTCGTTACTTTACCCATACTGTTGAGATTAATATTAAGTATTTCTTCCCAAGCCTCTAGAGTCATTTTTTCATCCGTGCCACAAAACGATGCTGCAAGTGGAGCATTTCCATCTTTTAGTGCATCGTAAAATTTTGAAACTGTTTCTTGAGCAGCTTTATTGTCAGCAGATAGCCCGCAACCAGCCATTACAAATGCAAATAATATTATAGAAAAGCATTTAAACGTTAAATTTCTCATATGGTTAGAATTTAAAAATCAAATATTCAACTTATTACAGCTAAGGTCAATGATTAAATTGAGAAAATCAAACCACATTATAAAAATATAAATACATTTTGGCAAACCCGGCTGGTTTTCGAAAAAGCAAATTGTTATCTTACTATTGATACCACATTTATATATTTTTCATTTTTGAAGGTCACAACGATATGATATATACCCTTGGGCAATTCATTAACGGAAAGCTTAGTAATCAATTTACCATTTGAAACAGCCTCTGAATGCTCATTAATCACCTGTCCCAAAGCATTTAGCACTTCTATTATAGCGATTTCTTCTCCTTGTGTGAAAACCTGCAGGTCAATCTGTAAAAGATCAGACGCGGGATTTGGAGAAAGAGAAAAATATTCGGACCCTGAAAGACCACTATCCTCTTTGCAGGCGACAGTAACTAAAACGTTTGTATTTTTTATGCAGCCATTCGCATCAGTGATTCTGCAATAAAATGATCCAACACTCACAGGGTGATATTGCAGATTTGTGGCACCTGCAATCAGATTACCGTTCTTGAACCATTGGTAAACATAACCCGTCCCAACTGTTGCCGATAAACCCACATAAGTGCATAAACTCAACCCAAAAGGAGCTGTTATGGAAACTACCGGTAGGGGATTTACAATTACAATAGTTATTGCGGATATTGCAAAACATTGGGAAGGGAAATTCACCTGCACCTGATAATTACCGGCTTTTTGGGTAGTATAGGAAGATCCTGTTGCTCCGGAGATCAAATTTCCATTTTTAAACCAGGAATAATTATATCCCACGCCGGTATTGGCATTGAGTATTATTGATGTGCCTTTGCAAATGGCAACGGAGGGTCCTTGGGAGATGGTAGCACTCGCCGTATTATCATCCGCTTCTCCATCACAGTCATTATCAATTCCGTCGCAAATCTCAATAGCAGAAGGGTTTATGTGATTGGCGAGGTCGTTGCAATCAAGAGCATTGGTTGCGTACCCAGAAAGTCCCACAATACACGAAGTGAAAGTATTACTAATATCCCCATACCCATCTTCATCGAAATCTGTATAATAATTTATTGCTGTGGTTAGAAGTTCTGCATTAAGTGAAAAATTGCCCGAAGCGGAGGTTTTGCCTTCCACAACTATATAATATGGAACTCCAACAGTTTCAATGGAATATTCAAGTTCAGAAGATGTTCCACAAAAATCATCATTGGAAGACAGTAAATCATATTCAGGATCCAAAAGATAAAGAACGGTATTAAAATCGCTTCCACACAGGGAAAGGGTGAGGGCACCGGCACAAACAGGCGTAAATTTATAAAAAATATCAGGTGATGAATATCCATAATCATTTGACCAACAATTGGATACGAGATTATTCTCGTTTATTGTATAAGGTTCGGAAAGATCTCCAATATCAATTGGATTTAACACCGTATTTCCTAATGGATCCTCACAGGTGGAGTTATAAATATTAATTTTATCTATATCCAGCCAAAAATTAGCAGAGGTTCCCCCACCCCAATTTGCCTCAATTTTAATAATAATATCATAACCATCAAAGGCAGAAATTGGAAATTGTACATTTACAAAGGGATGGGTAGTGCTTGTGATCAATCCAATTTGGGTATACTGTTCACCACAATCAATTGAAGCCGATACAACAATTTCGCCCCATAAGGGATCTAGTTCTGTAATTGTGCTATCCAAAAAATCCAGCATGCGGTAATCAAAAGAAACCAATGCATTTTCAGAAACAGGGCCTATTTTTCTAATCGTAAAATTATCTGTGGGATTTGCTTCGGATATATTAGAATATATCTGATTGGATTCTGATGCACCAATATGTTTTCCAATTTCAAATCCTGATAAAACCCACCCTTCCGGAGTTTCTTCACTCAAATTAAAGTCTTCTTCATAAGGCATATCGACTGTTGCAATAGTAACTTCCCTTTCTTCAATAATTATATCGTTTAAGGAATTCACATCTCCGGTAGTGCTATTGGAAGCAGTGATGGTGTAGTCTCCAGGCGTGCTGAAATCAAACGTTAATGGCATTTTAATTTCTTCGGTAGCAAAAGCACTTATGGTTCCGGTGTTAATTGTAATTGCAGAGGAATAGGATATTGGACCTGTAACACTCACCGAAATAGTACATGGATTGCCAAGAAAATTCAAGGTGTGCGCAGCAATGTTATGAATTTGTATAGTAATGGAGTCGGAGCTGTTATAACATATCGTTTCTGAGGGGATTAAAATTTCCGACAACTCCAAATCAATGGTAGAAGTGGAAAACTCATCTGCACCAATATCTGGGGTAAGTGCTCTTATATCTCCATCAAAATCAGTATTCACCCAGGTTATTCCGGTCATGTTAGCAGTAGCATTTAGCGAAGAAGCTGTAGCATGCAGGTTTGAAACAGGGTTTAAAAAAAGAGGATTGTTTTGAAATGAATTAACATCCATACCCGGATTCAAAGACATATTTGTTTTCCAGGCTGAAAAAGTTGAAACATTTGTGGCATTTGCTCTTGCGAAAAAACCCTTGGTAGTTGAAGGCAAATGATAAACATTGTAATTGATTACAGAACCTGCGGCAGCTATTTGGTTTGCAAAGGGAGTTGCATAAAGATAATGCCCGCAATTACCCGTTTGATTTGGTGTATAGTTAGCAAAAATGTTATTTCTGATATTAATTTTGGGAATTACAGAGGTAACTTCCAGAACTACACTGGACACTTTGATAGAACTACCGGTATTAATACTTATGGAATTAAAATCTATATTAAAAACAGATCCTGCATTCCCTCCTCTCAAAATTATTCCTTTAACGGCTCTGTCAAATGTTGAGCTACCTGCATAAGCGCAGGTAATATCACTGGCAAAATTGTTATAGACATTGGCAACATTAAATACTTCCTCTGTATTCAACATAATATCATAAGCTATTGCAGCACTGGTATTACTTTCGGAGGTATTTCTTAACCCGTTTACCTTATTTCTGGAAATAGTTATTGTACCAATTCCATTGAGTACATAAATACCTCTTACACTTGTTCCGATAGAAGTAAGGTTACTGATAACATTGTTTGTAACAATACAATTTTTCTGATTTTTAAGCTGTATTCCATACACCGAAACTCCCGCTCCGCCTAAGTCTCCGCTGGGAGTGCCGGTATAGACAGCACCAATCTTACAATCTGAAACTTCCGTTTCATTGTCTGGAAATAATGCTGATTGGTTTGTTATCAAAATGCCATTATAAGCGGCTTTTACCGTGACATTCTGGTACTTGTTCCCATCATTAGCGCCACTTGAAGTGGTTGGATCAAAACCAGCCCCAATGTAAGAGGCTGACTGTAAAATTCCAATAGATTTCGTGATCTTTTTTGTTAGGGTAATTTCACAATTTTTAATCGTATTTTGAGAAGCGCCGTTATTTGGTGATCCATTGTGTATCATGTAACCGAATTCGAGATCCATACCGGAATTGAGTTTAACATCAATTCCATCAAAAGTGAAGTAGTCGCCTCCACTAATAGCAATTCCTGCATCTTCAAATGATCCGCTTCCGGTGGATAAAATGACTGGATTTGAACCTGATCCGGATTTGCGAAAAATTATGGGAGCATAAGCATATCCGGTAGCGGTAATGACTGGTAAATTTTCTATAAATTGCTGATCTGCAGACACTTCAAAAATAATAGAATCCAACAAAGTACTGCAATGTGCAGCAGCATTCAAATAACTTATTGCGGAAGAAAAATTGATGAAATTTTCCGTACCGACAGGTAAAGAATTGTTGATCGTATAATACTTTACTTCTTCAGTAAAACTTTCCGCATTACTGCTAAGTGAAATATTATCAATAGCTACAGGGGGATCAAACTGCAGAGATTCGTCATTTTTCCATCCAAAAACCAGTCGCATCGAAGTTGATTCTGAACAATTATCAATCAGTGCAGAAGGAATGGTAATATTAATACTGGAAACAGGTCGAACACTTGAGCTTGAAGTGCCTTGTTGTTTAAATATGATTGTGGGTTCTCCTGTTCCTGACCAAACAGCTATATCCGACGAAGCAACAGGGCTGTTTACAGATGGAGTAAGGGAAACCGGGCACAACCAGACATAAAAAACATCATAATTAAAACCTTCCCCGTTGCACAATAGGTCAAAGGACAATTTAATGTTTGTTTCTCCGGCAGGAAAATTAATATCTCTGTAAAAATGGACTGTTGAGGCTTTTGTCCCAACACCACTATTTGGCAACCAATTTGAATTATAGGTCCAATTCAAACCTAAACTATCTGAAATAAATGCGCTATTTGATACCGGCATAACCCATTCTGCAGTATTCACTGCTGCATCAATGTGCCAACCCGACTGGTTTTCTGCAATATTATTTACCAGCGTCCATCCATTGGATGAAAAATCAACTCCGTTTTCAAATCCACCATCTCCGGCAGGCTCTAGGAGTATACTTTGGGCTTGAGCAGTTGAAATAAAAATGAGGGACGAACATAATAATGCCGTTAAGCCCCATGCGAAATATTTGTGTGTGTTTGCATGCACCATATTAGTAGAATATTATTCCCTTGCCAAATATAGTGATTCAATCTGAGATTAAAACAAAATTTTCAACTCTTATTATTTAATTAGGCAATGAATCCTTTATTTAAAAGTATTTCAACTTTTATACTCAGTAATATCAAGTATAATATTACAGAAATGGTATTCTCTTTCCATATTGGAACCTATAATAACAATTCGGTCGTTTTTGTATTCTTCTATTAATTGCAGATACCAGGCGACGCCGGCAGTATCAAGGTTTGATGTGGGTTCATCGAGCAATAAAATGGGGGTATCGGATAATATTGCAGTAATAAGTTTCACCCGCTGTTTCATTCCGGAGGAGAAAGTTTTGAGTGATTTGTTGCGGTGTTTTTGTAACCCCGATATTTCAAGTAGGTCGTTCTGCGACCTACCCTTCAATACTTTTTTAAAAGAGAAATGAAACTGAAGATACTCTGTTAAATTAAAATCATCAATAAGTTCTATATATGGGGCTGTAAAGGAAACCTCTGCATAAATATTTTCGGCATTAATTATTTTTTGTGCTGAATAAATAACAGAACCTTCAGAAGGTGAAAGTTGCCCGGAAATGATTTTTAATAAAGTAGATTTTCCAGAACCATTTTGCCCTGTAATTGCGTAACTATTTCCTGATTCAAAATCAAAGGTCAGTTCACGAAAAATCCATTCGTAATTAAATCTTTTGGAAACGTGCTTGAGTTCAATTTTCATTCGTTGGTATGGCGGAACCCTTTCATAACACCTTCCTTAGAGTTGCGGATGAATGTTACTATCATATCGCGTTCGGCAGATGCCGGCACCTCTGCTTCAATGATATATAAAGCTTTGGTAACATTATAACCCCGAACAAATAATAAACGATAAATTTCCTGAATATGCTGAATAGTTTCTGCACTATAACCTCTTCTTCTCAGTCCTACCGAATTTACACCTACATAACTCAAAGGTTCACGACCTGCTTTTACGAATGGCGGAACATCTTTTCTCACTAAAGACCCCCCTGCAATAAATGCATGTGCTCCAATTTTAATGAATTGTTGAACAGCAACCAACCCTTCCATAATAGCCCAATCACCTACTTCAATATGTCCGGCAAGGTTTACGGAGTTTGCTAATATTACATTATTTCCTATTGCACAATCATGCGCCACATGCGAATATGCCATTAACAGACAATTATTACCCACCACCGTCCTGAAAGCGTATTTCGTTCCTCTATTTATAGTTACACATTCTCTGATCGTGGTATTATCACCAATAACAACTTCCGTATCCTCACCCATATATTTTAAATCCTGCGGAACTGCTGAAATTACTGCTCCGGGAAAGATTCTACAATTTTTCCCGATGCGTGCTCCGGGCATTATACTCACGTTTGCTCCTATCCAGGTGCCTTCGCCTATAACAACATTTTTTGAGATGGATGCAAACGGCTCAATAACCACACTATCGGCTATTTGTGCTTGCGGGTGGACATATGCTAATGGTTGATTCATGAATTTTGATTGCGCTTTACAACTTGAGCAGTTAATTCTCCTTCCGTTACGATATTATTTCCTACGTATGCCGTGGCTTTCATTTCGCAAATTCCGCGTCTGATCGGGTTTATTAGCTCCATTTTGAGCAATAAACAATCGCCGGGAAGTACTTTTCTTTTAAATTTAACCTTATCGATCTTTAAAAAATAAGTATCATAATTTTCCGGATCGGGTACTTTGCTCAAGACAAATATTCCACCTGTTTGTGCCAGTGCTTCAACCTGTAAAACACCCGGAAACACGGGATTATTTGGAAAATGTCCCTGAAAAAATCCTTCGTTGAATGTTACATTCTTAACACCTACAATATGATTTTCTCCCATATCGATGATCTTATCTACTAATAAAAAAGGATAACGGTGCGGTAACATTTTGATTATTTTGTTAATATCATAAACAGGCTCTGCTGTATGATCATATCTTGGAACATCCACGCTGTTCTTTTTGTTTTTGTAAAATGCCTTAATTCGTTTTGCAAATTCAACATTGGAAGGGTGACCGGGACGACTCGCGATTATCTTTCCACGTATAGGTTTCCCGGCTAAAGCAAGATCTCCAACAACATCAAGCAATTTATGACGGGCAGGTTCGTTGTTCCAATGTAATTCAAGATTGTTGAGTATTCCTTCCTTCTTAACGCTCACCGACTCTTTATTAAACATTTTTTTTAGTTTAACCATTTCATCGGCTGTAACTTCCTTATCCACAATTACAATTGCATTATTGAGATCTCCGCCTTTTATAAGATTGTTTTCATACAACATCTCCAGTTCATGCAAGAAACAGAAGGTCCTGCTATCGGCAATTTGTTCCCTGAATTCAGAAATATGATTAAGTGTTGCATGTTGTTTTCCCAACACTTTAGAATCGAAATCTATCATCACTGTTACCTGGTAATCATCTGCAGGCATTATTGTGATTTCAGTTTGGCGCAGCGGGTCTTTATAAGTTATATTTTGATTGATGGTAATATATTCCCGTTCTGTATCCTGAATTTCCACCCCAACATTACCCAAAGCCTCCATAAACATTTTGGAAGAGCCATCCATAATAGGAGTTTCAGGGCCATTCAGGTCTATCAATACATTATCTATTCCCATTCCAACTAAGGCAGCTAAAGTATGCTCTATTGTTGACACACTGGCCCCGTTGCGTGCAATAGTAGTGCCTCTTGCGGTGTCTATTACAAGATCGGCATCGGCTTCAATAATTGGCTGACCTACAAGGTCTATCCTTCTGAATTTATATCCGTGGTTTGGCGCTGCCGGATTAAACGTCATATCAACCTGTGAGCCGGTATGCAATCCTACACCTGAAACAGTTATTGATCTTTTAATGGTTTGTTGATATTCTTTATTCATGCACTTTTTCTCTAACGATAACAATCAATAAAGTTGATCAAAATGAATTACAACTTATTTAATTGTTGATATTGAATATTTTTTTCGATTTCCTCTACGCAAGGATCAAACTCTTGTTTTTTTCATTTCATTGATGGTTTGTTCCAGGGCAAATATTTTTTCAAATAATTCAGGTAATTTTCTGAAAATGACCTGACTTCGCATACTTGCGTTATAATCAAAAGCCGGCGACCCGGTGAAGGAGCGATTAACTTCCTTAATGCTTTTTGCAACACCACTTTGTGCGTTTATTTTGGTTCCGTCGGCTATTGTTACATGGCCAACTATACCTACTTGCCCTCCAATCACACAGTTTTTACCAATTTTGGTGCTTCCGGAAATTCCGGATTGAGCAGCAATTACGGTATTTTCTCCTATTTCCACATTGTGGGCAATTTGAATTAAATTATCCAGTTTTGCACCTTTGCGAATTATTGTGGAACCCATTGTGGCCCGGTCAATTGTTGAATTGGCACCAACTTCCACTTGATCTTCCAACACAACATTCCCTGTTTGTGCAACTTTTTTATAGGTTCCATCTTCCTGCGGAGCAAATCCAAAGCCGTCGCTGCCAATAATAGTGCCTGATCCGATAATACAGTTATTTCCGATCACACAATCCTCTAAAATTACTGCTCCGGGAAAAATAGTGGTGTGTGAACCGATCTTTACATTTTTTCCCAAAAAAACCTGTGGATGAATATAAGATTCAGCACCAATTTCAACTCCATCGCCTATGGTTGCAAAAATACCAATAAACACATTTTCTCCTATTTTCGCAGAATCTGATACAAATGCCATTTTATCTACCTGATTCTGCCGACCTGAATTGCCATTCATGATCTTATACTGATCTAAAACCTTTGCAATACTGTTATACGCATTTTTAACCCGTATAATAGTTGCATTTACGGGTTGTTCGAAAATCTGATCTTCATTTGCAATTATTATAGATGCACGTGTTGAGTAAGCAAATGCGAGATATTTGGGATTTGCGAGAAAACATATATCTCCCTCCATACCCTCTTCAATTTTAGCCGGTTTACGCACTTTTACAGCAGGATTACCCTCCAATGTTCCCTCTAAAAAATCACATAATTCTTGTGCAGTAAACTCCATTCAATCAGTTTTCTTTCGGGTAGCAAATATAGTGCTTTACAACGGTATCCGCTAAAGCGGCAAGGTTGAGATGATCGCTTGCATTGGTTACATCCACAATTTTTCCGCTTCTGAACTTAATATTGATATTATTCGCCTCAAGATTATAGGCACTGTTGGTTGTAACATCGTTCAACACATAATATTGAAGGTCAAATTCATCCTGCACTTTGTATTTTTTTCGCACCTTTTCCCTAATTTTATTGATCGCCGCGGCACTAAATGGTTCGTTTTCCAATTCAATTTTGAAAAGATTTCTATTGATGAGTGAAGAACTTAAGAAAGCCAAAACAGTATCCGAACTATATTGCCATTGTTTTAGGGAAGCATAAATATCGATATCATCCAGACTAGAATATCTGTGGATAATTTCCGGATCATCGTAAAAATGCTGCAATTCCACATCGTGATACAAAAAATATTGCAGCGATGGTGTTGCAAAAAGCTCTACTCCGCTTTGTGCCAGGTATTTTGCTCTTTTTAGGGTTTTGATAAGCATTTGTTCTGCACAGATCACCGTTTTATGAAGATATACCTGCCAATACATCACGCGACGTGCAATGATGAATTTTTCAACCGAATAAATTCCCTTTTGTTCAATTACCAGATCATCATTTTCCACATCCATCATTTCTATTAACCTGTCGTACCCAATTACGCCTTCATGTACACCGGTAAAATAACTGTCGCGGGTGAGATAATCGAGCCTGTCAACATCCAGCTGACTTGAAACCAGGTGATGCAGAAATTTTTTGTGATACTGATTGGTAAAAATATCCATCGCCAAACCCAAACGACCCCCGAATTCTTTATTCAGGTTATTCATAAAAATATGCGACAATTGTTCGTGATGTACATTGGAAATAATTGTTCTTTCCAGCGCGTGCGAAAAAGGACCGTGGCCTATATCGTGTAATAAAATTGCAATGGTTGCCGCTTCTGCTTCCTTATCGGTTATTTCTTTTCCTTTGGACCGAAGTGTATTTATAGCCTTGCCCATGAGATGCATTGCCCCAAGTGCGTGGTTAAATCGGGTATGAATTGCCCCCGGATACACAAGGTTGCTCAATCCCAATTGCTGAATTCTACGTAATCTTTGGAACCAAGGATGTTCAATGATATCAAAAACAATTTCGTAAGGAATGGTAATAAAACCATAGACCGGGTCGTTTATAATCTTTCTCTTATTCAATGCACGCCAGTTTTAATTTGCTTTCAATCAATGAGATACAATTGCACAGTTTTTTTTGGCGGTATCTTTGCACCTGAGTTTAGAATCACAAAATTACGGTATTTATGAAAAACGATATAACCATTTTATGGGCTGATGATGAGATTGACATGTTGAAACCACAAATTCTCTTTTTGGAAGAAAGAGGTTATCATGTGGAAGGTGTTAGCAACGGTCAGGATGCAGTTGAAAAATGCACCGACCCCGATATTGATGTAATATTTTTAGATGAAGGTATGCCAGGGTTGTCGGGCTTGGAAACACTTTCACTGATAAAAGATAAACGCCCTTCTGTGCCGATTGTGATGATCACAAAAAATGAAACAGAAGGTTTGATGGAGGAAGCAATCGGTTCGCAGATAAGTGATTATCTTATAAAACCGGTTAAATCACAACAAATATTATTGACCCTAAAAAAAATAATTGATAATAAAAGACTGGTTTCAGAAAAAACCGACAGCAATTATCAAAAAGATTTTCAGAAGATATTTTTTACACTGCAGGATAATCTCGATCATGAACAGTGGTTTGATATTTATAAAAAATTAGTGCATTGGGAAATTCAATTGGATAAAACAGGTGCAACTAATATGAAGGAAGTGCTCACTTCACAAAAAGCAGAAGCGAATGTGGAATTCGGAAAATTTATTGACAGGAATTATTTGAATTGGCTGAGCGGAAAAACTTCAGCTCCAGTAATGTCGCACAACATGATGAAGGAAAAAGTATTTCCTCTTTTAAGTGATAACATTCCCACCTTTTTTGTTTTAATTGACAATTTGCGATTTGATCAGTGGAAAATAATTGAACCATTGATCTCAGAATCTTTTAAATTAAAATCGGAGGACCATTTTTACAGTATTTTACCAACTGCAACACAATATGCACGCAACGCAATTTTTGCGGGTTTATTACCCAGTGAAATTGAAAAACGTTTACCTAATTTATGGCTGAACGATGAGGATGAGGGAGGAAAAAATTTGCAGGAGCCTGAATTCTTAAAAGACAATATTGTTAGAAACCGCCTGAGCATTAAATACAGTTATCACAAAATATTAAATCACTCCGAAGGAAAAAACCTCGAGGATAATATTCTGAATTTAATGACCAACGATTTGAATGTGATCGTTTATAATTTCGTGGATATGCTTTCGCATGCACGCACCGAAATGGAGGTATTAAAGGAACTTGCCAGCGACGAAACTGCTTATCGTTCTTTAACCCGTTCCTGGTTCGATCATTCACCTTTGTATAATGCTTTGCGAAAATTAGCGGATAAAAAAATTCGTCTCATCATCACAACAGATCATGGAACAATAAGAGTAAATACTCCGAGCAAAGTTTTAGCCGACAGAAATGCAACAACCAACCTGCGTTACAAAAGCGGAAAAAATCTGCAATACAATAAAAAAGATGTATTTGAAGTAAAGGTTCCGGTGGATGCCGGTTTACCAAAACAACATATCAGCAGTACCTTTATTTTTGCAAAAGAAGATTGTTTTTTCGCCTATCCGAATAATTACAATCACTATGTCAATTATTTTAAGAATACTTTTCAGCATGGTGGAGTGAGTTTGGAGGAGATGGTAGTGCCGTTTGCAGTGTTTGAAAGTTTTTGAGGGGAATGGTGAATGACCAGTAGTGAGAATTGTAGCCATGTAATTTTTTTCAACCTTACACTCTTTTTCGGACTCACGAAATGATTAATGCCCGCCCGGAAGACCTCAGTCGGACGGGAGTAATGAGTAATGAGTAATGAGTAATGAGTAATGAGTAATGAGTAATGAGTAATGAGTAATGAGTAATGACGCTGACGATCAGAGGGGTCAGCAGCGTCTCACCATTCTGCGTGCATTGCAAGTAAAAATGATTTCTCAATAATTATCTCTAGTTGAAAGTTTACGATTTTCCCTGTGAAGACACTGCTGGGGCATGCTGAGGTGAGACGCTGGCGTTTCGAGGGTTGACGTTTGGATTAAAATCTATCTTTGCCTCATGACCATCCAATGGGAAGCATCCGACATTTCACAATTAAAGAAAATAGCACAGGAAATCATTGTTGCAATTTCTCCCCGCAAAAAGATCGCATTTTATGGTGAAATGGGCGCAGGTAAAACAACACTCATCAAAGATATCTGTTCTTTTTTAGGTATTACGGAAAACACCTCCTCTCCCACCTTTGCCATTGTAAATGAATATAATGCAAGTAATAAAATATACCATTTTGATCTATACAGAATAAAATCCATAGAAGAATTACTGGCAATAGGGATTGAAGAATACCTGGACAGCGAAAATTATATATTTGTGGAATGGCCCGAATTGCTAGAACCGTTGATGGATAAAGACCGGTGGGTGCGCATCCATATTACAAGTGAAGCAAATCAAAAAAGAATCATTACCTTAGGATCATGAGTGAACAAACACATAAATCGTTATTGAGCGAGTTGGCTGCTGCTGCAGGCCTGCAAACACTGGAAAAATATGCAGATATCGAGGTAAAAAAGCAGCGTTTATTTATCGGAATTCCCAAGGAAAATGCATTTCAGGAAAACCGTGTTCCACTTACGCCTGATAGTGTGGAAACATTAATTGCCCAGGGTCATAAAATAATTATTGAAAGTAAAGCCGGTGAAGGTGCACGTTTTAGCGATAAGGATTATAGCGATGCCGGTGCGCAGATTGTCTACGACAGAAAACAAGTGTATGATGCCGACATCATTTTAAAAGTAGCTCCTCCTGCTATGGATGAAATGGAATTAATTAAACACAACCAAACTTTAATTACTCCGCTGCACCTCCCTACATTAAAAAGAGAAGTGATTAATGAGTTGATGAAAAAACAAGTCACCGCCCTCGCTTTTGAATATATAAAAGATGAAAGTAATACTTACGCATTTGTTCGTTGTATGAGCGAAATTGCAGGAAGCAGTTCTATATTAATTGCAAGCGAATTACTTGCAGATGCAAAAAATGGCAGAGGTTATTTATTGGGTGGGTTATCAGGAATTCCACCAACTCAGGTTTTAATTCTCGGTGCAGGAGTAGTTGGCGAATTTGCTACACGTGCAGCATTGGGATTAGGTGCCGCAGTAAAAATTTACGACAATAATGTTTACAAATTATCGCGTTTACAAAATAACATTGGCGAAAGATTTTACACTTCCGTAATTAATAACAGAAGATTATTAAATGATATAAGACATGCAGATGTTGTAGTTGGAGCCATACATTCCGAAGGAGGAAGAACACCGGTTATTGTAACTGAAAGTATGGTAATAGAAATGAAACCCGGATCTGTAATAATAGATGTAAGTATTGATCAGGGTGGATGTATAGAAACCAGTGAAGTAACAACCCATAATAATCCGACATTTATTAAACACGACGTAATTCACTACTGTGTTCCCAATATTGCTTCCCGTGTTCCGCGCACTGCAAGTTATGCAATCAGCAATATTGCTTCCAGTACTTTAATGCAATTCAACGAGTATGGAGGATTAGATAATCTCATCAGAATATTAGAAGGTGTGCGTCATGGAGTATATGTTTATAAAGGATATCTCACCAATCAATATATTGCCCAGAAAATGGAATTAAAGTATACGGATATTAATTTGTTGATGACGAGCGTGATGTGAGAGGGGTATCAGGTATCAGGTATCGGTATTGACAGGTATCGGGAATTGATTTGATTAAACTTGGGCAAGTTATACCTTATTTGAAAATTAAGGAGGGGAAGCGGGTAATTGTAGAATTTTATCGATATAAAAAATTTTGATGATTAATATCAGCCTTTTTTAAAATTCATAATTGTATTTTTTAAAAATCTTAAAAACAAAAATATTGCATAATTATAAAGAATTGGAAATTTGGAAGGAAGGGTTGGAATTGGCAAAATTGGTTTATGAAATAACGCAAGATTTTCCTAAAGAGGAAATTTATGGATTAACTTCACAGCTACGAAGATGTGTTATTTATATTTCTTCTAACATTGCCGAGGGAAGTGGGAGAGATTCAACAAAAGATTTTAATCATTTTATAGCAATAACCACAGGTTCATCATTTGAGTTGGAAACACAGCTAATTTTATGAAATAAACTGGGATATTTAAATGATGAAAAACTATTCTTGGTATTGAATAAATTATCTATTCTACAAAAAAAAAATATAGATTTAAACAAAGTCTTTCCTCGACGAAATAACTAAATTTCTTGTTACCCATCTTTTGCCACAATAAGAATTTAACGTCCCAAATTTTCGAAAAACAATCCCGATACCTGATACCCGATAACCATCCTCTTCATTTCCACTTAATGGTGCATCCGATCGCCTTTGTAAAATTAACTGCAGGCTTTTCTCCTTTTTTAAGTGAAGCAATTGCATCTTCTACAAATTTGTTTTCTGCTTTGGAGGCATCGTCGGTATTATCATCTATTGCACCGATGTAAGCAACTTTAAATTGACCATCTACCTTTTGTAATAAAAATGTATGTGGAGTTCTTGTTGCACCGAAATCTTTTGCTACTTGTTGCGTTACATCAAATAAATAGGGAAAGGAATAATTCATATCCTTAGCACGTTTTTTCATGTTTTCCGGTGAATCATCTGGTTCCGCAATCGGATCGTTTGGATTAATGGCAATTACAGGATAATTTAATGCGGCATATTTTGCATCCAATTCCATAATTCTTGTTTCATAAGCTTTTGCATAAGGACAATGGTTGCAGGTAAATACAACAATTACTCCTTCCTCATGCTTATAATCAGTTAAAGAGACGTTTTTACCGTCGACATTCATCAACGAAAAATTATTTACCACATCGCCAACCGCATATCCAACAGGAGCCGGTTTTGGCGCAGGATCATTGTTTAAAAGACCTAAGGTCATTATTAGTGAAAATATTACATTCATAATTTCAAATTTATTTGTTTGATATTTTAATTAATGTTAAAAAGAATTAATTTTTGTCATAAGTTCCTCATAGGTAAATGGATGTTCATCAAATACACTAATATTTTTCGCATTGTTGAAAATATATGTTGCAGGAATACTACCTTGCCACAAAGGATTAATTTTATCTATCCAGTCAATTGGTTTTTTATCGGGCATCACCCAAATTTCACTAGTTAACTTATTGCGTTCCAAAAAGGGCTCCAGACTTCTTTTACGGCTTGTCTCCGAATCAAGGGAAACGAGAATTACTTTGATATTTCTTTCCGCACTTAAAGCATTTACTTTTTCGAAGCCCGGTAATTCTTCTACACACGGTTTGCACCAGGTTGCCCAGAAGTTAATGATATACAAAGTATCGTTAGTATTATTAAGAAAGGAATCTACTTCACTAAATGATTTAACGCTGTAATTCTGTGCCTTGAGCTGAAGGGTCAGAAAAATAATGATACATCCACCAAATAGTTTCACTTTCATTTTTAAAGATAGACCCTCAACAAGCAAAAAGCGTTCCCTGTTTATTGGTTGCGCGTATAGGAAATTTTAGTACCCGCCGCAATACCGTATTGATCACAAAATCCGCCGTTTACCTCCACTACATAAATAGCAGGGCCTGTGGATGGTAACGATTTTTCAGAATAGGGTTCTGTATTTGCAGCGATGGAAACAATCTCTTTGTTTGAATTAACATAAATAATATCGAGCGGAATTATCGTATTCTTCATCCAAAATGCCTGTGGTTCTTCCATATCGAAAATAAAGAGCATTGCCTGACTGTTATTCATAAAAGACCTGTTCATCAACCCCATCTGGCGCTCTGCATCATTATCTGCAATTTCAATGTTGACTTTAACAATAGAAGTTCCATCAGGTTTTAAAAAAAGAAGTTCTCCTTCCTTTTCAAATTTGGACTGGGTATTATATTTTATTGGAACCTCCGGCTCTTTGTTGTTATTACACGAAATCAAAACAAATGCCGGCATTAAAACCAGACTTACGATAAACAGTTTCTTAACAAGTTTCATAATCAGGTATAAAGATATTTATAATTTTCGGATGGGGCTGCACCTTTTAATCGTTCAAAAGCATCTGTTCATCGAAAAAACGGGTAATTTCGTGTATGCATTGTTCTTTAACCTGCTTATTCGGAATACTTTTGTATAAAATAAGTGAAAATGAATATTATAAACGATCCCAACTCACCTCAGCCACCTCCGGAGAGAGAAACTCCAAAACGGTTTTATTTGACAGGATTTGCTTTAGTTGCAGCAGGAATCATCTATTTCCTCGACCACAACTCCAATATTCGGTTAAATTTTGATTTTTTCAGTTGGGAACTGATACTTATTCTGTCGGGCATATTTGTAGGCGAAAGAAGCAATTTTAGGGGTTATAGTTGGATGATCCTCATTGGAATTGGTTTGTATTTCAAACTCGACGATTTTTTTCCACATTTAAATTTGCATTTATATTATGGTCCATTGGCCTTTATTTTACTTGGTGCCTATTTTATTTTTGTACCGAAAACAAATTCCAGAAGAGGTCGAAATGCAAGAAATACTAGAGATTCCATTGAAAAAGGTTTTGCCTCCGATAATGCACTTGCTGATGATTATATTGATGTTATTTCCATTTTTGGCGGTGTGAATAAAAATGTAATTTCAAAACAATTTAAAGGTGGTGATGCTACAAGCATTTTTGGTGGAACAGAGTTAAATTTAATGCAATCTGATTTTGAAGGAAGCGTAAAATTAGAACTCACGCAGATATTTGGTGGATGCACATTGATAATTCCTCCTCACTGGGACCTTAAAACAGAGTTTGTAAATATATTTGGAGGCGTAGAAGATAATAGACCGACCCATAACGTATCAGTTGACACAAACAAAGTACTTTTATTAAAAGGCACTTCCGTATTTGGTGGGATAGAGATTAAAAGTTATTAATAAAAAGTAATAGTTATTCAAAATTAAATTCCAGTGCAAAATTATTGTGTGTTAATAAATTGATATGGCAAGTAATTTACTTTCTTCCGGAAAATTTTTATTGCCATTTTTATTGAGTTGGATGGTGTGGATAGGTTTCCATGCAATATTTATTTATTGGATGGAATTTAACTGGACTATCTCTATTGCGGATAGTTTAATATTTAATGTAACTCTTGCACTAATCTGTTTTTTTCAGTTGTACATCATGCAATTTTATTTGCCCAAAAAAGAAAAAGCACCATATATTATTTTAACAGGAGGTTTGATGGCAGTTATTGTAACTTTTACCAGTAGTTTCTTCTTACGCACCTTATACAGCAATAATGAGGTTTATATCAATTTTATCAATCGCTCGAATCCTGTGCGTATTGGAATTGCATTCTTATTATCAGCCTGCACTAGTATGGTAAATATTTTAATAAGCACTTTAGAATCACAAAAGGAAAATGTATTACGCAAACACGAAGCTGAGAAGCTGACAAAGGAGGCTGAGTTATTCGATCTGCGCAGTCAGTTGCAGCCGCATTTTTTATTTAACAGTCTTAATTCTATTAGTGCACTTGCAGGCTCCAAACCGGAGGAAGCAAGAAAAATGGTGCAACAATTATCGGATTTTTTGAGGGGGACTATAAGAAAAGACAATGCTCAATTTATTCCGCTCCATGAAGAATTAAATCATTTGAATTTATATTTTGAAATTGAAAAGGTTAGATTCGGACATCGCCTTAAAACAGATATTCAATTTGATGATTCTTGTGCAGCACTGAAAATACCATCATTATTATTACAACCTGTTTTGGAAAATGCCATTAAATTTGGATTGTATGATACGCTCGAAGATGTTACTATTACAATAAGAGCGGTCAAATTAAACAACGACCTCATAATTACTATAAAAAATCCATTTGATGCTACGAGTAATCAACCCAAAAAAGGAACGGGATTCGGATTGAATGCAGTACAGCGAAGATTATATCTTTTGTTTTCCCGAAACGACCTTCTGAATACCGCTTCAGAAAATAATATATTTACAACCACAATAAAAATTCCACAACCCACATGATAAAAGTAATTATTATCGACGATGAACCTTTGGCTCGAAGCCTGGTAAGAGAATACCTGGAAAAAAAATCTGATATAGAAATAGTTGCGGAATGTGGTGATGGTTTCGACGGAGTTAAAGCAATATCCACCCACAAACCCGACCTTATATTTCTCGATATTCAGATGCCGAAAATAAATGGCTTTGAAATGTTGGAACTGATAGAAGAAAAACCTTCCGTGATATTCACCACGGCATTCGATGAATATGCAATAAAGGCATTTGATATACACGCTATTGATTATTTATTAAAACCATTTAATAAAGAACGATTTGATAAAGCGCTTACACGATGGATAAATTCAAGACCTGAAACGCTGGAAAAAACAACAGCACTTGTGGAAACACTTGCTGAATCAGACAACCAGCCTCAACGTGTAGTTATTAAATTAAACAACAAAATAAAGATCATTCCCTTTAATGAAATATTATATATAGAAGCAGCAGAAGATTATGTATTTATACATACGTTAGAAGGCCGATTTATGAAACACAAAACAATGATCTTTTTTGAAAATGCATTAGACAAGAACCAATATGTAAGATGTCACCGCAGTTTTATTGTTGATGTTCGCCAGATCACAAAATTGGAAATATATGAAAAAGACAGCCATATTGCAATATTAAAATCCGGAGCCAAAGTGCCTGTGAGTAAAAGTGGATATGGAAGGTTGAAATTGGTTTTAGGTGTTTAAATGGGTCAAATTCATTTTCTGGGGAGCATCTGTCATTTCAATATCATCAATTATCCTAAAAGTGGACATTCCTCTTTTTATAATTAAAATTCTTCTCCGGGTATGCACCATCGATAAATCAACTTTGCTACCTTTTTCATGATAAAAAGGTAGCACCAAAAATCTAGGGCTTCATCAGCTGACTCCATATCCCTATTTCTTGCCACAATGCGCGAAAAAGGTGCCACGCGATGGTTCATATTTTGGCTTTCAAAACCTACATTAAATTAAATGGAAACAATAATTTTTTTCTGTTGGTGGCACTGGCTTTCGCTAACACCCTCCAAACATTAATACTTTGTTGGCTTATGGCTGCGAAAAGGGATATTGGAGGCATCCGATGAGGCCCGTTGACAGCCCTGGAAAAATTCTTTCTTTGGAAAATTTATTGTTTTTATTATTGTTTAGTAAAGCTAACACTCCTTACTAAGAATAACGCCCAAAACAATACGTATAAGAGCGCGGGCCACCCAAATTCAAATTCCAGTTTTTCAAAACGAAATGCAATGATTTTGATACCGGTTTTTATAGAAAATTTTCCTTGGAATAGAGGATTGTCCCCAACTTTTAATATTGACCCATATTAACTCCCTAAACTTTAATAATCTTACCAACTCCTTCAACCTTTCGTTCTAAACTTCTCTATCAACCTATTTACTCTTTCAATATTTTCATAGTTAAGAGAATAGTAGATGTATTTTCCCTCCCTTTTTGTTTTAACAAGATTTGCTGTTCGAAGTATGTTGAGTTGTTGGGAGGCGATAGATTGATCGAGATTAAGACTGGTAAATATTTTATTTACGGTGATGGATTTATTTTTATCAACTAGTGCGAGTATTTTTAATCGCAGTGGATGTGTAATTGCACGCAAAATAATAGAAGCGGAATGCAGCTCACTATTTTCAACATTTTCAAAAACATGTAAAATTACTCGTCCCATAAAAATTATTTAGCTAATTCTTTAATGAGTGCAGAAATTTCATCAAGTCTTTCTTGGTTAAGGGTATAATATATAAATTTTCCGCTGCGTTTGGTTTGAACTACTCCGCTTCTTCTTAATAATGCAAGATGTTGAGATGCAATCGATTGCTCAATTCGTAATTTGAGATAAATTTCAGAAACCGTTAATTTGGGCGATTCAGTCAACATCTTAATAATCTGCTGTCTGAGTTTATGGTCTACAGATCTGATAACAAGCACTGTTTTCTTCAGGTTGTTGTAATCCAGTTTTATTTCTCCGTTAATATCGGAGTTTATTAGTTTAATGGCATGTGTTGCGGGCATAAATTCGTTTTAAACTGTTGATCTACCCCACGAGGCTGACTGATAATCAAATATACTTCGCATTATGTTAAAAACAAAAAAATATGAGCAGGCTAGCTCAAATTATTTTTTGATGGTGTAGAATTCCTTGATGTATTCCGGCTCAAAATAGGCAAGATCCTCAAATTCACTGTTTTGGTAACGGTGGAAGGAAAGACCTGACATATTGGAGGAAATTTGTTCATGTTCATTGTAAAAAAGTGCGTTTTTGTGCTGCAGGAAGGGTTTTCCCTTAAGTAAACCGCTCCCAAAAAAAACCACCTTAACCTGATCTAAGTATTCAGAAAAACCGGTTTCATCAAATAATAGTGGTTGTGGAGGAAATATTACCTTGCCGCTTCGGTTGTAGATTGCAGTATAAACTTCCATGCGACGGGCATCAATTAAGGGACAAAAGAGAGTATCGGTATCGGTGTAAAGGTTTAGAAGCGGTTCTACCATACTTCTGAGTGTATTTACTGCAATTAGAGGTTTATTAATTGCGTGACACATTCCTTTTGCAGTTGACACTCCAATTCTCAAACCGGTATAAGAACCCGGACCGGAACTTACTGCAATGGCATCGAGGTCTTTAATTTTATTTCCTGTTGTTTTTAAGGTTTCAATTATTAAAGTGGTAAGTTGGGCAATATGGTCATTTGGTGTATTACTTCTGCTTTCCGCCAAACAAATTCCATTACTTGCAATACTTACACTGCAAATTGGAACCGAGGTTTCTATGTTTAATATAAGCACCATTTAAAACTGTATGGGAAGTTCCATTTGAATTTCCTTTCTTAAAATAACAACCACTGTTTTATCACCTTTTTTCAATTTACCTAATGCCTGCATGTATGCCATCATATCAACAATTTCATATTCTCCCAGTTTAAGTACGATGTCGCCAGCCATTATACCTGCTTTTTGTGCTGGTTTTCCATCGCTTACTCCATCTATTCGCATTCCTTTTCCTGAATAAACATAATCAGGTATTACGCCCATAGTTACAGTGAAACGCGGAGTATTTTCATTATTGTCTTCCTTCGTTTTTGTAAAGTTTATTTTACCTAACGAATTTAAAGAATCAATTAATACATAGGTATAATCTAAAATATTTTTTATTCCTAAATAATTAACCTTTTCTGCATCATCGCCTGGTTTATGATAATCGTTATGTGAACCTGTAAAAAAATGCAATACCGGAATATCCTTTAAATAAAAAGATGTTTGATCACTTGGTCCAATACCTGATTCTGTGGTAACTATTTTAATATCAGATACATTGATATTTTTTAATACCGACCAATTTGTTGAAGACCCTACACCGTTAATAATAATTGTTTTTGTGCTGTCCAATCTGCCAACCATATCAAAATTGAGCATATAGTTCGGCGCATAATTTTTCATCATCTCCGAATTAACAAATGCCTTACTTCCAAATAATCCCATTTCTTCGCCACTGAATGCAATTATTAAATAATTGTTGTTTTTGAGGTTGGAGGATTTTAATTTTTCTGCAAGTTCAATTATAAGGCTCACGCCGCTTGCATTGTCGTCAGCACCGTTGTGAATGGCGGGTTCTCCTCTGTAAAGAGATCCTTCAATTTCACCATGTCCAAGATGATCGTAATGTGCACCTATTATGATTGTATTTACTGCTGCGTTATCAATAAATCCTACAATATTATGTCCAACGCGTATTTGTTCATTTAATTCAACAGAAATTGTAATGGGTGAATTATAATTTTTAAGCGTTGGAACCAACGAATTTTCAATATAATAAACAGGGATGTTTTCCGCTGCGGAATTTCTCCTGTAATCTGCCACCGGAGATTGATAATTAGAATCAATATTATAAAAAATTACTGCTGCTGCACCGTGCGTTATTGCATTTTTAATTTTACTGCGTTCGTCGTTGAATTCTATATATTTGGAATGTGGATGTGTTCCATCGGGCGAGGATAACTGCACTAAAACAATTTTACCTGTAACATCTTTATTGGCATAATCATTATAGTTATTTACCGGAGCAGTTATTCCGAATTTTACATCTACAAAAGGAGCAGTTACAGTTCCATTTGCCGACATTAAGTGTGGGAATGCCGTTTGAATATCATCCCACTTACTATTTGTTAAAATGTAGTTCGATTCCCCAAGTTTTTTACCGGAATGGGCCTCAAAAGCCTGAATATAGCTATTTGCATCTCCTGCTGGTTTAAGTCCCATTTTGAGGAACTCTGCAGCAATATAATCTGCTGCTATTTTTTCTCCCGCACTTCCTGTTGCACGCCCCTCCAGTTTGTCGTCTGCGAGATAAATTACATGCTCCTTAAGTTCTTGTTCCTGAACAGATTGAGTATAACTAATGCTAAAACTTAATGAACATACAAATAGTAAATAGCCGGAAATAAAAGATTGCATAATTTGTAATATTTATTGCAAAGTAATTAAAAAAAATACGAAAGCATTATGATTGTAATCAGTGGGCGGTGGCAGTAACAGTCCACTTTCACTTTAGCTGCGGAGGATAAATGGGTAGTTTGTAACATTGGAGCTTAATCGTTTCAAGTAAAAATATATTAAACATTTTAATATTATCAAATTACGGAGTGGAAGCTGTAATTATTTGCTAATCTGCATCTTTTACATTTTTTTATCCTTTTTTTATCCTTTTTTTATCCGCTCCATCCGCGTCATCTGCGTTCCCGCTTTTTGCATCCGAAATTTTACCAAATCCCACAGGAACCTGTAAGTATTTATTAATCTGCATCTTCTACATTTTTTTATTCTTTTTTTATCCGCTCCATCCG
>Ga0163146_10002116_pt1 | contig 27430 bp, 20 predicted proteins | sample OliLakLV19MP7G1_FD_148648 | JGI IMG/M metagenome (GOLD analysis project Ga0163146, IMG submission 148648) | Freshwater microbial mat bacterial communities from Lake Vanda, McMurdo Dry Valleys, Antarctica - Oligotrophic Lake LV.19.MP7.G1 | ecosystem: Environmental > Aquatic > Freshwater > Lake >...
TAGTTATAGTGGTGAATTGCAAAATTAGCATCGCTAAAAGTTAGCCAACCACTTATTAGCCCAGCGAAGCCCGTGCCCAATGATTGCATACAGGAATTTAAACTCATAAAGCTGCCGCGTGTTTTTGTTGAATATTCCGGTGAAACTGAGCCACCATTCTGGCGCAAACTGAGCCACCCTGATTTGCGTGTATAAAGTTATATTTTTTTGTTTGATTTTTCTCTGCGCAGGGATTCTCCTGTGAGTTCTATTTTGTTTGCATTTGCTGTCAATCTGTCCATTATAGCATCAGCAAGTGTTGGTTCATTTATATATTCAAACCAATTTTTAATAGGGAGTTGGGCTGTGATTATAATTGATTTTTTTCCATACCGATCTTCCAAGATTTGGAGTAGTGCTAAGCGAGTATTATTGTCGAGGGGTTGAAGGCCGAAGTCGTCAAGTATTATAAGTTGGTTCTTTTCGATTTGGTTTAACAGCTTGAGGTAGTTGCCTTCGAGCTTGGCCTGATTTATTTTTTCCATGAACCTGCTCATGCCCAGGTATAGAACTTTATAACCTAATGTACAGGCTTGTCTTCCTAAGGCACAGGCTAAATAACTTTTACCGCACCCTGTGGCTCCTGTTATTAAAACATTTTCGGCACGGTCAATAAAACTTCCATCAATAAAATATAAGAGTTGATCTCTGGTAAAGTTCCGAGCTTCAGAACATTGGATGTTTTCCAGTACGGCATCGTATCTGAGCTTACTTAAGGTTAGATACATTTGTGTTTTCTGATGACTTCTATGTAACAATTCTGCTTCGGTTAAATGCGCTATACCCTGATGAAGTGTAAACTGTTCATGTACAGGTAAGCTCACCAGAGATTGATAGGCTTGTGTCATACCTTTAAGTTTAAGTTGTTTTAATTGTTCTACTGTTTGTTGTGTGTTCATAAAATTTAGTTTGTGTTAGGTGATTGTAATTAATTATAGTTTTGAGGACCGCGGATGTTATCGTGAGGGGGTATGGGTGACGCCATATCAGACAATAGCAATTGCTGATCTGTGCCATTGACAAGAATATTACTGATACTTCGATAGGTAATAGAATATCCTAGCAAGGCACGTTGTGATGCGGCTTCAAGTCGCGCTATGCCATATTTATCTTTCAATCTGATAAGACCTAAACAAGCATTGTAGGTTTGTTCAGTAAAGTGGCGCGAGTTTATAATTTGTGTAATCACTTTTGTAAAGTTTTCTCCTACCGCTTCAGCCTTCTCTAAAAAATAGGCTTCATTCCAGCCTCGGCTTTCCAAATGTTTTAAATGATTGTTAGGCATGTGGGTATCTACAGTGGAGTAAGTATGCTTACTATAATTTCTTTTATGACAGGCAATACGGGTGAGGCCATCATACACTTCTACGACATCTGTATCATATACGATTTTCACTTTTTTACCTATAAACTTGAAGGGCACACTGTAGTGATGCCAATCTTGCCCCAGGGTTACGTGATAGTTTTTCTGAACCTTGGCGGGCACAGCATATTTTAATTCAAAGGGTAGTGCAGGAAGAGATTTAAGAACTTCTCTTTCCTGAATGAGTAAATCATAGCGGCTGTGATCTTTCTTCTGCATAAGGGTACGGTTATGCGTTTCCAGGCATGGCCTTATAGCCTCATTGAGCTGGTCAAGGCTATGAAAAATAATATCCCGTAAAGGGGCATAAATTCTTTTATAAGCAATGTCTACAGCTTTTTCTACCGTGGCTTTATCTCTGGGTTTACGTACGCGTGTGGCCAGGAAAGTGGTATTGTAATGAAGTGACCATTGGTCAATGAGTTCAGTAAAAGTAGGTTCATAACGGTTACTGCATTTTACAATTTGCTTCATGTTATCGCTGACAACATGAAGGGGAACACCGCCAAAGTATTCCATACATCCGTTCAATGCAGCAACAACTTGAACCATGCTCCCATTAGCAAGCGCCTCTACATAAGTATATCCACTAAAAACAAGTACACATACCAGTACTGGACATTCGATAACTTCTCCGCTGTGTTTATCAACATAACAGAGTTTCTTTCCGGCAAAATCTATTTCTGCTTTTCCCCCTGGTGAATGTTCAAAATGCATGACAGCAGTATGAATCATCTGATGATTGTTCAGATGCAGACAAAACTGTTGATATGAATACGGATCAGTTTGTTGTTGACAGTATTCTTTCCAAAGAAGAAGACGTGTAACACCCGTGCGATTAAGTTCTTTTAAATAATGGGCTAAATGAGGGCTCAGGTTTTCATATCGATCATCCTTTAATCGAGCAGCTCTGCCGGAAGATAAAATCTCATTTAAGGCATGATCATCTAAAGCCAGAAGCTCATCATGCGTTAACCTGCTCTTAATAAATTTTAAACAATAGTCCTGAACGGTGTTTCTGCTAATGCTTAAGGTCTTAGCAATTTTACGTTGGGATAATCCCGCATTAAGGAGTTGAAGTATTCTTCGAATTTGCAACATAGTTAGTGTTTTATTGGCCATAGTTTTCGGTTAAAAAAAACCGAAAGTATGTTGCAAATCAGGGTGGCTCACTTTATGCCGGAATGGCAGTAAAAAAACTTACAAAAAGTTTTAAGAGTGGCTCAGTTTACTCCGGAATAGGTGGCTCACTTTCATCCGGAATGGGTGGCTCACTTTAGTCCGGAATAGGTGGCTCAGTTTAGACCGGAATAATCAGTTTTGATGAAACTAACTTTCAATGGGATGGTTTTACCGAAGGCAGATACTACACTGAAATTGCTTCGGAAGTAGAAAGTATGACCCACTTAGTAAAAAGGCTTGCGGAAAATAACTATTTGAAAGTCCATTTTGATTTTCTCATTGTTGAAGGCTCACCCGGTAGAATGAAGTGGCAAAGAGGTAAACTTATTTATAGGAATAGATACGAAATTCTTCTCTATCATTTAGTGCTTTTTAAAAAAGTTGCAATACCCAAAAAGGTAAAGTCCATACCGGATAGTTTCTCGATTACTCCCACCAGGTTTCGGCATGGCATTTAAAGGATTTACTATATACCGCCAACACGATGCCATGGACTGCGGCCCTACCTGCTTACGCATGATCTTTAAACATTATGGTAAAAACATAAACTCAGAACGATTAAAGAGAGAAACCGAGGTTGGCACAACTGGAAGTTCCTTGTTGGGTTTATCAGAAGCAGCTGAACGGTTTGGCTTTCGTACAATAAGTGCAAAAATTACCTTTGAGCAATTGCTGGCTGATGCACCGCTGCCCTGCATCTTACATTGGGATCAATATCACTTTGTAGTGTTTACCCCAAAAGCCAATAAAAAAAGATTGACAGTTGCCGATCCTGCTCAGGGTTTAGTCACCTATTCAAAAGCTGAGTTCTTAAAGTTTTGGCTTTCCACCCAGGAAAATGGAACAGCAAAAGGTGTGGCACTTATGTTAACGCCCACAGCAAGGTTTTATCAGCAGGACGATGAAAAAGGCACGGGCATTGGCTGGGGCTTGTTAAGTCAGTATGCATTCAAATACAAAAATCAACTTTTTCAACTATTCACAGGCTTGCTCATTGGCAGTTTGTTGCAACTTATTTTTCCATTCCTTACCCAAAGTATTGTTGATACAGGCATCAACACGCAAAATCTACACTTTATACAAATCATACTTATTGCCCAGTTTGTGTTGTTCTTTGGCCGCACCGTAGTGGAGTTTGTGCGGGGCCGCATCTTACTGTTTGTAAGCACACACATAAACCTGGCCATCCTCTCCGATTTTTGGATGAAACTGATGCGACTACCACTTAGCTATTATGATAGCAAACAAACCGGAGATATTCTTCAACGTGTTAACGACCACCACCGCATAGAAGAATTTATTACCGGCACAGCTTTGCAAACGTTGTTTTCAGTAATCAATCTTGCTGTATTTTCAGTTGTACTGTTTATCTACAACAATACCGTGTTTACCATTTTTATAATCGGCAGCGCGCTGTATTTTTTATGGATACAAGTGTTTCTATCATACAGGCGGCAATTAGATTATAAAAAGTTTGCGGTTTCGTCACGCGAGAATTCAGTCACCGTGCAATTGATACAAGGCATGCAGGAAATTAAGTTGAATGATGCCGAGCACTTAAAAAGGTGGGAATGGGAAGGCGTGCAAGCCTCGTTGTTCAAACTAAATTTTAAATCCCTTTCGCTAAGTCAATACCAGCAGGCTGGAGCGTTTTTTATCAATGAGGGTAAAAATATTTTGGTTACGTATTTGGTTGCCAAGGCAGTTTTAGATGGCCAGCTAACTTTAGGAGCAATGGTAGCCATACAATATATTATCGGCCAACTCAACAGCCCCGTGGAGCAACTGATTGGCTTTGCACAACGCGCACAAGATGCAAAAATTTCGCTTGAACGATTAAATGAAATCCATCAATTGGAAGATGAAGAGCCGACAAACAAGCAGTTTATTACAACACTACCAACTAACCAAACCATCGCACTCAACAATTTTTCTTTTACCTATTCCGGTGCGGGCAACGCCCCCGTTTTGAAAAATATAAACCTGCAAATCCCGCAAGGAAAAACAACCGCTATTGTTGGCGTAAGTGGTAGTGGCAAAACAACCTTGCTTAAAGCGTTGCTGAAATTTTATGATCAATATAGTGGAGAAATAAAATTAGGCGACAACAATTTGAGAAATTTCTCAGCTAAATTTTGGCGCAGGCAGTGTGGCTGCGTAATGCAAGACAGCTACATCTTTAGCGACACCATCGCTAACAACATAGCCGTGAGTGACGAAAATCCCGAACAGGAAAAGTTGATCTATTCTTGTAAAGTTGCCAACATTCTTAGTTTTATAGAAGCCATGCCGTTGGGGTTCAACACTAAAATAGGGGCGGAGGGTAACGGAATAAGTGCCGGACAAAAACAACGCATTTTAATTGCTCGGGCGGTTTATAAAAACCCAACGTTTATTTTTTTTGATGAGGCAACCAACTCCTTGGATGCCAATAACGAACAGGTTATTATGGCCAACCTGAAAGAATTTTTTAACGGCAGAACGGTGATTGTGGTAGCGCACAGGCTAAGTACTGTGGTAGATGCAGATAAAATTATTGTATTAGAAAATGGAGAAATAATTGAGGAGGGAAATCACATTGAGTTAACAGTGGCAAAAGGTAAATATTATGAACTGGTAAAAAATCAACTTGCCTTGGGTAATTGATGAAATTTAGCGTTAGCATAATTTTCCTTTCGCGGGCAAACCAATTGTATACGATCAAGAGGATGTATTTATATCGGTAAACTTTAATAGAACAGTCACCCCTCTCCTCCGGAGAGGGGTTGGGGGTGAGGTCAGAAAATTTATTTGAAAAAGTATGCCGGAAGAATACATCAGTTGGAACAAAACTACAGTGCCAGGCGAAAATGGCCATGATACCGTGCGCAAAGAAGAAACGAAACGCGAACTTCGGTCAGATACTTTTCAGGAAATTGTATCGCATAGACCTAGCTTTCTGGTTCGCTGGAGCAATGTAATTTTTCTTGTATTGCTTTTTATAATTGTGGCAGCCTGTTGGTTTATCCGATATCCTGATCTCATTCAGGCTACGGCTAAATTAACTTCTATCAATGCGCCAAAACCTGTTATTAGTTTACAGTCGGGTAAATTGGTGAAACTGTTGGTTACCCAAAATGAAAAAGTAGCTAAAGGCCAGCCGATTGGCTATTTGGAATCAACGGCCAATCATGCTGAGATTTTAAATCTGTCAACGTTGTTGGATTCTCTTGATCAAAACCCAGACTCAACTAGTTTACAAAATCATGATTTTGAGAATAACTTTGACCATCTAGGAGAATTGCAACCAGCTTTTCAAACCTTTACACAATCGTTGATTGTTTTTCGTAACTTTTTGCCGGGCGGCTTCTATGAAAAAAGGAAGCTGCTGCTTGACCGTGAGAAAAATAATCTAGAAAAGCTTCAGGCAAACCTTATGCAACAGCTTGAATTGCAAGAACAAGATTTAACCCTTACAAAGAAGACATTTAAGGCAAATGAAACCCTGAATAAAGAAAAGGTAATTTCAGATTTTGATTATCGGCTCGAACAAAGTAAACTTATTAGCAAGCAACTATCACTTCCGCAAATCAATTCAGCTATTATAAACAACAACAGTCAGTTAACAGCCAAAGAAAAGGAGATTCTAGATTTACAAAACTCGATTGACCAACAAGCTGGCATTTTTAGTCAGGCTATACATACATTAACGAGTCAGGTAAGCGAATGGAAGCGGAAATTTATTCTTACCAGTGCTATATCAGGACGCGTTGAGTTTGTTTCGTTTATTCAGGAAAATCAAGAGCTGAAGGCCGGTGAGTTAATATGTTTTGTAAACCCTGGTAACAGCCAATACTTTGCCGAGCTCGAGATTCCGCAGGCAAACTTTGGTAAAGTAACAATAGGTCAAAAAGTATTACTGAAATTTTCCTCCTATCCTTTTCAGGAATTTGGTTTTGTGAGTGGCGAGATTGGTTTCATCAGCACTATCGCTGGCGAGAAAGGCTATCTCGCAAAAGTGAATTTGACCAATGGCTTTACAACCTCTAATAACAAGCAAATTCAATATAGAGAGGGTTTGACAGCCAATGCAGAAATAATTACCAAAGACATGCGCTTGTTAGAAAGGTTTTATATCGACATTTATAAAACGGTATCGCGATAAGGTATTGTTCCTATCTTCGAGACTACTACAATTATTTCAAAGATTCTTCCTTATAATACTATTTAAGTGTTTCTCTGGAAGGCTAAACAATCACAAGAGTTTCCCTTCTGAATTAGCTTCCGGAATTTTCGAACCCAGATGCTCGCATCACTTTGATATGAAGTTTAATGGCTTCTACACTATTCTCAGCCACCTCACTTTTTGTGGCGTCTTCCTGCCGAAATACATTCAAACAAATCTGGTACGTAAGCACAATAGCCATCAACGTCTTTTGCATAGATGATTGAGTACTTTGTCATTTTTAAAATTAATTGTTCAATATAAAGTTACCCAATTTTTTCAAGAGCCCTTCAAATCCAGATGCTTACGAACAACCCTCCTATCAACCCATTGCAAAAATGCAACAAACAAAACTCCAAAAACAACCAACCCAACATTACTTGAAAGAAATGAAAAACTATTTATCGACCAACGCTCAGCAACAAGGGCAATGGTTGCTATCAATGAAATAATAGAAAGAAGGATTCCTATGGCTAGCCAAAAATAGTCTCGTTTCTCTTCTTTCTTTTCAAGCAGAGAAATAAGGCGATTAGCAAATTGAATAGGTAAATTAAATTCAGGATCTATTTTTAATACTTTAAAAACGTGCTGATAAGCCTGTGCATCGGCACTTGTTTCGGTCAGACCTTGTTCAATTTTAGTTTGTAGTTCTTCGTCAGTCAGTTTCATAATTCAACCTCTTTGCCAAGATACTTCTTTACTTTTTCTTTCAATAATTGTCGCGCCCGAAATAAATAATTTTTCACAGTTCCTTCAGGCAAGCCTGTAATCTCTACTATTTCAGGGTAGCTCATTTCCTGTACATGGTATAAAGTTAGTATTGCTTTGTATTGAGGTGGAAGTTTTTCAATAAAAGCAAAAACTATTTCATCCAGTTGTTGATCGGCCAGTGTTTCTGATGCATCATCAATGGCAACAAACCGTTCTATTTTACTTTCCTCTTCTGGCAAATCGCTAATAGCAATTTTCCGCTTTCGCAGATGATTGATACTATGCCTATAAGCAATAGTGGCAATCCAGGTGCTTAGCTTCGATTGAAAAGAAAATTCATCCAACTTCTCATACACTTTCATAAACACATCCTGACAAAGTTCTTCTCTATCTTCATTTCGGTCAATCAAACGCCCAATCATATGACCAACAAGCCTTTCATTTTGTTTGATCAGCACGCGAAAGGCCTGCTTATCTCCACTTAATATTTGTGAGACAAGGGTTCTGTCATCAATCATTCAAGTGTTAGACGTGTCTTTTTCCACCGATGTTGCAGAAATTGAGATAAAGTTTTAAGATATCAGATTAACGATACTGGTCGTTGAGTCGTTTAGGGGCTTGTACATAAAATCATTTTTGAATAACTGCAACATTGTCGCGCTAGCTGGTGTCTTACGACTCAGAACTAATTTTACACTTAAAAAATTAAACATATGAATGAAGCACTAAAGGATGTACTTATGCCAATTACTATTATAGGAAGTTTTGGCGCCACTATATTTTTATTTACCCGAGTAATGACTGATTATATTCTTAAAAAGAAGATGATTGATAAGGGTTTTGTCAATGATGAGACTCAGGCTATTTTCAAGCAACATGTTTCTGATAATAAATACAGTGCTCTGAAGTGGGGCTTGATTGTTTTCTTTGGGGGTCTTTCATTAATAATTATGGAGTTCATTCCTACAGCAGGTGACTCACCGCTCCCTTATGGATTATTTGCAGTTTCTGTATCGTTTGGATTTTTACTTTACTACTTTATTATCAAAAAAGAAGTTCTGAAGTAATAGAAGTAAAACGACCAACGGGATATCATTTCAATTTTACAAGAATCAATTATCATTTAGTACATACTAATCTGAAATTTCTATGCTTAGAAATTATTTTAAAACCACGCTGCGCAGTTTGTTAAAACATCGATTCTTTTCTTTCATCAACATCTTTGGCCTCGCCATTGCCATGTCGATTTGTATGGGCATCATGATGTTGGTGGCCGACCAACTGATGTACGACCGATACAACACACAACGCGATCGCATCTTTAGGTTAAATAGTATTCCAACTGATGAGAAAGGGAATGAATTAAGTGAAACAGCAACCACTACATTACCTATACAAAAAGAATTGCTAGAGAATTATACTGGCGTAGAGAAAGCAGTACGGATTGTTCGTGGATTTGGTAATCATTGGATGGAAATTGAACAGAGTGTAAATATTCCTGTTGCCGGGTATTTTGTTGATCCTGAGTTTATAGACTTGTTTCAATTGGAGCTTGAACACGGTGATAGAAGCACAGCCCTCAACGAACCATACTCAGTCGTGCTAACTAAGCAAGCGGCTCGTAAATTATTCAAGGAAGAAAATCCTGTTGGAGAAACCTTTATGGTAGGTGAGGCTGGGCCGTATAAAGTAACAGGTGTGTTAAAAGAGACTGATAACAAATCGCATATTGCTTTTGAAGCATTGGCCAGTATAGCAACGTATATAAGCGAAATAGGTACTGGTACCAGAAGCGATGACTTAGATAATTGGTATCAATACACGGCTGGTTGGGTTTATATACTGATTGAACCCGGTAAAAGCATCTTGGAAATTCAGTCTCATCTTTCAAAAATTCAGGAAGATCATTTTGCCGAATTGCCAAAACCCGAGACTCAAAATAAGATTATATATCAAATGCAGTCGCTAACCAGTATCACGCCTGGTTCTTTCATTAACAATCCAATCGGACCTTTTCTTCCCTGGGTGTTCGTTTACTTTTTTGCAGGATTGGCCGGTGTTGTAATGCTTACTTCCTGTTTCAATTTCACAAATCTGTCTATCGCAAGATCACTGACGCGCGCGAAAGAGATTGGTATACGCAAAGTAACAGGTGCTTTAAGATGGCATGTATTCACGCAATTTATGTCGGAGTCTATCATAGTCTCTGTGTTCGCCTTAATCCTTGCTTTGATAATGCTCCTTATGGTAAAACCCTTAATACTTGGATTGAGCTTTGCACATTTTATGAAATGGGATCTTGAGACAAACTATGTTATTTATGCTGTCTTCATCGGATTTGCGTTAGTAGTTGGTGTGTTGGCTGGGTTATTTCCGGCTGTGGTTATGAGTGGTTTCAAACCCGTTAATGTGCTCAAGGGTTTTTCAAACATAAAACTCTTTTCGCGCATGGGTTTGCGCAAGGGCTTGCTGGTTGCTCAATTTACTTTCTCGCTAATTTTTATTCTTTCGGTAATTGTAGTCTACAATCAATTGCAACTCTTTTTGAAGGCTGACCATGGATTTAACATGGAAAATAAAATTGTGGTACAACTTAGTAACTCTTCGGCAACAACACTCAAAACAGAATTGCTTAAGCATAGCAATATACAAAGTGTAAGTGCTGCTTCGCACATTCCGGCTGCTGGCAGCACGCGAGCTACCGACTTTAAGCGGGCACTTGAAGATAAAGATTGGACAAATGTCAATACGTTTAGCGTTGATGAAGACTACCTTAAAAATATTGATGTTGAGTTAGTGGCAGGTAATTTTTATTTACCAGAATCTGGAAAACTCAATGAAGCCTATCTGGTGATAAGTGAAAAAGCAGTAGAGGCATTTCAATTTGAAAGTGCCGCTGATGCCATTGGGCAAGAAGTAATTAATCAGGGTGATTCCACGCATTCGCGTATAATTGGAGTAATCAAAAATTACAACCATCAAATACTAATTGAGAAAATGGCACCCTTGGCACTAATTTATAATCCGAGCGATTTTCAACTAGTGCAGGTAAAGTATACTGGCGATTTTAAAGATGCTGCTGCCTCTATTGAACAAGCATGGTCGCTAATCAATCCAAATCTAAAACTTGATTACAAAGATTTTTACGATGAGATTCATAAAATCTACGACATGTTCTTTGGTGACTTGGTGAGAATTTTAGGTGTGATTTCTTTTTTGGCAATCCTGATATCGTGCCTTGGGCTTTTAGGCATGGCTACCTACACTACCGAAACGCGTATTAAAGAGGTATCCATTCGAAAAGTGTTAGGAAGCAGTAATGGCTCGCTTGTTTATTTATTATCAAAAGGATTTTTCATTGTTGTTCTAATGGCAATTTTAATTGCAGTACCCGCTGCCTATTTCGTAAACACCTTGTGGCTGGAAAAGATTGCCTACCACGTTACGGTTGATTTTTATGTGATAGGATTAGGAATAGCCTTGCTACTCTTGTTTGCAACCATTACCATAGGCTCACAAACGTGGCGAGCAGTGTTTGTTAATCCGGTAGATAATTTGAAGAGTGAGTAAAAAATAAGAGCGATAGATTAGATAATCTGTCGCTCTTATTTTGATAAAAAAAAATTGAAGTTGTTATTTAAAATGCTTCAATGCTACAACTTCTTCTGGTTTTAAAAATCGCCATTGCCCACGGCCAAGATCTTTCTTATCAAGCCCGGCATAAACAACGCGATCCAGTTTTATAACTTGATAGTCTAACGATTCGAAAATTCTACGCACAATTCTATTCCAGCCGATGTGCAGTTCGAGGCCAACTACTTTGTTGTCATCTCCAATAATAGCCAGATCATCGACCATCGCGCGACCTTCTTCAAGATGAACGCCATCTTTTATTTTTACAAAATCATTTTTTGAAAGTGGCTTATCCAATTCAACTTTATAAATCTTTTTTACACCATAAGAAGGATGAGTAAGTTTATCAGCTAAATCGCCATCATTGGTAAGCATCAATAAACCTGTTGTATTTCTATCTAATCGGCCAACCGGATAGATGCGCTCTTTGCCAGCATTAGCAACTAATGCCATCACCGTGTTGCGATCTTGTGGATCGTCTGTGGTAGTGATAAAACCTTTTGGCTTATTTAATAAAATGTAAACAGGTTTTTCGGCTTTTAATTTTTTTCCTTCATATCGAACTTCATCGGTTAACTTAACCTTATAACCCATTTCGCTTATTGTTTCTCCGTTCACAGTTACTAAACCCATCTTAATAAGTTCGTCTGCTTCTCTGCGACTGCCAACACCACTGTTTGCTAAAAACTTATTCAAGCGAATTAAATCCGGATCGGATTTTTGTTTAGCCGCTGGTGCGTTGCGCTTAGTTGTTTTTATGTCAGTTGTTTTATTAAAGGTCTTGCGCTTGTAGGGAAGTCCGAAGCTATCACCTTTGGCAGGAGATTTTTCATCGCCTTCTTTTTTGCGTTCAGATGATTTCTTTTCGAACCGAGGTTTATCTTCAGATTTACCTTCAGGCTTGTCTTCAGATTTTGAATCAAAGGAACTGCTTTCCCTTTTTCTAAACGCTGGCTTTTCGTCACCCTCATTTCTATCTCTGTGCTCGAACGGTTTCTTTTCAAAGCGATTTGGTCTTTCTCCATCCTTACTAAAAGAACCCGCTTCTCTTTTTTTGAATGCAGGCTTTTCGTCACCCTCTTTTCTATCTCTGCGCTCAAACGGTTTCTTTTCAAAGCGATTTGGTCTTTCTCCATCCTTACTAAAAGAACCCGCTTCTCTTTTTTTGAATGCAGGCTTTTCGTCACCCTCTTTTCTGTCTCTGCGCTCAAACGGTTTTTTCTCAAAGCGATTTGGTCTTTCTCCATCTCTGCTGAATGATTCGGCTTCTCTTTTTCTGAAAGGAGGCTTTTCATCACCTTCTTTTCTGTCTCTTCGTTCAAATGGTTTTTTCTCAAAGCGATTTGGTCTTTCTCCATCCTTACTGAATGATCCAGCTTCTCTTTTTCTGAAAGGTGGCTTTTCACTGCCTTCACTTCTGTCTCTTCGCTCAAACGGTTTTTTCTCAAAGCGATTTGGTCTTTCACCGTCTCTGCTAAATGACCCGGCTTCTCTTTTTCTAAATGGCGGCTTGCTGGATGAATCAGAATCTCTGCGTTGAAAAGGACGCTTTCCAAATGCCGAACCTTCATCCTTGCGATCAGTTCGTTTCGAAAATCCACCCGATCCTTCTTCTTTTCTTCCGAATGATGGTTTTCCTGTTTTACTAAAGCGATGTGAGCTGCTGCTGTATTGATCGGCACTGCGCGATGGGCGCGGACGCTTGTCTTCCGACTTGCTATCGTATCGTTCTTTCTTTTTATGATAAAAGGATTTCTCCGCTTCTGATCGTTTACCAAAGGAAGTTTTACCGGTTGATGATTTTCTTGGACGTGGCATAATGTAAATTAATTATTCATTAGCCAATGCTTAATCAGCCAATGCGTGAGTATGATAGTTGTAACGTAACTCCCTTTAACTATTGGGATATGAATAGAGCACTTAGCTAAGAGTTGATTCTATGTGGTCTATGTTTCTAGTGTTTATTAATTTATTGATTATCGGGGGTTTCGCCAATAGTGTTAACCTCGGTTGTGAAATCTTTTGGTGTTGGCAATTCAATAATATCATTGATGCCGAAGTACTCCATGAATTTTGCACTAGTTCCATAAAGCAACGGACGACCAATAGTTTCCGCCTTACCCAGAATTTCAATCAACCCTTTGTCGAGTAATTTTTGAATGGCGTAATCGCAATTTACTCCGCGAATGTTTTCAACTTCTGTTTTAGAGATCGGTTGTTTGTAAGCAATGATTGATAGTGTTTCCATAGCCGAAGTGGACAATCTTTTTTTCGATTGCTGCTTCAACATAATCCCGATGCTGGTTTGATACGCAGGCTTTGTCAAAAACTGGTAGCCACCGCCTGCTCTATTTAGCTGAAAAGAAAACTCGTCACCTTGAAATTTTTCTTCTGTTCGCTTTAATGCATCATGAATATCTTCTTCCGGCACATCGGCATTAAACATTTCTGATAAGCAGGCTTTAATGTCAGCTACCTTGGCAGGTGTTGGCGAACAAAAAATTAATGCTTCGATGTGGTTTTGTAAGAAATCCATAATAATCTATCTAATTCCTCTCAAGAGGATTTAATCTTGCTTCATCATTTTTGCCTCAATCGACTGTGTAGTATGTGGCACAGCAATCAAGCGCTCTTTGGGAATCAACTTTCCAGTAACAGAACAAATTCCGTAGGTACCGTTTTTAATACGCACCAAAGCGTTTTCTAAATTGGTCATAAACTTTTGCTGGCGTGCAGCTAACTGGCTCAAGTTTTCTTTCTCAGCAGTTTCAGCTCCATCTTCTAATACTTTTGTATTACCTCCAGAGGTAGCATCGGTACCGGCATCGTTGGTACGATTAAGAGTATCCTTTAAAATCGTGAACTCTTCTTTGGCTTTATTCAATTTACCCATAATCAAATCTTCAAACCACTTTAGCTCTACATCGCTATAACGGGTTTTATCTTCATTAACTACTGCCGTTTTTGCAGGCTTATGGGCAATAGGTCTTTTATTTATAATAGGGAAAATATTTAACTGAGATGGCGATAGCCTTATCGGTGGCGCTATTGGGCGCATTTCCTTTTTAGGAGCCGGTGCATCTGCTCTTTTCAAAACTGGTTTAGCTACTTCTTTCTTAGCTACTTTTTTAGGTTCTGCTTTCGGAGCAACCTTTTTGGCTTCAACTTTCTTAGCAACAACCTTTTTAGGTGCTTTTGCCTTCTTAACAACAGTTTTCTTAGCAGCTATCTTTTTCGCCTTAGCGGCTGGTTTTGATTTCTTAACTGGCTTGGCAGGCTTTGCTTTCGCAGAGGCCTTTTTTGCTGGTTTGGCTGGTTTTTTCTTCGATTTTGCCATAAAACTGTTTCTTTTTAGGGTTTTGAAAAAGATGGGCAAAAATACGCGGTGAGGGGTGAAACAAAAAATGTATTGGAATTAATTAAGTCTTGGCTAAAGAGTCGCGGAGGCTTGTTGCTTACCTATGCGGAAAACAAACCAAAAGCTGACAAGTGGCACAATGAGAATAGGTAAAATGAGATTGATAAGGGAAATGATACCTGTTAAATCAACGGTGGTCTCTGTCTGTTTAAGAATAAGCACGGCATCGCCCCATGGGCCTTTGCAAAAAATTGTATTGAAAAGCATATTCCAACCAAGATGTAAACCAATGGGTAAAGCCATTGAACTGGTTTTTGAAAACGCATAAGCCCATACATACCCCATTAACCCAGTGCCAATAAAAATGTAGATCATCGCGGCAGGATTTCCAAAAGCATTGTATGAAAACCAATGTATAGATACCGAGTGCGATAGCGGACAATAAAACTCCTTTTTTCGATCCTAACTTTTGAATTGCAATGTAGAGAAGTGCCCCTCTGAAGAGGAATTCATCAAAAAGAACAGATTTGACATCTCACCAAATGCTATTGGATAGCAATGAGTAGTCAAAAAAAGTATTGAGTTTCCAAATTGAATGGGTGAATGAAGAGTTGAGCAACTATACAAAGCGCAGCACTGACTATAAATCCAAAAATAAATTGACGTGGGCGGACTAATGCGGGGAATGGCCTTAGTGCGGCCAGACTTTGCTTTTCAACAAACCATAAGAGTGCTGCAGAAATAATAAGTTGAACGAGTATGCCTAGCATTAATTAGTTAGTAAGAAGAGTTGTTCATAGTTTAAATAGGGGTCAGACCGCTACATTCAAAAAAGTCAAGCGGTCAGACCCCTAATATTTATGAGTCGATAAAGTCAAAATAGTTCTCACGGTTTACTACTTGAAAAGATGCACTTGGATAACTTTTGGTGAAGAAGACTGGAGGCTTTGCTTTTGAGTCGCGCCACTTGAATTCAAACGCGGAAAGTTTTCCATCCTTCACTTCAATGAGGTCAATCTCTTGTTGATCGTAGGTTCGCCAGAAATATGGGATTACATTATTTTCAGAATATGCGTTTCGCTTAATCCGTTCAGCCATTAAATAATTTTCCCATAAGGCTCCTAAATCGTTTCTGCCTGCTAAAGGACTAAAGTTATTGATTAAAGCATTTCTGATTCCATTATCGACAAAATACCACTTAGACGTTTTTACTACCTCTTTTCTTAAATTAGAACTGTACCCACCAACCCGATAAATCACAAACACTTTGCTTAGTAAATCTAAATACTTTGCAACGGTATCTTTACTAATTGAAAGTTGTCTGCCAATTTCCAGTAGCGAAACCTCCTTGCCTACCTGAAAGGCAATTAGCTGAAGAAGCTCGGATAGCTTATTCGAGTTTCGTATTTGATCGTAAATTAAAATGTCTTTGAATAAGTAAGAGGCAACAAGTTCATGAAGATATTTTCTCTTCTCTGCTTCGGTTTCGAGATTAATTAACTCTGGGTAACTTCCAAACAATAGTCGCTCTTCTAAATTGCGTACTGTATCCAGATGTGTTTCTGATAAGTTCAACTCACCCTGCCAAACAGGATAAAGATGGTAATGTAATTGTCTTCCAGTAAGCGGTTCTCCAATTTGATTAGTTAAGTCGAATGAAGATGAGCCTGTTGCCAGTATTGTCAAATCTTTAAAATGATCAATTATTATTTTAAGTATTTGCCCAATGCCGTCTATCATTTGAGCCTCGTCAATAATTAGCAGGCGCGATGTACCCAACAATCTTTTATAAGACTGAATATTTTTTGAACTTAAAATTTGATGTGTCTCAGGCAAGTCGCCATTCATGCGTACCACAGGTGTTTTTAGTGTCGCTTCCAATTGGTCTAAAAGAAAAGTTTTTCCAACTCTTCGTGGGCCCGTTAAAACTATCACTTTGTTTTTACCAACTTGCTTAAGCAAGGTTTGAAACAAAGACCGAGGTAGTATATTCATCGTGCATCAGCTTTACGTATTAGCCAAATTTACGTTAATTCAGCTAATTAGAAAGCTAAATTCACGTGAATTTGGCTAATAGAGTCACTGTCCGATCACAACCCGCTTTCTAAAAGTCTTTACCCATCCGTCCAAATCGAGTACCTCAAACCAGACAAAATAATAACCTCTGCGGGCTTTGTCACCCTCGGTGCGGTCGCCATCCCACCGATAGAAACCTTCGAAGGCAAGCGTTTCGTTGTTAGCAATTTCTTTAATGGTACGACCTTGCAAGTCCACAATTTTAACCTGGGCAATTAGTCCACTGCGATCGAATTTAAAATTGATTTGCGCGAAATCCTGACCCGGAACATTCGGTGAAAATATTTCGGGTACAACCTGAACGGCATTCTCGTCAATAAATTTTTCAGGACGTGCGTTGGAGTTGGCAGAGCCTGGTGTAGCAAACCCAACGGATGCATTGGCTGACTTCCAATTGGAGAGAAGATTAGGTTTGGTTAGCGAGATTCTCTCAAGCGACACACCTTCTTTATCTTTTAACAAAGCGGAATGATAATCATCTAAGTAAACAAATGAATCCATTAACAATCCTTGTGGAGAAACAAGCGCAATTGATCCGGCATCATCATTCATAGATGGAATGGTTGCCGAGATAAAATTTTTCTCTTGGGATGTGGGATACTGATTTTTAAGAATAGCAGGATCACTTGTAACGGCCAGGAATGTGCTTGGTGAAATAATTAAATCCGCGAGAGCAATAACTTTACTATTGATAATAGCATCTACTGGTCGATTGGCCAGTGCCCAACTTTTTAAGTTAATAAACTTGTCGGAGACGTTTACAATTTCAACAAAGTCAACGCCACCCGACCGCGGATTGAATAAGATTTCTGTAAGAAGTAGATCACCTTGTTCAGCAATTTCAGGTAATGCAAAAGTAAGTTTGCTAAAATCTGATTGAATAAAATTTCCACTACAATCGCGAAGGTTCTTCACTTCTATTGTGTAAAGCTGACGCGGAGTAAGTGCTTGCAAAAGTGTAAGTCTAATTTCCCGCAAGGAAGCAGAGGTAAATTTTGATTGAAGAACATTTGCAGTCGGTGTGATTTCAAAGAATATCGTACTTAAATCCTTCTCTAATTTTTCATTGAAGATTAAAGTAAGTTCGTTTGTTTGAGAAGGCGTTACAGATAGCAACGCTGGCCCAGTAAGATCGGGCTTGTTAGCATTCACAGAATTTATTTTTCCAGGCGTACCGCCTTTCGCATCTTCTGAGGCCGTCCAGTTATTCTCTTCCCCGCAAGGATTGTTCGTGTCAATCAACTCCAATGTCCAACCACCTTCTTGTTTGTCGGTGTCTTTATACCAACTGAGCGTGTAACTAACCGAATCTATAGTTTGATTACTTGCGTTACGAAGCATTAACACATCACTGCTATTATTTAGCGTTGGAAAGTTTGAAACACCAATTGTTTTTCCGAAAGGAGTTAATGAGGTCAAATTCGTATTTGCACAAACAATCCAGTATTCATTAGGCAAAATAATTTTAGATGTAAAAACGGCTATTGAACTTCCATCTGAGAATTTCCAACCCGAAATATCAATAGGATTAATACTTCGGTTATAAATCTCAATAAATTCTGCATCGGGTAATCCTACTTGTGGACTAGGATCTGCAAAAATTTCTGTGATGATGATGTCTTTAGGATTGACAGGTTGTTGCTGAAAAAATAAGAATGGCTGAACAATGTTTGAAATCGCGTTGCCAAACATATCTTCAACGTTTATTATAGTAAGTTGATTTGTAATTCCATTTGAGAATGGCTGTGAAAAAGTAAGTACCACCGTTTTTCCATCGGCTTGCAATTGTGCTGCAACTGTATTCCCCACTCCGTTGGAGGCTGTATAATTGGAAACGTTTTGGGCGGATGAGCTTAATAACTTTTCGTTGAATAGGAGCGAAAGTTGCGTGCTATTCAAAACTTGCAATTGAGTTAATATTGGGGCTTCATTATCTAAAATAATTTCACCCGCGTAGATGTCGTCAAAGAAATGGCGATTGAAAAAACTAGCCGTTGATTGCAGTACGCGAATTCCAAAATAGTTACTGCTAGTTACCGAATTATCTGTCACCGTTCCTTCAAGAAAGTAGTTTTTGCCACCTGTTGCATCGCGCTCCAAAGTCCATAGGTTATTTACATCGCGAACTACTTTGATGCTCAGCGTTGAGTTAGAACTATTGGTGATTCCATCAACTCCGTTAATAAGGATGCTCGCTGAACCCGAAGCTATTTTATACAGGCTAACCTCATCAGGCGTGCCGCCAATCCGCACAAAGTAGCCTGAGTTGGTTGGGCTTAATAAGTTTTGTTGTTCTGAGATTAAATAGACATCTACAAAGTTGGTGCTACTGGTATTGAATTGAAGATTGATCGAAAATTCCCATTGTCCGTTAAGCGCTTTAGCAGAAGGTGTGGTAATGTAGAAGGAAGAACTGGCTGTTGCCGAGTTTGATCTGAGTTGGTTGTTCGACACAATCCAATTACCGGCTTGATCGAGCGTCCACATAGGATTGTTCGTTAGGTCACCATCCGCAAAAGAATCGATGACTTGAGCAACACAACCGAGTGTGCTAAAACAAACCAGAAGAATGAAAAGGAATTTCTTCATTGCATGCTATCAAAAATACTATTTTTGCATCTCTTAAATTAAACATAAAAATGAAATTAGCAGTAGTAGGGGCAACCGGTTTGGTTGGTCAGGAAGTTTTGAAAGTGCTCGAAGAGCGCAGGGTATCATTTGATGAATTGTATTTAGTAGCCTCAGCCAAATCGGTGGGGCAGAGGATAAAGTTTAAGGGTAAAGAATACACGATTATTGGAATGGAGGAAGCAGTTGCTTTAGCTCCGGATGTTGCAATCTTCTCTGCAGGAGGCGGCACTTCTCTGGAATGGGCGCCTAAGTTTGCTGCTAAAGGCACAACGGTAATCGATAACTCATCGGCATGGCGGATGGATACTACCAAAAAACTAATTGTACCTGAAATAAACGGGCATGAGTTGGGCAACGATGATTTGATCATTGCTAACCCAAACTGTTCAACTATTCAAATGGTGATGGCGCTTGCACCTTTGCATGCGAAGTATAAAATAAAACGCATCGTTGTTTCTACTTATCAATCAGTAACCGGAACAGGAAAAGATGCGGTGCAACAAATGATGGAAGAACGTCAAGGTATTACGGGTGGCATGAAAGTGTATCCGCATAAGATCGATATGAATGCATTGCCACACATCGATTCGTTTTTGGATAACGGCTACACCAAAGAGGAGATGAAGATGGTGAATGAAACCCGGAAAATATTAGGTGATCAAACCATTGGATTAACCGCTACAACCGTACGAATCCCAACGATGGGCGGTCACTCCGAAGCAATAAATGTTGAGTTCTATACAGATTACGATTTGAAGGAAGTACGCGAAATACTTGAAAGCACTCCTGGTGTAATTGTTGAGGATGATGTTAAAAATAATATCTACCCAATGCCGATAAACTCACATGGAAAGGATGAAGTTTTTGTTGGCCGCTTGCGCAGAGATGAGTCGCAACCCAATACCTTAAACATGTGGGTGGTGGCTGATAACTTGAGAAAGGGTGCAGCTACCAATGCGGTGCAGATTGCAGAGTTTTTGATGGAGAAGAGTTTGGTATCTTAATTAATAAAACTAAATTCAGGTTCACTTTATTTGTTTTTAATGCTGAATCTCAAAAAAGTAATAGCCTTTTTAGGTTTGTCTATACGCAAAATAGCTTCTACCTTCGCATAAAATTTAAACACCTTATATGGAAATAGTTAAAAAGTTTTGGTGGGTAGGCGCATTGGCCATCATCGTTTTTTGGTTTATAGGTATGTATAACGGCATGGCCGCTAAAGACCAGGTTGTAAAAAGTGCTTGGGGAAATGTGGAGTCAGACTATCAACGCAGATCTGATCTTATTCCTAATCTCGTTTCAACTGTTAAGGGGTATGCGGATTTTGAACAAGAAACTTTAACCAAAGTAATTGAGGCCCGCGCCAGCGCTACCCAGGTTAAGATTGATGCATCAAATCTAACCCCTGAAAATATGGCGGCATTTCAACAAGCTCAAAGTGGTTTAAGCACTTCGTTGGGAAGACTGTTGGCTGTAGCCGAGAATTATCCAAATTTAAAAGCAAATCAAAACTTCCTTGATCTGCAAGCGCAGTTGGAAGGCACTGAAAATAGAATTTCTGTAGCAAGAAAAAGATTTAACGATGCAGTTCTTGAGTTCAACACAAGTATTGTTGGATTTCCACGATCGCTGGTTGCCAGCATTGGTGGATGGAAAGAGAAAGGCTATTTTAAATCTGATGAAGGAGCTGAAAAAGCCCCGGAAGTAAAATTCTGAGCCAAGAAGCTAGCATGAAAAGCCTGATCGAAATCTCGGTCGGGCTTTTTTTATACCTAGTAGTAGTAGATTTTTATCACGACCCGGTTTTTAATCAAGTCAATTTCTTCAATAGTAGTCTTTCGAATATCCAAACCAGTTTTCTCTCGCAGATCGAGAATTAATTTTTCCTGTTGATCGGGTTTTATGTTTCCCATTATGTTATACTCGATCATTTTCGTTTTCTGATTTTTGATCAAATGATTTCCGTCAATAATATAGACGCCAGCAGCAATCATTAAGTTAATGGCACCTATTTCTAAATAGGAGCCTTTCATAATCGAGTTAATGAGCCCTACTGCCATAATGATGAACAAGTAAGTCATGTCTTTAATGGTGATGGTTTCGGTGCGGAAGCGGAGTAACGAGAATGCAGCCAGTAAACCAAAAGCACTTCCGATAGAATTAAAAGCTTTCGCCTTCTCTAACATAAACGACAGCAGGAATACGATGAAGTTCAACAAAAAGAAAGTGAAGAATGAATCGCGCTTATGGTAAGTTGGATAGTAGATGAACTGAATCAGTACTACCATAAAAGCAGTATTAATAAGAATTCGGTAGAAAAAGTATTCCGAGAAGATACTTAGGTTTTCCATAAGCTAAAGATAACATAATCCGAGTATTTGCAAGACAACCCTCGGTCTCGGCATTTTGCTCATGACGCAGCCGTCCGTCAAAAAGATTGAGAGATAGACAGTATTTTTCGTAATTCTGTTTATAAAATAATCCTATGCGAATCCTTAGTCTATTGCTAATACTGTTTGTCTTTACTGCAGAAGCACAAAAGAAATCTACTCCTAGTGCAACCACAACGTTTGATCAGGCACTTTACTCGGGCATTCGCTGGCGCGAAGTAGGCCCTTTTCGAGGTGGGCGATCAGGTACTGTTACGGGTGTAGCTGGTAACCCAAACCTATATTATTTCGGAGCCGTGGGTGGGGGCGTATGGCGCACTACTGATGCAGGCCAAACTTGGGGAAACATTACCGACAATTATTTTGGAGGAACTATTGGAGCCGTGGCCGTTGCCGAGAGCGATCCAAATGTAATTTATGTGGGCGAGGGCGAGCAAACGGTTCGCAACAATGTGTCTAGCGGTTGGGGCGTTTGGAAATCCACTGATGCCGGCACAAGTTGGAAGCACATCGGACTTTCAGACTCAAGACATATTTCACGTATTCGCATACATCCAAAAAATCCGGATGTAGTATATGTGGCTGCCATGGGAAATCTATGGAAGCCAAATGAAATGCGGGGTGTGTATCGCAGTACCGATGGCGGACAAACCTGGAAGAAAATCTTATACATCAATGATACCGCTGGTGCGGGAGATTTAATTTTTGATCCAAACAATCCCCGAATTATGTATGCCGCTACGTGGAACATGAAACGTAACGGCTACCGCATGGATAGCGGTGGGCCGGATTCAAAATTGTGGAAGAGCACAGACGGAGGCGATACATGGGAAAATCTTTCTGACAAGCCCGGGATGCCGAAAGGCCTTAATGGAATTATTGGCGTGACCGTATCGCCAGTAAATACAAATAGAGTGTGGGCCATTATTGAAAACACGGAAGCTCCAGGAGTATATCGATCGGATGATGCCGGTAAAACCTGGGCACGCATTAATCAAGATCGTGCCTTGTTGCAACGTGCCTGGTACTATTGCCGCATTTATGCCGACTCACAAAATGAAGACAAGGTATTTGTGATGAATGTTAGTTATGGAGTTTCAAAAGATGGCGGCAAAACGTTTGAATTGAAAAATGCTCCGCATGGCGATCATCACGATTTGTGGATTGACCCAAACAATAATCAATGCATGGCTATAGCCGATGATGGAGGCGCACAAATCTCAACTGATGGTGGTGAAAACTGGTCGACCTATCACAATCAACCAACTGCACAATTTTATCGGGTTACTACCGATAATTCATTCCCTTATAATATCCTGGGGGCTCAACAAGATAATTCGAGTGTGCGTATTCCACATCGCACCAGCAGCGCAGGCATTTCAGAAAAAGATTGGTTGGCATTATCGATTGGTGAAAGCGCGCATCTCGCACCAGATCCCACCAACCCAAACATCATCTACGGAAGTGATTACAAAGGTTACATGAGTATGACCAACCTAGAGAATGGGCAAGAGCGAAGTACCAATGTGTGGCCCGATCTTCCGGCAGGCTCTGGAGTTGAGGTAATGAAGTATCGATTCAATTGGAACTATCCGCTTGTGTTTAGTCATCATGATCCTAAGAAACTTTATGCTGGCTCAAATCATGTGCATGCCACCACCAATGGTGGGCAAAGTTGGGAAGTTATCAGTCCTGATTTAACACGCGGTGAGCCCGAAACAATAAAATCATCGGGTGGACCGATAACTCAGGACAATACTGGGGCAGAGTACTACGCGAACATTTTTGTAATCGCGGAATCGCCTTATACAAAAGATGAAATCTGGACCGGATCGGATGACGGACTAATTCACGTTACGATTGATGGTGGCAAGAATTGGAAAAACGTTACGCCTTCCATTTCACCAAAGTTAAACATGTGGAACAGCATCGATGTAAATCCATTTGTGAAAGGTGGCGCATATGCTGTTGCTACTTCTTATAAGTTTGGTGATTACACACCTTACGTATATAAAACTACCGACTATGGTAAAACATGGTTGTTGATTACGAATGGAATACCAAAAGAAGAATTTGTGCGGGTTGTGCGAGCCGATCCTAAACGACAAGGGTTATTGTATGCAGGAACTGAAAAGGGAATGTGGGTTTCATTTGATGATGGAGCAAGCTGGTCGAAATTTCAATTGAACTTGCCACCCGTGCCAATTGCAGACCTTGCGTGGAAGGATGACAATCTTGTTGCCGCCACACATGGCCGGAGCTTTTGGATGATTGATGATCTTACTCCGCTGCATCAACTAACAAAAGACAACAGTGCCAAAGACTTTGTGTTGTTTAAGCCCACACCAAGCTACCGCATGCCGGGAGGCAGTGGCTGGCGAGGCGCCAACAGAAAGCTGGAAGGTGAGAATCATCCGGGTGGTGTTATGATACACTACTTTGTAAAAAATGTGGATGATAAATCCGATACAAAAATTGAAATTATAGAGACCAGTGGTAATGTAATTTCCAACATTACCTCGAAAGGTAAAGGTCGCGAGCAACTAACGGTAAAGTCTGGCGGCAATCGTTTTGTTTGGGACATGCGGTATCCGGGCTACACTACTTTTCCGGGGATGGTCTATTATGGTTCGGGTAACCAAGGACCAAAGGCGGTGCCTGGTAAATACAAAGTGCGGTTAACAGTTAATGGGAATGCGCAAGAACAAGAATTTGAAATTCTGAAAGACCCACGCGTGCCTTCCTCACAAGAAGACTTGCAGGCGCAATTTGACTTTTTGGTTAAAGTGCGCGATAAAGTAAGTGAAGCGAATCAAGGTGTAATAGATATTCGTAAGATTAAAGAAGACCTCGCCTTTTTGAAAAGTAAAATCAGCAGCGATATGCAATATAAGGAACTCAACGAGTTGGTAAAACAATTTGAAGAACAATTAACCACGCATGAAAACAATATTCATCAAACGAAAAATCGTAGTGTGCAAGACCCACTTAACTACGGCATTAAGATGAACAACCGGCTTGCACACTTAATGGCGGAACAGGCACAGGGTGACTTTCGCCCAACAGAACAAGGCGAAGAGGTTCGCCAAATGCTTACCAAAATGGTAGATGAAGAATTGACCAGACTGCACACTACCATTGATAAGAATGTGGATCGGATCAACAGCTTAGCAAAAGAAAAAGGTGTGGAGGTGGTGATGGTGAAGAAGGCGGCTGTGGTGAATTAAAATTTACAAACGGAAATTAAAACCCTCCCCGAGCTGTAACACCTTAACGGGTTGATTAATTTCTTTTGCCTCTCGTTCAATTTCTTTGGGATCGGCCGTGTTGAATTTAAAAAGATCATAATGATGCGGTATCACCAACTTTGCTTGAATTTCTTTTCCTAATCGGGCAGCTTCCTCACAGGTTAGATTTCCGGCTACGCCACGAGCAGGATCATTTCCATTGATTGGAAGAAATGCAATGTCTATGTGAAACGGTTTTAGAATATCAACCATATCCTCATACCATAACGTATCGCCACTGTGGTAAACCGAAAACTTTCCGAATTGCAACACAAAGCCCATGAATTTGCACCTACCCTGTTGGTCCCGCTCAATTGTATTGTGCGCTGCGGGCACTCCCGTAAAAGCAAAGTCATCTATTATTTTTTTCTCACCATCGATTAATCCAATGGGAAAATCATGATTGCATTTTACCCGCTCAACAACAAAGTCTCTATTAGCTTCCGGAATAACGAACTTAATACTTTTATTCTTTTCGAATAAAGGAAGGAGCGTTTCAGCATCCAAATGATCGGTGTGGTTGTGACTGGAGGTAACAACATCAATGCAATCGAGTAATTCAGGGGCGATCACTAACTCACTGATCCGTTCATGTGGTTTGCTAGTGTTCGCATATTTTTTTGAGAGGGAGTCCGATAAGTAAGGATCGAACAGCAAACATTTTTTATTCCATTGAATCAGGAATCCACTTTGACCAAGCCACCAGATGTCCATGGCATCAGTTGTGCCTTGTTGCTTAGCGTTGCGAATTTCCTCCGCTAGCTTCTCTCCTTTATTGAATGGTTGGATCAACATAATTTAGTGTTAGCTGCTGGTCACTGGATTCTGGAAACTAGCAACCAGTATCCAGTTACAATGTCTCCCTTACTTTCTTCGCTCCCTTCACCATGTTCGCTAGTTTTTGTCTGGAAGCCCAACGTGCTGTTTGACTTAAGCCACAATCGGGCGCAACCGCGAGCTTTTCAGCAGGCACATATTTTAAGCATTTATTTATGCGCTCAACAACATCCGTTTCTGTTTCGATGTAATAATTTTTAACATCGATTATACCCACGGCCACGTCTAATTTTTCAGCGAATGTTGCCAACAGTTCTATTTCAGCAAACTCACGATTGGCCATCTCAATATGAACTTCATCAACAGCTAAGTCTAAAAAATCCGGAAGCATAGGTGCCAAACTTCTATAGCCTACCGGACGACCTTTAAAATTTCCAAAACATAAATGAGTAGAGAGTCTGCACTTGCCAACTATACCTTTTACGGTACGATTAAAAATATCTACAAATTTTTTTGTGTCTTCCTTGTATGCATAACAACTCATGGATGGCTCATCGACTGTTATCTCTGTGCAACCAGCAGCAACCAGGTCTTCTAATTCCTTTTTAACAAAGGGTAATAATACTTCGGTAATTGCGTACCGATCTTTATACTTTTCATTTGGAAGCAGTCGGCCACTTAATGTATATGGTCCAGGTACACTGGCTTTCAAAACTGGGCCTTTAGGCGCCAATTTTTGCAACCGCTTAAATTCTTTTACTGCTCCAAGTCCATCAGGGGCGGTTAAGGTATCAACAATTGAATTTTTGCCGCGCTGATCGTGGGCAGCCGGACCGAAGTTTCGAAGCTCATCAGTATTTTCTTTTATCCCTTTAATGAATCCATAAAAGGAAAGATTAAAATCTAACCGCGTTTGCTCGCCATCCGTAATCACATCGAGCCCTGCCGTTACCTGATCATGAATTGCTGCTATTACAGCATCATCAGCTAGTTCTTCACGGTCGGCATTGCCGAACTCGTTTAAGTTTTTTACAGCAAACTCAAGCCATCCCGGAAACGGATAGCTACCAACAACTGTAGTGCGGATAGGAATAGGTTGCATGATTTATGATTTTGGTTTACCCACGTGTTGATACAATTTTGCCAAGCGATGTGCGTGCTCATCATAAGCACTTTCAAAAAGTTCAATAGCTTTTTCTTTGCCAACCACGTTCGTTGCAGTCAATACTTTTGGAGGTTGACCTGCTTCGGTCAACAGCCGCGCGACTTCAGCTTTTATCGTGTTTATTATTAATGCTCCACCTATGGTTGATCCGGGAGAAACAGGAGTTTCTAACCCCGGAATGGTAATCATGGAATCGCCAATGGGGGCACCTGTATCTAAAATAAGATCCGAGAAGTCGCCCAACTTTTTCCCATCAGCGCGCTTGCTTTCACTTTTTTCAGAATGCTTTGTGGTAAGAATTGAAACCACCTTCACTTTTTTCTGTTGAAAGAGTTCGGCCATTTCAACCGGAACAACATTAGTACCACTAGAAGAAATGATCAATGCTGAATCGATTGATTCAATGTCAAAATTTCTAATAATGCGTTCAGCGAGGCCAGAAACATTTTCTAAAAACATAGCCTGCCTTTGACCATTAGCACCTACCACCAAATTGTGAAAGGTAAGGGATAATTCTACAATCGGGTTGAAGCCGGGAAACGAGCCATAGCGCGGCCACATTTCCTCAACCATGATGCGACTGTGACCAGAGCCAAACACATGCACCATGCGCC